>Ga0247740_1001279_pt1 | contig 10927 bp, 12 predicted proteins | sample UWRJL148409B2_FD_180942 | JGI IMG/M metagenome (GOLD analysis project Ga0247740, IMG submission 180942) | Plant litter microbial communities from Arlington Agricultural Research Station in Wisconsin, United States - UWRJ-L148-409B-2 | ecosystem: Environmental > Terrestrial > Plant litter >...
ACTTCTGGAATTACGATTCCTTCCGGAGTTTGGTAATTTTCTAATATTCCGGCTAAAACTCTTGGCAAAGCCAATGAACTTCCGTTAAGCGTGTGTGCCAATTGGTTTTTTCCGTCTTTGTCTTTGAAACGCAATTTCAAACGATTGGCCTGAAAAGTTTCGAAGTTAGAAACTGAACTGATCTCTAACCAACGATCCTGCGCTGTAGAAAAAACTTCAAAATCATAAGTCAAAGCCGATGTGAAACCCATATCACCACCACATAAACGTAAAACTCTGTATGGCAATTTCAATTCTTTCAAAATATCTTTTACATGTTCTACCATTCCGTCAAGTGCCTCGTAAGACTTATCAGGATGTTCTACACGCACAATTTCTACTTTATCAAATTGGTGCAAACGGTTTAATCCGCGTACATGCGCTCCGTAAGAACCTGCTTCACGACGGAAACATGGTGTATATGCTGTGTATAAAACTGGTAATTCTGTTTCGCTCAATAAAACATCGCGGAACAAATTCGTAACCGGAACCTCAGCCGTTGGAATCAAATATAAATCATCAATTGTTGAGTGATACATTTGTCCCTCTTTATCCGGTAATTGTCCTGTTCCGTAACCTGAAGCTTCGTTTACCAAATGCGGCACCTGAACTTCATTATATCCTGCAGCGGTATTTTTATCTAAAAAATAATTGATTAAGGCACGTTGCAAACGAGCTCCTTTTCCTTTATAAACAGGAAAACCAGCACCGGCAATTTTTACACCCAATTCAAAATCGATGATATCGTATTTTTTTACCAATTCCCAGTGAGGCTGTGCACCTTCATGAAGAACCGGAATATCGCCTTCCTGGAAAACATTTAAGTTATCGTCGGGAGTTTTTCCTTCAGGAACAATATCAGTCGGAAGATTAGGTAAAGTGTATAATAAATTGGTTAATTCGGTTGCCAAAGCTTCTGCTTTTTCGCCTAATTCTTTACTTTTTTCTTTTAATGAAACCGTTTTTTCTTTTAAGATTGCCGCTTTAGCTTTCTCTCCCGCTTTCATCAACTCCCCTATATCTTTGGATAATTTATTAGATTCAGATAAAGTGTTGTCTAATTCAACTTGTGTTGCACGACGGTTTTCGTCTAATTGCACGACTTCTTCAACAACGCTTTTAGCATCGATATTTCGTTTTGCTAAAGCCTTGATTACTTTCTCCTGATTCTCTCTAATAAATGCGATTTGTAACATAGCTTGATTTTTATAACTATTGTATTTTTTTATAACGGAAGCAAATTTAAGGAAATGTTTTATAAGATCACGACAAAGTTGATTCTAAAGTTATTTCGGGGGTTATTACACGGAGATGCACGAAGGGTTACGCAGAGATGCGCAAAGATTTTATTTAAATCGAAGTTTTATATTTTGAATAGAACACAACCCCTGCGGCGTAAAATATTTATAGAAATAGAAAATTCAAATTGAATCCAGAACCCTACTGGGGAGACATCTTTTACAGATGAATATACCGCTCCGATGGAGCTTTAATACAAAATCAATATCGCTTTCTATAAATATGACGCTTCTCTGAAGCTCTATTTTTATTCATTTGATTTTATTCTTTAATCACCTTAAACGTTTCAACAACATCTTCAATTGTAACTTTCAAAATATAAAACCCCGGAGTTAATGCGATAACATTTATCGTTCCGTCGCTGGTTTTACCTTTTAAAGCGCTTTTCGATTCGAAATCAAAAAACTCAAAATCGAAGTTTTTAGTTTTTAAATTTTCAATAGAAATTGTTGTTTGAGCCGGATTAGGATAAACAAAAGGCTTTTTAAGTGCTGTAACTTCGGGCTGAACGTTATTACAAGCACTTTCTAATAATGATGGTAAATCTACCTCATCATAAACAAGTGTATAATTAAGCTCATCTGCTTTTTTGAACAATTCGCAGGCTTCTTTGTATTGGAGTTGATCGAGATAAATAATCCCCAGATTTTTCATTGCAAACGAATTGTTTTTATCCCTATCTAAAACATATTTCAAATCGGCAATTCCTTTCTCTGATTCTCCCAGTTTATGATAAATTAATCCTCTTGTGGTTCGTAAATCCCGGCCTCCATATCCTACAATCTTGTCAATGATGGTTTTTTCATTTTTAAAAGCTACAGTAATGCTTTCCATTGCTTTTTGATATTCTCCAGTATCGCTGTATAATATGGCAAGTGCCCATTGTGCATGTGCGTGATCTGGTTTTTTAGCTACAATTTTTTCTAAATAAAACCGAGCCAAATCATAAGACTTTCTTCGCTGTAATAAGATCGCAAAATTGTACAAAATACGCAAATCGTCCGGTGCATTACGAATAGCCTTATAACAATAATTAAAAGCAAAATTATCCATTTCGAGTGAGGCATAAATATTAGCCAGTCGGTCGTAAAGTTTACTTCTAAAAACCGCTCTCTTTTTTTCTAAAGAATCAGACAGGACAATATCTTTATTTTTAGGATCTTTATCTACAGAATACTCGACCTTTTTTAAATCCTCAAGCGCCAAAGTAGTATTACCAAGATTAATACTTAAAACACCGCGATTGAACAAATCATTCACCTTTGTGGGGTTATAATTTGTTCTTATATTAATTTCAGTCATTAATTTCAGGGCTTTTTTTACCGTTTCTTCTTTGTCTTTATTAAACGGCAATTTGTGATCGGTTCTGCTTACCAGTTTTCCGTGCGAGAAATTCCAGGTCACCAGTTTTTCGCCCTGTTTGTTGTACTGATAAGCATTTGAATCTTTAAGTCCCTGATCATCATAAAAGAAAATCTCATTCAGTTTTCCGTTCGAATAATACGTTTTGGTGCTGTCCGGTTTTTTATCTTTTCCGTACCAAATCTCGACAGAAACCACATGATCATCATAAAAATATCTTGAAACATTATCAGATGTATCGCTGCCTTTTTCCTGTGCAGATAAAAAAACGGGCAAAAACAATAAGGCAAAAATGATTTTTTTATTCATAATAACGTTCTGTCAAAAAATTTTAGACATTAAATAGAAAATCAAATTTCGACAAAATTACTTATGTTCTACCAATAATTCTCTTAATTCATTGGTTTTTAAATAGGCAGCAAAACGTCCCGAAAGCAACAAAACCTCTCTTTCGTCCGGCGTAATTCTTAGTTTGGTTTCTACGTGTGAGGCATATTCGTATAAAAGCAAAACTTGTCTGGCAGATAAAGCTTTAAATTTTTCTTTGCTTAAAGTTGCCACAATTATTTCGCCGTCTTTATCTTTTTTAAACGAATCCTCCCCAAACTTCATGATCAGTTCCTGCTTAAAAGTGTCAAATAATTTTACCCAACTACTGGCCTCGTCATTGGTATTTTTTAATTCAAAAACCAAATCTTCATAAGGATAATCTTTTTGCATTTTTACCAAATAATCCCTAATAGTTGTAAAACCTATAATCTGATAATTCGAAACCGGTATTTTATAACGTTCAAAAGTATTTTCGACATCTTTATCAAAAGTCATATAACGAGTCTGCACCGTATACAAAGAAGCGGTTTCAAACAACGAAATCAATCTTATTTTGGCATCGGTTATATAAGGCGTTTTTTTTCCTTGTCCGAGGCAGTCAATAAAAAGTGCTTTTTTGTTTTTATCACTCACTTTTGTATCGTTATGCAGCAACTCTACCAAAGTTTTATACCCCATATTATCCGAAGCGCCGCCATCAACAATACACAATATTTTATCCTGGTTTTTTACGCCAAATTTTACTTTTGGCAAAACTCCCGGAAAAGCAGAACTCGCCGTAATGGCATAAGTAAGCGGAAAATCATAACCGCCGTTTATTTTATTTTCGTTTAATGAAATAGCAGCTTTATTAGGTGCCAAAGAAGAATTGAGGTTTAAACCCCGAATGATATGCGGCATAAACGGAATACGTTCGCCATTATTAAAAGCCGTTCCGTTGGCTACGAACATGGGCAAAGTGGGAGTCGTTTTACTGTCCTTTGAAACAAAAAAATCAGACAGCAGCATTTGGGTTCCAAACTTATTTGTATTATCAGGATTCGTGGCATCGTATTGTAAAATATCCGCATCTATGCGCTGTGTCATCGATATTTTATCGCCTTTTTCGTTTCGGCTATTGTTTAAAAGAGATAAAATATTGGCCGATTTATCTACGTAATCCTTATAAGCATCGGCTTTAGAAAAGTAAAATTCGTTGAAAGAACAATTGTCAAAAAACAATTTATTTTTAAGAATCGTCAGATAATATCCTGCCGAAAAACAACCTCCTGAAACGGTAGAGAAATAATCAATTTCGTTCAGAAAATTACGTTGTAAATTGTTTTCCTGAATTTCCTCTAATCCCAAAAGCACTCCCATACTAAAAAACTGCGCTCTCGAACCTCCGCCCGAAATACCAATTCCTAAGGCAATATTAGGATTCTGGAACTTTTTATCCCGTTCCTGAACCGACTTATAATCGTCTAACGAAACAGAGGGAATCGAACTATAATTGATTTCTGAAAAAAGGTTGATTTTGTTTTGAGAAAATCCCGTCTGAAGATAAAGCAACAGCACGATCTGGAAGTATTTATATCTCATTTTTAACTTTTTTTAAATCGTTAAATCACTAAAAGCAAATTTACAAGAAACGTAACGAAGTTAAATAGTAACTAATGAAATCTTTAACATTCAAAAAACACAATTCTCTAATTTACAGTAATACTTCTTGTTGGTGACGATGTACACGTTGCTCCTCCATTTTGAACTGTAATTTCAGCTTTTGCTGTATAAGTTCCCGCTGCGCTGTAAATATGCGAAGTAGAAACCGTTGTTCCTGTCGCTGTAACGGTCTCTGCAGGCGTACCATCACCAAAAGTAAATTTTACAGATTTTAAAGTGTTCGTTCCTGAATATTCAACTGTAAAATCTATTTTTTTAGGGTTAGTAGCATCTGTCGAATGCTTTACCTTCTCGAATAAAGACTCTCCTACGCAATCCAGGCCTTTATCTATATCACTTTTGCTGCACGAAATACTTAAAACAAATAATGCGGCAATCATCAAAATTGGAGATTTACTTTTCATGATGTTACTTTTTAGTGGTTGTTTTTTAAAATGTTATTCCTACAAATATAACAAATATCAACTTTTATTTTTTTGATAATTATCACCAAAACTCAACTTTTACTCAACATTAAACAATCTTAATATATAAGAAAGCTCATAAATTATAAAAAGTATTACCAACACCGAATGAAAAACTTTATTATGAATTTTAATCGCCGCCAGACACAAAATAATATGGCTGATAATCCTAATATAATATTCAGTTTGATTGTATAAAAAGTAATTGCCACCCTTTATGGCAGTGTCGATAATATCGGCTCCAAAACTTATGGACAGAATGGCAAAAAACCAATTTTTTCTCGAATAAAAATAATCTTCATAACCTGTATAATCGACCAAATCATCAGGATACAAAATAGCACACAGCAAATAATAAATCAGGATATAACAAATGATAAAGAAATAATCAGCAAAATACCATTCATGAATTAACTTGAGATTAAACTCCCACCACCAAAAATGAATAATCAGCAAAAAAACATAAAACACCCAAAGCGAGTGTACAAAATAGATTTTCTTTCGCCCGGGATGCTGAATAAAAATCACAGATCCTTTTATAAGGTGTGTGAGACTCAAACCCAAAATAATCCCGATAATCGATTTAATGTGTGTTAGTTCTTCCATAAAACAATTTTGATTTTATAAAGAACTAAAATTAAGATAATTAATTGATAAACAAATATTTGCAAATATAATTTCTCTAGGATTAAACGCAAGGAGCGCAAAGATTTACGCGAAGTTCGCAAAATTAAAACTTAGCGTAAATCTTTGCGAAACTCTGTGAAAAACTTTGTGAAACTCTGTGGTAAAAAAAAAACTAAGCCCTCTTAATCTCATGTTCCACATATTCCTCCAAAGCTGCAAACATATCATCTACAGAAAGCACTTCGAAATCAGGATGGTTTTTCAGGAAATTAGCGTTTAACGTAATGAGGTTTTCTTCAAGTTCAAAAAACGTATCATTATTCAAGGAATCGCGAACCGGATTTACACCTTCCAGTTTTCCGCTTACAAATTTATTCAGCTTTACGCTGCTCATCAATTTTACCTTTTTGCTTTGTTGCTGAAACAATTCAAGATGTTTTTCGGCGCCAATCAAAGCCAAACCTTCTTCGATAAGTTCGTTCAGTTCCTTATTCCAACCCGATTTATAAACAAACTGCGAAAAATTCCCTTCCGCATATTGCGAATAGTAATAATCAAGATAATAACTCATCAACGCATCTTCGTGAATAAATTCGTCATCGACACCTTCCTCACGCATTAAATTAATCACCGAAATATTAGAATGAATCACATCCTGAAGATTTTCACTATTCATTGCCGTTTCAGAAACTAGTATTCTACCGAACTCCTCCATTTTGATATTTTTTAAGATTGATTTGCAAATTTCGGCGAAATAATAATACAAATGCGAATATTTTTTTGGCGTTCCCTCCGGTCGGGCTATTCGCTGCAAGTCCTCGCACTTCCTTCGTCAGGCTGTGGGCTTTTCGCTGCTATCCCTAACGCAATTCGGCATTCAAAAGAAGACTTGGCAAAGATTTTGTTTTACGTATTCAAAATTTCAACTAACAAACTAAACCACAACAACATGAAAGAAACCATATACAAAAGCTTACTCCTTTCTCTTTTAATAACTAATCTTTGGGCAGCTATTACCTTCTTCGTCTATTACTTTGATACAGGATTATTTAGTGGTTTTAAAACTCTTCTGCTTTTTGGATGGAGTTGCTGGATTAGTTCAGGTTTAGGTTTACTAATAATATTAATTTCACTTTTAAAAATCTGGAAATCAAACCAATCAAAAGTTTTTTTGCTCGTATTTACTGGTTGGTTCAATATCTTTTTTTCATTATTGCTTATCACAACAACTTACTTCGAAATAATTGCTCCAGAATCCTTTATTGATGCCTTTTATATAGTTAATTTGATTATTCCAATTGTAGTATATTTTAGAACAAAAAAGATTATTAAAAATTATAATAACAAATAGTACAGATTTGGAATCTAGAGTGTGCGAAATTTTTAAAGTGGACTGAAAGTCCTAAAAGCAATAGCGTAGTGCAGCGCACTACGAAATTAAATTAAAAATAAAAATTGCCCTGAAAGGGCAAGAGAAAAATACACAATAACAAATTTGGGAAAATCATAACAAATACGACCTTTGAAATTAGGCTTACGCCCTTACAGGGCTTAAAACAACAACCTTTCTCATTCATAGTGCTTTGCACCATGCTATTGCTAAAGCTCTTTCAGAGCAATAGGTTTCAAATATTTATAATTTTCAACAACAAAGAAATCACAAAAAAATTCATTCATCAACATTCTGAAAATCTACAATTACTATTTCATTAATTTGGGACTTCTTAATGTCTGCTTTCGATTAAATCCAAAAAACAATTATCAAACATTAATTCAAAAAATGAGGCTTTCCTCAAAAGAGCAATTATCAATATCATTTATATTTGCGCTTCATAATAAAACACCTTAAACTTAATCAACAGATTTATGAAAAATTGCAGCATCAAAATATATTTCCAAATAATAATCCTGATGTTCAGCATTAGTGTTTTGGGTCAAAATGAAAATAATAAAACAATGACTTCTTTTGTTCCAAAATCAAAAGCTTACGATATTTATTACCCCAAAACTTTTGTGCTAAACGAAGACAACGAAGGCATTGTAACAATTACAGATTCAGCGTCAGAATTAAACATAACAATCAGTTCATACGGATTCGATCAGGAAACTACCGACGAAAAACTGATTCAGCAACTCACTGAATTTGTCAAAAATTACCACACCAAAGAAATTACACGAGAAAACTGGAACAGTTACAAAACAAAATTTGACATTTTGGTCGAATTGAAAGTTTCAGATGAAAAAGCAAATTGGGTTTGGTGGGGAGTTGTAAATAAAAAGCAGTTAGTGTTAATCTCAATAAATAAAGAAAAGCCAATTTCAAAAGAAGACACCAATCTGCTTCAATTCATGATCAATAATATGATAATTAATTAAATTGCAACCTTAAACTTGCCACATCAACAATCAATCAAAAACAAAATCATCATGTCCCAAATACATCACCTCAATTGCGTAAAAATTGTTTCACCTGTAAACGACAATGTGTGCGGACATTGTTTATTGATTCAGGAAAACGACAAACTCATTTTAGTCGATACCGGAATCGGCCTTTTAGACATTCAAAACCCGGAAGAAAGAATCGGCCAACAACTTATAGATATGGTGGGTTATCGTTTTGATGAAAATCAAACTGCCATCAGACAAATCGAAAAACTGGGACTTGATCCGGAAAAAGTGACCGATTGTGTTATTTCGCATCTGGACAATGATCATATTGGCGGTTTGGCAGATTTTCCAAACGCAACCGTTCACGTTGGATTGGAAGAATGTGACAACTATATTTCCGGAAATCCAAGGTATTTAAAAGCGCCTTTGTCACATCAGCCAACAATAAAAACCTACGAAAAATTAGATTTGAACTGGTTTGGGTTCGAAGCCAGAAAAGTCGATATCGATACTGAAACAGCAATATTTCTAATTCCGCTTTTCGGACATACATTAGGACATTGCGGTGTTGCGATAAAAACAGAAAAAGGATGGTTATTTTATATTGCCGATGCCTATTATATGCGAATTGAACTTACCAATAGCGATCATCCTGTAAATCAATTGGCAAAAATGCGAGCCGAAGACAACGATTTGCGATTAAGCACTTTAGATAAAATCAGAAATTTAATAAACGAACATCCTGAAATCGAAGTTTTTGGATATCACGATATCGAAGAATTTAATTTTTATAAGAACTAAAAAGCAAAATTTTATAAAAAAACAGAAATTTTAACGCAACCATTTTTCAAAAGGGTCATCTGTTAACAAAGAGAATGCTTTATCCGATCTTGAAATAATCAAATACGAAAAAGCTGTTCTCTATTAAAAACGTAAAAACCCTTAGTTTATGGATGAACTGCCAAAAAACCTTACCTTATTTTACGTCTCAGGCATATGCTCTCTCATAGTAGGAATAATTTATGCCATAATGCTCATAGACGGAAATTCAGGACCAGACGGATTAATGGGAATTTATATTTTGTTTGGTTTGCTTCCCGTTATTATTCTCATAATAATCGATCGGTTTCTGGTTACAAAATTTGGGAATCAAAAAGTAAACATAGTGGAGTTCTTTTTTCTGGGATTTATTTTATTCTTGTGGATTATAAAAATGCTTTTAAATTTGTAAAGCAAATCCAACATAATCCCTATGAAAATTTTAATTACAGCGATAAAATTCGCATTATTAATCGCTTTAATTATTTCTCCCGTACTATTATTTAATAATCTTCGTAAACGAAATTTTAAATATCCCTTTATTTCGTATTTAATTACGGCTGTGCTTATTACCTTCTTTTTCATTTTAGTTGTTGCATGGTGGTCCCATTTTTCAACGGAACTTCTTCTTTCGCATTACGGTTATGATGCTAATGCATTTACTGAAACAGAAAGAACAAGAAATGTCGCTGTTGAAAATTTAGAAAAAGTAAAAAAATTACGCATAAGCAAAATGGGAATTGGCTGGCCGCTTAAAGCTTGTATATTTTATCCTTTTTATTTTCCTTATCTTTTAATTGTTTATTTTGGTATGTATTTTTTCAAAAAAAATCAATTAAAAAGTAAATCTATAAAAGCATAAAATTGAAAATCTTTAACTGGTTGAATAAAAAATCAACGAATCCCGAATTCGAAAAAACTTTTGCTGCTCTTGAAAAAGTGGGAAACATAATTCCGAGTGCAAAAACCACTTTCGAATTATTAAAAACATTCAACGCCGAAACCTCACATGCACAATCAGATGTACTAATAGCTGAAGTTAATAAAATTCATTTTCCTTCGAATACCAATAATTATTTCTATTTATATTTGCCAATAGTCAGCTATATTCTCTATTACAAACCACATTACGAAAAGGATCTTTTAAAGTATTTAATAGGTCCAAACTTCGCCAACGGAACATCTGAAGTTGATGAAATGATCGCAATGATTACAGGAGGGATGGAATTTAAACTCAAAGAAAACGAGTTTTATTTAACCAAAGAAAGTCAGTTTTGGGTTGAGAATGAACTTTCGAAACTTGAAAAAGAAATTCAGCGGGAAATAGACGTTTGCTGGAAAGAACTTGAGGAATAAAGCACAAAATTGAAATTTGAATTCAACACAACATCTATAAAATCAACAATATCCGATGAAAAAGAATCTATTGCTTTTAGCCTTAATTATTACATTTTCCTGTCATAAAACCGAAACAATAAAAACTCCGCCAACAATAAATACAGAAAAAACAACTGCAAAAGATACAATCAAACCTGTATCAACTAAAAATATCAGTGATTCTATAACTTGTATTGATGTTGTTTTAGAAATTTTGAGAACTGCGCCATCTTATGTTGAAGGAACAAAAGGTTTATACGAAGCTGTTGTAAAAAATGGAGGAACTTCTTTTGGAATTACAGTTGAAGGAAGCCCGAATCCGAAAAGAGATAACGCCCTCGATTACTCAGAAACTTATGAATTAAATCTTCATGAAACTTATCCTGACCGAATGCCAACTATTGCAAGATATACTTTTGATCCGTCTAAAAACGAACTTTATGAATACGACACAGCCAATGATTCTTTGATGCCCATTGCCTTCAACAAAAATTTGATTCTAAAATATAATAAAATCTGCAAATAGTAAGACAAAAGAAGACGGCAAATTAAACAATACC
>Ga0247740_1001280_pt1 | contig 10918 bp, 7 predicted proteins | sample UWRJL148409B2_FD_180942 | JGI IMG/M metagenome (GOLD analysis project Ga0247740, IMG submission 180942) | Plant litter microbial communities from Arlington Agricultural Research Station in Wisconsin, United States - UWRJ-L148-409B-2 | ecosystem: Environmental > Terrestrial > Plant litter >...
GTTAAGTGCTTTTATTAGAAAAATAAAAGACCGAAAATAACCTTTGCCCCTTTGAACCTCTGCAACTCTGAACCTAAAAAATATGATCAACCTTTTCAACACCCACATCGAGACGCTTGCGATACACCGCGTAGGAAACAAAAGCAGAAACGAAGCGATTTTTTTATCGGAACAGCCTTTTAATTTGAATGATGAAATTGTGCCTTTGATAAAAGAGTACTTTTTTAAGCCTTTTAGAGAGAAAGAAGAAAACTATTATCAGTTTGCGCACGAAGTCGATTTGGATTACAACGACATGTTTAAATATGCAACGGAGATTTTTGATAATCCAAATAATTTGCAGGAGATTTCTAAAAGAATCACTACACATTTATTTGAGCAATCAAATCACCCGCACATTAAAAACGGAGAGGTTTATGTAACGTATTTAACCAATTTAAGTATCGACAATAATGTTGTTGATGCAATCGGAATTTTTAAAAGTGAGTTACAAGCCGACTTTTTACAGTTTGAAGAAAAAAACAGTAACCTTGAAATGATTTTGCAACAAGGTATCAACCTAAGCAAATTAGATAAAGGTTGTTTGATTTTTAATTATAAAAAAGATGAGGGGTATAAAATTCTAACTGTTGATAGTAACCGTTATGACGCACGTTACTGGTTAGAGCACTTTTTATCTGTTGATGCTTTTGAAGATGAAAACTTCATCACAAAAAAATACTTAAAATTCTGCCAAAACTTCGCAAAAGACGTTGTTTTGCCGGCAGAAGACAAAAAAGAAGAGGTAATGTTTATGAACAGATCTGTGAATTATTTCGCAAAAAATGATCAGTTTGAGGAACAAAACTTCCTAAACGAAGTATTAGACAATCCTGACTTGATTCCTGAATTCAAAAACTATAAAGTGGATAAAGGAGAAAAATACAGCATCGAAGATGTAACCTCATTCCCTATTGCCAACGCAGCAGTTTCTGACGCCAGAAAATCGATTAAAAACGTTATTAACCTGGATACACATATTCAGATTAAAATGGATTTTATCAATCCTGAAAGCGCTGAAAAATTTGTAGAAAAAGGCTGGGATGAAGAAAAACAAATGTATTACTACTTAGTTTATTTCAATAAAGAAGAAAAAAGCTAGTAGTTGATTCATTTTCTATTACTTACTTAAAACAAAAAACGGCAACTACAATAGTACTTGCCGTTTTTTTATACTGCTTAAGAAAAGCGATTTAAAATAGAGTAAATTTGAAATTAAAGATATATGGAATGACCGATTTTAAAAAAACAGCACATACTTTACAGCAAAGCGCTTTTAAAACTGCGAAAACATTACTTGCAAAATATCAAAATCCGCACGATCTTAAACTTGAAGAAAATTCATCTTTAGAGGATTCGTATACTATTTTAATTACGCTTTTATATACCGAAAAGTTAAATCCTGAAGACCAATTAGCCATTGTCTCTATCATAGACGAAATGAAACGAATTGACGGCAACCTATAATTCAATAAAAAACGGCAACTACTCTGGTAATTGCCGTTTTTTATTTTTAATAATTTTATACATTATAATATAGAAAATACCGCTTTTACTATATCGTCGTAAACTTGTTTATCTCTTTCTCCGGTTCGGGCCAAAACACGAATTCCGGAATAATTATTAAAGATGAAGCGAGCCAAAACCCTTGCATCTTGTTGTTTCGAAATATGTCCGGACTCCTGCCCTTTCTTTACTGCTTTGGTAAAAACTTGTTCCATAGTCTGGCTGTTGCTTTTTACCATTTTTGCAATGTCTTCATCGTGCATGGCAAGTTCTACAGACGAGTTGACCATAAAACAGCCTTTTGTAATTCTGTCTTCCAAACTTTCAATAACGGCCTGTTTGAAAATATTGTGCAACGTTTCTTTTACATTTTCAGAGTCATCCAAAAGCTTTATAACCTGATCTTGCGAGTGTTTTTGATAACGCAGTAATGATTGCGCAAAAAGTTTCTGTTTGTCTCCAAAAGTGTCATACAAACTCGAACGGCTTATACCTAAATGTGTTACCAAATCCTGAGCCGAAGTTCCGTTATAACCTTTGTGCCAAAAAATTTCAATTGCTTTGTCTAAAGCTTTTTCTTCATTAAATTCTTTTGTTCTAGCCATGATCGAAAATTTAAATTTCTATACAAAGATACTGATTATACGGAACAATCGTTCCTGAATTTGTGTAAAAAAAAATTAAACTACAGCGTTTACTGTAAGTCCGCCATCGACAACAATTTCTGTTCCTGTAATGAATGAAGCATCATCTGAAGCTAAGAAACCAACGGTTTTTGCAATTTCTGAAGATTGTCCAAAACGTTTCAATAAAATTTTCTCTGACAAAACTGTTCCAAAACCCTCTACTTCTTCTTTTTGCAATCCTAATTTTCCGTACAATGGAGTTTCAACAGGACCAGGAGAAACAGCATTTACCCTGATTTTTCTTGGTGCCAATTCTGTTGCAAAAACTTTGTTTAAAGATAAAACTGCAGCCTTACTTGAAGCATAAACACTAGAATTTGGCATCCCAACATGTGCATTGATTGAAGTATTGAAAATTATAGAACCACCGTCATTTAAAATAGGCAATACTTTTTGCACTGTAAAGTAAACTCCTTTTACATTTACATTCATGATACTGTCATAGTGTTCTTCTGAAGCTGACTCTACCGGAGCAAATGAAGCAATTCCTGCGTTTAAGAATAAAATATCAACTTTTCCGAATTGTGCTTTTACCTGTTCAACCAAATTATCAATTGATTTTAAATCAGATTGATCTGAAACAATTCCGGTTACGTTCAATTCAGTTTCGGCTTTTGCCAAGGCTTCTTTGTTTCTTCCTGTTACAATTACTGTTGCACCTTTCCCAACCAATTCAGCTGCAGCTGCATATCCAATTCCACTATTTCCACCTGTTACAATAGCCACTTTGTTTTCTAAATTTTTCATTTTATTTAATTTTAAGTTATTGATTATTCAATTATTATGATACAAAGATATAATAACGGAACGATCGTTCCGTTATTATAGATGTTAATATTTAGTTAAAATAATTATCCGTTTTTTAAAGCCCCACTTTATAAGGAGTTATCTCTATTGAACCATAAAGGAAAGAAATGGTAAAATGTCGGTGATTCTTAATTTATGCTTAATTTTGTACTCTAAAAACAAAAAAAAATGGATCGTCTTTTACACAACGAAAGTCCTTTCGAAACGATAATCTCATTTCATAAACTAATTGAGTCTTTTGAACAAATTGCTTTATCAGATGTTGACTACCGATCTAATTACGCCAAAGCCATTCTTAAAGAAGTTGAAGCATATCCGGAATTCAGAACCGGAATTCGCGAATACAGTACCATTAAAAACAATGAGGCTTTAATTAAGAATTTGGTTGCCGATTTATTCCCAACGGCTTTGACTTATAATGAAATAAAGGCAATTACAATTCCTTTTCAGAATATATCCTTCAACTACACAGAACGTTTCAAGAAAATTTTACGCAATGCAGGTGACGAATTTTATATGGAAATTCGCGATTTTGATGAACATCAGTTCTATATTAATAATTGTTGTTTGATTTTAAGCAATTATTATAACGAACATATTGATTTCAACAAACCTTTTTTCTATGATATTCCGGACGAAAGCGGCGTAGAAAAACATTACCGCATTTTGTACAATGCCGATTTTATGGAAATTTCTCCAACAGAAAAATCTATAGCTTTGACTCAAAGTGATATTGATCTATTAATAGATAACTATAATGATATCGAATTATGGAAATCTAAATTTCCTCCGGGAAGCTGGCAGTTAAAAGGTTTCGGAATTGTTTCTTTGTTTGATGCCACGACAGAAAGTGCTATTTCGACATTGAAAAGTAATTTATTGAAACCTGGTGTAAAAACAGTTACAACAGATCATGAAGTATCGAATATTTTTCAGTCTATTTTTAATCTTCCTAACTTAAAAGTTGGATTTATTATTTATAATCCTGAGGAAGAAAAATTCATAAGACCTGCAAAGTACGAAACGCAGCTGAAGAGTTTTTTACTTGCTGCAGATCAGGAAGTCGATTGTAAAAATGCTTTTTTTGGATGTTCGTTCGAAAACTTACTCGACAAAAAAGAACCGTTTGTTATTTCCAATGTTGCTAAATTTACAGAAGAATCGACCAACAAAAGACTTGGCGAACATTTATTAAAACAAAATATCAACAGCTGTATTTTTGCACCGGTTATCAAAGCCGGACATTTATTGGGTGTTGTTGAATTGGTTTCTGAAAATGCGCGGGATTTAAATAGTGTGAATGCGACAAAACTGGAATTGGTTTTACCGTATTTGACAGATACGATTGATCGTTACAATACAGATATGCAACATCAGATTGAAGCAATTATTCAGCGTGAATACACTACAATTCATCCGAGTGTTTACTGGAAATTTAAAAAAGAATCTCAGAATTATTTTCAAAACACCAATCATACAAAGGATTATATTTTTAAGGAAATTGTGTTTAAAAATGTATTCCCGTTATACGGACAAATCGATATAAAAGGTTCTTCTGAACATCGAAATGAAACGGTAAAAATTGATTTAAAAAATCAGCTTTCTGCTTTATTGGAAATTTTTGACAATCAAAAACCAAACTCCAATCTGGTACTTTTGGAACAAAGAAAATTTGAATTGGAATCGATGCGAAACGAATTGGATTTTCCGCTAAAAGCAGATACAGAGCAACATATTCAGCGTTATATTGAAGAAGAAATTCATCCAATATTAAAAAATACAAAAGACAACGCTACGAATCAAAAATTAGAAGAATTCTATTTTTCTACACTGGATGAAAAAACAGGAATGTTTTATCAGGAAAGAAAGAAGTTTGACAATGCGATGTCAATCATCAATAAAAGACTGGCTTCTGTTCTGGACAAAAAACAAATTGAGGCACAGCAAATTTATCCGCACTATTACGAGCGCTTTAAAACAGATGGTGTCGAGCATAATTTATACATTGGAGCTTCGATTTCGCCTACTAAGCCGTTTGATATTATGTACTTGCACAATTTGCGCTTATGGCAATTGCAAACTTTATGTGAAATGGAATTAGAACATCATCAACTTAAAGAATCTCTGCCTTACGAGTTGGATGTTACTTCGTTGATTTTGGTATTTAGCCAACCGCTTTCTATTCGTTTTAGAATGGATGAAAAACGTTTTGATGTTGATGGAACTTACAATGCAAGATATGAAGTCGTTAAAAAACGAATCGACAAATCGAATATTAAAGGAACCAAAGAACGTATTACAGAGAAAGAAAAAATTACAATTGTGTATTCGCAAAACAGCGAAGAAGCCGAATATTTAAAATACATTAAATACTTACAGCACAAGAAAATTCTTGAACCGGCAATTGAACAATTTGAAGTTGAAGATCTTCAGGGAGTTTCAGGTTTGAGAGCGATTCGTGTAAAAGTGATTAACAATACCGCAAGTCCAACAGCGAACAAAATTACGTATCAGGATTTATTAGATGAGCTTAATTAATTATTAAGTCGTTAATATGCCAATTTTTTGATTGAATAACTAAAGCTTTGTCAAAGTTTGAAACTTTGACAAAGCTACTTTAGTAATTCAATTTTAAATCGATTTGAATGCGATTACAAAAGCAACGACCGTAATAATGATTCCTATCATGAAAAAGTTGTAGGCAATTCGCAATAAGTTGTATTTACGCTGTAACACCAATCCCAGGTAATACAAATCTTTAATCATATTCGAATAGAGATAGTCACGATCTTTCATCATTTCATTCATTGCCCAATCATATTCTTCTAAAGGCATCTTGTAGAAGTTTCCAAAAAACAATAAATTAATTTTTTTGTTTTCTATGTCTTCTCTGGTAAAAACTCCTGAAGTAACTTTTGGTCTTGTAGAGAGAATTGCAAAAATTATTGTAACAACACTTGACATTAACATTATAAAAGTTGGTATCACCAAATGTGCATTTTTAGGACTGTCTAATTTTGGAATAATAGACGAAAGTGCAATCGAAATAATAATTGCATTTACAGACAATAAAATATTGGCTTTGCTATCGGCAATTCCGCTTAATCGCGTATGATTTCCTAAAGTAACACGAAACAAAGTATCGACACCACGATCCGGTTTTTCGATTTTTTCTTTCTTTTTTAGTTCGTCCTCCAGTTTATCCGCTTCTTTCTTTTTTTGTTTTTCAATTTTCTTCTGAACAAGCATTAAATTCTTCTCTTTTAAAGGCTGCCATTTTCTCAGCGCATAATCAGTGTAAAAACGATGTTTGTTCATTAAAAAATTCAAATTTTCTTTTGCCCATTCGGCATTAGAAAAATCCAGATTCCAGGTATTTTTTAGTTCAATTCGCAACAATTCGCAGGTTGTTTCGTATTCTGTTCCAACAAGATGTGCAAAATCAGCATCTTTAATTATTTTTTCTAAATGTGTTTTAGGAATGTATTCTTTTACGGTAGCCATAATCAAATTGGAAACAGCCGTTATAAATTCATCCGATTGTTCTTTTTCTTTTAAAAAACTTGTAGCAATTTTCACACTCTCCTGCTCATGATTTTCATAACCATCAACATATCCAGTATCATGAAACCAGGCAGCAACTAAAAGCATTTCCTTTTCATTTTCTTTAACATTTTCTTTTTTACAAAGCACTTTTACTGCATTTACTACCGTTAAAGTATGGTTAAAATTATGATAAGAATATAAATTAGAAAGTTTATCTTTGAGTAAATTACTGACGAAATCTTCGGATTGTACTATTAGATTCATGGAGAATTGTTTTTATACCACTAAATTATGAAATTGTTTTTGGATAATCATTTTATTACTAAAATTAAAAACCGGTCTTTGGCATTAGTTGTATTGCTGCTGGTTTATTCCTGCGCTACGCATAAAGCGCAATACGGAAAAAATGTTAGTGCTTACGAAACGGAAAACGCAACTGATACTATAAAAATTGCACACACAATTTATTTAGTTGGAGATGCCGGAAATGCAGATGAAAAACAGGCACAGCAAACGCTTGAACTGTTGCATCAGAAATTAAAAAAATCAAACAAAAAAGCGACCTTACTTTTTTTAGGAGACAATATTTATCCTAAGGGTTTTCCCAGCGATGATAATGCTGCAGCGATATCTTTGGCAGAAACAAAACTGACTAACCAATTAAAACTTACTAAAGGTTTTAAAGGAAAAACAATTGTGATTCCCGGTAATCATGATTGGTATAATGGTATAAAAGGGCTGGAACGCCAAGCCGATTTTGTAACAAAATATCTGAACGACAAAAAAGCTTTTTTACCTCGAAAAAGTTGTGCTATCGAAGATGTCAAGATTGACAGTACTGCTACGCTAATTACTGTTGATAGCGAATGGTTCTTAGAAGATTGGGATAATCACCCCACAATGAATGATAATTGTGATATTAAAACAAGAGAAGATTTCTTTGATCAGTTAGAAAATCTATTAAATAAAAATCAGGAAAAGACAGTTGTTCTTGCTATTCACCATCCTTTGATGAGCAACGGAACTCACGGAGGACAGTTTTCTTTAGAAAAACAATTATTTCCTTTAGAACAAAAAATACCATTGCCGATAATTGGTTCTTTTATCAATTTACTACGAAAAACATCTGGCGTAAGTCCGCAGGATATCCAGAATAAGCAATATACTATCTATGCAAAACGTATTAAAACCCTTTTGCAAAAACAAAAAAATGTAATTGTTGTTTCCGGACATGATCACAATCTTCAATATGTAAACAAAGAAAACATTCAGCAAATCATTAGTGGTGCCGGATCAAAATCTGAAGCGGCAAGAGCTATAAACCCTACTGAATTCTCCTATGGAGGAAATGGTTATGCGACCTTAACCTTGTTTAAAAGCGGTGATGCAAAAGTTGCCTTTTTTGGAAATGAAAACAATAAAGAAAAATTACTTTTTGAACATGAAATCATAAAGGCAAAAGAAATTAATTGGGCTGCAACTGTAGACAGTAAATTTCCTGCCACTATGACTACTTCTATTTACTCAGCAAAAATGACTAAAAAAAGTGTTTTTCATAAATTCTTATTTGGGAATCATTACAGGAAGTACTACAGTTTGCCAATAGAAGCTAAAACGGCCACTTTAGACACCTTAATGGGCGGTCTTAAGCCTATTCGCGAAGGCGGAGGACATCAATCTGTATCGTTACGAGTTTCAGATCCTAAAGGAAGAGAATATGTTATGCGCGCCATGAAAAAAAGTGCTACGGTATTCCTGCAATCAGTAGCGTTTAAAGATCAGTATGTTGTTAATGATTTTGAAGATACATATGCTGAGAACTTTTTATTCGATTTCTATACTACTTCGCACCCTTATACCTCATTTGCCATTGGCAGTATGGCAGACCAAATTGGTTTATTGCACACCAATCCTGTTCTGTATTACATACCGAAACAAAATGGTTTAAAAGAATTTAACTCCAATTTTGGAGATCAGCTTTATATGGTCGAAGAAAGACCTGCTGATAATCATTTGGACGGCAAAAATTTTGGCAATCCAACGGATATTATTAGTACTGAAGATATGATGAAAAATCTTCATAAAGACGAAAAATACAGCGTTGATGAAGATGCTTACATGAAAGCACGTTTATTTGACATGCTTATTGGCGATTGGGACAGACATAGCGACCAGTGGCGTTGGGCAGAACATAAAAAAGGCAGTAAAGTGCTTTACGAACCAATTCCCCGTGACCGCGATCAGGCTTTTGTAAAATATGATGGAACTTTACTTTCGTTTTTAATGAATATTCCGGCGCTGCGCCACATGAGAACTTTCAAAAACAAAATTGATAATGTAAAATGGCTTAACAGAGAACCTTATCCTATGGATTTAGCCTTTTTAAAGACTGCGGAAGAGAAAGACTGGATTGCTCAGGCTAAATATATACAGGAAAATTTATCGGATAGTGATATTGATAAAGCTTTTAAAAACTTACCAAAAGAAGTTCAGGATGCCACGATTGAAGACATCAAGAAAAAATTAAAAAACAGAAAGAAAGATCTTCAAAAATATGCTTCAGATTATTTTGATGTTCTAAGCCATACCGTAATGATTGCCGGAACTGATAAAAAAGATAAATTTATCATTAACCATAATGCTAAAAAAAATATTGAAATTCAAGTTTTTAGAGTTAAAAAAGAAGGTGATGAATTAATTTACACCAAAACGGTAACGGATGCTAAAACGAAAAATCTTTGGATTTATGGTTTAGATGATAATGATGTTTTTGAAGTAAAAGGAAATCAGAAATCAAACATTAAAATTCGTTTGATTGGCGGTCAGAACAATGATACGTACAATATCGAAAACGGAAAAAAAGTAATTGTCTACGATTTTAAATCTAAAGAAAACACCTATAATCTCGATTCTAAAACTAAAACACAACTAACAGATGATTATGATGTGAACCTTTACAATTACGAAAAACCTAAATATAATGTGGTATCAGGACTTCCTAACATTGGTTATAATCCTGATGACGGTGTAAAAGTAGGGATCAATTTAAATTATACGGTTAATAATTTCAAACAAAATCCTTACACGCAAAGACACGTTTTAAACGCATTTTACTATTTTGCAACCGGAGGTTTAGAGTTTAATTATGTAGCGCATTTTCCCGGTTTGTTAGGTAAATGGGTGATTGATGTTGAATCGCAATATACGACTCCAAACTTTGCCATGAATTATTTTGGGTACGGAAACGAAACTAAATACGATGCTGACGAAGTCGATATGGATTATAATCGTGTACGTATTAGAAAATTTAATGTTTCGGGCGCTATAAGACACGTTGGCCGTTATGGAAGCGAATTTAGCGTACTGCCACTTTTTCAAAGAATGACTGTTGAAGAAACTGAAAACAGATTTATTGACACGCCAAATATTGTAAATCCAAATGTCTTTAATAATCAGAATTATGGTGGTTTAAAAGTAAAATATCTTTTCAAAAATTCTGATTTTGCAGCAAAACCAACCTTAGGAGTTGCTTTTATGGCTTCTGCAACATGGCTGACTAATTTAGATAATACGAAACAAAACTTTCCTACGATTGAAAGCATTTTGGGGTTTACGCACAAAATTGACCATAACGGTAAATTAGTTCTGGCGACCTACTTAAAAGGAAAAGCTGTTTTAAATAATAATTTTGATTTTTATCACGGAGCTTCTTTAGGCGGAGATACTGATTTAAGAGGTTACAGAAACGAACGCTTTTTAGGAAGTTCTTATTTTTCTCAAAGCAGTGATTTACGATTCAGCATTGGTAAGATTCAAAAAACAATTGCTCCGTTAACATACGGGATTCTGGGTGGTTTTGATTACGGAAGAGTTTGGCTGGATGGTGAAGACTCTAAAAAATGGCATCAGGATTATGGTGGAGGAGTTTGGATTAATGCCATCAATGTTTTAACAGCAAGAGTCTCTTATTTTAAATCTCCTGATGAAATAGGAAGAGTTATTTTTGGAGCGGCATATAGCTTCTAGTAAAGCTTCTAAGGTTCTAAGTGGCTAAGGTTCTAAGTTTTTAAAAAAAGGTTCTAAGTTACAAAGGTTTTTTTGCCACGAATTTCACAAATTTACACTAATCAATAATTGGTGAAAATTGGTGAAATTCGTGGCAAACTTTTTTCTTACTATCTCAGAACGTTAGCCACTTAGAACCTCAGAACCTTATTTAATTTTAAACTCGTAAACGTTCCCTCCTGTTTTATTTGCTTTTTCATCTGCAATCAGTAAGGTATTATTGTCTTTGAAAACTATAGCTTCTTTTTGCGAAAAGTGATTTAGTTTTA
>Ga0247740_1001281_pt1 | contig 10916 bp, 10 predicted proteins | sample UWRJL148409B2_FD_180942 | JGI IMG/M metagenome (GOLD analysis project Ga0247740, IMG submission 180942) | Plant litter microbial communities from Arlington Agricultural Research Station in Wisconsin, United States - UWRJ-L148-409B-2 | ecosystem: Environmental > Terrestrial > Plant litter >...
TCTTTTACAGTTATCCATTTTCGGTGATATATATCACTAATTGTTATTATTGCTTCGGCAGGTATACCTGTAAGTACAATATAATCTACAGCAGGATTGGGATAGGCGAATAATTTTATTACCGACGCAGCTTTCTCGAATAAAATAGCAGAGTAGGTAATAGTGCCAAGGGCATTTATCATTTTAAGGCGATACGAATAATCAATACCCGGCGCAGGAATATCTTCATAACGATAAACTTTGTCGTGGTTGTGTACACTTAATGCATAGCTTTTAATGTCTGTCCAGTTGCTGGTATTGTTAGCAGAACGTTGTACTATAAGTTGTCCATTATCTTCTTCCTCAGTAGTTTTCCATTCCAGGTGAATATTGTTATTTTTTTTACCTGATTTAAAGTAACCAAGTACAATAGGCAGCACAGGATTGTAACTGATGTTCACCCTTATATTATCAATTTCAGCAGAAGGCCCCAACACCAGGCCAGTTATATGTACTGCAATAGCAACGCCAAAGTTTGGATCATTTACTTCCGCAGGTGTAAAAGTTAAACTCCATTTATCGGAGCTGCTGCCATAGGTAGTAACAAAATCCGAAGTAGGCCAATCGCCGGTCGCTTTTTTATTATCACCGCTGATAGTCCCTGCTTTTATTAATCGTACTTCCTGATCTGTAATAGCACCTAAACCCACACCCTGTGCCCTTCTTTCTATCTGTACGGTAATGCCGCACACAGCCGCATACGATGGAATAGTAAAGCCAAAGCCTGTTGCCCTGAGATAATAGGTATCCCCTACCAGTAGGGCCAGTATAGAACTTGCAGAAGCTCTTATATTATCAGATGCTGCTGCATCGCCTGCATTTATAAAATTATAATTGAAGATACCACCGGGATTGCTGGTTATAAATGTATTGCCATTTTTATAACCTGTGGCATAGCATTGCGCTTTCAGGTGAGGTGGTAGTACAATAAGCAAAGCACTTATTGCCACTACTAATATAGTTCGCATAGGATAGGTGTTTGATGCAATTGTAAATATTGATAATATAAAATTGCGTGTCAATCATTTCAATAAATAATTTTTATAAATAATATAAACCACTTATTAAAATAAAAAATACTGTAATAGCATTCACTTAATAGTATGATTTTAATCAAGTTTGAATAGATATGATTTAAAACAAGAAGTATAAATTCTTTATTCATGTGCATTGTAATTCAGGTTGTAGTATTATAGCATATTCATTATGTTGTTTTTAACTTTTTTAAATTTCTTTTGTGATAGGGCCTTTTGTTTTGGCATCGTCTTTGAAAATTTTGGACTGTATCAAAAATGTATCATATGAAAAAGATGCTGATAGCTGCAACTCTTCTATTTGGAGGTATTGCACTGAGTGAAAAAACAGAAGCACAGGTAAGAGTTGGAGTGAACATTAACATTGGCGACCAGCCTTCGTGGCGGGCACCTGGTTATGATTATGTAGAATATTATTACTTACCCGATATTCAATCGTATTATTATGTTCCCCGTCATCAGTTCGTTTATCTTTCAGGTGGCCGCTGGATTTTTTCAGCATCGCTTCCTGCGAGATACAGAGGTTACGATTTGCACAATGGATATAAAGTGGTTGTAAACAGACCCAATGCTTATCGATATTATGAACAGGATAGAGTACGATATAGAGGAAATGGTTTCCGCAATGATGGGTACAGACCACATGATAATGGACGACATAATGGATGGTATAAACAAAAAAAGAAAAAACACGGGCGGCATTAAGATTTGATAAACAAAAACTCTCTTTCTGTAAAGGGAGTTTTTTTATTTTCTCACCCTGCTATTTTTTGCACCTGCCTGATATAGTGAATAGCTGATGTAAAGCCTTCTTACTTCATACCTCTTACTTCTTATCTCCTACTTGCTCTCTCCCCCAATTACTTTACTTTTGCCGCAAAGAATACGCTATGAAATTGTCACATTTATCGGAGACATTAATCGGCTCGGAAATCGTAAAACTGGGTGGTGAGATAAGAGAAAAAATCCGCCAGGGGGAACGTATCTATAATTTTACAGTAGGCGATTTTGACCCTTCTATATTTCCTATACCAAAAGAACTGGAAGATGCGATTGTAGATGCTTACCGTAAACATTTTACTAACTATCCTGCTGCCGAAGGCAACCTGGATTTAAGAGAAGCACTGCATTCTTTTTTGAAAGATGAAGAAGGACTGGACTATGGCATCAGCGAAATTTTAGTGGCCTCTGGTGGCCGTCCATTGATATATGCTGTATTCAGAGCAGTATGCGATAAGGGAGATAAGGTTATTTATGCTGTTCCTTCATGGAATAATAATCACTACACACATTTTGTTGGCGGCGAACATATCGTTATAGAAGCTACTGCGGCTACTAACTTTATGCCTACTGCGGCTGATATAAAACCTCATATCAAAGAAGCTACCTTAATTTCTCTTTGCTCACCACAAAATCCTACGGGTACTACTTTCCGCAAAGAAGATTTAGAAGCTATCTGCGATTTAATAATTGAAGAGAATAACAGAAGAGGCGAAGGCGAAAAAAAATTATACCTGCTGTTCGATCAGATGTACTGGCACCTGACTTACGGCACTATACAGCATTACAATCCGGTATCGCTGCGGCCAGCTATGAGAGAGTATACTATCTACATAGATGCTATCAGTAAAGTATTTGCTGCTACGGGTGTAAGAGTAGGCTGGAGCATGGGCCCTGCAACGGTTATCATTAAAATGAAAGCGATACTTACGCATATCGGTGCATGGGCACCAATGGCAGAGCAAAAGGCTGTAGCACATTACCTGGGCAACAGGGAAGGCATCAAAAAGTATCTCACACATTTTAAGAGTGAAATTGAAGAAAGACTACACCTTATCTATAATGGCTTTATGCAATTGAAGAGTGAAGGATTGGCCGTAGATGCTATTTCTCCTGAAGCGGCTATTTACCTTACTATACAAATCAATTTAGTTGGAAAGAAAACGGCGGATGGAAAAACCCTGGCCGACCAAAGCGAAGTAACCGCTTACATTCTCAACAATGCAGGTTTGGCAATAGTTCCTTTCTATGCATTTGGTGCCGATAAAAGTTCTAACTGGTATCGCCTGAGTGTAGGCACCTGCAAAAAAGAAGAAGTAGGAGAAATGATTGGGAAGTTGAGAGAAGCGTTGGTGAAACTATCGTAGGAAGGTTCAAGGCACAAAGTTCAAGGCACAAGGTGCAAGGCACAAGTCGTGCTATGATGAAATACTGCTAATTATCGGAGTAGTGGAATTTGCTCATCCGTGTTACTGCAGCTCAAGTGTGCGACGCACCCACAGCTGATAGTAGCAATGCAGCCGACTAAAAAAATTAATTCTTGTTAATTAAAAACCTGAACGGTCTTAACGTGTAGAGATTTGCTTCTTTTAAAATTTTCTTCTTGTTGGAAGTAATACGGTTGCGGTTGACTAATTCGTGGGCCGTACAAAAAGCTTCGGGAGCTTCCGTTTGTATAAAAAGTTGATTGAGTTTTTCAACTTCCAGTTGTAAAGCATCGTCGCTCATGGACTCATACTTTAGCATTACCATAATGTCGCGGTTGAGGTTTATCATTTGATAGCTGTTCTTTTAATATCCGCTCATTCCTTTATGACTCGGGCAACCACAGTTTTTTCCGCCTTTGCCACTGCCTGAATAATAGTTCTTATTACAGGAGCTGACAACAACCATACCTGCTACCAAAAGGAAAAGGGCTATTTTTTTGATGTTCTTCATAATTGTTCGTTGGATTGAATCAGAGACATTTCTAAATTAGAACTATTTTACGAACAATTTAGTATACTTCTGCCTCGAAAATGTCAAAAATTAATACAAATCAAAGGTTTATGGACAAACCCCTACGAAAACCACGCATTTTGGTGGCTCCGCTGGACTGGGGGCTGGGCCATGCCACCCGCTGTATCCCGATTATCAGGGAGCTGCAGCGGCAGGGAGCTGAAGTATTGGTTGCGGCAGAAAATCCTCAGCTCGACCTCTTACAGGAGGAATTTCCTTCCCTAAGCTTTTTGGCGCTGAAAGGGTATCAGGTAAAATATGCACGAACGGGTGCCGGACTTTTGTTGAGCATGTTCCGCCAAAGCCGAAAAATTTTATCTGCCATAAAGCAGGAAAATAGCTGGCTGAAAGAAATGGTAACCACGCATAATTTAGATGCCGTTATCAGCGACAACCGTTACGGTTTATATCACACTACTATACCTGCGGTTTTTATTACGCATCAGCTTACTATTAAAAGTCCGCTGGGCAAATGGACGGAGAAATTACTGCAACGAAAAAATTATAACTACATCAACCGCTTTACCGAATGCTGGGTGCCGGATATACAGCAGGAAGAAAAAAGTCTTGCCGGAGTTTTATCACATCCCGAAAAAAAGCCTGCTGTTCCTGTTGATTATATCGGCAGCTTATCCAGGTTTGAAACAGGTAATGAAACGACAAAAAAAAATCACCTGCTGATTGTTTTATCCGGGCCGGAGCCGCAGCGAACGCTACTCGAAGAAAAAATTATACAAGAGATAGTTCATTATGCTCACACAGCTACTATTGTAAGAGGATTACCTGGTTCGCAATCTATAATTCCTTCTACCGGTATGATAAAGTTTTACAATCACTTACCTGCTGCTGCATTGAATAAAGAAATGGAACAAGCGGAATATGTTATCAGCCGCAGTGGCTACAGCACCATTATGGATTTAATGAAATTGAAAAAGAAAAGTATTCTCATTCCCACTCCCGGGCAAACAGAACAGGAATACCTGGGCAATTATCTTTCCAATAAACAATGGCTGGTTAGTGTGTCGCAAAAAGATTTTTCATTGTCCGCTTCATTAAAAAAGGCAAATGAATTGGTGTATCAGTTTCCTGATTTACAGGCTAACCAAAATCTTGAACTAGCTATTACAAGACTATTGGATAATTGTGGGTGAGAATTTTTTGTAACGGGCTGCATTACTACTAGCATCGTCTGTTGCGTCGCACTCTTCAACTGAAGTAACACAGATGAGCATATTGCACTACCCCGCCAACAATCAACTATCCTTCTCCGCAACTGAATTGAACCACAAAGACACAAAGGAATACAGCACAGAGTTCACGGAGATGCTGCAATGAAAACTAAATCGTCAATCCATTTTTCGGATAATCAAAAAACAAAAATTCCTTTTTTGCATTTTTGAAATCGGCCCAATCGGTACAGTCAATTTTCACCACAAAAATGCCGCAGGTAGGAATATTATCAATTCTTGCAGTCGTTAACCGGTTAGCAAAATCGGTAATGCCTGGATTGTGCGAGAAGATAGCAATGCTATCGAACTTATTTTTTGTTTTCGCTATTACATCAAAAAAAACCTGTTCGCTTGCCCCGTATAATTCGGGATGAAACAGTATATCGTCTTTGCTTACTTTATATGCTTCGGCAAAATAGCCAGCCGTTTTTTTCGCCCTTTTGGCGGGGCTTGCAATAAATGCATCTATTTCAATTTTCTTATCCAGCAAGCGCTGAGCCATAGCTGGCGCATCTCTTTTTCCACGTTCATTCAGTGGCCGGTCAAAATCTGCTAATGAAAAATCGCCCCAGTCACTCTTTGCGTGACGGACCAGTAGTAGTTGTTTACTCATGTTGTTACGTTACCAAATAAAGATAACGAAACTTCAGTTTTCAAACTGTAGCGAATAAGTATATCGCAGTAGGAAAAATATCAAATAATATAAACCGTACTCCCGACTATAGACTAACGACTCCCGACTAGTATCCTCTCACATTTCTTCCTTCCATATAGTTGATGAAAGCTTTGTTCACCACCCTGTTGCCACCATCCGTAGGATAGTTGCCGGTAAAGTACCAGTCACCAAGATTGTTCGGACAGGATTTGTGCAGGTCTTCTATACTCTGGAAAATTACATCTACCGGTATATCCAATCCCGCAGGTGTAATAAGCTGAGCTATTTTAGCAGAAATTTCTTCTGTAGTAAATTGCTTGTATAAATGTTGCACTACATTTTCTGTATGCAATTGATTGTTCCGTTGCAGGTCTTTACATCTATCCAGCAATTCTTTCAGGTAATCCATTTTACCTTGTTCCTTCATCAGTTCTATGGCTGCACTAAAGGCAATAAAGTCGCCCATCTTGCTCATGTCTATACCATAGCAATCGGGATAGCGTATCTGCGGGGAGGAGGAAACAACAATTATACGTTTTGGTTTCAATCTTCCCAGCATGCGGATAATGCTTTCTTTTAACGTAGTACCACGAACGATGGAGTCGTCAATCACTACCAACGTATCCTGGCCCGGACGCACCGTACCGTACGTAATATCGTACACGTGTTGCACCATTTCATTGCGGCTGGCATCTTCGGTAATGAAGGTTCTCATCTTCACATCCTTAATGGCAATTCTTTCCTGGCGTATGCGGCGGTTGACCATTTCGCTCAGCTTCTCTTCATCATAATCTTTGCCCCAGCTAAGTATGCGTTCTATTTTTATTTTGTTCAGGTAGTTCTCCATGCCTTTTACCATTCCGTAAAAAGCAGTTTCGGCCGTATTCGGTATAAAAGAAAAAATGGTGTTCTTTAAATCATGGTCTATCGCATCCAGCACACGTTTACTTAAATGATAGCCCAGAGCTTTTCTTTCTTTATAAATTTTTTCATCGCTGCCGCGGCTAAAGTAAATGCGTTCAAAACTGCAGGCCTTTCTTTCCTTTGGTTCCAGTATCTGTGCTATTTCTATATCGCCATGTTCATTTACTATCAGCACCTGTCCGGGCATCAATTCCTGTACTTCATTCTCGCCTACATTGAAGGTGGTGCGGATAGCTGCTCTTTCCGATGCGGCTACTACCACTTCATCGTTGATATAATAATAAGAAGGGCGAATACCATGTGCATCACGAAATACAAAGCCGATACCATTACCCGTTACACCGGCCACATGAAAACCTCCATCCAGCAAAGGCAATGTTTTCTTTAATACTTTTTTAATATCCATCTGCTCAGGAGAAGCTTCATCTTCTTTGCAAAGAAAAGTATGCACCAGCTCTATCATAGCAGCAAGGTCGCTGAAGCGGGTAGTAGCACTTGGCTCTTTACCCACCAGTGTAAAAAGCTCTTCTGCATTTACGATATTGAAATTGCCAGCCATCGCCAGGTTGCGGGCAGGTATGGTATCCCTGTTAATAAACGGGTGACAGTATTCTAATTTGTTTTTTCCCTGTGTGCCATAGCGGAGGTGACCAATCAATACTTCGCCCAGGAAGTTAACGTGGCCCTTCATCAGCCCCGGATGGTTGCGTATGCCGGGATGATATTTTTCAAGTTCTTCTACCTCTTTACCAATCTGTTGAAAAATATCGGAAATGGCCTGCGGTGCATTGCTGCGGATACGGTTCAAAAAAGGATAGCCCGGTTCTACATTCAGCTTTACGGAAGCTATACCAGCGCCATCCTGACCACGATTGTGCTGCTTTTCCATCAGCAGGTAGAGCTTGTTGAGGCCCCACAGCACCGTACCATATTGTTGCTGGTAATAAGAGAAAGATTTACGTAACCGTATGAATGCCAGTCCGCATTCGTGTTTTATCGGGTCGCTCATGAAAGCTCCGGGGTTTTTAAGAAGCCGCAAAGGTAGGGCATCTCTGCTTCATTTCCTTGTTATCATTTGAGTTGATTTTGATACCCTGTCCCTAAAGGGAACTTAGGTCTAATTTTCAACCAGATAGCGATTAGTTTTAAAGGAATATGTTTTTTATGAGCCCGGCTGTAGTGCTACTATCATCGTCTGTTGCGTCGCACTCTTCGGGGTTCTGTTCGCTGCTCAGCATTATTTAAATCTTACTTCCTCTTTTCATACTTTACTAAAGGACACTTACCGAATGGAAGGTTTCCAATTTTTATTCCTATCAGTTTTTTCTTTTTTATTACATAAGCATCATAACCTTGTAAACCTGTATACTGCTTTTCAGGAAAAAATGGTGAATAAAGAAATAAAGTATCCTTTCTGATAATCCATTTGCCAGAAACTTTTTCGATATCATTTACTAATTTATATATGAAAGTGCTATTCTTGTTAACTGTTAATATTAAAACAGACTTATGATACGCTGTGCAAGCACTGTAATAAGTGCCACTAATTTTTTTGTTACTTATAGAACAGCTACACAAACATATCGCTGTAAAAAGACATAATAAAGGCTGAAGGTTTCTATACATCATACTGTTATGTAAAAGACAACCATTACAGGATAAATGTTGCTTAAAAATTAGGTTTTCACAATTCTGAGATGTTGAAGTGATTAAACTTTTACAAAATGCCCATCCGTGTTAATGTCGTACAAGTGTGCTAAGCAAATATTTAATAAAGAACTCTACCTTTTATCACCTACAGTGGGTGATAAAACCAATGTTGAATTTACCTTGCGTAAACACCATTCGGCGATACAACAGATGCCGGGCCTCCGGTAATGCCAACGGGCGGTACAATTATGTCTATGGTTTCTCCATTTACTTTCAGCACAACTTTTTTTGCATGTATTTCTACACCCTGCTGATAAAAGGGAGGCATAGCAGATGGCTTACGGTCAATTAAATAAGGCTCGCTGAAATCCGACATTTCTACTTCAAAAATATAACCGCTTGTTTCAAGTCTTGCCGTTGCTTTGTTGTTGTCAATCTGAATATCAATTTTTGCATCCAGCACAGGTGCCTGTTCAAAAGGAGTATCTGCAAAAATATTAGGACCAAAATATTTTCCTACTTCTGCATTGGTACTTACAAAACCCATGACAGCCGGCATTCCTGTAGTGTCTGGCTGCCATAAAACCATACCGCTGGCTGCATTGCCCACCGGTGTGTTTACCATTCGGCCAAGATGTACAATTACATTCGGCATTTGCAAATCGGAGGAAGTAACAGCTACTAAATCAATACCGCCTTCCCAGCTCATCCATTTTGATACAGTTGACATACAATTATTTTTTAGGTGGTTAAAAAACTATTCACCTAAAGTAATTTTCTTTTACTCCTGAAATATACCGTATGCATGGTATTTATAAAGAATAGTTATAATGAGAATTGCAAAAAGGGAAACTCTGATATTATTCTTGCTCTTCGCAAATGCTCATCCGTGTTAATGCTACCCCGAAAAATACATCGGGGTGCAGCCAAAAGCCGAGTAGAATTCATGCTGCACAAGAGTGCGACGCAACCACAGCTGATAGTAGTACTGCAGCCGGTAAACAAAAAATGTATTTACTTGTTAGTTGATTAGGTATTTTGCGATAACTGTTATGGCTATCAATAAAGTGATGATATTTTATACAACCAATTAAATTACAAATAATGAGTGAATACAAAAAAGCATACATAGCCGGCGGGTGTTTCTGGGGAATGGAAGAACTGTTCAGAGTAAGGCCGGGTGTAATTGATACAGAAGTTGGTTATATAGGCGGTGAAAATGAAAAACCCACCTATAAAAATCATCCGGGGCATGCCGAAGGAATTGAAATTACTTACGATTCCAATGAAACATCTTTCAGGCAATTGCTGGATTATTTTTTCCGTATGCACAACCCAACAACCATTGACCGGCAGGGAAATGATATTGGCTCAAGTTACCGTTCCGCAATTTTTTTCCAGAATGAACAGGAAAAACAAGAAGCTGAAGAAATAATTAAAATTGTAAACGATTCGAACAAATGGGATGGTAAAGTAGCTACTACGCTGGAGCCTTATTCTACTTTTTGGCCTGCAGAAGAAGAACACCAGGATTACCTGGTGAAACATCCCAATGGCTACACTTGCCATTTTGAAAGATTTGCAGAAAGTTTTATATAGTTATACCGCAGAAAAAATAAAATCATCTCATCATCTCGTAAGCCGGTAAATAGTTAATGCTGTCCGCTTGATTAGTTTTGGATATTCTTTGAGGTTAATAATTTCGCCGGGTGCATGGGCACCGCTGCCGGATGCGCCGAGGCCATCCAGACAATCGAGGTATTCTGCTACATACGAAATATCGCCGGCACCTCTGCTGCCGGGGTTGCCTGCTTTTACTTCGCCATAGCCGAGGGCTATACTTGCAGCATTTACAACTTTTACCAGTGCATTGTTACCTGCAGTGGGTGGCATGGATGGAATGCCATCTTTAAAAGTGATAGTAGCTTTTGAATTAGCGAGGCCTTTTGCTACGATCTGCCGCATGTTTTCCCTGGCCTTTAATTTTTGTGCTTCGCTGAGAAAACGTAAGTCGCCAATGACAACTGTTCGGGGCGATACAATATTTGTTTTGCCGGAAGCATCGCCTCTTTGTGCTGCGGTATCATAATTTACTTCGGAGCCACCGATAAATAATCCGGGATTGAAAGTAAGGTATTGTTCGTTGCCGAGCTTTTCCCTGAACTCATTGATAATTCTGGCCGCTTCGAAGATAGAGCCATAACCTGCACCGAAGAAAACTCCGGATGAATGTGCTTGTCTGGCTTCTACTTCCAGCTTCCATTCGCTGGCACCGCGGCGTGCAGTGGCCACCGTACTTAAGCCAGCCGCTCCTTCAAAGCCGAGTGCTATATCATGTTGCTTTGACCTGTTGATGAAATCACCACGGCTTACATCTCTGGGATGACCAGCATTTTCTTCATCGCCGGTGAGGTACACCGTTATGCTTGCATCATTGAGCAGGTTGAGCTGGTGCATAGCTTTGAGAGCAGCAATTATCATTACATCTCCACCTTTCATATCGTTTACTCCTTGCCCGGTGGCTGTAGAATCGGTAAGCATAGTAAAGGGATTGGGCGGCATGTCGGGCTCAAACACGGTATCCAGGTGGCCTATAAGAAATAGTTT
>Ga0247740_1001282_pt1 | contig 10914 bp, 7 predicted proteins | sample UWRJL148409B2_FD_180942 | JGI IMG/M metagenome (GOLD analysis project Ga0247740, IMG submission 180942) | Plant litter microbial communities from Arlington Agricultural Research Station in Wisconsin, United States - UWRJ-L148-409B-2 | ecosystem: Environmental > Terrestrial > Plant litter >...
ATCTAGCTGTTGTAGAAGCTAAGAAAGAATCTGAGCACCCGACGAAAGGCCTTCAGCAGGCTATCGATTACGCAAATAAATTGAGAGTGCGTTTCGTCTATTCCAGCAATGGTAAGCAGACATACGAATTCGATTTGGAAACAGGCAAAGGCGACTATATTGAGTTTTACCCAACGCCAGCCGAGCTAGAAAAACGCTATGAAGGTGAAACCACTGACCTCAGTCAAGAGTTAAGAAATATCCCCTTTCACTTGGAAGGCGCGATGCAACCACGTTATTACCAGGAACTCGCAGTCCATGCTGCGACTGATGCCATTGGCCAAGGCAAACCCCGAATTTTGCTTACCTTGGCAACAGGAACCGGCAAAACTTTTATTGCATTCCAGATCGTGCACAAGGTATTTCAGGCTCGATGGAACCGAGACACGCCAGGTTTACGCAGACCGCGTATTCTATTTTTGGCAGACCGCAATATATTGGCTGATCAGGCAATCAACACCTTCAATCCTTATGAGAAGGATCTGATTAAAATTAATGGTGAGGAGGTCAAAAAACGAAATGGTGTGGTACCCACCAATGCCCATATCTTTTTCGCTATTTACCAAGCTATTGCTGAACGGGAAGACATAGATGGCCATTACAAAGCTTACCCCAAGGATTTCTTCGACTTAGTACTTATTGATGAATGTCATCGAGGTGCAGCTAATGAGGCGGGTTCTTGGAGGGCTATTCTCGACCACTTCAGCAGTGCTGTACATTTGGGGTTAACTGCTACTCCAAAGCGTAAAGATAACGTTGATACCTATGAATACTTTGGTCAGCCTGCCTATGTGTACTCACTGAAAGACGGCATTAACGACGGCTTCTTAACCCCTTACCGCGTTAAGCGGGTTAGAACCAATCTTGACGAACTGGTGCTCACTAAAGATGACACCATCGTTGAAGGCGAGTCCGGCCAAGACTTGTATCAGGTCGGAGATTACGACCGTAAAATTATTGTTGATGAACGCACCGAGCTAGTAGCCAAAGCAATCCTAGACAACATAAATTCATTGGATAAAACAATCGTATTCTGCGAAAACCAGAATCATGCCCTAACCATGCGGGACATGATCAACAAATATAAAAAAGTAAAAGATCCCCACTACTGTGTGCGAGTTACCAGTGATGAAGGAAAAATAGGCCGTGAACTATTAGAAAAGTTTCAAGACAACGATAAAGATATCCCCACCATCCTTACTTCATCCCAAATGCTCACTACAGGGGTTGATGCCCGTAATGTTCGCAATGTGGTATTGGATCGCACCATAGGCTCAATGGTGGAATTCAAACAAATTGTTGGTCGCGGAACCCGTGTATTCGACGGTAAAGATTACTTCACAATAATTGATTTCCGTGGTGCCACAAATAAATTTTACGATGATGAATGGGATGGTGAACCCGAAGCGCCCGAGCCAGGTGGAACGAAAGAACCAACGCCGTCACCCTACAGTCCCGAGGCACCCGAGGGCGGCGACATTCCGGAGTCTCAACCAGGTGAGCCGCGCCCAAGACTCAAAGTGAAATTAGGTAAACACCGCGAACTCAAAATAATCGATATCGAAACTCGATACATTGATGAAAATGGCAAGCCGCTAACCATTCAGGAGTTTGTTGAGAAGTTGATCCAGCAACTGCCTGGGCTTTTTAAAAGCGTTGATGAACTGCGAGTTATTTGGTCAGATCCAGATATGCGCGAACAGCTTTTGGAAAAATTGGTACACGCAGGCTTCGACAAAGAACAACTATCCACCCTTCGCCGCATGTTTGAAGCTGACGACTGCGACATGTTTGATCTACTGGCATTCTTAGCGTTTGAACAACCTATGGCTACGCGAAAATCCAGAGCCGAAGCAGTACGAGCCAACAACGCCTTCTTTGATCAATATCAGCAGGAAAAAGCCAAGCAATTCCTACACTTTGTTTTGAACCGTTATGAACAGACAGGGGCTTCCGAACTATCGCGAGACCGCTTGCCTGCATTGATTGAGCTGTCTGGCCTAGGCACCACTAAAGATGCCTCGATGGCCTTCGGCGGCAAGCCAGTCCATTTGCTCTCTGCATTCAAACAACTACAGCATCAGCTGTATCACGTGAGTTAATCTATGGAACTGAATTTAGCTCCCAACCCATTGCACCAACAAGCTCAGACCTTACGCATTGATAAGGTCGCAACGCTTATTGGCGAAAACGGATCTGGTAAATCCAGCATTTTGCATTCAATTTTTATGAAACAAATTGAGGAACCTAGTGATGCAATTAGGCTAGTTTGTGCCACTTCAGGTCAAAACGAAAATTTTTCGACATATTTTGAAAAGAAATTAACGTCTTTACGCTCAAGGAAAGATATCAATGACATTGATCTTTCATGTCTATTTTTCAAATCAAAAGACGTTAGATTTCTTACAATCTTAGCCTATACGTTTAAAAAGAGCGGCTTAGTATTTAACTTTATAAATAACCATAGAAGTCTCACGGGTAAGCTTTCTGTTAATTTAACTGTAAACATTTCTGTTCCAGACGCTTATGTGAAAAATGTGCAACAAGACCAAGCAATAGAAGCAAATGATTACGAACACCCTTCTATAAGAAAGAGACCTTTTAATCAAAGACTAGATACGTTTTTGGAGAAAGTTGATGTCCTTCCTGAGCTCGACACTCTATTAGAAACAGGGAAAGGTCTAAAGCGAACCGAAGTAAGGATATCAAGTGAACAACTCTTTGAATTCTTTGATGGTTCAAGAGACGATGCGATAAAATTCCTCATCGAAGGGTCATATAATGAGTATTTCTTTTCAGCTTCGGAAATGTTGCTTCACTTGACGAATGACATTGAATTTTCTTTGTTAAGTGATGGCGAATATCAGTTTCTATTTATTGCGTCATTGATTGATTTATTTGATGACGAATCCAGCCTATTTATGTTTGATGAAGTTGACTCACATTTGCATCATAAAAATGTCGAGTTGCTTTGGAATATTTTATCTAACACAAAAGGAAAGGTTTTAACCACAACGCATTTGGTTGACTCGATAGCAGAAAATGATTTTGACTCCTTGTTTTTAGTAGAGAAAGGGCAGATTACAAATGAACACAAGTCACAAAAATTACTAGAACGACTTAAGGTTCTGTCAAAGAGTAAAGTTGTTGAATTGGAGATTGCATCGAAGCTGAGCAATATCTGCCTAATCGACTATTACAATGATTGGATCATATTTGAGCTTTTAGCGAAGAAAAAGAGTCTGAACTGGGCTCCATTATCTTCTATAAGTCCTATCGCAAAATCTTCAAGTTACAGCGCGGCAGGTGATGTATTTGGATCATCAAAAGTCAGGTGGGTAAATGACTTAAGGAACATGAAAGATCATCTTAGAGTATGTAAAGCTGAGCAATTTGGAAAAGACAAAGCTCTGCATGAAAGAAAGATAACTAATGTGTTCTTAGTGTGCGATCGAGATGAGCTACCTGACGCAAATATCGATGCTAAAAATGGTGTCAAAGTAATTGGTGTCCAAAACTCAGATAAATTTGATTTAGGCTTACCTTGCCCTGAAAGGATCAACAGTTACTTGCTGACTTGGAAGCGCCGCGAGATCAAAAACTATTTACTCTCATACACAGCTTTAACTCAACGCAATGCTATTGATCAAATCAACAATGACAAAATTGCACAGCGTAATCACTTACAGCCCAATACTTCTTGCGATAACGATGACATTAGACGGCTAGATGTCAAAGTAATTATCGACCCGCTGATTAATACCGATGGTATTGGCTTAGACCTCGAAAAGCTACAAGCCTATATCAACCTAATCCCACCGGAAGAAATCAGCGAAGACATTACCAATATGTACAATTTTATAATTGGAAAACTATAAGCATGTCACTACAACAAAAAATTGATCGCATTACCGACATACTGCGCCGCGACGATGGCATCAGCGGCGCTATGCACTACACCGAACAAACCTCATGGGTTTTATTCCTCAAGTTTCTCGATGATTACGAATCAGAAAAAGAGCACGATGCGGTATTGTCTGGCAAAAGCTATCAGCCTGTATTAGATGAAGGGCACCGTTGGATAAATTGGGCTTGCCCAAAAAATGAGGACGGCTCAAAAGATCTGAAGGCCGACTCAGGTGATGATCTCATCAGGTACGTGAATGAAAAGCTTTTCCCATATTTAAAAGGTTTTGCTAATAGCTTGAACACAGGTGGCGCAGACCCAAAATCATTCACTTACAAAATTGGTGCGATCTTCCAGTATTTAGATAATAAAGTTGCTTCTGGCCATACCTTGCGTGAAGTTCTCGATATTGTCGATACCTTGAATTTCCAATCAGACGACGAACTATTTGAACTCTCTCAGGTGTACGAAGGATTGCTCCAAAATATGGGCGATGCTGGTGGCTATGCAGGTGAATTTTATACCCCGCGCCCCGTTGTACGGGCAATGGTAAAAGTAATTAATCCGCAACCTCTCGAAAAAATCTACGACGCTGCGGCAGGCTCTTGTGGATTTTTAGTTGAAGCATTTGAATACAATAAGCCGAAAGAATTCAAAAAAAGAACAGGAAGAGAGTTAACAAGTGAGGAATACGATTTTCAGCGTAACGATGCTTATTGGGGTTATGAAAAAACGTCACTAGCCTATGTGATGGGTATGATGAACATGATTTTACATGGCATTGAATCGCCCAACCTATTTCGTGGTAATACGCTCACGCAGAACATTCGTGACATTCAGGAAAAAGATCGCTACGACATTATTCTGGCCAACCCGCCGTTTGGTGGTAAAGAAAAAGATCAAATACAACAAAACTTTCCAATCAAAGCGAATGCTACTGAATTGCTTTTTTTACAGCACTTTATGAAGACGCTTAAGTCTGGAGGAAAAGCGGCTATCGTTATCCCTGAAGGTGTGTTGTTCCAAACTAACAGTGCTTTTAAGCAAATAAAACAAGAACTGCTGGAAAACTTTAACCTACATACCGTTTTAAGCCTGCCTGCGGGCGTCTTCTTGCCTTACTCGGGCGTAAAAACCAACGTGCTATTTTTTGAACGTAGTGGCGGAACTAGCGATGTCTGGTATTACGAATGCGAGCCTGAGCAAAAGCTTACTAAAAATAAACCGATTACTGATGAGCACTTAAAAGAATTTGTCGAACTCTATAGCAGCCGTAAAACTACTGAGCATTCATGGACAGTACCTGCCAGCAAACTTTCCGAAGATTACGATCTCTCCGCTAAAAACCCAGCCAAACAGAAAGATGCCGAGCACTTAGCGCCAAACGATATTCTTACGCAAATTCGTATCAAGGAAAATCTGGTGTCTGGATTGTTAGATGAAATTGAAAACCTCTTGGCGGAGAAGTAGGCATGCAGGAGATTTTAGGTAACGCTCCAACTGGCTGGAGTTGGAAAACATTCAAAGAGGTATGTGTCTTAAAGAGAGGATACGATCTGCCGACACATGCAAGAACTGCTGGCGACGTTCCACTCTACAGCGCGAATGGTGTAACCGACTATATTGACCAATATAAAGTTGAAGGTCCTGGTGTTGTTACAGGTCGAAGCGGAACGATAGGTAAAGTTCATTTCGTTGAAAATGATTATTGGCCGTTAAATACAGCGCTATACGTGCAAAGCTTCAATGGAAATTACCCCCGGTTTATTAAGTTTTTTCTTGAAAGTTTTGATTTAACTCGATTTGCTACAGGGGCAGCGGTACCAACACTAAACCGAAACTCACTTAGTACTGAAATAGTATGTACGCCTGATAGTTTTGGGGAGCAAAAACGCATCGTCGAAAAACTCGATGCACTGTTCACCCGCATTGACACCACGATCGAGCATTTGCAGGAAAGCATCGCACTCAAGAATAGTCTGTTGCAATCTGCACTTGACGGCCAGTTCGCCTCAATTCCCGACCGAAAAACTATTGAGACACTGGCTGATGTTAAGGGAGGAAAGCGTTTGCCAAAGGGCGAGAAGTTGATTAGTGAAGTAACAGACCATCCATATATCCGAGTGACTGATTTTACTGACAAGGGCACAATTGACCTATCCAATATTCAACACATATCAAATGAAATACACGAGCAAATAAAACGCTACGTGATATCCAAGGATGACCTCTATATCAGTATAGCTGGCACTATTGGCAAGACAGGCTTCGTACCACCCGAATTGGACGGTGCGAATCTGACAGAAAATGCAGCAAAGCTTGTAATTAAAGATAAAGGGCAGCTAGATCTTAGCTACTTGTATTTATTCACATTAACGTCGGACTTCTCAGCTCAAGCAGGACTTGCCACAAAAACGGTAGCCCAGCCAAAGCTTGCTTTAACCCGTTTAAGCAAAATTGAAGTCCCGATTTGCTCTTTTGAAGAGCAAAAATCGTTGGTGCTAAGCATTGAAACACTTAAAAGTAAAATTCAGGAAGCAGAAGAAGTTTTGTTGGCTAAGATTAACGACCTTCAAACTTTGAAAGCATCAATTCTCGATTCTGCACTTAAAGGTGAACTCTAAGGAGGGGGTATGAGTGGTGGTCAAACCAAAAACGCAGCACTAACAACGGCATTAGCCTTTCACTACCAAATGCTGATTGGCTTGGATAAATGCTTCTTACTTGAAGAAGGCCAGTCTATCTGGTTCGAGAAAGACGGTGATGTTAGTTTTGACGCGACAGATGCTTCACTGTCAACCCAAACTGAAGTAAAAGATTATTCTGCGCCGCTCACTGACCACCACGAAAATCTTTGGAAAACACTGAAGAATTGGTTAGCACCAGAATTTGACCATACTCAATATGGCATTCTGTTGCTTCACACCACACAAGCTTTTGGCTCAACAACGCGTTTAAAAATATGGAATAGTCAAAGCGCTCAAGAACGACTGCAAGTGCTAAAGGATATTTTTAGCGAGCGAACTAAAGAGCAACTTAACGCAAAAAAACTTTCTGAAATTATCAAACTGCAAAAAATAGTAATGGCAGCTGATGAGTTATTGATTACGAGCGTGCTAGCTAAAGTAACCTTATTTACAGAAGCAGACCACGCACAGGCGTTGGAAAAACGCATACTTTCCAGACCTGTAGGCATTCCGAAAAATAATCTGAAAAGTTACTTACATGGTCTTATTGGTTTTGTGTATTCACAATCTACTCAACAATCATGGAGCATCAAGCATCAAGATTTTTCTGCAAAATGTGAGGAGTTAACCACTCAACTCTGCAAAAAGGAGTTTACCTTTCCTGACTTTACTAGTTATGAGGCAAGTGACTCTGAAGTGAAGCTTCACGAAGAAAGATCCTTTGTAAAAAAAATAATTGAAATTGAGCACCACGTGATGATTCCTGATGCTGTGGGCAACTGGATTGAGTTGCAAAATTCACTACTTGAACAATTAGATGAGTATCCACGTTATAGGGAAAAGACAGTAGCCTACCAAAATCAATTGGTCAAAAAATACAAACTCGCCTATTCGAGTGCTCAACTTTCAGCGACAGACTCGATTACAAGCTCCAAATTTCTTTACAACACAACCATTGCCGAACAACCGCTTAACATGGGTAATGATATCCCGCCAATTGAATACAAAAACGGTCTCATGCATGACGCTATGGATGATGAAGACCGGAACTTAAAATGGAGTGTTAAACCATGAGTGGTATCGTAGATGCTCTGTATGAATTGAAATACAACCCTTTTGAGTACGGTTCATATATCGCCTCCTTTTACTCATCATTAGGCTCATTGGAAAGTAATTTTCTACTTGCGCCTTTAGTGATTCCTTTATGTAGTCATCCATTTTTCTCTATTAAGTTGGAAGGCTCAAATGCAAATAGCTCATTATGGACCGTATTCGGCGGTGAAACTAAAATTAATAATGCGCGCGACCAAGAAAAGTATGAAAGATTTTTATCAAACTCCTCAAAAAATAAAATTAGTCATAAAGAAAAACTTTACGACTTGCAGGAAAGAATAGATGGGTTTCAAGAGCTAACTGAGCAGTGTATTCAATATTGTTTGGTCAATGATTGGTTATCTGTAGACGAAGATAATTTGATACTTTGTCCTTCCGTTGAATCTGACTTCACATTTACCAATCAAAAAAGCGCGGAAAAGTTAGGGCGATTATTCAGTAGCCATTCAGTGGTCGAGATTTATGCGTTTTTAGGAGTGAAACCGCGATGAGAACATTAATTCACGAAATTGGCGTAATAGATAAGCAAGGGAATAAACATCCTGTTAATTTCAAAAAAGGTCTCAATGTCGTTACAGGTAAATCATCTACCGGAAAAAGTGCGCTGATTGAAATTTTTGATTACTGCTTTGGTAGCGGTGAAAATACGATTCCTAAAGGGGTAATTACAACCAGCGCCGCAATTTACTATGTTGCGCTTTCGGTCAACGAAAAAGTTATGGTGATTGCTCGTGATCCGGACTTAAGTACAAAGGCATTTTTTCGTAGCGCAGATAAATTTAATTCGGACGATATTAAACAAGAATATTTCAATACCAACTATTTCCGCCCTCTGGATGAATTTAAAAAACATCTTCGGGGATTTTTCTTGGACATAGATGATGTAGATGAGTCTTTAGCGGCCAGAGCTAACCGGCGGAATAATGCCAAAGCTGCTACCCCGTCAATACGCAGCTTTTCTTCTTTTATTCTTCAACATCAGAATCTTGTGGCAAACAAGCATGCACTATTTTATAGATTTGATGAAAAGGAAAAACGAGATCAGGCAATTGATCACACCAAGATATTTTTAGGCCTGGTAGATCAAGAATACTTTCACTTATCACAAGAGCACGAACGGCTAACAGTTGATGTGAAACGTTTGGAACGTCAAAAAGAAACGAATAAGCGAACATCAGAGAACTACGCACAAAAAGTTGGCCCAGTGTTAAGTCAGCTTTACGCCATGATGGGCTTTGAGGAAGAGCTATTCTCTTTGCAAACAGTGCTACGTAATCCAGAAGATGCTAAAGATCGGCTCGATACAATTATTGTGCCCGAGAAAATCAACCATAACTCTAATGCGATTACTCAACGCTACAATCTGCTAAAACTTGAGCGCACTCAAAAGACATCCGAGCTCAGAAAACTTCAACGGCAAGCTGCATCTATCGACAAGCATATTCAAGAAGAAGAGCGTTTTGTTGATAACGTGAGCAAGTTTAGTTCCCCAAAGCATGTTCACATTTCTGCTTCAGTCTGCCCCTTTTGCCACACTGAAAAAAATACATTGCGTGAAAGCGCGGAAAAATTACAGCAAGCCATCACTAAGGTATCGGGAAATCTTGCACAAGCACGACCGATGAAAGCAAAGTTTCAATCGTCTTTAGTTGAAGTTAAGCGAGACATTGAAATTTTTGATAAGGACTTAACGGAACTAAGCCAGCAAATAGCGGAATTAGAAAAGACAGAAAAAGAGCTAGCTGAACAAAAGAGTCTATATGAGAGCATTCTGATGCAGAAGGCCAAACTATTTGCAATTCTAGATACGCTCAACATGGCTGATGATGCTGAGCTTGAAAAGCAAATTGAGGAATTAAAAAAGCTGCTTAAAGACATCAACAAAGACCTTAAGCAATACGATGTGCAGAAAGGGCTAGAAAACGCTTCTAAAAAAGTTAACGAATATATGGCTGAAATCGGAAGCCATTTTGAATTTGAAGCCAGCTATCAGCCTATAAACCTTCATTTTTCATTTGAGACGTTTGATCTCTACCACTTAACACCTGAAGACGAAAAGATCTATCTAAGATCAATGGGCAGTGGCGCAAACTGGCTCTACACCCATGTAACGCTTTTCTTGGCATTACATAAATACTTTGCTGAACTAGGTGATAAATGTGCGATACCGTCAATAATATTTTTCGATCAGCCCACACAGGTGTACTTTCCGAATTTCAATAGGGACAATTCTGCGACTTTTGAAGATCAGAAGAATCAAGAAGCTGAACAACGCAAGAAATCAGATGTAACACAGGCGGTTGATGAAGATATTAAGGCGGTAGAGAATTTATTTAGTCAGCTGTCTATTTACTGCAATAAAGTGGAACAAGAAAATGGCTTTAGCCCACAGATAATTGTGACTGACCATGCAGATGGACTGACATTATCTAATGGGGTTTTGTTTGAGTCTTTGGTAAATGGTAATAGATGGCGTAAGCGAGGATTGATTGAACCAGTTCCGGAGTTAAATGCAACTAATTTGTAATCAGCCGGAAATGCAAAGAGATATGAGCTCGGAGAAGCCAGTCGGCATTCTCTCGGTCGTTATCTTTAAATTGCTGAAGGCGTGAATATGGTTCCGGCCAAGTGCACCAACGAGCCTAGACTAAACTCAAAAGCAACCATAGGAAGATTATCAATATCACAAATTGATGTAAGTGCAGACAGACCAAGCTACCTAATTGATTTTACGAGTTTGACATGTAAACTTCGCTGAGATGCCCACCACTATACGTGCTGGGCGTAACTGGTGAGCATACATGTTAAATCTAGAAATAGGTTCTAACTCATGCCAGCATACGCCGCGCCTGCTTCAGGCTGCGACGATCTTTCTGAGGCGTCTTGTTCCCCTTGTACTAATTTCCTTATCTCATCTCTTTTTCCAACGCCGATATAGGCCGCCGAGTCGAACGATTCGCGCTTCTGGGTAAATTGACCGACCACATCCAGGCCCAAGGTCTTTGCCAGCTCAGCCAATTCGACCAACGACGAGTTAAATTCAGTATCGCTAACACCGTCTAAATGTACGGCGACGATTAGCGCACGCGGACGACGCGTTTCTTCGGGGTTTAACATGGAGTAATTTCTCTAGGGATGGGAACGCGAACGTTTTCGAATAGGGTCACG
>Ga0247740_1001283_pt1 | contig 10909 bp, 10 predicted proteins | sample UWRJL148409B2_FD_180942 | JGI IMG/M metagenome (GOLD analysis project Ga0247740, IMG submission 180942) | Plant litter microbial communities from Arlington Agricultural Research Station in Wisconsin, United States - UWRJ-L148-409B-2 | ecosystem: Environmental > Terrestrial > Plant litter >...
CGACAAACAATCAACTCACGCCCAGTGCCACCCGATCGAGCCAGCGCTTCAAGATGTCGCGGCCTTGGTCCAAAAGGGGGAGCTCGGTCCATTCGTTTCGTTGATGGGCTTGCGCGTTGGTGCCAGGACCGAAATTGACGGCGGGGATGCCCAGCGAGGCGAAGCGGGCGACGTCCGTCCAGGCCTGTTTGGGCTCGACCGCGACCACACCGCTGTCGGCCAAGGCCAGGGTCAGCGGGTGACTGCGCATCGGCGGTGCGGAGGGCGAGACGTCGATGAACTCGACCTCGGCGTCGTCACCGACCAATCCGCGCACGTAGCCTTGGGCGTCTTCAGCGCTGGTGAGCGGGGGGAAGCGGTGATTGAGGTTCAGCTCGAACAGGTCGGGGATGACGTTGCGCCCGCGCCCACCGCTAGCCAAGGTCGCGCTGATCACCGCGCGCCATTCGAGCCCGTCGATCAGGTGAGAGCGCGGTTGTTCCGCGCTCAAGCGAGTGAGTAAGCCGGCGGCTTTGTGGATCGCGTTTTCGCCCTGCCACGGCCGCGCGCTATGCGCGGTTCGGCCGCGAAAACGCACACTGGCGTGCAAGGCTCCGCTGCAGCCGAGTTGCAAGCGATTGTCGCTCGGTTCGAGTGCGACCGCGAAGTCGACCTTGCTCAGTTCGGGATCTTGGTCGAGCACCGGACCGAGTTCGTTCTCCGCGAACGGCCCCTCTTCACGCGCGTAGAACACGAGCGTGAGGTCGACATTGGGGCGCTTCGGGTTTTCGGCGATGTCGAGCATCAATGCGAGCCCGCTCTTCATGTCGGCGGCGCCCGCGCCATACAATTTATCGCCCTCGATGCGCGCAGGGCCCTCGTGCACCGTGCGCACCACGTCCAAATGGCCGGCGAGCGCGATGTGCGGTCCCCCATTGCCACGCGTGAGTGGCACCACGATCGACTCGCCATAGCGGCGGATCGGTGCCGCTAGGCGAACTTGATTCAGTCGCTCCGTGACGCGATCACAAATCTCGCGCTCCTCGCCGATGGGCGAGGGGATTTTGCACAACCAAAGTAGCGTCTCGGCGAGCGACATCGGATTTTCGGGCTCGAAATCAGACTGATACGTTGAAGTCGCGCAGGGCCGAGTTCAGGCTAGTTTTCTTGTCGGTGCTCTCTTTGCGTTGACCGATGATCAAGGCACAACCGATCTGATAATCGCCTGCGGGGAACTTCTTCGTGCGCATGCCGGGGATGACCACGCTGCGCGCGGGGACGCGGCCGCGGTATTCGACCGGTTCGGACCCGGTGACGTCGATGATCGCAGTGGACGCGGTGAGCGCCACGCCCGCGCCGATGACGGCTTCACGCTCGACGAGCATGCCTTCGACGACGATCGCGCGCGAGCCGATGAAGCAGCCGTCTTCGATGATCACGGGTTGGGCACCCGGCGGTTCGAGCACGCCGCCCAAGCCGACGCCGCCCGAGAGGTGGCAGTCTTTGCCGACCTGCGCGCACGAGCCCACGGTGGCCCAGGTGTCGACCATGGTGCCCGAGCCGACGTACGCGCCGATGTTCACGTAACCCGGCATGACGATCGCGCCCGACTCGACGAACGCGCCGTAGCGGATGGTGCCGGGCGGCACCACGCGTACGCCGGCCTTATCCAAGTTTTTCTTGAGCGGGATTTTGTCATAGAACTCGAAGGGTCCGACTTCGATGCGCTCCATCTTGGCGATGCCGAAATAGAGCAACACGGCTTGCTTGAGCCAGGCGTGGGTCGTCCACTTGCCCGGCGCATCTTGCGTGGCAACGCGGAATTTGCCCTGATCCAAGTCGGCCACGACCTGGGCGACGGCGGCTTTGTATTCGTCTTTCGCGAGCAGCGAACGGTCGGCCCAAGCGGCCTCAATCAGTGGCTGGAGTTCGGACATGGCATGCCCAATACCGGTGCTCGGTGAAGGTCGCAAGAGTGCGGCCCCGCTCGACGGACCGAGCCGACAAAAAGGTCAGCTCGCGTCGCCGGTACAGTGCGTCTTCACACGCTCGGGAAACGCAAATTGCAAACTCGGCGTTTGCTCGTCCCACGCCAAGGACACGCCCGAAAGCCGCGCGATGGCCGTGAGGCAAGGCAGCGTGGGGTCGATGACACCCCGGGCGATCAAGACCAAGTCGTCGCTGTCTCGCACATGGCGGTGGTCGATGTTCACGCGATAAGAGCCGGACTGGTCGCGATCGACGAGCACGTGGGGCTTGCCCGCTCCTCCGCGCGCGACCAGCTCGACCCCGAGCGCGAAGAGTGCGGTCGCGATGCGTGGGTTCAGTTCGACCTCGACGTCGACCTGCACGAAGCTCATGGTGGCGGCGATGTGATCGCGCTTCCACGAGCCGCCACTGGGGGGGCCGCTGAAACTCTGTTGCAAGAGCTCCGCGAGGTCGACGGGGACCGAGCGACCGGACACGGCTTCGACCAGCAGATCGAGCAAGCCGCGCGCGGTGTCGAGTTCGAGCGACAAGCGTGTAATCACCTGCTCCAGGCCGATGCGCGACTTGGCACTCAGTGGCCGGTGCGCGGCGGCCGCGAGCTCTTCGTCCAAATGCGCGAGGCGCGGCGCAAAATACTTCTGCAACGCGCCGCTGGCTTCGGCCAAGCCCACGCGGTCAGCGACAGCAGCGAGCAGGCCGTCGACAGTGCCGCGCATGGGCGCGCAGCCTGCGGCGACGTCGGGCAAAACCGAAATCAGCGCCTTCGAGCCGACGCGCACCGAGTGCAGCAGCTCGGCGAAATTGCGCAGCGCGCTCAGCGCCTCGCGTAACGTGCCCCGCGCGGCGTCGAGTTCTGCGCTACCGAGCGGATCGGTGCGAGATTCTGGGGGCGGCTTCCCGCTCTGCATGGAGGCCACTAAGCTAGACCAGTTCTCGCTGCCAAGGTGAGAAGTCACGCGGCCCGGCGCCTTCGGCGCGCGGGCCGTTCCTCGGCCGGGAACCGGCCGCGGAGTGCGACCTCAGATCAGCTCGGCGCCTTGGAAGTAGTAGCTGGTCTCGATGCGGCCGTTTTCCGGCGAATCCGAACCGTGCACCGCGTTTTCACCGACGTTGGCTCCGAACTGCTTGCGCACGGTGCCCTCCGCCGCCTTGGCCGGATCAGTCGCGCCGATGACGTTTCGGAGGTGCTGCACCGCGTTCTCTCGCTCCAACGCGATCACCACCACCGGGCCGCGCGTCATGAACGTGCACAGCTCTTCGAAGAACGGACGCTCTTTGTGAATCGCGTAGAAGCCTTCGGCCGTCTTGCGTGAGAGTTGCGTTTGGCGCAGGCCGAGAACGGCGAAGCCCTCTTCCTGAAGGCGTTGTAGAATCGCGCCTTGCTTTCGCTTTTCTACGGCGTCGGGTTTGATGATGCAGAGGGTGCGCTCGAGAGCCATATCGTTCTCTTTTCCTGCCAAAAGGCGTGTTAGTTCCGCGCACTCATAGCAAGACTTCCGGCATTGACAATGCCGAACTGCGCGCTAGGGCGCGGCGCCGTAGATGGGACCTCCGCTCCCGCCGTCTTGCCCGCCCGAGCCCGTGCCCGGAAAGCCTGCTGCGGCGGGAGCTCCATACACCGGCACTGCGTTCGACCCGGCCGCGCCAGGATTGGTGGCACCGGCCGCGTTGGGCAAGCCGGCGCTGCCCGCAGTTTCCGCTCCGCCGGCACCCGCGCCGCCTTTTCCGTCGTCAGCGTCACCACCGCACGCCGCCAGCGCGCTGGCAGAGGCCAAGGTCGCGCCGAAAGCGAATGTCGCCGCGCGCGACAAGCGAGCGCGTGGCAACGCCGGCTCGGTTGCGCCGCTGAAGTCGAGTGGGAGTGCGCAGAACGGACAGGTCGTTTCCGTCGCGCGCACGTGACGGCTGCATTCGGGACACGGCAGCAAATGCTTCATCGGCTCGCCTCCTGGGCTGGGTCGTCCTCTACGACCAGCTCGAAGTGAGCGTAGTCGAAGGGCGCTCCCGACGCCATGCTGGTCTGCACCAAGCGCTCGCGCTTGCCGATAGCCCGCATTTCTAGCGCTCGGTGATGACAATAAGGGTTGTTCCCGGGGCGGCCGAAGAACACGTGCCCCGTCCAAGTGCAGCCTGCCAGGCATTCTTCGGCGTAGTAGCAGCTGCGACAGAACCCCCACAGGTCGGCCACGGTTCGGTCGCGAGTGTAGCGGAGTGGTGTCGCTCGTTCCCAAATCTCGCGCAGGGAATTGTCGCGCACGTTGCCGCCCGTCCACGCTTCGGTGGGGAGGGAGGGGCAACCCTTGATCGCGCCGTCGGCCTCGATGCCCAGCGTCGCTCGGCCCGCCCCGCACGAGGCCCCGTGCCCGCGCGGCAGCGTGCCTTTGAGTACGCCTTCGTACGGGCCGAAATAACCGACGTTGTTGCCGGGCCAGATGCGCACGCCGAGCGCGTCGGCACGCGCTTTGAGCTGCGCCAAGAGCGGGAAGAGCTCGAGCAGATCATACGGCCTGAGCAGGACATCGGGTTCGTCGGCAGCGCGGCCCATGGGCACCGTGAGTTGGATTTGCCAACTGTGGGCGCCGTGCGCTGCGAGCTGCTCCAAGATTTGCGGCAGCTCGGGCATGCTCAAGCGATTGATCTGCGTGTTGGTCGACACACGCACGCCCGCGTCTCGCAAGTTGCGCATGGCTGCCAGCGCGGAGCGGTGCGAGCCCGCGACGCCGCGCAGGCGATCGTGCGTGGCTTCGCTGCCGTCGATCGACACGCTCACGCTATCCATGCCCGCCGACTTGGCTTGCTGCGCGCGCTCGGCCGTCATGCCGCGGCCCCCCGTGGTCATCGTTGGCGACATGCCGTAGCGCTTCAACTCGCGCACGATCTCGAGCCAATCTTCGCGCAGGTACGCTTCGCCACCGATCAGCGTCGTCTCGCGCACGCCGAGCTCTGCCATTTGGCGGATCAGATCCAGACACTCGGCCGTCGTCAGCTCGTCACTTCGCTCGTGCCCCGCACGCGAACCGCAATGACGACACGCCAGATCGCACTTCAGTGTGATCTCCCATACCGCGTAGATTGGTTGGAAGGCGCGATCGGAGTCGCGCGCCGCCGCGAGCGGTAGTTTGCGGCGCGCGGGTGGCGCGTGCGGCGCGATCGGCAGCTGCCTCGGCCGGGGCTTCAGCATCTGCCGCGCCCGTTCGTCCGCGGACATCGGATCGTGATCGCCGCTGCTGCCGTTCGTCATCGCTGTCAAGATAGCAGCCAGTGCACGGACGCCGCACTGGCCTTTCGTGATTTGTCAGATAGCATTCAGGCATGCGCGCTCAATTTTGGCGAGATGGCTCGGTGTTCGCGTTGGCCGTGGCCTTGGGCTTCGCGGCGTGCGCATCGGCTTCGAGCGCGGGCAATGCCCCGAGTACTACGCCCAGCGAGTCTGGCGCGTTGCTGCCTGACCTGCCCAACAAGTCAGCGATGAACCTAGAACAAGCGCGGCGCTACGTCCTCGCCCTCGTCAACCGCGACCGCGCCGCGCACGGGCTACCCCCGGTAGTGATGGATGAGGCGGCCAATCGCGCCGGCCAGCGTCATGCCGAAGACATGGCCCGCGCGGGCTACACCGCGCATTGGGGGACGGACGGCTCGGTGCCAGAGCAACGTTACTCGGAGGCCGGGGGCAGTGATTTCGTGCATGAGAATGCTGGCTGTCTGGCGGACGGCAAAAGTCGCAAGTTGGACGCAGTGCCGCGTTTCGAGGCCGCCCAGCTGGAGCGCGTCCAAAGCGCGTTCATGGATGAAAAGCCACCGCGTGACGGACATCGCCGGAACATCCTCAAAGCGAGCCACACGGGCTTCGGGGTGGGCGTGGCCAAGCCGAGCGGAGTCGGCATCGCCTGCCTCTCCCAAGAATTCGTGGACGACTATGGAGACTACGCACCGCTGCCGAAAACCGCGCGTGCGGGCGACGTGCTGCGCATCGAGGGCGACGTGAAGGGAGCGGTCGCGTTCGGTGGCGTGGGCATCGGTCGCATCGATTCGGCACAGCCGCTGACCGCCGCCTACCTGAACACGACCTACACCTACGCCGTACCGTCGCCGAGCGAGTTGTATTTCCCCAAGGGCTTCGTGACCAAGAAGCCCGTCGAGGTCGACGGCAAGCACTTTCGGATCGACGTCCCACTCGGCAAGCGAGGCGAGCCCGGTCGCTATCAGGTCAGCATTTGGGGCAAGTTCCCGGGCGCGGGCAAGCAACTCGACATGCTGAGCCTGCGCGTCATCGACGTGCACTGAAGCGCGGTCCTGGCACCACACTCACGTGAAAAGTGGGTGAAGGTACCCTGACTGCGCTTTTATTGACCGCTTGCCTGGCTGATCGAACACCTAGGTACGAGACATCAAGGTACGATTGGCATCGGTTCGTTTGGCGGTGGTTTCTGGCGGCGAGTGTAGTTCTTCGGAGCACATATGAAGTTTGCGCGTGCTTTTGCGGTCGTACCCGCGATCCTGCTTGGTTTGCCGCTGGCCATTGCTTGCGGCTCGGCTTCCGACTCTGGCTTGTTCGACGAGGTGGCGGGAGCGCCCGGCGTTGGAGGCGCGCATGCAGCTGGCGCTGCACACAGCGACGGCGGCCGTACCGCCGCCAGCGGCACGGGCGGCCGCGTCACGGGCATGGCTGGTGATCCGAGCTCTGGCGGTGACGGCCCTTCGGGCGACCCCGCTGGCGGCACCGGTGATGGCGGCTCGCGTGACGGAGACGGTGGCGCCAGTGGCGGTGGCGGCGCGAGCAACGGCGGCGCTGGGTCCGGCGGTGCCGCAGGCGCGACCGCCGGGGCGGGTGGACACGCGGCGGGCTCCGGCGGGGCTTCCGGATCTGCAGGGGTGAGCGGGGCGGGCGGTTCGAGCGGCGCTGCAGGCAAGGGTGGTTCCGGTGGCTCCGGTGGCTCCGCGGGGTCGAGTGGCGCCGGTGGTTCGAGTGGCGCCGCTGGTTCGAGTGGCGCCGCTGGTTCGAGCGGTTCCGGTGGTTCGAGCGGTTCCGGTGGTTCGAGCGGTTCCGGTGGTTCGAGCGGTTCCGGTGGCTCGGGCGGCTCCGGTGGTTCGAGTGGTGCCGGCGGTGCTCCGGTGTGTCCCGCGAGTCCGCCGTCGAAGAACGCGCTTTGCGACGTGTCGACGCCCAACAGCTGCTTTTACGCCGGGGTGGCCTGTAGCTGCCTGCCTGGTGCCGGCGGCATCAACCCGCCGAAAAAATGGGCCTGCTATGGGGACGGCGCTGCCTGTCCCGCTACGAAACCCAGCGCCGGAGTCTCGTGCAAACCGAACGACGGCCTCGAGTGCCCTTACCCGGGCAACGATTTTTGCGCCTGCGTGGGCAACAGTATCGAAGCGAAGTGGGTGTGCCAAGCGAACCCGCCGACCTGCGGCGCGAACAAGCCGATGGAACCGAGCTGCTCGACGGTTCGCACCTGCTCTTGGGGGGCAAACAAAGACGTGGCCTGCTTCTGCAACGGCACCCGTTGGGGGTGCGAAGGCGGCTTCTGAGCCATTAGCTCGCTTTCGGTGCGGGAGCGGGCCCGGGACTAGCTGGCTCCGGCAACTGAGCCCGCGAGGGCTCCGTGAGCCGAATGTTGCTCACGGGATGCGCGAGCGCGCTCCCTGCATTGTCGATCACTTCGACGAAGCCGAGCAAGAGCCCCTGACGCACCTCGAGGAACGTGCCGTACTCCGCGGTGTCCAGCATGGCCGCGATCTCGACGTTCATGGCCGAGTCGGTCAGGCCCACCAAGCGCACGCTGATGCTATCTTCGACGACGAGGGAGGTCGCGCGCAGCAAGCTCTCGATGCCATGCAAAATCTGGCTTATTTGTTGGGCGGGCGAGTGGGCCACACCGAGCAGGCAGAAAAAACGCAGCCGGTCACGCGCGCTGATCGTCTCCACGCGCATCTCGGCGAGTTTGCCGTTGGGGATCGTGATGAGGGTGCGATCCGCCGTGCGGATGCGCGTCGAACGCAGCCCGATCGATTCGACGGTGCCGGTGATGGAATCGACCGTGATCGTATCGCCCTCGCGAAACGGCTGATCGATGGCGAGCGAGAACGCGCCGAACAAGTTCTCGACCGTCTTTTGGGCCGCGAGGGCTAGCGCGATGCCGCCGATGCCGAGCCCCGTGATCAAGCTGGTCACCGGGTAGCCCAACTCGGCCAGCACCACGACGAAGGCGAACGCCGCGACCACGAATTTGCCGAGCCTTGCGCCGAGCATCAACAGCGAGGCCGCGGTGTGCGAGTTCTTCGCCCAGTGCGCGCTGCTGACCGTGTGTTGGGAGAGCTCGACCGCTTGCCACAGCGCCCAGAACAGCGCCGCCAAGAGCGCCGCCGAAAATCCGCGACGCACATAAGCGTCCGCCGGCTCGTACAGGCCGAGCCAGGGCAAAAGCACGTAACTGACGATCACCGTCCAGGCGAGCGTGGCGGGACCGCGCATTTTTCGCGCGGTCTCGGCCTTGGGCAGCGATAGCCAGCGCTTGACCACCAGCCGAGACACGCGCGTGATGGCAAAGCCGGCCAAAAATCCGACCAATACCAGCGGCGCGAGGGCCAGCCATTGCCACCAGCGCAACTCGCGCGGGCCGAAGCGCAGCGACCACTTGGGCAGGTGCTCGAGCAGCCAACGGTTTTCGAGGTGCTCGTACCAAGCGTCGATACGCGAAACGGTAGTGGCCGAAAATACCCAATGGGCGCCACTGCGGTCGACACGCCGAACGATCACGACCGGGTCGGGCTTACCGGTCGCCCCCGGCACGCTGCCCAAATCCTCGCGGTCGAGCGGCGAGCCGTTTTCGGCGCCACCGCGCGGATTGGGCGACAGCTTCTCTACGTCGATGAACAGGTGGCGGTCGAGCACGTCGCGCAAACGTTTGGCCAAGATTGGGCCATCGTTTCGATCGACCGCGGACAAGTCGAGGTAGCGCGCGGCGCTCTGGTAGTCGCCACTGCGCGTGAACTGGGCGAACTCGCTCATCGCGACGCGCGGTGAGTCGGGGGCGGGCTTTTCTTCCGCGGGGGGAGCGGCGGTGACCGCGTCGGCTGCGCGGACGCTCCGGGTGGTGCCGACCGATAGCGTGAGTGCCAGTAGGCACAGCGCGAATCGTCGCAGCAGGGTGAGAAAACGCGGTTCGAAGCGCATGACCCGGCGAGACTTCGATTGAAAACCGCGGCGCGGCAAGGGGCTACGCGAGTACGCGCGCAGCCCCCTGTTCGCCTTTACTTCAGCAGGCTCTTCAGTGTGGTGCCCATGTCACTGGGCGTCGCCGCGACACGCACGCCGGCGGCTTCGAGCGCGGCGATTTTATCCTTCGCCGTGCCCTTGCCTCCGCTGATGATGGCGCCCGCGTGGCCCATGCGCTTGCCGGGCGGCGCAGTGGTGCCCGCAATGAAGCCCGCGACCGGCTTCTTCATGTATTTCCCGATGTATTCGGCGCCGCGTTCTTCGGCGTTGCCGCCGATTTCGCCGATCATGATCACGCCCTCGGTGTCCGGGTCTTCATTGAACAGCTTCAAGACGTCCACGAAATCGAGACCCGCGACCGGATCACCACCGATGCCCACGCACGTGCTCTGACCCATGCCGAGCGCGGTCAGTTGCCCGACCGCTTCGTACGTCAAGGTGCCTGACTTGGACACCACGCCGTACTTGCCGACGCGGTGAATGTGGCCCGGCATGATGCCGATCTTGCATGCGCCGGGCGTGATCACACCCGGGCAGTTCGGACCGATCAGCCGGGTTTTACGGCCTTCGATGATGCGGCGCACGCGCACCATGTCCATCACCGGGATGCCCTCGGTGATGCACACGGCGAGCTTCAGCTCCGCGTCGAACGCCTCGAGGATCGCGTCGGCCGCGCCCAGTGGCGGCACGAAGATGCACGACGTGTCGGCGCCGGTTTGCTTCACGGCCTCGGCGACCGTGTCGAACACTGGCACGAGCACCTTCTTGCCGTCCGGACCCTCGGCTTCGAAAGTCTCGCCGCCGCGGTTGGGGGTGACGCCAGCGACGACTTGCGTGCCGTAGGCGATGCATTGCTTCGCGTGGAAGGAGCCTGCAGAACCAGTGATCCCCGAGAACAGGACCTTGGTGTTCTTATCGACCAGAATTGCCATCTACCTTGATTTCCTTCACGCAGCGCGCACGGCGGCGACGATCTTCTTCGCCCCGTCACTCATCGTGTCCGCGGGTTGGATCGCGAGCCCACTGTCTTTCAAGATTTGCTTGCCGAGCTCGACGTTCGTGCCTTCGAGGCGCACGACGAGCGGCACCTTGAGCCCGAGCTCTTTGGTGGCCGCGACCACACCCTCGGCGATCACGTCACACTTCATGATGCCGCCGAAGATGTTGACGAAGATGCCTTTGACCTTGGAACTCGACAAGATCATCGAGAAGGCCTTCTTCACCTGCTCTTTGGTGGCTCCGCCGCCGACGTCCAAGAAGTTCGCGGGGTTGCCGCCCTCGTGCTTGATGATGTCCATCGTGGACATGGCCAAGCCCGCGCCATTGACCAAGCAACCGATGTCACCGTCCAGCGAGACGTAGCTCAGGCCGGCCGCCTGCGCTTCGAGCTCGACCGGATCTTCTTCGGCCTTGTCCATCAGCTCGGGCCACTCTTTGTGGCGGCCCGCGGCGTTGTCGTCGAACGTGATCTTGGCGTCGAGGGCGACCACCTTGCCGGCTTTGGTGACGACCAGCGGATTGATCTCGCACAGCGACAGATCTTCCTTCTCGAACAGCTCGCCGAGCTTCATGAGTAGTTTCACGAACTCGTTCACGGTGTCCTTCGGGTTCGGCGTGCCCTTGCCGATTTCGAGCGCGTACGCGAGCTTGCGCGCCTGATACGCGGCCAAGCCCGTCACGGGGTCGATGTGCTCGGTCAGGATCTTCTCGGGGGTGTGCTCGGCC
>Ga0247740_1001285_pt1 | contig 10905 bp, 10 predicted proteins | sample UWRJL148409B2_FD_180942 | JGI IMG/M metagenome (GOLD analysis project Ga0247740, IMG submission 180942) | Plant litter microbial communities from Arlington Agricultural Research Station in Wisconsin, United States - UWRJ-L148-409B-2 | ecosystem: Environmental > Terrestrial > Plant litter >...
CGCAGCCCGCCGCTGAGCGCGACCACCGCGACGGCCAGGGCCGCGATCAGGGCGAATGCGGGCAGCGCCTGCTCCCATCCGACCAGTGAGATCGACCCCGCGCCCCAGATCGAGGCCGCCATCGCCACCTCGACCTGCGCGCGCAGCAGCAGCCACGTGTTGACGGCGTGCAGCATCGCGGTGACGGCGATGCCGACGATGATGAGCCGGAAGCCCTGGATGCCGCGCCGGTAGGCCAGCAGGTAGACGGCCGCCGCGCTGAGCAGCCCGCCCGCGATGGCGCCGCCCGCCGTGGAGAAGTACGAGTCGCCGGCGACGGTGATCACGAGGAGGGCCCCGGTGTACGAGCCGGTGGCGAAGCCGATGATGTCGGGCGAGCCGAGCGGGTTGCGGGTCAGCGACTGGAAGATGGCGCCGGAGAGAGCCAGGGCCGCCCCGAATACGAGGGCGACCAGCACCCGCGGCAGCCGCCACTCGAGCACGATCGTGGTGTCGAATCCGCCGTCGGTGGCGAACATGGCCCGCACCACCTCGACGACGCTCAGCGGGTAGTCGCCCGTTCCCAGCGCCACGACGGCGAGAACGAGGATCGCGAGCGCGAGGCCGCCGACCGCGAGAAGCTGTCGGCGCGGCACGACCGCGCCCACCAGGGGCAGACGAATGGATGACGCGCGCCTGCGGGCCTTGGCGAGGGCTGTCGGCGCCCCGGCCGCATCCGCGGGCCGCTGCGAAACGGGGGCGCTCACAGCCCGAACGCCCTCTGCCGGCGCACGAGCGCGATGAGCACGGGGGCGCCGATGCAGGCGGTCACGATGCCGGCCGGCAGCTCGCCGGGTCGCAGCACGACGCGGCCGAGCACGTCGGCGACCAGCAGCAGGGTCGGGCCCAACACGAGAGAGTAAGCGACGATCCAGCGCTGGTCGGGTCCGACCATCCAGCGGGCGACGTGCGGGATCATCAGGCCGACGAAGGCGATCGGACCGGCGATCGCGGTCGCACCTCCCGCGAGCAGGCTGACCGCGACGATCGCGAGGGTGCGGGTGAGCCGCACTCTCGCGCCGAGCGAGGCGGCGAGGTCGTCTCCGAGGGCGATCGCGTTGAGCGAGCGGGAGATCACGAACGCCAGCACGCACCCGATCGCGACGAACGGCAGCACCGGCACGAATCCGGCCCAGCCACGGCCCTCGAGCGAACCCGACTCCCAGGCGCGCATCGCGGCGAAACCCTCCGGGTCGGCGAGCAGCATCGCCGAGACGATGCCGCTGAGCACGGCACCGAGCGCGACGCCGGTGAGGGTGAGGCGCACCGGGCTCGACCCTTCGCGGCCGATCGACCCGATGACGTACACGACGACCGTGGCGACGAGCGCGCCGCCGAACGCGAACCAGAGGTATCCCTGCACCGTGGTTATGCCCAGCACGCCGACGGCGATCGCCACGGCGAAGGCCGAACCGGAGGTGACGCCGAGGATGCCGGGGTCGGCGAGCGGGTTGCGGGTCACTGCCTGGGTGAGCGCGCCCGCGACAGCGAGGGCCAGCCCCGCGACGATCGCGATGCAGGTGCGGGGCAGGCGCGAGTCGAGCACGACGACCGCGTCGGTCGACGTCGCCGCGCCTCCGCCTGCGCCTGCGCCTGACAGCGTCTGCCAGACGACGTCGAGCGGGATGTCGCGGGAGCCCACCGCGATGCTCGCGGCGGCGGCGACGACCAGCAGCACGAGCGACACGACCAGGCCGATGAGGCGGGTCGGCGCGGTGCGCTCCCGCACCCGTTCGCTCGGGGAAGTCTGGACGGCCATTTGGTATTAGCTTAGGCTACCCTTGCATCTGCGCCGCCATCCGGCGCCACCGCTCCCCGTTCCGACCGGCGCCGCACTCGCACGCCCGGAACCCCTCAGGAAGGCTCATCCACAGCATGAGATTCACCCACGTAGGCGTCGCCGCTCTGGCCGTCGCAGCTCTCGCCCTCTCCGCCTGCTCCGGCGGCACCCCCGCCGACGAGGGATCGGACGACCCCGGGTCGTCGAGCGCGGCGTTCCCCGTCACCGTCTCGACCGAGTTCGGCGACGTGACCGTCGACGAGAAGCCGGTTCGCGTCGTCGCGCTCGGCTGGGGCGACGCCGAGACCGCGCTCGCCCTCGGCGTGCAGCCGGTCGGCGCCTCCGACTGGCTCGGCTTCGGCGGAGAGGGTGTCGGCCCGTGGGCCGAGGGCCTGTACGACACCGCCCCCGAGATCATCGAGACGCTGGAGCCGTCGTACGAGGCGATCGCGGCGCTCAAGCCCGACCTGATCCTCGACACCAAGAGCTCGGGCGACCAGGAACGCTACGACAAGCTCTCGTCGATCGCGACGACGGTCGGCGTGCCCGAGGGCAAGACCAGCTACCTCACCACCATGGAGGAGCAGATGAACCTCGTGTCGAGCGCACTCGGGCTCAAGAGCGAGGGCGACGACCTGCTCGCCGAGGTCGACGCGACCTATGAAGACGCCGCGGCCGCGCACCCCGAGTGGAAGGGCCTCACGGCCACGGCCGCGACCAAGACCAGCGAGGGCTGGGGCGCGTACGTCGAGGGCAGCGAACGCGTGGCCTTCCTCGAACGCCTCGGCTTCGTGCAGTCGCCGAAGATCGCGGCGCTGCCCACCAGCTCGGGCGGCTTCACGGTCGACGTCTCGTCAGAGCAGCTCGACCTTCTCGACGCCGACCTGATCGTGGCCTTCCCGATCTTCATCCCCACGACGGAGATCACCGACGATCCGCTGTGGGCCGCCGTTCCCGCCGTGGCCGCGGGCCACTCGGTCGTCATCGACGGCGACATCTCGTCGGCGTACTCGCTCGGCACGACGCTCGCCGCCAAGTACTCGATCGAGAACCTGGTACCGATCATCGCCGACGCGCTCGGCTAACCTCCGACGACAAGAAAGGCCCGCGGCTCGTTCGAGCCGCGGGCCTTTCTTCTTCTGCTCTACGGGGTGGTGCGAGGCGGCTTCGCTACCTTGGCCGCACGCTGCTGCCCGGCGAGGGCGTCGCCCACGGCGGCGCCCGTCGCCCGGCCGGTGACGATCTCGGCGATGTCGATGCCGGTGAGGTCGCGCACGATCTGCGTGGCCGTGGCGAGCTGGGTCGCCACGTTCTGGCCGACCTGCTCGGTGCCGCCGCCGTCGGACGAGATGACCGTCATGTTGCTGATCGCCGCGAGCGGCTCGGAGGCGGCCCGCACGATGTCGGGCAGTTGGCCGATGACCTGCTGGCGCAGGAGGTCGTCGGCGCGTTCCTCGAGCGCGTCGGCCTTGGCCCGGGTGGCCTCGGCCTCTGCGGCGCCCTTGACGCGGATCGAGTTGGCCTCGGCCTCGCCCTCCGCGCGCAGCGCCTCCGCGGCCGCGATGCGGCGGTTCTTCTCGGCTACACCCTCGGCCTCGGTCGCCTCCGCGGCGCTGCGACGGCGGTTGCGCTCGGCCAGACCCTCGGCCTCGACGGCCTCCGCGCTCGCCTTGCGGCTGTCACGGTTCGAGTTGGCGGCGGCGACGGCCGCGGCCGCCGACGCTTCTGCGTTCTTTTGCACGGCATACGACTCGGCGTCGGCGACGGCGCGGATCTCGGCGTCGAGCTCCTGCTTGCGCAGACCGACCCGCGAGGCGGCGTTGATCTCGTCTTGCGCGATGACGCCCTGCTGGGCGATCGACTCGGCGAGCGGTCGGGCGGCGGCCGCCTCGGCACGCGCCTTGTCGGTCTCCTTCTGGATTTCGGCGTTGCGCAGGTCGAGCTTGCGCTGCTGCTCGGCGACCGCCTGGTCGGCCGAGATGCGCGCTTCCTCCGACGCCTGGCGCGAAACCGATTCGGCGATCTCTGCGACCTGCTTCACACGGGCGGCCTCGGCTCGGCCGAGGTCGCGGATGTAGCCGTTGTCGTCGTCGATCTCTTTGATCTGCAGGGTGTCGATCTGCAGGCCCTGCACGTCGAGCGACTCGCGCACTGCCTCGAGCACCTGGCCCTGCAGCGCCGACCGGTTGGTGATGATCTCGGTCACGGTGAGCTGGCCGACGATGGAGCGCACGGAACCGCTGAGCACTTCTTCGGTCGAGGTCTCGATCTGGTCCTGCTGGTTGAGGAACCGCTGGGCGGCGGCGCGCACCATCGACTTGGAGCCGCCGACCTTGACGACCGCGACCGCGTTCACCTTGATGGTGATCGCGTCTTTGGTCTGCGCGGTGGCCTGCACGTTGAGCTGCCGGCTGCGCAGGCTGAGCTTGAAGTGCGCCTCTACGACGGGCATGACGAAGACGCGCGATCCGAAGACCACGCGCTGGCCGCCGTTCTCGTCTTCGGCGTCGCCCTGCTTCTTGACGGTCTTCTGGCGCGAGGTGACGATGATCGCCTCGTCGGGCTTGGCGACCTTGATGCCCCGCAAGAAGGTGAACAGAACGATCAGAACGATGACGACCACGACGGCGATGATGCCGCCGGTGACAATCGCATCCGTGGGCAGGGGGGTTTCCATGTGAGCTCTCCTGTGGGTTCGTGGTGCTCGTCCAAGTATGTCGGAGAGTGTGGAATTCCGCTCAGTTGTTGGCGGCGAGCGCCCTTCGACCGAGCCTCTCGCCGATGAAGCCGGCGGGGAAAAGCAGCAGCAGCGACCAGAGTCCGACGTCGGGGAGCACGAGCACTATCGCGAGCACCACGAACATGGTGATCGTGCTGGCCACACCGGAGTGCAGCGTCATCCGCCCCCGCTCCTCCGGCGCCTGCAACGCGGGATTTCTGATCGCGAGCCAGGCGATCACCGTCGTCGACGCCGTCGTCACGCACATCGTCGCCACGTAGAGCGCCGATCCGAAGGTGCTCTCGTTGCCGGCCGGTGCCACGAGCTCGGTGGGGAACGGCAGAAAAGCGATGCTCGCCATCCAGACGAAATTCACGGCCACGAGAGCACCGGAGAAGCCGACGAGTTTGACGAAGAGCCCGTGGTGCACGAGCCAGAATCGGCAGATCACCGCGAAACTGAGCGCGAAAGCGAACAGCTCCTGCCAGTGTTCGTCGAGAAGTGTGCCGAGGTCGGCTCCGTCGATCTCGCCCGCGATGTCGACGAGCGGCAGGATCAGCAGCGTCGCCGCGATCGCCACCACCGCATCGCTCAGGTTGACGAGCCGGTCGAATCCGCGCTGGGCTTCCATCCCCCCAGTATGTCGGTGTCTAGCGGGTCCAGTCGGTAGGAACGGGTGTGACGGTGCAGATTTCGACGGATGACTCCAGCTCGCGCACCAGATAGCGGTAGGCGTCGGCGTGGTGCTCTTGATCGGCCTCGTCGCGGTAGCTCCAGCGAACAGTGACCCAGGCGACGTTGTCGACCGGACTCTCGATCGACTGGATGGTCGCGATGGCCTGGGTGAGCCCTCGCGTCGACTCCGGTTCATCCGATTCGGTGAAAGCGTCGATCACGTCTTCGGGGGTCGTGATCGTGCGGCTCGCGGTATCGGTGACCACCAGCGACGGATATGCGTAGCAGCGGGCGATCGCTTCGAGGTCGCCACGCGACAGAGCGACGCTGTAATCGTCGAAAAAGACTTCGGCCCGACGTTGTGCAAATTGCGGCATGCTGCCCCCCGGTGTTGTGTGTCCAGCCCAGAACCGAGACGCGAAAGACTTTGAATGTCTCTCGTGTATCGATTATCACCGGACGGCCGCAGCGAATCAACCGACGTCGGGGATTGTGGTGCGAAAACCAGTACTACTGAGATCTGCCTAGGTAGTCGCGGCTGGTGCTACATTCGTGGCGTGGCCGAGCAATGGATCGCTTACCACCGTCCGAGCGACGGTGAACTCACGGGATACCTCTCACCGGAGGCCCCTGAGGGCGCCGCGAACGGGCAGAGATTCGTGCCGCTCAACCTCATCGGCCACCCGCTCGGCGACCCGGGCACGCGGCTCGAGAGCGAGTCGGTGCTCGACGACCGCGGCCTGACCTCGCTCGCCAACTACTGGTGGGTATTGTCTCCGCGCCCGTTCCCCGTCGACCACCGACTCGACCTGCGCGATCCGCAGCCCGGCTGGGAGTGGCGCCGCATCGTGATCGTCGAACTCGACAAGACCGAGTGCGTTGTGCGCCCGGCGCTGCCCTACCCCGAAGAAGAAGGGGCCACGGCGACCGTGACGCTGCCGGCCGACGACATCCTTCGGGTGGGACCTCCGCACACCCAGTAGCCGGCTATGCCGCTTCGAGCTCGGCGATGACCAGCTTTTTCATGCCGAGCATGGACTGCATGGCGCGGGCAGCCCGCTCGGGATCCGGGTTTCCGAGCAACGCGCCGAGGTTCGCGGGCACGATCTGCCAGGAGAGGCCCCAGCGGTCTTTGAGCCAGCCGCACTGGCTCTCCTCTCCCCCGTTCGCGGTGAGGGCGTTCCAGTAGCGGTCGATCTCCTCCTGGGTCTCGACCTGCACGAAGAACGAGAACGCCTCGGTGAACCTGAAATCCGGCCCGCCGTTGAGCGCCTGAACCTCGATTCCGTCGAGCACGAACGACACGGTCATGGCCGTTCCGGCCGGCATCGGCGAGCCCTCGGGATACCGGGCGACGCCGCGGATGCTCGAGTTGGGGAAGAGCGAGACGTAGAACTCCGCGGCCTCTTCGGCCTGGGAGTCGAACCAGAGAAACGGGCTGATCGACGACACTGTGCGGCCTTTCGCGTTGGCGGGGGGGGATCGGCGGCGATCCCGGGGCAATCGTATCCACCACCGTGACGGCACGGAAGCCGGTTCGACGCTGCCACACTGGCTGCATGGCCCGAAACTCACACCGCGACGTTCCGCCCACCGAGCAGCAGATGGTGCCCTACCTGAAGGAGAGGGTCTACGTCACCTTCATCGGCCTGGCGGTGCTGCTCGCCCTGAGCGGGCACGGTGCGGAGACCGACCCCGTCGCGGCCGTCACCTCGCTGCTCATCGCCGCCGTCGGCGCGGGGCTCGCGGGCCTGATCTCGGAGATCGTCGCGCACCTCGCGGTCAAGGGCGGCCTTCCGGATGCTGCGGAGATGCGTTTCCTCGTACGCGTGTCGGGTGGCGCGCTCGCCACGGTGATCCTCCCCGTCGTCATCCTGCTGTTCGCGGTGTTCGGCGTGGTCGACGCGCAACTCGCCCTGGCCGTCGCCGTCTGGGTGATGGCCTTCACCCTCGGCACCATCGGCTACGTCGCCGTATTCCGCGCCAGGCTGCCGTGGTGGACGAAGCTCGCGGTGTTCGGCGGGCTGCTGCTGTTCGGCCTCGTCGTCGTGGGCGTGCAGCTACTCGCGCACGGCTGACGACCGCGCACGCGTCGGCCGGGCGCGCCCGCTGCGGCGCTCGCAGTAGACGTAGAACCAGACGAAGGCCACGAGCGACACGGCGATGCCGCCTACGAAGGCGGGGCCAGCCGGTCGCCGCCAGTCGATGTCGTCGAGCCGGAAAAGGATGGCGCCGACGATCGCGACGAGGCTCGCGATCTGCGCTTGGAAGATCCAGCGGAAGGCGCTCCAGCGGGAGTCGACGAGCAGCCAGAGATTCACCATCCCGGGCAGGGTGAGGATGGCGCCGACCACGCGGCCGGTGAGCGGGGTGAGCTGCCACGCCCAGACGTCGACGAGCGGCGAGGGGTCGACGAACAGGGCGAGCCCGCACGCCGACGCGACGATGCCGAGGAGTGCGATGACCCGGCGCGGGGCACGGCCGATCTCGTAGTCGCGGTCCTCGGCGGTGCCGGTGTCGGAGCGCCAGTTGACGACGATCGCCACCAGCACGAGCACCGGGGTCGTGACATAGAGGGTGAGCCAGGTGACGAACGAGATGTGGCCGAAGTGAAACCGGTCCCAGTGCACGAACGTCGCGACCGAGAGCAGTGTCGCGAACACCAGCACCGCCGGAAAACCGTACTTCACCCTGTGCCAGCGTTCGGCACGCAGTACGTGCGCGAAGAAGACGATGCCTCCGATGTAGGCGCAGCCGAGGAACATGGCGCTGAGCGGCGGTTCGATGGTCCAGGCGAAGGTCTCGGCGGTGCTGCCCGGCAGCAGGTAGAGCAGCACCACGGCAGCGACGAGGAACGGCAGGATGACCGCCGCGAGCAAGCGGGTGTAGCGCCTCACCCGGTCGGTTTCTCGCGGGCCGCTCATTCGAGCGCCTCGGCCACGGCGTCGAGGATGGAGAGTTCGCGGCCGGCGACCCGGGCGTTCGAAAACGGGCCGGCGGCGTCGGAGGCGAGAATCTGCTCGACCAAGGCGCCGTGGAACGCGAACGCTGCAGCGTTGTACAGCCCGCTCTCCTCGCGCAGCCGGTCGGCCGCGCCGAGCAGCCGTCCGGCACGGTCGATGAGCCCTTCGGTAGCGGCGGCCGCGACGAGTCCCTCCAGCCCGTAGGCCACTCCCTCGTCGTGCCCGAGCCGCGCCGAAATGCGCAGGGTCTGGTCGAAGGCGTCGTGGGCGGGTTGCACCTCGCCCAGCAGCAGGCGCGCCCAGCCCAGGTGGTGCAGGGCGATCGTCTCGCCGAGATCGTCGTGCTCGGCGCGGGTGATCGCGAGGCTCTCCTCGAAGCGGTTGAGCGCGCCGCGCAGCTTGTTCTGCAGCAGGGCGACGCGGCCGAGCGACACCAGCGCCATCGACTCCCCCCACACGTCGTGCGACTCGCGGAACAGCGACAGGCTGGTCTCGAGCTCTTCGTTCGCGGCGTCGGCGTCGGGCGTCGCCGACGCGAGGAGCGCGAGCGCGATCGACACCCGCGCGAGAGCTTCCCCGGCCGGTTCGGACTGTTCGTGGAAAAGCTCTGCGCTCTCGGTGAGACCGGTCAGGACCGTGTCGTCCGGGTCCTGCCAGAAGACGATCGCCTTGGTGAAGTAGAGCGCGATCGCCCTCGTGCGTTCGGGCAGGTCGGGGTTCGCGGCGAGCAGCCGCACCATCCACCCGCGCACCTCGCCGAGCAGTCCGCCCACCCACCAGAAGATGTAGAGAGTCCAAGCGAACTCGGCCGCCCGCTCCGATTCGCCGTGCTCCAGCAGGTAGGCGGCTGTGGCCCGCAGATTGTTCTTGTCGTCGCCGAGCCGGGCGACGAGCTCGCGTTGCCGCCTGCCCTCGAGGTCGGTCTCGATCTGCCGCCCGAGGTCGACGTAGAAGTCGGCGTGACGCCCCCGCAACGCGTCGAGCGAACCCTCGGCCTCGAGCTGTTCGAGGGCGTACTCGCGCACCGTGGCGAGCATGGTGAAGTGCGAGCGGTCGCCCCTGTCTTGCTCGCGCACCAGCGAGTTGTCGACGAGGATGCCCAGGCTGGTCAGCGGGTCGGCCACGCGGCCGGCGGCGACGTACTCCGCCCCGTCGAGCGAGAACCCGCCCTCGAAGACGCCGAGTGTCGCGAGCAGCGCCCTGGCGTCGTCGTCGAGCAGCTCGGTGCTCCACTCGATGGTGCCGCGCAGGGTCTGCTGTCGGGCGGGCAGGTCGCGCATCCCGCCGACGAGCAGCCGCAGGCGTCGGTCGAGCCTCTCGAGCATCACCGCCGGCGACAGCACGCGGATGCGGGCGGCCGCGAGTTCGATGGCCAGCGGCACGCCGTCGAGCGCCACGCAGATGCGGGCGACCGCCTCGACGTTGGCGTCGGTGACCTCGAAGTCGGGCTTCACCGCGTGCACCCGTTCGACGAAGAGCGCGACGGCGGGCGCCCGCACCACCTCGGCGGGGTCGAGCCGGCGTGCGGGGTCGGGAATGCCGAGCGGGCCGACCTCGTAGCTGCGTTCCGCCGAGAGCCTCACGAGAGTGCGGCTGGTGAGCAGCAGGGTGAGCCCCGGCGCCACGGCGAGCAGGTCGGAGAGCACGGTGGCGGCGGGCAGCACCTGCTCGAAATTGTCGAGTACCAGCAGCAGCCGGCGGTTGCGCACCGCGGTCTCGAGCTTCTCGACGAGCGGGGCGTCGCCGGTGTCGCGCACGCCGAGCGCCGCCGCGATCGCGTTGACCACGTAGGCCGGGTCGTGCACGGGCGCGAGGTCGACGAAGACCACTCCCCCGGCGAACGCGTCGACCACGCTCATCGCCGCCTCGATCGCCAGACGGCTCTTGCCGATACCGCCGGGGCCGGTGAGGGTGATCAGGCGCGCTGCGTCGTCACGCAGCATCCGCCCCACCTCGGCGACGTCGTGCTCGCGCCCGATGAGGGGCGTGAGCGGGTGCGGCAGCGACCGGCCGGGCGGTTCGGGCGCGTCTGCCGGCGGCGCGGCGGGTGCTGCCGGGATGCCGGAGGAGCGGCTCTGGTCGAAGCGCTCGGCGAGCAGGGTGGCGAGGTCGGCTTCGAGCAGCGTGCCCAACTCGCGCGGGGTGCCGAAGTACTTGAACGAGGCGCCGTCGTCTGCCCGTATCCGGTCGAGCAGGTCGGCCAGCCGCGGCTCGCGGTTGCCCGCCGGCTCCTTGATGTAGATGAGCTTGGGCAGTTCGGCCGGCGCGAGCAGGTACTCGTCTTCGAGCCCCGAGACTGCTTCGCCGGGCGCCACCCAGCCGTACCGCTCCCAGTACAGCCCGACGAACACGTCGCTCTGCTGTAAATAGGCGCGGTAGAGGTCGCGCGGGGCGTGCGGGCGCGCCCCGAGTTCGAACATCACGGGGGCGAGGTGCAGCCGCTCGGCGGCGGCCCGGGCGGCCTTCCGCTCGGCGGCGAGTTCTTTCAGAGTGCTGCTGACGAAGATCCTGAGTCGTTGGTCGGGCGTGCGAATGGTGCGAGGCATTCGATCCATGCTCGGCAGTCTGGGCGCAGGGCGGGGTCGTTGTCTAGTCGGTCGCGCCCGCTGCCGCACCCGAGTAGGCATGGACCATGCCCACTCAGCAGCCCATGGTGCTTGTCGCCCTCGAAACCTCCGACGATGTCGCGCGCGAACTCGAACGCCGCTTCGGGGCCGACTACCGGGTCG
>Ga0247740_1001287_pt1 | contig 10896 bp, 8 predicted proteins | sample UWRJL148409B2_FD_180942 | JGI IMG/M metagenome (GOLD analysis project Ga0247740, IMG submission 180942) | Plant litter microbial communities from Arlington Agricultural Research Station in Wisconsin, United States - UWRJ-L148-409B-2 | ecosystem: Environmental > Terrestrial > Plant litter >...
AACAGGAGTAATATTTCTTTTTAATACGATCAGCTCTTTACGCAACTGAGTAATATGACTAAGCGATTTTGGATTGTTTCCTCTCGTTACCTCTTCTTCCAACTGTTCTATCCGATCGCTTATTTTTTCCATCACCAGGAAGTAATGATCCACGATCATATCGAGCAGGGTATAACAGAGATAGTCCGCAGGTCGTTGTCTTATTTTGCTATGCGAAGTTTTTAATTTTTCCCGCAGCGAATTAAAAACATCCCGGTGCGCATCTTCCTGGAAACTGATCACCACATCTTTGGCCAGAATAATACTTATCTGCTCCTGCTCTACCGAATGTTTTTCTTCGTTGTAATATAGCATATTCAACAGGCAGAAAATACTATTCTCTTCTTCATCCAGCTTGGGCCGCTGATTAATGCTAAGAATATCTTCTATTACCAGCGGGTGAATATCAAAATGATGGCAGATAGATTCTACATCTGCTTTGCGGAGTCCATCAATATTGATCCAGGTGGTACGGCCATTGGTTTTATAATGAAAACACTCACCGATACCGGCCAGTTTTTTCTCTACCAATGTTTCAACGTTGTAATCAAATATTTTAACGACAACCTCTTTGGCTTCTTCGCGGTGTGGAATAATAGTAGGGTTGCCCGAAAGAATTTCCTTGGTCCGTTTGGTAGCAAACAGGTTAGTGGGGTTCAGGTATTTAAGATATTTCTCCGGCCGGAGTTTTTCCAGGTTCATAAGTAAGGAAAGTTAGTGAAAGAAACCTACAGTTTGCCGTACAAAGCCCTTAGCTTTTCCCTCGTCATTATTTTTTCCCAGTCTTTTCCGAGTGCATTTTCCCAAAGCGGTTTCATGCCAAGCGATACATTGATCATTTTATCAAAATCATCTTCACTTAATCCATTGCAGATGCCAACAGGAATATCAATGTTGTTTTTGTCAACCATGTGCTTAAACTCTTCCACACCTGCAGGATAATATTCTTCCAGGTGGTTCATCACAATACAATTACCAATGCCATGTTTGGTACCGAGTAAGTAGCTAAGTCCATAACTTACGGCATGCGCCACACCTACCTGCGAGTAGGCAATACTCATACCACCTGCATACGAAGCCATCATCAGTTTATCATCACACTCATCGTCCCAGCTATTTTTATTTACAAATACATCACGGCAAAGTTGCAATGCTTTTTCGCCATAGCTTTTGCTGAACTCATTGAGGTAAGTTCCTTCCAGGCTTTCGATGCAGTGGATATAACAATCCATACCGGTATAAAAGCGTTGGTTGACCGGAGCGTTCGCAGTCAACTCCGGATCCAAAACAATCTGATCAAATGGCGTGAAGTCAGAATTCATGCCCAGCTTTTTGGTTGGTCCAGTAAGTACCGTAGTTCTGGAAACTTCGGCACCGGTACCACTGAGCGTAGGAATACCCGCTTTATACACACCAGGTCTTTTTACCAGATCCCAACCCTGGTAATCGGCAGAAGAGCCCGGGTTGTTCATCATCAGCGAAACCGCTTTGGCCAGGTCCATTGCAGAACCGCCGCCAATGCCGATAATACCACTCACTGTTCCAAACTCATCTTTTAATTGCTGCGCCAGCGTATCTACATAAGTGGTTTTAGGCTCGTAAGTAACGTCCACAAAAATCACTTTATCATTTCCACGAACAGGAATACGGTTGACCAACGGCTTACCATCAAAAAAATGATCGACCAAAAAAATCATGGGCGCACCCGCCTTACGGTGAGGGGCCAATATTTCATCTAACTGGTTGAAAGCACCACGACCGTAAACGACATAGCCAACCATTTTAAAATTGCGAAAAGCCATCAGTAAAAATTTGGGGCGAAAATACTAAGATTATTCCGGAGGAGGAGTCATTCAGGCTCTGTTTGTAAAAGACAATAATAATCTTGATTTTAAGAACATCGTATTATATTGAGCTATAAAAAACTACTAATGCCCAGCCACTCCCAATTTATAACTGTAGATGGTCTTGATGCAAACGCAATCAGGGCAATAAGCTATGCAGCACTCGAAAATCTGGAGTGGAAAATTTTGTTTGCCGCAGAAAATGTATTAGTAGCCCATACCATACAAACATGGACCCGCTATGCTAACGAGGTAACAATAGAAGCCGCCGATGGTCAGTATACTGTAACAAGCAAAATGATTCATGGTGAATTAGCAGATATTAGTGGACGCACAAAAAAGGATGTAGCCGCTTTTGTTGCAGCATATGAAGCGGAAAAACCCGGTTATAATGTAACGTCAGCAGAGGCGCTAACAGAAAAAATACAATCATTAGAAACAAAAACCATACAGCAGGCTCAAGAGGAAATAAAGGAAGCCGAAGAGGTGGATAAAGTAATGAAGTATTCAAAAGGAAATACAGCGATTACATATGCTTTAATGGCTATAAACATTATTGTATTTATACTTATGGTGGTGGATGGTGCCGGTATTATGGAACTCAACTCGCTGGTACATATAAAATGGGGGAGCAATTTTTATTTACTTACAAAATCAGGCGATTCGTGGCGGCTTATTACCAATGTCTTTATTCATTTCGGAATTATTCACCTGCTAATGAATATGTATTGCCTCTATATAATAGGCTCCTACCTGGAACCCATGCTTGGAAAAGCAAGGTTTATTTGTGCCTATGTAGGAACAGGAATAATTGCCAGTGTGGTAAGTCTTTGGTGGCACAAAGAAGGAATAAACAGTGCCGGCGCATCCGGAGCTGTTTTTGGTATGTATGGTTTGTTTCTTGCATTACTTACCACCAGGCTTATTCCAGACGCTATTCGTAAATCGTTGTTGCAGAGCACAGCCATTTTTGTTGGTTACAATCTTATCTATGGAATGAAGGGCGGAATAGATAACGCAGCACATATAGGAGGCCTTATTAGCGGAGCAGTTGTGGGGTTGCTGTACATTATATCATTAAAAAAGGAAAAAGAAGAACAGCCGCCGATGAAATGGATGGCACCAGCCGTATTGGTTCTTTCTGTTGCGATGGCCTATTTTTTCCTGGAACAAAACAAAATACCTGCATCCGAAAGAACAGCTTTTTTGCAGGGAATGGAAAATGAAAAATATGACGATTATAAAGAGTTTAATAAAAAGCTTTCGGAATTTGATATAGTACATGCAAGGGCCCAATCTTTTTATAACTATCCGGATATTACAAACGAAGCATTGCGTGATACAATACAAACAGTAAGTATAAAAAATTGGAATGCTGCCGAAGAATTTTTGCTGGAGGCAAAAGGAATGAAAGTATCTCCGGATTCAAAACTTAAAATAAAAAAACTGCTCGAATATATTCAGCTTAAAAAACAGGAGATGCAAATCATATTGCAAATCATTGATGCCGGCAACCAGCAAACATTAGAGAAAGAACTGAAAGATATAAGGTATAAAGCAAGTGATTTGTTTGAGGAGGCGGTTAAATTATAGCAACCTGGCCGCCTTGTCCAAGTCCTCTGGCGTATCTATTTCTACTCCCATATAATCCACTACAATCATTCGCAGCGGCACACCGTTTTCCAGGTAGCGGAGACACTCTACTTTTTCAGCCGCTTCCAGCGGAGTCATTGGCCATTGTGTAAAATTCATCAACGCCTGTTTGCGGAAAGCATACACACCAATATGTTCATAGTAAACAGAAGCAACATTTTTATCTCTGGGATAAGGAATAACACTGCGGCTGAAAAAAAGCGAATTCATATTTTTATCAACTGCCACTTTCACAAAATTGGGGTCATCTATTTCGGATTGTTTGGTAATTACCTGCATCATCGAAGCTACCTGCACGGAACTATCGTCAAACTGTTGCAACAGTTTTTCCAGCGGAGCTCTTTTTACAAACGGCGTATCGCCCTGCACATTTACAATAATATCTACATTCATTTTGGCTGCCGCTTCTGCTATACGGTCGCTGCCACTTTCATGTTCGTTGATGCTCATCACAACACTACCACCTGCAGCTTTTATCTCCGCAAAAATAATTTCGCTATCTGTTACCACCACCACTTCATTAAACAAACCAGTAGCCACAGTAGCATCGTACGTATGACGGATTACCGATTTGTCGCCGAGAGTTTGCATCAGTTTGCCGGGAAAACGGGTGGCTGCATACCGTGCCGGTATCATTGCGATTTTTTTCATGCAGCAAAACTACATACCTGCAGCGAAAGATATTTATAAGAGAGAGAATTTGTTTACCAGCGTTCGGTTCTTTGGGCATCGTCCCTTGCGTCGCACACTTCAGCGACATTATCACAGCTTGCCCCGACTTTTACTTCGGGGGATGAGCAAATACATTTTACAACACAGAGTTAAGGAGATACAGCGTTTCACGGAGAAATTCTCTGTGTACCTCAAAAACTCTGTATCTCTGTGTTGATGTGTATTTTGCTCATCCGTGTTACTTCTGTCGAAGAGTGCGACGCAAGGGACGATGATAGTAGCACTGCAGCCGGTAACAAAAATTTTTTTAATGAGTATAATCCGGGAAAGCAAGTAAAGAGTAAAGCCATTAACTTTAGCTACCTCAAAAAAATAAATATGCGAACAATCCTTCTTGCTCTTTGGCAGTTAAGTATAACGACAACAATTTTTTCACAAAGCGATCCTTCGTGGATGCGCTACCCCTCTATATCTCCGGATGGAAAAACAATTGTGTTTACCTATAAAGGCGATTTATATAAAGTACCTACCAGCGGCGGAACTGCTACTGCATTAACGATTCACACGGCACACGACTTTATGCCGGTATGGAGCCACGATAGCAAGAGCATTGCTTTTGCCAGCGACCGCTACGGCAATTTTGATATTTACACCATTGCTGCAGAGGGCGGCGAAGTAAAAAGATTGACCTGGCATTCTGCCAATGAATATCCTTATGATTTTAGCCGCGACAATAAAACGGTTTTGTTTAGCGGCGTAAGAATGGATCTTGCCAGCAACCGACTTTTTCCAACAGGATCGCAACCGGAATTATATAGTGTGCCGGTAAGTGGTGGCCGTGCTATCCAGGTGTTGAGTTCGCCTGCCGAAGATGTAAAGTATAATAAAGACGGAAGCATTTTACTATTCCACGACAAGAAGGGCGGCGAAAATAACTGGCGGAAACATCACACTTCTTCTATTACAAGAGACATCTGTACTTATAATACTAAAACCGGTAAGTACACTAAAATAACCAACTTTAATGGCGAAGACCGCAACCCGGTGTTTACAGATAATGATAAAGCATTTTATTACCTGAGTGAAGAAAGCGGATCTTTCAATGTTCATAAAATGAATATAGAAGGAGGAAAGAGTGAGCAGCTTACCAGCTTTAAAAAACACCCGGTCCGTTTTTTAAGCATGAGTGATGGTGGCGTATTATGCTTTGGCTGGAATGGAGAAATTTATACAAAAACAGCGGGCAGTCCGCAAAAAGTAAACATTCGCATTGCCGCAGATGTAAGAGATAATAATGAGCAGGTAGTTCGGGTGGCAAGCGGCAATGGAATCAGCGTATCGCCCAATGGTAAAGAAGTTGCGTTCCTCTACCGCGGAGAAGTTTTTGTAACCAGTGTGGATGGCGGCATTACCAAACGCATTACCACCAGCCCCGAACAGGAAACAAGGGTAAACTTTTCTCCCGATGGAAAAGCATTACTCTATTGCTCCGAAAGAAATGGCCGCTGGAGAATTTATGAAACAAAAATTGCCCGTACCGAAGAGCCCTACTTTTATGCATCCACCGTATTGAAGGAAACGGCTATCATTGATAATGGCAATGAAAATACACAACCGCAATATTCTCCTGATGGTAAAGAGATTGCCTTTATTGAAAACAGGGATTTGCTCAGGATTTATAATATTGCCAGTAAACAAACAAGAACAATCCTAAACACCGACCAACTCTTTGCCTGGGGAGAAAACGATCAGTATTTTCAATGGAGCCCCGATAGTAAATGGATATTATTCGATTATGCAATTCCCGGTAGTGCAAGCGATGAAGTAGGATTAGTGCCGGCAGATGGAAAAGGAAAAGCGATAAACCTTACTGAAAGCGGTTACAACGATTCCCGGGCAAAATGGATAATGGGCGGCAAGGCAATGCTTTGGTTTAGTAACAGAGATGGGTTAAGGGCTGCTGCTATGAGTGGTGGCGCACAATCCGATGTGTATGCCATGTTTTTTACACAGGATAGCTGGGATCGTTTTAAACAAAGCAAAGAAGATGCAGCATTGCTAAAAGAAATGGAAGAGAACAAAGCAAAAGCAGACACATTAAAAAAGAAAGACCCTAAAAAAGATAGTGTAATAATTGAATGGGAAGGATTGTCGCAACGTAAAGCAAAATTAACCATTCACTCTTCTGCACTAAGCGATGCGCTGGCAAGTAAAGATGGAGAAACGCTGTATTACTTATCCCGGTTTGAAAAGGGCTTTAATCTCTGGAGTACCAATTTGAGAACAAAGGAAACTAAAATGCTTATTCCGCTGGGAGCCGGGGGTGCAGCCATGGCCTGGGATAAGGAGCAAAAGAATATTTTCCTGAATAGTGATGGTGGCATTACCAAAATAGACCCCACCAGTAATAAGCAAGATAGAGTGGCTATCAATGGAGAAATGATCGTAGACCAGGCGAAAGAAAATGCTTTTATGTTTGACCATGTGTGGCGCAAAACAAAAAGAACTTTTTACACAGCCTCTTTTCACGGAGTGGATTGGGATAGTTATAAAGCAGATTATGAAAAATACCTGCCTTCCATTGGCAACAACTATGAAATGTCGGAAATGCTGAGTGAATTATTAGGAGAATTAAATGTATCGCATAGCGGTGCCAGCTATTTTTCCAGCAATCCAAATGGAGATGCCACCGCATCACTCGGAGTGTTTTACGATCCTGATTATACAGGGAACGGAATAAAAATAACAGAAGTAATTAAAGATGGCCCGCTGGATAAAGCAGGATTGAATGTAAAAGCAGGCATGATAATAGAATCCATCGATGGGAAGATAGTAGCCGCAGATAAAGACCCCGCCCAATACTTAAATCGCAAAGTGGGTAAAAATACACTGCTGTTATTGGAAGAGGGAAACATAAAAAGAGAGATCACCGTAAAACCAATAAGCCTGGGCGAAGAGAATGGTTTGCTGTATCGCCGCTGGGTTCGCCGCAACCAGGAAGAAGTGGATAGATTAAGTAACGGCACATTGGGCTATGTACATATTCCCGGAATGAATGATGGCGCATACAGAAGTACCTATGAAGATGTAATGGGAAAATTCTTTAATAAAAAAGGATTGGTAGTTGACACCCGGTTCAATGGCGGTGGCGACCTGGTAGCAGATCTTGAAATGTTTTTGAGCGGTAAAAAATATATGGACTACGCTACCGATAAAAGAAGCAATGGCTACGAACCCAATTTCCGCTGGACCAAACCCAGCATATCCATTGCCAATGAAGCGAATTATAGCGATGGACATTGTTATGCGTTTATGGTAAAGGATCAGAAAATAAATAAACTGGTTGGCATGCCTGTTCCCGGCACCTGTACTTTTGCCGGTTGGGAAGCATTGATGGATAGCGGTATTCGCTGGGGTGTGCCGCCAATTGGTGTAAAAGCGATGACTGGTAAGTACCTGGAGAATGCACAAACAGAACCAGATATTAAAGTGGCGAATGAATATGACCAGGCCACCAAAGGAGTGGATCAGCAACTGGAAGCAGCGGTAAAAGAATTGTTGAAAGATATAAAACAATAAAAAATAAAAAGCCACCGCTAATTTAGTGGTGGCTTTTTTTTATTTCGATTAGGGGTAGTTATAATTGATGCCTTTTATACCATCCACATTAACAATGAAAGTATTGTAGAGAAAAAAAATTATCTAACTATCTAATTTCTGAAAAGGTCTTTTCAACAACGATAGTACATCTTCATCTTTTTCAGCGGTGTAATACCTGTCGAGGCCATAGCGGATATCTTTAATATCCAGTTTGCCGAAAGTACCAAGCAATCTATCCCAGATAGAAAATACAGCACCGTAATTAGTATCGGTATATGGCTGCTTCCAGTGATGATGCACTTTGTGCATATTGGGAGAAATAAGAATATAGCTGAGCGCCTTGTCTAATTTTTGTGGTAAGCGGATATTGGCGTGTGTAAATGCAGTGGAAAGCACGACCAGTGTTTGATAAATCATCACACTATACATTGGCGCACCGGAAATAAAAATGAGCAGCAGAAAAAATATTCCACGCAACAAACTATCGCCGGGATGATGGCGCAAGCCCGTAGTTACATCTACATTGGTATCGCTATGATGAATAAGATGAAAACGCCAGAGTAGCGGAACCTTGTGCATAACCAAATGTACCAGCCAGCTACTGAAATCCAGTGCCAGCACGCCGATAATAACAGTGAGCAACACACCAGCATTTAGCCAATACACAATGCCAAAGCCACTGCGCAAACACCAGTCGGAAAGCAAAACAATAATAATAGCCAGAAAAGTGTGAATGATAAGATGGATAACCGTGAAAACAAAATTGACACCTGCATGGCGCAATTTATTTTTTTTGTAACTCAGCGATACCAGCGGAATAGCACCTTCTATAATCCAGAAGAGCAGCAGGCCGCCCACCAATATGGCCATCCGTTCCAGCGGTCGTTGTTCAAGGGTTTGAAAGTTTTCAATAATACGGTGCCACATATTTTTTTATTTAGCAAGCCCTTTTTTATGAAGGGAGGTCTTCAAATTCTTTCTGACAGTTATTACATACATAATGTTTTACATCATGTGTGGTTCCTTCTTTAGTAAAAGTTTTTGACATGAATGACATTATTCTACCAAAAGGCAATTTGTTTAATACTGATTCGTGACTTTCGGTTACCATTTTTATAGTAAAACCCATATAACTACACCTTGGGCAATGGATGGTTTTAACAAACTCCTCTTCTACCTTTTTAATAACCTCTGCTGCTCTTTCCGCCTGTGATTCAACTACCATCAATCGCATCCCCGAAGCCATATACATTAATGTAGAAATGTTTTCCTGCTCAATATGACAAACTATTCCCTCTTCTTCTAATAGTGATACCGCAATACTTGCTTCAATATAGTTGCCAAAAGTTGTTAATAGTACGAATTTCATTATAAAATATTAGTAAGCTGATACGGCCCGGCTCTTATCTTCCATACTCATCACCATACTCAGCAGCATATTTTTCATAGCGCTTGATGAGCTCAATATTTTTCTTTTCAATATCAGTTAAAAAACCTTTTATATCCACTGTGTTGGGCACATACCATTCTTCGTTTTCGAATTGCTGGCGCAGGTTCTTTTTCTTAAAGCAATAACCATGACGGGCAAAAATTTCGTTGCGCATAAATTCCAGGTCCTCCTTCATTTCATTTTCTACATCTTTTGCCTTCAGCAAGCGAAGGGATGCTTGCGGATAAGCACCTACATCAGCCTTGTATTCAAATTTTTTACGCTCCAGTGTATATTCTTTCGTTGGTTTTTTTACATTGTTCGGCTTCCAGCTACCGGTTACCTTATCTGCACTATCGGCAATGGTAAAATTGAAAACACCGTCATTGGGATCGTCGCCCGGTTCTTTGGCAGCAATAGCATAGCTATTTCCGTTTTGAGTAATAGTTCCTGTAAAAGGGCGGTCGTTACCACCTACAATAGAGCGGCCGGAAACAGAGTCTTTATCCGCACGGGTTATCAGCAAGGTAATTTTATTATCTCCAAAGGCACCCACAAAAGAACCAAGCAGTTTTTCAAAAACAACAACTGCTACAGGGGCTGTTCTTGCTTCTGATGTGGTAGATGAAGTAGCACTATCTTTAATTTCTTGTTGGGTGGTCTCCGTTTTTTTATCGTTGTTGCAGGCCAGCAGTAAAGAAATAGCCAGCGCAGGAAGCAAAAATTTTCTCATGACGAAAGGTTTAAATTTGTAAAAAGGGAATGGTTTTATTAATCTTTTAAAATTAGGACAAATTATTAACCGTACAAATATTGCTACCGGCCTGTTGCTAACTATGCTGGCATTCTTTTGCTGGCTGATGGCCAGTATTTCCATGGCCTATATTCCGTACAATACAGATGTAGGGTTTTTAAGGATAAAACAGGACTATATCAGTATCGACCATTGGCGCACTGCTTTCTTTATACATGTGTATGCGAGTATGTGGGTGTTGTTTGCGGGCTTCAGCCAGTTCTCCAAAACATTGTTGCGCAACCGGCCCAGGCTTCACCGTGCATTGGGCTATGTGTACGTGGCCGATATTTTATTAATTACCGGTCCGGCCGGATTGGTGATGGGCTTTTATGCCAACGGCGGTTTTTTATCAAGAGTAGCTTTTGTAGCCTTAGCCGTGTTGTGGATTTTCTTTACGGCCATGGCATTGATAAAGGCAAAGCAAAAAGATTTTAAAGCACATCGCAATTATATGATACGCAGTTATGCACTTACTTTATCAGCTATCACCTTACGAGCCTGGAAATACGGAATTACCAATACGATGACATTACCGCCAATGGATGTGTACCGTGTAGTTGCCTGGCTGGGCTGGGTAGGAAATTTGATAGTGGCCGAATATATCATCCGAAAAAACGGAAGAAAAATAAAAAGCCACAACCCGGTTGTGGCTTAGTAATAAATTATTTTCTGTCTATATCCATAATTTCTCCGCTTTCCAGCATTTTCTTTAATTCCGATTTTGAATAGCCCATTACTTCTTCGGAAAAAGAAGCATCGCCTTTCTTTTTCAAATCAGCCAGACCACTTGATTTATTGGTTAAGTATTCATTCATACTTACAAAAACAGAATCACCACGAACCGCTTCCACCTTATACAGCGT
>Ga0247740_1001288_pt1 | contig 10876 bp, 10 predicted proteins | sample UWRJL148409B2_FD_180942 | JGI IMG/M metagenome (GOLD analysis project Ga0247740, IMG submission 180942) | Plant litter microbial communities from Arlington Agricultural Research Station in Wisconsin, United States - UWRJ-L148-409B-2 | ecosystem: Environmental > Terrestrial > Plant litter >...
ACTGCGACGTCTTTTCTCCTCTCATATCACAGCACCATCTCGTACACTGTACAGCTCACGTCGAGATACCAATTAACATGGAACACCAAATTTCATCTATCCAGGACCTTATGGCCTTCGTCGTTAGCACCGACCTAGGCAATGCCAGCCTTTCTTCTATAGACGAAATCTTAGTATATGCTACTAATGCAGCAGGATGGAACGATGCTGAGCTCTCCGCTACACGATCACTCATGATCCGTGATCTCGACTTACACGCAACCAACACTACCACGGCTTCTCCGACGCCTTCCATGGCTGCAAGTGGCATCTGGGGAAATTCCAGCAACACCATCGCATTGGCTATTGGCTCGATTCTCGCTGGCAGCTTTGCACTGATCATAGCCGGGTGTTTAGTATTTGCTGGTATGAAACTACACCGTGGCGAGCCAGTCTTTTCTTTTGCAGGTCTCAATAAAATGAAGATTGGTGATGTTGAGAAGGCAGATGGTAATGGTAAAATTCCTGCGGGTCCTGGTGCAGGTCGTTTCTACTAAGATCCAGCTGGGTGATGCTCCAAGGATCAATTAAATAAAGATGCGGTAGGTCAACAAAGTACTTATTATTTTTGGTTCTGATCGAAGTAGTCGACACAGTACAGCGCGTGCGAAGCACGCGCTTTGTCTACTAGCATTACCCCTATGTGCCTTGTTAATATAGAAGATTTCAAAGCTCCATCCTTAGTTACCGTGGAGAATAATGAAGACATAAACTTGACCCAGATTACGAAACACTGGTTCATCTCACCAACTGGCTACGATCCGAAATCTCCACATGCCACGCAAACAGATTACAACGCGGTCTCTTGTCTTCGGTCGCCATCTCTGCTTCCAACAAAGCTTTTGACGTCAGGACAGGAGCAATGATCTGCATTTGGCAATTAAGATTGGCTACTTCCACAGAGATGACTGTACATGTGGGATTAAGCGTCGTTTGGAACCTATGAGAATGATTTAAGGGCTAAGTAGATTCGGTATTACCTGCCGTAGATTATGATTTTGTTTTTTCGTTGCTTCGTGTCACTCGATGAATTCAATAAAGTACAAATGCAAATTCTAATGATCATTAAGCGCAAATATCAGAGCTTTTATCAGGCCCTCGTGATTGAACTTGCTGTATTTGGATTGGGTGAAAGCGTGTACACTCCTGCTGGCATCAAATAACAGATGACACACTTTGATCACTCCAATGAGTAGTTCATTTTCACAGCGCCACCTGTGTAGATCGATTTGCGACAATGCAAATGTCTTGTACAAAGACGCGTTGTTTCGTAAATTGTCTCTTCATTGTCAGCCTTTGTCTCTGTTTTCAGTAATCGAGTAAAGCCATGATTCCACGCTGCATCAGAGGCTATATTGAAGCACAACAATCCATCACCTCCGCCAACGCTCTTGGCTGGACCATCACACCCACCAAGATGTCAAGCAAAGCGACCATTCTACCGATACTGGTGTCTGTGCCCATTTGTAGTTGCCTCCAACCAACATTCGCTATCCCCTCACGATTTCCTTCTCCTCTGGTTACGATCCGCGCAGCTTTAGCTGTAGTAGCGAATAACACCAATGCGCTAGCTCCCTCTGTCGCCACACCAGACGTTTCTACATCTGCATTAGCAAATTCAGCGGTTATACACTCTGCACCACCGACGGCCACGGCCACAGCGGCTCTCAAACCTGACATCAAAGTTGGCCCCATCCCTCTCCCTGCTTTTATTGGTCTTGTCTTCTTTGGGCCTTTCTTTCTCGCCCTTATTTTCTGGGTCGCATACCGTAAGACTGTCTATAGATGGGTGTCCAATCGCAGTGCTGAAGGCGGTGTAAACGAAGAGGCGAATAAAGGAGCTTTGGGCAAGGTGTTAACATACCAAAGCACAAGCCGAAGGGTGAAATCTGTGTGAAGCAGACCCAGTATGTGTGGCATGTTGTGGAAGACTGTGAGCCAGCAGGTGGAAGTAGGCCGGGTGGACTATCTGGCGGTGAATAAAGGTCTTGGGGACGAAGTATGAAAAATCTACGCTCACCAAGCGACAACGCAGAGCCTTTACCTGGGTCTCTCACACGTCGATGTTGCGCACCAAAGCCGTAAGGCAAAACTATCCGGTCTAAGATAGTAATCATAGCTCGCGCGTGAGATAAGTCTACTAGGGCGGGAGGAGGTGTAGCCGGAAGGCAGTAAAGGGCGCGGCCGTTTTGAAGTTGTTTGTATGCCGCGCCGCATCCCCATGTCAAGACGCGATACTGACGTGATGCTCCTTTTCAATCTTTAGCCAGCATAGGCCGCTGCTCCATAAAGGAGGATGGAAGTAACAGGAACGGTGAAGATGGCGATTGGAGGTTGCGGACAAATTATAACCTCCCGGGGTCACCTAACTGCTTCGCGGCAAGATAGAGGAGTGAACTAGCAACGGCACTGGTGAACGACTAACCACGTGAGAACAGGGGTCCAAAGGTTCCTAGATCCGCCGCAATGAACGCTCAAAGCACGAACGAGCTACAAAGAGGTGCAATACCACCTCACAATGCTGAAGATTGCCGACGATTGCTCCACAACTGTCCTTCGGTTAAGCTTGTTCGGCTTTCTGGCATAGAGAAGACGCAAGAAGTGAGACTGGTGCCATTGAACTACGCGAAAGGAGCATTGTCCTTGGAAACAGGGACTCGGCTACGCTCCAAAGACACCGCCACAAGCCTCCCCTACGACCATCACCTCCATGCTTACAGATGAGCTGGGACGCTCACACTCCGTTCTTGACCCTCTGTCCGTCCAGATTACTCGGATTGTCCTGCATGATGATCCACTCCTCGCTGCCAGCCGACATGGCGTCCACATCTGTACTGGTGCCCATCTTTGCCTGGCTACAATCCGCGCTGCACGAATCGGCGTACTCTACAGTATAGTCTTCCGATTTGACAATGCCTCCACTCAAAGACTGAAATGGGAACGACGCATTCCCCATCTTCGATGCCTTCTTGCCGCGCGACGGGTGGGTGGAGTTGTGTGTGGAAGCAAAGATGCGGGGCAGGACTTTCGACATGAGGGGCTTGCATGCCGGGAGGCAGCCGCAGATGATACCGAGGCTTGTTTCGATGCACACTATTGCGTAGAGTGTCGCGCCGTGCCCTGAGGACTGTGTTAGCTACATGGGTGAGGGCGGGGGCGGATTGGAGAACGGACAGAGGAGGTCGTAGCTTTGGACGAAGACGGAAGTATACCAGATCCGGCAAACACCGGCAATACATATGCTGCGAAGTTAGTTGTAGCTGGAGTTCCAACGAATGTAAAGGACCTACATGATCCCGATTGAGAACATGGCAATGAGAGTAATACGTTGTTTCACGGAGATTTGAATCTGCGCTAGATCTTTGGCTGGCCACAGGAAGATCTACGGGCACTGTTAGCACCTCTTAGATGTAGTCAGACATTTGACGTGTACCAGGAAATCACTGAAGATGTTTAGACACTGTGATGGCGTTAGCATTTGCACCCAGAAGTCAAAGCGCGCTGCTTACCCCAGTTGTGTAGTGGAGGGTAGGGATGCTAAGACACTTCGCTCCAGGATACTCGCTGGGCAACCAGTAGGCTTGGATAGGACTGCATTGGAAAAGGGCGGCCGTGAACGCTGCAATGCCCCACGCGGTAGTAAAGGCAAGCATGACATAGCAAAACCACCGATTGGTGGAGGAAGGGAAGATGCCTGTGATGGTGAGTGAGGGAACTGGACACGAGAAGAGGTACGTACGGAGGTACGTTAGAAGAACTGATATTTTTGTGAACGCAGTTATTGGTACAAAGAGCAACTGCGTTGCCAGAGCCATCTAAGTTGGATGTAAGTAACATGCACAGATCGTCGTTGGCATTGGGGATACCCACCTGGCCGGTAGGCGCCGGGTTGATAGCGACCTCTGGGGTGAGATCCCCTGCAGAAGTCAGATGCGCGAAGCTGGTTGACTGCTTGTATGTCGCCTACATATGTGATAGCCCGTCTGATACGTCTTCTCCGTTGACACCATAGTCATGGCGGTCGTGGCGACAGTGGTAATTGCTGCGGCCAGCATAAACCAGTCATCCTAGATGGCGTGAGCCAACGATAGAATTCAGTAGGAGTGACTTACGCTTCCTAAGGCCTTGACGAGCACCGCTCTGCTGTAGAGTCGCATTGACACGAAAAGGACCACGAGTAGCAAAAGGGGGATCTCGACTCCAAGGACCAATGGACGGCGAGTTGCCGGATCAATGTAGTTGGGTGCTGGCCAAGTGGCCATCTCCTCCGTACTGGGCAGTGTGAGCATTTTGACGAAGAGGTAAAGAAATGGCAGAAACAGAGGCGTCTACAGATGCAGGAAAAGTAAGACCAAACCACAAAGAAATGGGCAAGCTTGTCAAACACAAGGGTATCGGAGAATTAGCATTACACAGCAGGCCAACACTACGGCTCCTTTGATCCTTGGATCGTCGCGGTGGGTATAGCCAAACCCTGGAGCCGCTAGAGAGATCGCAATGCCGATGGACGGCTACTGTTCCCATAGGTGAGATAGCAGATGTAGCAAGACAGATGAGGCCGCCAAGCACAATGGTGTGAAATGTGGAGAGCAGGCGCAAGGTTGATCCATCCAGCGATAAAATAGGGTTTCCAGGAGATCGGAGAGGCATGAGGAAGGACCTGGCTGGAACTGCTAGAGGTTAGAAAGGTGTAGCGTACCACAGTCCGTCTCCTAGATCATGGTCATGGTCATTGTCATGGTCACGGCCATGGCTTCAATTGCCAAATAACGGCTGTGGACGCAAAGCTACTGCACTCGGCGAGTGTCCGTTACAGAGGCTGTAGCGAGTGGACCGCCTGTCAACACACAGCCGGGACAAAAACAAAAGTGAACAGACCCGAGCAACCGGGACATGTTCTGCTTGGGGCAAACGCCAGTTAGCTGTAGCGGCCATGTCGAGAGTCCGTGAGCCCGACTCGAGATTGCGTCAGGGGTGCAGCGGGCTTGTGGTAGTGCAGAAGAGCTAGCAGTAGCCCAAGGCGATCTCATCGGCAATTGAATCGAGAAGATGCATGCTTCTGTGGGTCGCAGAGTCCCCGAGTACTTGTCAGCGACGAAGATGATGTTGGGGCGCAGAGTGCAGGCCGAGACGGGATGGACGCATCCGTCGGTCTAATTGGCCACAGCGGCCGTCCCACCGACGTCAAGACGCTGCAGCCGGCGCGTTCCCAGTTCCCAGCCCCCGCCCCGCCCCGCCCGCGCGCCGTCGTACGCCGCCGTCGAATACGGTCGTAGACGACCACATCGACATCGACATCGACATCGACATCGACGCCTTTCCCTCCTCCACCGGACGACTGCCCCATGCGCGCCCGTCTCGCAGGGCATGGGATGGCACGACCGCATCGTCTACTTTCGTGATTTTGCTTACACGGCCAGACGAGCGCGAATGGCGAGCGGCAACATCAGCCATGTGCCTGCTGCGACCTATGCCGAGTACGTCCTCACCTCTTTCCCGGAGCTCCACGACCATCGCGACGGCGGCGCGTCCCATCCTCCCTCAGACGCCGAGTCGCTGTCGTCTGAGGAGTCGGAATTGGACGCGCCGCCCGACCATGGCCCTCCGCCCTCGCCCCCGTCCAGCGCTGCTTCGCGATGCCTTCCTGTCCGCCCAGTGCTGGCGCATCGCCTCAACTCTCATCGCCTGCACGTGCGGGCCAAGGCTAAGTTACAACGCGACAGACTCCTCTCCGGCCCCATGCTAGACGTCTTCGTCGGCGCCGCCAGGCGCCACTGGGCCCTGCACCGCAACCTCCTCTGCCATCACTCGGAGCGGCTCGAGGCGGAGCTGCACGGCGACGGCAACAAGCAGCACGACAGGCTGGAGCTGCCGGAGCACGACCCGGCCGGCTTCGAGCTGCTCGTCAAATGGCTCTACCAGGGCAAGCTCGACGACGTCACTGATATGGCAGACGCGAACCAAAAGTACGACTATGCCGTCAGCTGTCACAAGCTCTACCTGCTATGCGACCGCTTCGACATGCCACAGCTCAAGAACGTCGCCATGGATCAGTATCGCAAGGGCCTCAACCAGGCCGAGCTTGTGCCCGACGCCGATGAGATTGCCGACATTTACCGCCAGAGCCCCGCCGGGTCGCCCTTCCGCCGCCTGATGACTCGCATCGCCGCGCGGCAGATCATGGACCCAGCCAGCGAGCGCGACGTCGAGACGTACCGCCAGTGCTTCGAGAGCAACTCCGACTTCGCCATTGACATGGTCAAGGCCATCAAGCACGGTACAGGCGGCATGCTGTTCGATGATCCAACCGACACCGGCAACGAGTGCGACTATCACGACCATGACGCCGGCCCCAACTGCCACATCAAGGGCAAGGGCAGGGCCAAGCAAGGTAAATAGCGCCCGGCTTCGCACACAGCACCACCAGCACTGCTCAAGCCGTCCAACTCGCGACGATGAAGAGCATTCACCCTCATCTCTCATCTCTCGGTTCGTACTCGAAGCGCTTAGTAACACTCATTGACTTCTAGCTCTCAAGGCCTCAGCCCTCCGCCGCGACCCCAAATCCGCCAGATTCGCTCCCTCCAAAAGCTCCGACCTGCCGAACCCCCCTCTCCACCTGTCTCCCCTCCCTTTGATTCCCCCGCCTCCTCCCCGACACGCTCGCCGACAAGACGGAGCAAGCAGCGCCGGCCCTCTCCGCCGTCGCCTCACCAGTCCGGCTTCTTCAACAGTGGAAACGTCGACGGAACACGCGACAGCGAGTCCCCTAAATCCGACCGAACAACGCGACAAATCTCGCCGAGTCACTCCCCCAAAGAGACACCTCCAAAGTCAAAGTCCAGCACTACCCGAGGCTTTGACGGAGGAGTCACACAAAGTCCCCGACGGCCGCCCCCGAAGCTCAAGCGACACGTCTCCCAATCGCCGGGTTAGCACTACCGGCCTCGACGCATCGACGCCTCTGTCAAAATCTGAAATGGTTGAAATGAAAGAAGACCTGACGTCGCCGTCGCGTGGACTCTGGGGCTGGGCGAAAGTTGGGACCGGGAGGCTAGGTATCATCGGGAGGATACCACATCCCGAGTGGAAGGGGCCGATAATGACGGCGAAGGCGGCCACCTCGGCGGTGAACGGAGTACTGGAAGAAACAAAATCGACCGAGTCGTTGGATGACTTCAGCATTCCCGCTTCAACATCGACTGAGCCGAACAACATGGTGCAGCAGGAAGAGGCGGACGCCGCCAAAATCGAAGGCTTGGGGATTGCGAACAGCACAGTCGATACCATGTTTTCCCAGACGAAGCGGTCCTCAGACGAACTTGCCGCATCCGTTACGGAAACGCCCTCGCCAAACACGATGAGCAATGAGCATCGGACCAACGGTGTGCACAGCATGATGATGATGTCCGGCACGAATAGTCCGCCAGCAACACCATCGCCAGCTCAGAGAGGAAGGAAGGTTACCGACGGATCTGAGAACACACCGACCCAGAAAGAGAGCAAGGTCACTAACGGATCTGAGAACACACCGAGTCCACGCCGCATACCAACATACAAGATCGCACTCGCGGCACATATTCTCTCTCCTCATCGCACAGTCTCTACATGAAGATACCCCTCTCTTACTCTTATATCTCTTTGTAATTTCGATGTGATTTGATAACTCGCTGAAAAAGTTCGGTGTGGGATTCAGGCATTGTTGGGAGACATAGGCCTTCCAAATCGAAACCATGTTTTGGTACTTTTTGGTATGAACCTAGACGTCTAATACACATTGTGTAGTCTTGCAACGTCGACTTGCACAAGTCTTTCTGTAGTTTGCGATTATTTACAATTCTGATAAGGCTTGATGGTGTTCATCACCGAATTGGTTTATTCATGGTTGAACCCCATTCTACGCTAGTCGTCTCAACTCACCCGGACGCTCCTTCGTCTATATAAGCCGGGCCCCGTTGTTTCGTCCACACACCTAGTCTTTGCCCTTTCATTTCTGTCACTGAACACACATGGCTGGGTAAAATTCAGGGTCTATGAGATTGCAAACCGAGCGACCAATGCTGAAGCGTCTCCTACACCGCCTGAGGAGCAGCCTGTGCCGATGAGTATGATGCCGGCGGCCGCGGATGGGGAGGTAGTGATGGAGATACCGAGTCCCGGCGACGGAGGCGGGTTTCGAAGACAAGTCGCCGACTGTGATGGTCAGTGCATTGGGTTCGGTAAAATAGCGGCCAGGGTGGCATTCGACGCTTCGAACGGCCGGGTTGGAACGGTTAGTAGTCTCATATTCAGTTACTTGGAATGTCGCTATGTTCGCACATAAGTACAATGTTGCCACCGCCAATGAACACCCTGTTGCATATACATGCCTATCTTGGTATCAGCCGGCAGCAACAGTCTGCCCCCTGTTCCTTCCCCGCTCCCTTCGAAAGCACCCAAACTCCACCCTCGTCCCCTCCCTCAACTTCTTCAGCACCCCCCTCAGACTACCCAACTCCTCCTGCAGCCGTACTCGAGCTTGGTTATCCGTTTTCCCATCGAGCACCTGGTATATGTCGGTCTGAACCTGGCTCGCCTTCTCCGTCGTATAACTCGCCAGTGTTTGTGCCATGAACTCGACATCCAGGGTTGCTTGCATAAGTGATGATAGCGGGCAAGACTGAAGCTGGTTGAAGGTGTTGATGAGCGACGTCGTCGTGTTCTCGAATAGAGAGCGGAGGATCCGGGCGGTCAAGGGTGGTGATGTCGTAGATACTTCCGTGTGTACAATCACTAGGTCCAAGAGTATGCTGAACACGTAGGGACTTGGATCACGTTCCGCTACGCTCTTGCCTTGAGCGGGCTCAGGCGCCCAATCTGGCGAAAATATACCTGTTTCGATCGCAGCAGCAATCCGAGCAGAGTGAGGCTTGGTGTACGACTTGAAAAGTTGTGCATCGAGCTGAGAGAGCGCATCACGGATTCGTGTGGTTTCGTCCGTGAGCTGTACGGAGAAGAGAGTTTCAAAGAGGGTGAGGAGTTGAGGGGTGATTTCGGCTTGGAAGGAAGCCATGTTCGAGAGGGTGAGGAGAAGACGAATTGACTATTATCTGGTTAGCTTTACTCAAGCATACATACATGTGCATATAACTTGCCTGCTTGCTTGCATCCACCTTGCCCCACCCGACCTCTTCTGCCTCGTCAACGTGAATCGTGAGGTCATCACCCTGAATCTCAAAGTCTCTACCCAGCGCTCCTCTCCCTTTCTGAGCACATTCCACCATGCCACTCAACGTCCGGTACAAACTCATCGCGAACTGGCTCCGGACCATCTGCAGCAGCTTGTTGCTTGGTGAGACTACAACGTCGACAGCTGTCTTACTTGCCGCCTCCACATACATGATCTTCTGCAGATTGTTGAGTAAGAAGCTTTGCACAGCCAGAAAGCGTGACGGCATGTTTGTGATATCCTTCCGGTCAGCATCGCGTGTCCAGTCTTCAAGCACCTTGAGATTCTCGGCATCCGTGTTCCATGCCGCACACACGGCTTGGACGCAGCGCTCGCGGACACCACCAACAAGCACGCGAAGGTTCTCGTCGATCCTAGCCGAAGCTCCGACCTCCGGCAGTTTCAACGAGGCCAGCTCATTCGCCGCCGTGCCGATCAAGACCAGCATCTTAGCCAGATAATGCGACCCAGACAGCGCATTCGAATGCGGCGGCCAGAAGGCATACTTCTCCCACGATTCACCCCTACTCGGCGAGGGTGGTGGCACGTTGCTGGGATCAAAGCGGAAACGCGACCCCATGGTCGGGCTTAACACCGCACTCATTGGCGTCCGAGGCGTCGTCGGCGTTTTTGGAACGGGGGAGAAGAGTAAAGAGACATCCTCTGTCGGCGGATCCGCAAAGAAGCTGTACAGGTGTTCCCGAACGATGTTGATCAAATCAGCCGTGCCACCCTCAAGTTCCGAGATGTTACTGGAGGAGAGCTTGTGGTGCGGTGAAGACTGGTTATTGAATCCCATGGGAAGCGATCTCTGCGCGCGTCCTTCAATAAAGGAACGCGCAATGTCCCAGTACTCGACGATTTCTCCCAGCAAGCCACCGTTGGCAGCGAGTAGTGCTCCCATGGAAGCATACACGTGCTCCCAAAACTCGACCACCTTGACCGAATCCAGCTTCGCCGCTTCGACACTAGCACTGCTGCCTGTCGGTACTGACTTTAATTGCTTCGCCAACATCTTCAGACTTGGTTTCTCGGCGTTGCCCAATCTCCGTCTCAGAATCTCGATCTCGCAAAGCGACCGGTCGCACGTCACCGTCAACCGTGACTTCAGGTAGTCGTATCTCGAAAGCAGCCAAATCCAGATGGGATTGTCCTCAACACCCAGCTCGAGCATAATGGATATGAGTTCCATGTACTGGTCTGACTTGACGTCACTGCCCGTCTGATGCTTCGTAAAGTGCGTGCTGGTAAGTCGTTTCCATGCATCGCGCTTGAACGCTTCAACTTGGTGCTCGACGTCTGCCCACATGCGTGCCGTTACGATGATCTGATGAATCTGACCATCTAGCAATGGGGTTTGTGAATTCTTAGCCTGCTCGACAATGTACCGTGCATCTTCGGCAAACTTCCTCGCTCTTGTGTACTCGTCCACGATGGTCTCGTGGTCCTTTCTCCGTATCGCGTGGTGAATGGCTGACCCGACTTCAAACAGCCCGCGATGCTTCTCTACGGAATTGAGTATAGACTTGAGCGTCTCCTCCTTCTCCCTTCCGCCGAGCGCAGGTCCCCACACCTCCTCAGCCTTGACGGCGACCTCGGTAAGGGGCACCTTGATGCCATGCACGCCGT
>Ga0247740_1001289_pt1 | contig 10872 bp, 8 predicted proteins | sample UWRJL148409B2_FD_180942 | JGI IMG/M metagenome (GOLD analysis project Ga0247740, IMG submission 180942) | Plant litter microbial communities from Arlington Agricultural Research Station in Wisconsin, United States - UWRJ-L148-409B-2 | ecosystem: Environmental > Terrestrial > Plant litter >...
ACGGCGCCGTCGCCAAGGAGTACGGCGTGTTCCTCGAGGAGAAGGGCTACGCGAACCGCGCGACCTTCCTCATCGACATCAACGGCATCATCCGCGCGAGCTTCATCACCGCGCCGGGCGAGGCACGCTCGATCGAGGAGTACCGCGCGGCGCTCGACGAGATCGTACCGGTGCCGATTCACGCCTGATCGGGTGTTCTCAGTCAGGCCCCGTGTCATCCGGCCTGATTGAATGAACGTATGACCGATCATCTCGGCGACCTCGCGGCATTCATCGCCGCCTCGCCCTCCTCGTTCCACGCCGCGCACGAATCGGCCCGCCGTCTCGAGGCCGAGGGCTTCGTGCCGCTCGACGAGACCGCGGCATGGCCGACCGGCCCCGGCAAGCGGTTCGTGCTGCGCGACGGCGCGATCATCGCCTGGGTGCAGCCCGAGTCCGCGGTGGGGGAGACGCCCTTCCGTATCGTCGGCACACACACCGACTCGCCCGGGTTCAAGCTGAAGCCGAAGCCCAGCACCGCCGCGCACGGCTTTCTGCAGGCCGGCGTCGAGGTCTACGGCGGTCCGCTGTACAACTCCTGGCTCGACCGCGAGCTCGAGTTCGCCGGACGCCTCGTCGCGACCGACGGCACCGAGCACCTCGTGCGCACCGGGCCGTTCCTACGCATCCCGCAGCTCGCCGTGCACCTCGACCGCCAGGTCAACGAGGGGCTGCGCCTCGATCCTCAGCAGCACCTCGACCCCGTCTACGGACTCGGCGACCTCTCGACCGGGGACGTCGTCGGACACCTCGCCGGCTTGGCCGGGATCGAGGGGGCGGATGTCGCGGGGTACGACATCTCCGTCGCAGACACCGCACCCGGCGCCGTGTTCGGTCTCGACGGAGCGTTCTTCGCGGCCGGACGGATGGACAACCTCCTCTCGGTGCACGCCGGACTCGCGGCCATCATCGCCGCGCCGCTCGCCGCCGCCCACGTCTCGGTGTTCGCCGCCTTCGACCACGAGGAGGTGGGCTCCGAGACGCGTTCCGGTGCCGCCGGCCCGTTCCTCGCCGACGTGCTCGCGCGCATCGGCGACGGCCTCGGCGCCACGACCTCCGAGCGGTTGCGGGCGTTTGCGGGCTCGTGGTGCTTCTCGGCCGACGCCGGGCACTCGGTGCACCCGAACTACGCCGAGCGCCACGACCCGGCGAACAAGCCGGTGATGGGGCGCGGCCCGCTGCTCAAGATCAACGCGAAGCAGCGCTACGCCACCGACGCGCACGGCGCCGCCGAGTGGGCACGCGCGTGTGCGGCAGCGGGCGTCGAGTACCAGGAGTTCGTCTCGAACAATGCCGTACCGTGCGGATCGACGATCGGGCCGCTCACGGCGACCAGGCTCGGAATCCGCACGGTCGACATCGGCATCCCGCTGCTGTCGATGCACTCCGCGCGCGAGCTGTGCGCGGTCGGCGACCCTGCCGCACTGGCGGCGGCGCTGACGGCGTTCCAGCAGGCGTAGGCGGGCCGGTCGGCGGCGCGCGCCCGCTCGGTCGGCTGCCCGAGCGAGCGGCCGCGCGCCCCGCCCGTCCGGCCGAAGTGCAGTTGTGCACAGTGGGCCGGCATCCGCACCCACCACAACTGCGCTCCGGCCAGCCTGTTGACCTGTCCTGCCCGCCGACTGGCCAGTTGGGCCCGTCTGCCGGCGGTGCAACCGTGCCGAAGTGGCCGGTCGGCTCACCCTGCCGGCCGCGGCGAGGCTCAGCCGAGCAGCGAGACCGCCCGCGCGATCACGAGCGCCAGGATGACAAACCCGGCGAACGACTCGATCAGCATCAGGACCTTGGCCCGGTGGGAGAGCGGCATGGTGTCGGTCGGGCTGAACGCCATCGAGTTCGACGCCGAGAAGTATAGGTAGTCGACGTAGCTCGCGGTCCAGTCCGACGTGTTCGACGACCGCACGGCGACCTCGCGCACGGCGTCGTGGTCTTCGTCCTGCGGGAAGCGGAAGTCGGCGCGCGGCAGGTCCGCCCGCTTCGCCTGCGTGCGGGTGACGGGGCCGCCGCGGTCCATCTCCCAGTAGATGAGCGCGAAGACGATCACGTTGGTGATCCAGACCTGGGCGGCGGCGAGCAGTAGCTCGGGCCCGTCGCTCTTGTCGGCGTGCACGAGCGCGTAGACGAGCTGCACGAGCGCGACCTGGTTGGCTGCGCCGAGGAACAGCACCTGCCCGACCGATAGCCGGCGGGACCATTTCGTCTGCCGGTGGAACCGCAGCGGGTTCACGGCGATCAGCGGGATGAACATCAGAGCGGCGATCGCCACGGCGGTGTAGCGCAGTTCGGGCAGGAAGCTGCTCGGCAGCAGGGCGTACAGGGTGATCGCGACCAGCAGAGCCGCCACCGCCGGCCAACGGTGTTCGGCGCGCGCGGCGCGCTCGGGGGTGGTGCTCACGGGCCTGAGTGTATGTCGTACTATAGAGATTCGTTGTTTCGCCTCGCGCGGATTGACGGGCCTTTAGCTCAGTTGGTAGAGCGCCACGTTTACACCGTGGATGTCATCGGTTCGAGCCCGGTAGGGCCCACAGAGAAACCCCCGGTTCGCCGGGGGTTTTCGTGTTTCCGGGCGGGCAGCATCACAGGGAAAGATACCGCCCGAATCGATTTCGCTACACACCCTTGTCGGCGGCCGGTTTCCCGCGCATGCTGTGCCCACCCGCGAGGACGCGGGCCACCCGAATCACCGCGTCTTCGAAACGATGATCGGTGGTGCGATTGTGGCTATCAAACGTCCGACCGTGGCGGAGCTTCGGCTGCTTCACGAGCAGAAACGCACGACTGTGAGCCTGTGGCTCTCCGCCGGTGCGGTTCTGATCGCGCTGGGCAGTTTTGTCTATCCGCTGGTGTCGAGTGAGATCTCGCACCAGGCGCTCACCGTGCGCTATCTGAATGCGCTCGTCGGCGCGACGCCGCTCGCTCCCTACACGGCCCGCGGCGTCGCCGTGGAGAACTCCCACGCGGACCGCTATGCCGAAACGGTCGGTCTGCTGTGGGACGGCCTCGTCGATTCCGAATTCGACGGCTCCGCCGTCGCCAACGGGCGAGTGAGCGGCGGCTGGGGGACGTACACGGTGTGTTTCCCGCAGGTCGACGTGTTCCGTGCCGAGTGTTCGACCTACGCCGATTTTGAGTTCTCCGAGGGCAATCGACTAGCCCGGTTCACGATCGACGGTTTGCCCGTCGAACAGACCTATCGCTACGCGCAGTACGACTCGACGGTGACCATCGAGGACGACAATCACCAGATTCGCGCCTACCGGGCCGGTCAGTTCGTGGACTCCGACAAGAAGAGCAAGACGATCGTGCTCTGGATGGACAGGGCGGCGTCGTCGACCGCCCCATCCATCGACCTGCTCAGCGTTCAGGCCCAAGACGGCCAGGAGAACGATATCGACGTCGAAGCCGTCCACTTTCCGCCGCGACTTCCCAAGTTCGGCGACGCCTACGCGGTAGTGCGGGTGCCAGATTCCGCCCGTTTTCTCTACGTGTGCTGGTCGGGGCACTCGGAGGACGAGAAACCCTGCGATTGGATCAACAACATCCGGTAAGGCCCGGTCGGACGACTCAGCGCCGCATAAAACGCGCCCGCGCGAACAAGTACAGCCCGTAGGCGACGAGCCCCACCGCGATCACGATCAGCATGACGACCCCCGACGGGAGCGTCGCGAGGTAGCGCAGCGCGTGGTCCAGACCGCCGACCTGGCTCGGGTTGTCGCTCACCGCCGCGATGAGCACGAGAGCGCCGATGGTGGTGAGGGCGAGGCCGCGCGAGACGTGCCCGGCCACACCGAGCGTCTGCACGATCCGTCGACGCGGGCCGACGAGCGGGCGCACCTCTTCGAGGAAGGTGCGTCGGATGCCACGGACGATCGACGACACACCGACCGCGATCACGATCCCGCCGATCACGAACAGGGTGATCGCGCCGCCGACGCTCTCGAGCAGGAACTCGCTGCCCGCCGCGGTGGCCCGCGCCGTGTCGGGGTGGCCGCCCGTGGCGAAGACGACCGCGCCGGCGCCCACGAAGAGAAAGCCGACGGCCTTCGCGAGATCGCGCGACCAGCGGAAGATGTTCTTGGTGCGGCTCGGCGATGCGAGCGCGGCGGCCTCGGTGCACTGCCAGATGGCGAGACCGACCAGCCCGACGGCCGCGAGCCAGAGCGCGATGCGCCCGAGCGGTGTCTCGGCGATCGCGGCGAGCGCGCCCGAGCGGTTCGCCGTGGTGCCCGCGCCCACCGAGACCCCGATCGCGACGCTGCCGATGATGAGGTTCACGGCGCCGTTGAAAACGAGCCCGGCCTGCGCGAGCACACGCCAGGTGCGATGGCGACGGGCGTCGAGAGCGGTGCTCACCACCGACCGCGCCGAACGCACGACCCAGTTGGCCGACGCGGGCGCGTCCAGGGTCTCCGCGTCGTCAGGCATAGAAGTGAAACCTATCCGACTTCGGTCGGCGTGACGCTATCGCTGTGGCGCGGGCGATCACGGCGGCGTCTCGCGACGCCCCTAGAGTTGACGGGATGGGGACCAACCGCGCCGCGACCACCGGCATGCTCGCGCTGATCCTCTCGTCGGTGCTCTGGGGCACGACGGGAACGGCGGCCAGCTTCCTGCCCGACGACGTCAGCCCGCTCGCGATCGGCGCCAGCACAATGGCCGTCGGCGGCATCCTGCTCTTCGTCGTCTCGGCGCGACCAGCGCTCGTCGCACTGCGCGACCCGGTCGCGCGCCGGTGGCTGCTCATCGGCGCGGTCGGCGTCGTCGTCTACCCGCTGGCGTTCTACAGCGCGATGGATCTCGCCGGTGTCGCGATCGGAAACGTCGTCGCCCTCGGTTCGGGCCCGGTCTTCGCCGCCATCTTCGAGTGGCTCTGGGAGCGCCGCGGGCTCTCCACCCGCTGGCTGATCGCCACGTCCACCGCCATCGTGGGCATCACCCTTCTCGCTTTCAGCAGGCATGCGGATGACGCGGGGGGAGGCGACGACGTCACGCTGGGCGTGCTGCTCGGCCTGCTCGCGGGTGTCGCCTACGCCCTCTACACCTACGCCTCGAGCCGGGCGATCGCGGTCGGCCATTCCGGCCGCAGCGTTATGGGAGGCATGTTCGGGCTCGGGGCGATCGCCCTGCTTCCCGTGCTCTTCGCGCTCGGCGCACCGCTGCTGCAGTCGCCGCAGAGCATCGGTATAGCCGCCTATCTCGCGGTCGGACCGATGTTCGTGGCCTACCTGCTGTTCGGCTACGGCCTCACCCACATGCGCAGTTCGGTGGCGACCACCGTCACGCTGATCGAACCGCTCGTGGCGACGGTGCTCGCGGTGGTCGTGGTGGGCGAGCGGCTCGAGATCGGCGGCTGGGTGGGCCTCGCGCTCATTCTCGGCGGTATTACCTTGCTGGTTACGGCCCGGCGACCGCCGAAAAGCCGAGTGGCGATCTAGAATTTCGGCATGAACAGCACGGGCGAGACGCCAGACGCAGACCGGTACGGCGTCGATTCGGGCAGCTCGTCGAACGACGACGAGTTCGCGCCGCCGCGCGTGCGCCGCTCCACCTACACTCCGCCGCCGCAGTACCGCGACTCGGTCGCGGCGCCCTCGGCCGCACCCGAACCTGTGTCGGCGCCGGTTCCCGCCCGCGCGCCGCAGCCCGAACCCGTGGTCGCCGCCCCTGCCCCGGTCGAGCCTCCCGTCGAGCAGCCGGTCGTACCGCCGGTTGTGGCCCAGGTCCCCGCACCCGAACAGCAGCAGCCTCCCGTCTGGTCGCCTCCCGCGAGCGAGATGCGCGCTCAGGAGATGCCGGTGTGGAGCGCCCCCGTGACGCCCGCGGCCCCGTCGGAGAACCTCTGGACGGCCCCTCCTGCCGCACCGGCCCCGGGAATTCCCGACTGGAGCGCGCAGCAGCAGCGACCCACGCCTCCGTCGGTCGACTCGTGGGTCGTGGACGCCCCGCCGGCCGTGCCGCCCGCCGCGGAGCCGCTCGCGGCAGCCCCGGTCTGGACGCCCGAACCCGATCTCCCCGTCGCGCCGCCGGTGGAGCCTACGTCGCCGTACCGCGCCTGGACCCCCGACAGCCACGTCGATGCCGACGCGTACTGGAACACCGCGCGCCCCGCGTCGTACGTTGCCCCCGAGCCCGTCGTCGCGCAGCCGATCGAACTGATCCCCGCGCCAGCTGAACCCGCGCCAGCCGAACCCGCACCCGTCGAACCCGCGCCAGCCGAACCCGCGCCCGTCGAACCCGCGCCCGTCGCGGAAGCGCCCGTCGAGGTCGCGCAGGTCGAGCAGACCGCCGCGCCGCTCTGGTCGGCTCCCGTGTGGTCGCTCGAGTCGGATCGGCAGGACGACCCCTACCGGGCATGGACCCCCGACCAGGCTCCAGCGCCGGCGAGTGCCCCTGAACCTGTCGGCACGGCCGACACCACGTCGCCCGACCCCGCGACGTCTCCCTTCATGACGCCCGACGACGAGGCCTCGACCCTCGCCGCGCACGCTCCGCCCGTGGGACAGCCGTGGATCCCGCAGCGCCGCTCGCTCCCCGACGACGAACTGCTCAGCGTGCTGCAAGCCGCAGACAGCGAGCCCGGTGGCACCCTGCACGCCATGGACGCGCTCGAGAACGAGATGCGTCTGCGCGAAGAAGAGGTGCACGAGTACCGCGAGTGGGAGGACTCGATGCTCGCCGTCGGAACGCCCGAGGCCCTCGCGGTCGTCGACCAGGTGCGTCCCGAGTTCGCGGCGATCGTGATCCCGGCCGAGCTCGAACCGACCCAGGCGATCCCGATCCAGTACCCGGCCGGCGACGAGGGGGACGCGCCGTGGCCGTTCAGCGACCCGGGGGAGCCCGAGGTACCGCTGCTCCCCGAGCCGCCCGTGCAACCCGAACCCGTAGAACCATGGCCGTCGACCTCGCCCGAGGTTCCCCTCGAGCCGGCACCGCCCCTCGAACCCGCCGTCGATCCCGACGGTCCCACACGACCCGACGAGCCGACGACGCCCGACACTCCGCCCGAGCCGGAGGTCTCACCCGACGAGGCCGAGGTCTCGCACGAGATGCCGCAGTCGTGGTTCGACGCGCTCGTCGCGCCGACCGAGACGACAGCGCCGACCGAGACGACAGCGCCGACCGAGTCGACAGCGCCGACCGAGTCGACAGAGCTGCCCGAGAAGTCGGAGCCGCTCGCTTCCGAACCGGTCGCCGCACCAGCGCCTGTCCCGTCCACCGCGGTCGCCGTGCACACCGGCTACCCCGTGCCCAACTTCGATCAGCTCATCGCCGAGGAGCCGCAGGCCGAGCCGGCAGAGGTCGAGCCAGAGAAGCGGCGCAAGCTCCCTTTTGGCGTCGCCGTCGCTGACGGCCAGCCCCAGAACACCGCCCCCGCCGCTTCCGCCGCTTCCGTCCCCGCCGCGGCAGCGCCCGCGGACATGCCCGCGCCCACCCGCCCTCCGATCTTCCTGCTCGAGCTGGCGGGCCAGCAGCCGACGCCCCGCGACCTGCGCACCGGCCGCGCCTCCCGCCTGTTCTGGCTCTGGTTCGCCGCGAACTCCTCGGTCGTCAGCATCGGCATCGGCGCCATGATCTTCTCGCTCGGCATGAGCCTGCGGCAATCGGTCGTCGCGACGCTCGCGGGCGTCGCCCTGTCGTTCATCCCGCTCGGCCTCGGCACACTCGCCGGGAAGCGCAGCGGACAGCCGACGGTCGTGGTCTCGCGCGCGGCGTTCGGCGTCATCGGCAACGTCGTGCCCGCCGGCCTCGCCCTGCTGTCGCGGGTGTTCTGGGGAGCCGTGCTGCTCTGGCTCTTCGCGGCATCCGTCTCCACCTTCCTCGGCGGTGACGGTCCGACGGCCGGGCTCGTCGTCGTCTTCATCGTGGTCGGCGTGATGCTCGCGCTCGTGGTTGCGTTCCTCGGCTACTGGCTGCTCGCCCGGGTGCAGCTCGTGGTGAGCGTCGTCTCGGCCGTGCTCATCGTCGGATTCGTGGCCCTCACCTGGCAGCGCGTCGACCTGCGCACCGCGCTCTCTATCGGCGACGGCCCGTGGGTGCTCGTGCTCACCGGCGCGATCGCCGTGTTCTCGTTCCTCGGGCTGGTCTGGGCGAACAGCGCCTCTGACCTCGCCCGCTACCAGCGCCCCGGCAGCGCGGGCGGGGCGAACATGCTCTGGGCCAACTTCGGCAGCACCGTGCCCAGCTTCCTGCTGATCGCCTACGGCGCCCTGCTCGCCGCCTCCGACACGGCACTCGGCATGGCGCTCGTCGCCGACCCCATCGCCGCCCTCACCTCGATCCTCCCGGGCTGGTACCCCGCCCCGCTCGTCGTCGCCACCGGCCTGAGCCTCCTGTCGGGCGTCGTGCTCGCCACCTACTCGGGCGCCTTCGCCCTGCAGGCGGTCGGGGTTCGTCTCGAGCGGCAGTGGGCCACGCTCGTCGTCGGCGGACTCGTGGCCGCGCTGGCGGTCGGCTTCAGCCTGCTCGACGTCTCGCTGGTCGCGGTGTTCCGCGACCTCGCCACCACGATCGCCGTGCCGGTCGCGGCCTGGGCGGGAATCTTCGCGGCAGACACCATGATCCGCAACCGGGCGCTGCACACGGCCTCGCTGCTGCGGGTCGGCGGCGTCTACCCGAAGGTCAACGTGGTCAACCTTGCCGCGCTCGTGCTGATCACTGCGGTCGGCTGGGCATTCACCACGGCCACCATCGGCGCGCTCGGCTGGCAGGGCTACGGCTTCTCGCTCGCGGGCGTCGACCTCTCGGGCGACCTCGCCACGAGCGACCTCGGCGTGCTCCTCGCGCTCCTTCTCGGGCTTCTCACCCCGATCACGACCGGCATTCCGGCGATCCGTCGGCAGGAAGCCGCAGCACGCCAATCCGACCGCGCCACGCCAAAGTAGAATCGACCTATGTCCCACACCGTCGCCGAGGTCAACGCCGTAGCCGAATCGCTCTGGCCCCTCTCGGGCACCGAGTCGTGGGATGCCCCCGGCCTGCTCTCCGGTGATCCCGCGCGCTCCGTGTCATCCATCCACCTTGCTGTCGACGCGGTGGCCGACAGCGTCGACGAGGCCGTCGCGGCCGGCGCCGACCTGCTGCTCGTGCACCACCCGCTGCTGCTGCGCGGCGTCACGACGGTCGCCGAAGACCGCTACAAGGGCGCGCTGCTCGCGAAGCTGATTCGCGCCGACTGCGCCCTCATCGCCGCGCACACCAACGCCGACGTCGTCGAGACCGGCACCTCGGCAGTCTTCGCCGACCGGCTCGGCCTGCTCGACCAGCGGCCGATCACCCCCTCCGATTCCCATCCCGACCGCGGCATCGGCCGCGTCGGGCGCCTCGCCAACCCGACCACGCTCGGCACGCTCGCCCGCGAACTCGGCGGCATCCTGCCCGCGACGGCCGGCGGCATCCGCGTGTCCGGCGACTTCGACGCCCCCGTCTCGACCATCGCGCTCTGCGGCGGTGCCGGCGACTCGCTGCTGTCGGCCCCGGCGGTGCTCGGCGCCGACGTCTACATCACGAGCGACCTGCGCCACCACCCGGCCTCCGAGGCCCGCGAGAACGCGCGGCTGTCGAGCGGGCCGGCGCTCATCGACGTGTCGCACTGGGCCAGCGAGTGGCTCTGGCTCGAGACCGCGGCCGCCCAGCTGCGTGCGGCCCTGCCCGGCGTCACCGTCACGGTGAGCGACCTGCGCACCGACCCGTGGGATTTTGTCATTGTCCAGTGAATACAAGAAAGTGGTGAAGGCCTCATGGCTCTGAAAGCCAGTCCAGACGCGCAGGCACGCCTGCTCGACCTCCAGGCCCTCGACACGAAGATCGCCCAGCTCACGCACCGGGCCAAGGGCCTGCCGCAGCACGCGGCGATCGCAAAGCTCCAGGCCGAGATCGACGCGCTGCGCATCGTGCTGCTCGAGCAGTCGGGCGCGCGTGAAGACGTGCTCACCGAGCTCTCCCGCATCGAATCGGATGTCTCGGTCGTCACCGCGCGCATCAAGCGCGACACCGACAGGGCCCAGCAGTCCACCTCGGCGAAAGACGCCCAGGCGTTCGAGCACGAGCTGGCGAACCTGGCCAAGCGCCAGTTCGACCTCGAAGAGATCGAGCTCACCGTGATGGAGAAGCTCGAGGAGCGCGAGAGCGCCCTCGCAGCGACCAACGCGTCGATCGACGACCTACAGGCGCAGATCGACGTGATCGTCGCCGAGCGCGACGCCGAGCTCGTGGTGCTGCAGGCCGACATCGTGGCGGCCAACGCCGACCGCGCGACGATCGCGGCCACCGTGCCCGACGACCTGCTCGCCCTCTACGACAAGCAGCGCCTGCGCTACGGCGTTGGCGCCTCGCACCTGCGCTTCGGTGTCTCGAGCGCGAGCGGCGTGAAGCTGCTCGAGAACGAGATGGCCGAGATCCGTGCTGCGGCCCCCGACGCCGTCATCATGTGCGCGACGAGCGAGGCCATCCTGGTGCGCACGAAGGAATCCGGCCTGTAGACCAGCCGGTAGACTTTTACCCGAATGGGTCGGCAAGACGGTCGCGTTTGCCAGCAATGGCAGCCGAGGAACGTCCGGGCTCCGCAGAGCAAGGCGGTGGGTAACACCCACCCGGGGTAACCCGCGAGACAGTGCAACAGAAAGTAGACCGCCGTCGGCTTCACGGCCGGGGGTAAGGGTGAAACGGTGGTGTAAGAGACCACCAGCGGCCGGGGTGACCCGATCGGCTATGTAAACCTCGCCAGGAGCAAGGTCACACAGGAAGCGTTACGGGCTGCTCGTCCAGTTTCCGGGTAGACCGCTAGAGGCGTGCGGCAACGTACGTCGTAGATAGATGGCCGTCCAGCGCGCACTCTCG
>Ga0247740_1001290_pt1 | contig 10862 bp, 10 predicted proteins | sample UWRJL148409B2_FD_180942 | JGI IMG/M metagenome (GOLD analysis project Ga0247740, IMG submission 180942) | Plant litter microbial communities from Arlington Agricultural Research Station in Wisconsin, United States - UWRJ-L148-409B-2 | ecosystem: Environmental > Terrestrial > Plant litter >...
CGGTGCACGAAAGATATACGCGATGATATGCCATTGGTTCAAAGCATGTTCCTTCACCAGCGATACAGTGCATTGGCGGCTTTAGACAGATTCGCGAGGTAGAGCCATCCATAGAAAGACATCAAACAATCGTATTCCAAGAAGGAAACAGAAGGTCCAAGCATATCCCAACTACCTCCAGCCACTCCGGCCCGAGCCGCCTGGATCCCGCCAGTTGAGATGGCAAACGTTCCTAGGTCACTTCGTTTGTATTGATTCTATTAGAGAATGAGTCAAACGTATTGTTGCCAGAAGAGGTCAAGATATGTTGCCTTACCAGATTGGCCTGCGTACGAGGTCAATATCTGCCGCCGTTGCCGTTGCACCGAGTGCAGATAGCATCACCAACTATGCCATTGTCGTTGCACTCTGGACATGGAGGCATTTTTGTACGGAAGAAGAGTATAATCGAGCTGCGGGCAGCGGTTTCGAAGAGTAGCAATTTGAGAACAGCAGTGGTACGCAACAATGCGGTTCCTCAGCGGGGTTTTACGTCCGGAAATCGTAGTCGCGGTAAACGGGTCAAAAACCTGATTTTGGCGCAGACCCAGCCAACCACTTTACACTTTGGTGATCCCCGGCCCTCCCCACATTCTTTGCCGCGCCGTCCTTCTTCCCGTACTCAGATCATAGATTCCTTGAAAGAATGACCAGCAAACAACTTCATTTCAAGCTTTACGAACAAGGTATGGCTCACAAGAAAAGATCGAACGAACATGAGTGCCAGACATGTTTCAAGCTTTTCAAATCGCGCCAGGCATTACGCGATCATATTGGGGATTTTCAGGTTAGCGCAGGCGTGTTCTTACACGTCCCATGCTAATGAGCTAGGACAGTTAGTAGCACAGCAATTGATGTCCAGATTGCTCGACGCTCATGCGCACTTACTTTCGCTGGATGATTGCAAAGTCTCCAATGGCAATGGGGAAGCCTACGACGGCGACAATGATGAATTTGGTGACGGTGGTGGCACCGACAATGACGAGAACGACAATGGTGACGATGGCGACGCGAGTAGTGATGATTGTTCCCTTCGAGGGAATAGCCCCGCCAGGCTCAAGTGCCCGTATCCAGCATGCATCCGGACAAAGCAGTTCAACGCGAAAGCAGATCTTAAGCGGCACTTCCAATCACGTATCTCTCCCTATGCTCTTGAAAAGGCCGTTTGCTAATAACACCCTGCTTAGATGTACACTGCCATGAGATCTGCGTATTTTGTCGCAGTCCACTCAATCGAGTGCGGTCGTTTCTGATACATACGTGCGAAGCCAGAAGGCGAGGAGATGACAACGCGAAGGAATTCTACAGAAAAGAGCGATGCGCTCAGCTGCGGAGGTACGCGGGCAAACGATTGCATCACATGTTTGCTCGAGAGGACACAAATCAGGAGCGGACCAAAAAGCGAGGGCACGACGCGATAGACGGCTGTGCGGAAGATCAACCTTCGAAGACGCACCTAGACACTGTGGACGGCGACATAGGGCATTGGTTCCCGGTCGGAAATGATTCACTCGGTAATGAAGCAACTTCCAGTATGCCTTACGAGCTTCTAATCGTTCGCGTCACAGGGGTTACACCTCAAAGGATTGTGCGAAATGCCATGCAACCAACACCGATGCCGTTGCTCGCAGATGAGTCTGCAATTCCAACCAGCAGCTTACCCAATGCAGGATTGTCCGCACCGTTCCCCTTCCCGCAAATGATGGAAAGATCGCCCAACCCTCCGCTTAGGTTTGCACCAATCTTCGAGGGTACCACCATAATGCCTTGCTATGATCAGCTATCATCGTTTTCTTCCAACATGATGAATAGAGATTATCTAGCGACCAGCTCCCTCGGAACCCATAACCTCATCTTGCAAGCCCCTGAACTGGAGCATCAGGGAGGGTACAGGCAAACAAATGATGGAACAGGAGCCGTTCCATATTAATCACGTGCCCTCTTTTCGCTCAATATATGTCACGTTCATGCCAAAGTTTGTGCTCTCCATGCGAGCGACTGTTTCCTCGATATCTTGAGACTTCGGTAGTATCATTGGACTCCAAGTACTGACGGCCTCCTTCGTTCCGAACGCAAACGTGGTCGCGATCCCTTTCGTGACTTCGACGGCGACCCGAGGATCTAGAATGGTGCTGCGGTCTGCATAAGATGATGTCTGAAATGTGGAGTCAAGAACTCACAAGCCACCTTGCTCAAACGTAACTTCGGTGGGCTCGAGGTCGAGCTTTTTAAGGGCAACGCGAGGTACTCGCCACAAATTATTTTCCCCCTTTACGCTGAGTAACTGATGACGATGTGAGCCTCCCCAAAAGGACGCTCTGGATCCTTTGCTCCATAGCTGGACCAGAAGAGTATCGACTTCTGTTTCTAAATCGCTTTTCCGGAAATTATAGTCTCCCGTAGATGGGCCAATGGATCTGTAAAGGCCTAAAGCAAACCAGTCGAAGAAGGACTCAAGAACAGGCCGGATGCGCTACGACAGTAAGCGTTACGTAGTGTGGAAAGCAAGGTTGTTCTGCTCACCGGGTTGTCAAGGACACTTATTTTACAGAACTCTAGACCACCAGCTGACGCGAAAGGAACACCATCTTTGTCCATCACGTCGACAAGATGCCCTAAGGCTGCATCGTGTTCGAAGAAGAATCCGTGCTCTATGATAGCTTTCCGTGTGCGCTCCATCGACGACTGCTGGATGGACGTCATAGAGTCAACGTCCTTGGCAGCTTCAGTACTGCACGTCTCCAGAATCTGATGTGATAGAGCAGTCTGGTAAATTAGGGAGATTCTGACGTTCAAGAGTCCAAAAGCGGGGCAATTGCGGATTAGGAGAAACGCCGCTCCGTCCTTAGTCATCGCCGAGATATGACTCTACCTTGCTTTGGTCGGGCTTGTACATCAGGTAACTGAGTTAGTGAACGTACGGGCATCAAAGAGGGCAATCAAGAGCTGGCCCCCTCTGTTATTTGGATTTAGTGATGTCGCGATCATGCTGACCAAGGATTCTGTCAACGTTAACACTAATGTTAGCGTCTGTAGCAGTTCACCTGCACTAAGCATGCATCTTCATTATAGTGATCTGTACTCCCGATACTTGCATAAAGGAGGAATCTTCATCGAGGCTTTTGCGTAACTCGTCGTTTCCTCAATTGTCGTTCGGGTAGACGTGATCCTTGGTCCTACGGACCGTGGATGCTCTAAATTAGTGTCATTGTGACCCGAAGAACGGTGCGTCGATGACTCTAGTAGTTGGTGAGCCGGATTGTACCCATGTTAATTCGAACAGTCCAGAGAATATGGAATGCAAAAGGTGCTCCTTGCCTCCGTGACCTATCTATGACCGTAGCAGAGTGCCGAGAACGCAGAACAAAACTAGTTCAAGGCAAAATCGGAAATCAAGAGTTCTAATTAGAAAACGATGCTCTCATAACCTACGAAGCAATAAAAAGGGGTATCACTAAATCAGACCCGCGCCCACCCCATCCCAACCCACCCAAATCAATAACTCCATCAACACGAACCATCGAGAACATGCCAAACACACATCCGCAGAACACTAAACCGTCAAAACTCTTCCCCCGCTGCCGCTAGAAATGTCCGCGGACCAATGCTTGTTTGTAACTCGTGGAGTGGAGCTAGACGTTACTGCTGGCGTCGCGTCGGAAGTTGCTGCGAGCCAGCGTTGGTATAGGTGTAGGTGTTGAAGGAGTGTGGCCGAAGGCTGAAGGAAAGCCTTCGGGTTCCGCGCCCGCCCATTCTCGGAGTTTGGCGGACGATATGCGGAGCTTAACCATGAGGCGTGAGGATCTAGATGCCATCCTTCCCTCACGAGCCTGCGGTCCTCGGCGCAATCTCCTAAGACGCCCCAACACTAGCAACACTAGCCATGCTCCCTTTTCTCTGCTGCGGCCCCGGGCCCGGCAATTGTCCAGGAAGAATCTGTCTCGGCCCGCCACCGCCCTGCATAGCAATAGAACTCTGTCTTCGACTACCTGGTCCCATGCCACCAGGGCCATCCAAGCCAGCGCTGAGCGGCGTACTGAATCCCATTCCTCCAGCACTTCCAGGGAAATTCTGTTCTGTAGCGCTGCCGGGCGCGCCCATCATGCCCATCGCCAGACTCCTCCCCGCGTTCATGGAATCGGAGGGTGTGACGGCAGAGTACATACCCGCACCACCGCCTGGCGGCGTACCGAGTGCAGACCGTAGCATATCTTTCATGCGGATGTATTGGTATTTGAAGCGTTGCGAGACGGGTGTGAAGGTCGCCAGGGGACGGGGACGGTGGCGTGAGAGAGCCGCCATGATGGCTTCTTTTTCCTCGTCGGAGTCGACAGCGCCAGAGGGCTCGAGGTCTTCAGGGAGAGGAGCGTTTGCGTCGATAGCGGCGCCTAAATTTTTGTTAGTATCAGGATCTTGCTGATATCGGGAAGACACCCACGTTGCTGCTTCGCCTGGTTCTTCTTCTGATACTGTGCCAACAGCATGTCATAAGGCAGACTCCGCCCAGGCACCGCTCTCTTGAGACCCATACTATGGCTTTTACAGGTCAGACTCCGAGCACAGAAGCCGGTGTTCGGTAGCGCAACACCACACTGCTTCTCCACGTCGACCGGCCCCTTAGGTTTGGCCTGCTTGCCCTTCGGCTCATCCTTCTTCTTTTTCTTCGCGCCTGGCTTCCCATCATCTACCTCTAGCTTTCTCTTCTTGCCCTTCTTCGCTCCCTCGCCGTCCATGACCGCGCCCTTCACAGCAGACTTCCTGGCATTCTTCCCATTGTCATCGTCCTCGCCCTTCTCTTTCCGGAGCGCGGCATCCTTGGCTTCTTTGGCTTCCTTCTTCTTCTTGAGCTTCTCTTGCTTCTTATTTAGGCAGTCGCGGATATGGACTGCGGACGAGACGCGCAGGACGGGGCGACGGCAGTGCTTACATTGCACTACGTCTACTTTGTCTTCGAGTGGGCGTCCGGTGGGGAACCCGGCGAGGGTCTTCTCTTCGAGGGGGTTGACGATTGGCGAAGTGGTCGCGGCGGCCTTGCTGTCGATGTTGATGGTCTCGCTTTCCTTCCAGTTCCCCACAATCGAGGGCTTTGGCGCCGGCTTCTTAATCTTCAGGATGACGCCCTTCTTCTCTTTCTCACCCAAGCTTTCCTTCACGGCACTTGCATCCACAAGCCCGCCTTTGGCCGAGGCTGGAGGCGCTTTCCGGGCAACCCCATTCGCAGCCATGATGGGGAGAGTAAAACTTGGGGGGAGAGTGTAGGTGGTGTGGAAATCGAATCGGGGGACTGTGCGGGTCGCACTAAACGTACTGCAAGCGTTGCGGAAGCTTGCGCTGATGAGAGATCGGAGGTGGTGATGCCTTGAGGCGGCAAGGATGTGGCACCGCCGTTCGCGATTCCGGAACCGATCACGTGCACGCTTACCCGATCGACCCAAACAAAAGAAGTCGCGCTACGTCACCAAAATTACTACCACGAATATTAGGAATAGAACTGTTCTATATTACTATGTTTACAGTAGCACATGAAGAACAAAGAGCTCGCCTGACCGCCATGCAATGCCTGCACCAAAATGTAACACACACAGCCCAAAAGCACCCACCTCAACACCGCCTAGAAAAGCTAGAAAAGGAGCAATATCCGGCGGAAATTCTGTAAAAGGGCACAACAGAAACCTCTAGAAGTTTGCGCCCTATACCCATACAACTCCGAAAATGCCCAGTAGTAGTGCGACATGCAGTTGCCGTTTGGAGATGTAAGTTGCTCTGGTCGAACCGTCGCGAAAGTCATGAACGCCAACGCGTCCAAAAAGTGTCGTAAAATCGTGAGTGGAAAGAAGCCGGAGATCTCAGGGGGTAGTGATAACATGTCGGACGACTCATCACTTCTTTCCCTTGCTTTTCTTGGCCATTGCGACACCTTTCTTGCCTCTCTTCGGCGGCTCGTACTCCTCGGCATGGTTATATCCCAGATCATCACGCATGATACTGTTTGTCCAAAGCAAGCACTTGGCCTGGCTCTCATCCGCCTCTTTGTACGATTTGTTGCGCGTCGACACCCTTGTTCCACCTTCTTCCTCATCCTCTTTGGAGGTCTTCTCCACCTCCTCACGATGCTCGCTCATCTTCAGCATGTACTCGGAGATGCGATCGCGGAAGATGAGCAGCTCTTTGCGCAGCCCCTTCTCACGCAGGCCGCGCTCGTCAAGCCAGCCCATGAGCTTGTCAATGTCGGAGGGGTCGTCGTAATAGCCCCAGTCGGTGGACGAGGCGAGGTGCGTCGAGCCTTCTTCCTGCTTTTTGCGCATCGGCACTGTCCAGCCAAATTCTGCCATATCTTGCGAGAGAGCAGGCTCTTCCAGGTTCGGTTGAAATTCCCACTCGTCTGGTCCCTGCACCCAAATACGGCCATTCGCGTAGCCGTACTCCGCCGTGGAACTGTTTGGTACTCCGCCGAATGGCATGCCGTTATGCTCGAACCAATAGTACTTGTTCAAGAATCGGTCCTTACCCAGAATCTTGGAACGGTGTACCAGGGTCTCGCGCAAGTCATCGTCTAGCTCGTTGATGCTCGCTTCGCAGCTCCTAAGCTCGTCTTTCTTCTTCTCGATCGAGTCCAAGAGTTTTTCCCACTCTTTCTGCTGTTTCGTCTTGGCAGCGTCAACTTTCGCTTTCTTAGCCTTCTCCTTCTTCGCGGCTTCGGTCTCTCGCTTGCGCTTGGTCTGTTTCGCGGCATTACGTTGCTTGCGACTGCGCGCTTGCACCTCCGTGTCGCCCCCTTCTTCCGCCTCTTCGTCGAGATCATCGATACCTGTCATGGACACGTCCTGATTCTCTTTGACGTCACCTGGAGACGCCGGCGTGTTGAGGGGTAGATGTATCTTTCGCTCGATGTCAAGTTTGAAAAGCTCGTCGGCCCTAGTTATCTCGTTAGTTGCAACATCAGGACTAGAAAGATTTCACATACAGCTCTTTGCGCTTCTTCTGGAAGTCGATCTTCTCTTTGCGCAGACGCGTCATCTCTTGGGACGCAGCGATGAGCTGGTCGCGGAAGTACTCGGTTGTTACAGTGAGACGCAAGGCCATCTCGAGCGCGGATATCCTCAGGTTCACGTCCAAGTTCACGTAGTTTTCTGCAATCATCTCGACCGTGGGGTCTTCGTCTGCAGGCACCAGCTGGGCGAGGATCTCGTCACAAGCTTGTTTGTGGCTAGGGTTGAACGATAGGCGATGCAACAACCCTACCAGTATAGCTTGCCACCCACCGTCTCGAAAATTCCGAATCTTGCATTGCTCGAACCAGTCGAACTCTGCGAGGAATTCGGTAGCCTTGTGAAGTTGCTTGGGCGGTTCCGGCGTTGGTGTGCGGGCTTTCACGACGATCTGATTTGCTTCGGATTTCCGAAGGCTACTGCGCGTTGTGCGGACAGGTGGCTCTGGCTCCGGCTCCGGAGTACTCTCCGTGCTACTCTCCTCATCTTCTGAGTCATCCTCGTCGGGCATGTGGGGTAAAGGCACCTGGAGCTTGCCTGAATCGTTGACGTACTGCTTCAAAACAGCGCAGTGTACTTCGACCAATAGCTCACATTCCACTTCCTCGGACGAAAATGCCATTGCCTCTACGAAGTCGTCGAATGTGAACGAATCGAGCATGTAGATGGTGTCGTGTACGTTCAGTGTTTCCCATGAGCATAACAGTGGTCCCATGCTCTTCATGCGAATACCCATGTGTTTCTCTTCTGGAAGCGGTTCGTTGCCATCCGGCACGTCGTCGGCGAAGAACTTTAGGGGTGGTCGAGTGACGCTTGTTCGCGGCTGTTTGATCCTCAGATCGTCGATAGGGTACTTGATAGGTTCAAATGGCTTGGAGGGAGGCGTGGCGAATTGCTGCTGGGGTGAGTTTGTAGGTGCTAGAGTTTGATATTGCATGAAGTTATTTTGGAAGGGTAGGTTGACGGGCAGACCCATGCCGGATCCAGGCGGGCCCATGTTTTGGGCCAACAGGTGAGCTAGGTGTGGTGGGGGTGGTTGGTTTGGTATATTGGGCGGACCCACTACAGGATAAGGGTTCGTCTTGATGTATTGGATGGGAGGTGGTCCTGACCGTTCCCACGCATAGTGCGGCGGGGGAAATCCATTCATGGGTGGTGGCATCATGGAATGGCCGTTGTGGCCGGGAGGTAGAGGGTGGCCGTTTGTTGCGAAGTTGACAAAGGTAGCTTGTCCTCCGGGGCCGGTCATGCCTGGCTGTGGCGCACCGTTGGCATGATTGTATCCCATGTTTGATTGATTCATGGACGGGTGCGTGCCGTTGGCCATCGCGGTTGCGGCCTTCTTCGCAGCCATGACCGCATCTCGCGTTTTGGCTTCCGGAATCTTGGTGGGGATGCTGTAGCGCTTCGCCAGGCGGTCTTTGACCATCCAGGGCGCACCATTCCAGGCCTCCCTTGATACAGCGCTGCGTAGGAACTGCTTGAGTACCAGTTTCGAGTACACCCTCCGATCGCGCTGGAGCTCGGACGCTTTATACCGGGTCACTTCTTCGCCATTGTCTTCCATGTTGATCATGTACGTAAAGGAGCGGAACTGATCGTCGGTAGGCTGGCCAGTGAACATGCTGTGAAGTCTTGATGTATCTGTCATCTGTGCGATTACACCATAACGCCTGCCGTTGTCGGTGTCGACGGAGACGCGGTCGCCAACCATGTAATGTTCGCGGAAATGCTGGTGAATCTGTTAGCGCCATGCGGGTGCTGAAGAGCAGTTACACATACGTCAAAGACACAGTTCACTAAATTCATGTTAGCGATCACTCAATCATGCAACATTGTCCTGAACTTACCCAAGTCGTCCATGCGCGCTGTGTTCCGGAACTGGACGAATTCCAGCACACGAGACCGCAGCCCCTCAGGGAATATACTATCGATCTCTTTCACGGCTTCGGTCTACCACGATATCAGTTTCAGTGTGGTCTTGACCAATCGTGAGTCCACCCACCTCGCTTTCCATTGCTTCAAAGTATGTGTATCCTGTGTGTCCGGTCGACTCGCACGTGAAGCTCTTCTGCGTGGGCGTTAGTGCTAAATCGCAAGTGGGGTGCTGCTTCCGGCGGTGGAGGCTTGCCTGGAGGTAGAAGTCGCGCCTGAGATCGAGTTAGTACGTCATTCACATGCGACAACTGGCACACCCATACCGATTGAGATATCTCTCGTAGTCTGTGAAGACTTCGCCGGTCGCATCAATGACCCAGACCTATAGAACGCGCTTAGCATGGGTCCTCCGCTACGTGTGGGCAACTGGGGCGCACCTCGGCGTGGTCATCGAGGGACGGAGGTTGAGGTTCAAGTTTGACCGTTTTGCGCTTGTATTGAACCTGCTATCTTTAGTCTGTGTCGAAGCTGGAGCCTTCAGGACGCGTTCCGCACCATGTTGTCTTGAGACCTAGCTCATCTGGAGCTCCTCGTGGTCTGAGGGCTCGCGTCGCAGGCTTCGGAGGTGCCGCGGGGACGATTTCGCGCGATCGTCGGGAGATTGGGGGCGACTGTGCCCGATGGAGGGATACGATGGACACTCGGAACAGCTCTTCGCCCGCGCTCGAGCTATTTCGCGCGTCGGGGGAGGTTCCAGCAAAAGTTGGCGTCTTCCGCAAGCAATCCGATCGCCGTTCCGAGACGCGTCAAGATGGCGCTTTGCGTGTCGCTGGAGATGCAGAGGCGTTTGTGGGCGTGGTGGGGTGACGAGAGGGTGGCAGGGCGGTCAATAAGAGAGAACAAATGACCAGGCGATGAATGGAGGGTTGAGAAAGGTAGCGTTCAAAAATGCCCAGGCCGGAGGTCTCTCGGAACTAGGCCCTAGTCGGCAAGCACTCCAAAACGCTTCCATCTTCACCTCGACACTACGCGCAGCAGTGCACACACAACACCAACGTGTTTGGACTCCTTTAATTCCCTGGAATCAGTATAGTAGAGCTGGACGCGGTCTGTAAGACGTGAGATTAATCTGCAAAGGGTTGGGGTGGGTTACGCGGGGGTCATAGTACATATGACGCCTCTCCATGCCATCGAGCCACCCCAGACAGCAGCCTGACCCACTTGCCCTAAGGGAACCACGACTTCACTTTTCAGCCCGCATTCGCCCACGTATCGCGTAATAAAGTTGACTAATGTCCAACTTGAGTTCACCAGTCCATTGTGCACTGCCAGAAGCAGTCAGGGGTAATTACATCGTCTCCACGTTCTTTTATGTCGCCTACCTTGCCGCCCTCCATGATGCTCGGAGGGACCGACAGCCGCTTCAGCGCCCACAGCCCACCAACCCTACCTTGTGGGAAACTCGCACAGTTGTGGTCTTGGAAACATCAGGCGAATGTGTAAGTTGTTCGTCGCAATCGACATGGGATGAGATATTGGACGGAGAACATCTGCTTAACTGACCTATCCAAGCAAGCGGACGTACTCACAGCAAACTGAAGAACGAAATATGAACGCATCGTGTAAGCTGTCATCCAATTGATTCGAATAGAACTCAAAAGGTCTATGAGTCCATGTATACCACAGAGAAGCCAATCCAGCTGCTCACCACTCCGATAGCCGAGTATGAGCTTGTAAACATGAGCGGTAGAAACTCGTATCTATCGCCAAAGACAATTCCATGTAGCAACGAGCAGTAAGCGATCAAGGGTATCGAGAGTGCAATGTAGAAGAAAGAGAAACGATCGAAGAGAAATACCCTTGGGTGAGGCGAGCTGCGGTGCGTTAGCGAAACTCAATCGGCTTTTGAGCATACTTACGCTGGAGCGAGGCGGTCAAACGCCATCAAGAAGGCCA
>Ga0247740_1001291_pt1 | contig 10860 bp, 5 predicted proteins | sample UWRJL148409B2_FD_180942 | JGI IMG/M metagenome (GOLD analysis project Ga0247740, IMG submission 180942) | Plant litter microbial communities from Arlington Agricultural Research Station in Wisconsin, United States - UWRJ-L148-409B-2 | ecosystem: Environmental > Terrestrial > Plant litter >...
CTCTCTGGCTTGTTTGGCACGGACTGCGATGCTGATGGCTGCGGTGGACCCGCACCTCGAGGAGCATCCCTAGGTGAAGCTTGTTGTGTATTATTCGACGGGCTTGGTCCTGTAGGTAGCGGTTTTGTCATGTTAGCGTCTCGACCATTGAGACGTGGTGTAGAGTTTGCCGTTGACGGAGCCATTGGTGGCTTCCTATCATTGAACGGACGTTGCTCTGTGCCAGCTCTGGAACCATGTATCGACAAGCTCTTCGATAACCCGTTGCTAGTAAATATGTTAGTCTCGTCACTCTTAGTCGAAAGTAAGAAAACTTACGTATCTGGCGTTTTCGGAGAAAAGTTAGGTGCAGCGGCGCTGAGTTTGGCAGCACCCGTATTCGTAGGTCGAACCGTGGGCAACTTTGGCGTCGCAGCGGTAGGAGCTTCCTTGTCGCCCTATCACTTGTAAGCTGATGTCCATGAGCACTAGTCATAGATACATACTCTAAAGACGGCCTCCGTCTTCCACGTCTTAGCGCTCTTCTTGAACTCATAGAGTATAGAATTCGCTGCAACTTTGACGTCGTCTCGATCGTCGTCCTTCGCGAAGCCCTCAATTTGAGCTCGAAGCTCCATTGCCATGACGTCAACTTTCGGGAAGGCTGTAGAGACAGCCTTTAGGATGTTGATCGAATTGCGCAACTGCGTATACTCTTTGCTGGCAAGTGAATCCTTCAAGGTTCTGAATAGCTCCTTGTGCCACTTGCAATGAAGGTGGCGGAATTTCTCATAAGTCATGAGAGGGGAATCAGGGTCAGCTGACATTGCGAAACCACGAAGAAGCTTATTCTCCCCGTAGGCAAATTTGTCGAAGACCTTCTCATTCTCGTGCCAGCGTTGAAGCTCCCGCAAGATGTCGTTGAGGAAACGACCGAAGCTCTTGACTTCTTCCTCACTCATCGAGGCGATGAGGGCAGTCAGTCTCTCCACCATAAAAAGCCGGTCCAGAAACTTCAGAAGGCGGAAACCTGGCACACCGGTCCGATGCATGAAGAACAGCATCGTGGATGCGAACTGTGCGTCCTGGAAGGACAGGCGGACACGCGGAAGGAAGCAATCTTGCATCACGTCGTCGTGCATGGACTGCGATTGACCAGCGGGGATGTTGGAGAACCACCGCATCATCTCTTGCTGTAGGCCAGATTGTACAAGTCGTGCCCGCTCAGAGAATTCTCGGTACTCTTCGCTCATCTTGTCGACATCTTGCTTGGCTTGACGAATCATAGAGGTATCGTGGCGGTAGCGACCGTCGGCATCTGGGGCGGTAGCTTTGCTGTTGATATACTTCTTGGCATCCTCGTATTGTGCCTTGAGCTCGCCTCCGGCAGGATCATACACATCTTTGAGAGATAGGCTCCAGAAAGTGACGAAGAAGTCCACAAATAAGTGATCTCCATAGCGCTCAGGCATTGCAGCCCGTAGCTGCTGTGAGATGGTGTCGATCTCTGAGTTGGAGTGGGATGAGAATGAACCTTTGGCAGAAGCAGGGCCGTCCAATTTGGAGTCCTTTGGTTCCGTAGGCTTAGGTGTCGCGTCATCCTTCATTTCGATGTCCTGGGTTTTGACGTCCGCGCCGTTGGTGATAGACTTAGCTGTAGTCCCACCCATCTCAATGTCGCCCTTGTTGACTGTATCTTCGGTAGACCCAAGTTTTATTCGAGCAGTACTGACATGAACAGCTAAGCTGTCGCGACATATTTGAAATGCCAGACTTGCTTCCAGTCCATAGTCTGACATTAACGCGACTACGCCGGGGACCAGCTCGTCGAAATCGTCCGGAGAGATGTTGTCTCGTAGGAAGTCCACATACTGTGCAAAGTTCGATCGGAAGTGGTCGAAATTGGTAAATACCACCTTATCGGGAACCTCTAATAGCTCCTCGCGGTAAAGGTAGTTTTCGACTTGTTGCGCTAGAGCGATGAGGATCTGTGGCATCAAGGCCCCGTCCTTGAGGCATCGCAACAGACGTCGGGCTGGAGATTTCGCCTCGTGGCGCTTGTCGCCAAGGTGGTTTTCCAATGTGTATGCTCGCAACTTGGGTCCTGCAGACAAAGCCAGGACGCGGGCCTCAGTCAAGGCTCCACTCAATCCGATGCCACCCATCGAATTGATCAGCTGCTCGAGTACAGTCAACATGTACATCTCACCTTCCGGGCGGACGAGCTGGTGCTGGACGAATTGGAGAATGGGTGTCGGGTCCATGAGGCTGTATCGTCGGTAAACTTTGCCAATAAAGATGGCAGTGTTCTTGAGCCATCCCTTGACAAGCATACCATCGCCCTGTAATGTCGGCTTGTCATTGGTGACTAGGGTGTTCACGAGCGTCCATGTCAGGCAATCGTAGCCGAGATTGGTGAGGTAACGACTACACTCAACAAGGGCGTCGATCATGTTGATGTAGTTCTGTCCCTGTCTGAGAGTTTGCTGAAAGACGGTTCCGGGGCATGCATAAGCCAACTTGGCCATTGCTCGACCCATGGGGCGGGTGTTGGTAGCGGCGACCCTTCCTAACAAGGTCCTGGTGTCATCCTGCACATCCTTGAACGCAGCACGCATTACCGCGGGTTTAGATAATCCGAACCAGTGTGCATACATGGCGTACCGCGTGGCTGTGTCGAAGCGTTTGAACAACTCCCACATTTCGTTCACGACGCCAGGGTTTTGACCAGTGAATGTGAGAGCTGGAGCGAGGAAGGTGGTCGACAAGTCTGACCATCGCTGCATGTTTTCTTCCGAGGGGTCTTCGGTGACGCTCTTCTTCCCAATTCGCGCCAGCTTCGTCATGAGTAGAATATCCCGTCCGCACTCAGGGCCCACCAAGCTTAGCAGAGAGGAGCATAGAAGGAAGACATCGTCTATGCTCTGGCAAACGGGCACATTGTCCATCCAGTCATCCCAGTAAAATCGATAGTCAGTGCCGTCACCTGCATCTTTCTGCTCGAGCTTTGGCCATCGAAGCGTTCGACGAGGTGGAAAGTTCGAAGCGTTTGGCAACGCACTTGCCCCTTTCGGGCCGGAAGGAACCTTGTCCAGTGGGACAGGCCGCGATGACTCGTAGACTTTGTGGAGTGAATGGTGGGCGAGCCGGAATATGTATGGGTGTAGATCAGGGTAAACGTCCAAAAGCCAAGGGAACCGGCCCAGAATAAACAGAGCTTCCGGGATGGCACCGATGAGGAGAAGATTTCGAAGCAGCGCTACCTTTTGGTCAACGGGTTCAGGCAAGTTGCTCTTCCTGACGTCCTCCTCCGACTTGGCTGGTGTGCTTCGCTCTGATTCCACCCTCGATGACGCCTTGCTCTCAGCTTCCCGCAAGCGCGTCACCGCAGGTGCTGGTAGAGTTTCGTCAGAAAGCGCACCTGCCGTAGCCAATGCATTCGAAGACTTCCCCTTGCGTTTCGCTTCCTTCTCTTTCTTTTCGTTTGTAAGTTTCTCGCGGTGGGCGGACATGTCGGCGTCGGCGGGGTAGAGGTGCGGGTAAAGATCCGTGATGGAGATGAAGCCAATTTTGATCAAGAGAGCAGCAAGATAGATGAGGTTGTCTGGTAAGACATCGGTAGCGTCGCGAGCATCCGAGGCATAGAATCGGAGTTTGAATCCGAGCAGCTGTGCTGCAACGTCGTTACCTGGCGGCGGGACGGTTCCGGTTGTAGCAATCCAATTTTCGGCCCACTTTTGCGTGGACGTCTTGCGAGACGACTTGGAAGCATCTTCAACTTCAGGCTTGTTTGTATCTTGAGATTTGGTGTTGACGCGACGGGCGCCGAGCTCGAAGAAGGCTTTGATGCTGTCCCTCTCACCCAACTCGGCCACGCGTCCCCAGAATTTGACGTCGCGGCGCTCCCGGAGTTGGTACTGCTCTTCCAACTCTTGATCAGAGTATTCGCATGATGGCGCATCTGGCAGTGCCCATTTTGGCAACGTCTGGACTTCGGGCTCCTCCCACTCTAGGCCCTCGATGCCTTGCAGCTCCGGCCACCATGAGCTTGCACGCAGGTACTTTACGAAGAACCTGCAGTGCTTGACGATAAGATTCGCAAACACGTCCAGGGTGACATCAAGGACTCTGCCCACATCGAGATCGAAGGCGCCGATGAATGCATTCACTCGTTGATATGCAGCACTGACGGCTTCGCGTGTAGGGTCTTCCGTGTTCACGGTGGTGAAGTACTCCGTCATGAGTTTGGAGAAGCCCTCACTCTCTTCCCGTAGCAAGTTGTAGTTGGTCTGTCGATATAGAGCGTTGGTGGCTTTGCGCACAGCAACTTTGGGAAAGGATGGTCGCACGAGCTCCAGCCCGATGAGCATCTTATCCTCGAGCTCGCATCGTAGCTTGTAAGGGTCGATTTCGCTAGCCATCAACATCTGCCTTATTAGAGTGTACGGCGGGTCCTTCTCGTCCACCGAAGCCACTATCGACAAGGAGTCCAGAAACAGAGAGGTAGGCTCGATAAGGTCGTCGCCGCAAGGTGCCGAGAGGATATCGCGCGCCAATGGGCCAAGGTCGCTAGGCTTCATGTACTCCTTGATGCATGCCTCGTTGATCTCGTAGAAGACGCCGGTCAGTGTCTCCATGTCACCGTCGCGTTGCAGGGCGATGGCAGTCTGGATGACGGTATTGCGATGCTCTGCATTCCAGTTGTGGACGCGCTCGGCCGTAAGGTATAGATTGATATCCGGGACATCGGGCTTGAGGTCTGGCTTCGCGGGCGTCTGCTCTTTCTGCGGTGCTGGGGTCGAAGGCGCCGATGGCGAGGGCCTGCTGGCCTGGTATGCGTTGGCGGGCGGCGCCATGGCCGTAGGTGAGGGCGCAACACTCGGGCTGTGGGGACCGTTGTGACCACCTCGTCCGTTATTGCGACTTCCCCGTCGGCCACCGCGCGGGCTGTTCGTCTGCTGCTGCTGCTGCTGCTGCTGAGCGTTGGCGAGGCCGAGATTTTGCGGACGATGCGGCGACTGTCGATTCGGGTGTTCCTCATCGTGAGAGTAGCTGCGGGCGTCACCGCGCTTCCGCTTATCCCTAGGAGCCATGATGGCGCTCTTGTGGAGAAGAGGCTAGATCAGGGCGAGGCTCGCTGAGGTTGCGGGGAGCATGCGCAGCGCGCCGGGTGTGACGTTGTTCTGTGGGGTTCTCAAATTAAGGAGCGTCGTAAATAAGGACTGTGGAGAACCGCAGGCGAAGTGCGTCGGCAACAAAGAGACAATGTGTCGGTCAGTTGCGATGGGCGCGGGGCGCGTGGGTTGGGGATGAGAGACAGTTTAACGATTATGAGGCTCAAGCCGTGATGCACTAGCGTGGCATGGCTTGGCAGACACGCTAGGCTTCCGAACAGCTGTGTTCACCCGTCTCACTAGCGCCGACGCATGTTCACTTTGGTCGGTGTGACTATCGCGACAAGAAATCTGCCAGCTGTCAACACAGCCATCTGCATCACTATGTGCAGGCGTTGGGGATATGTCTTTACACTTGCAATGCATCATTTCAAGGTTCAGGGGTATACAATTGATCTTGCGCCCACAAGATATCATTTGATTGAGCTACTATCGGCGCAGGCCTCGAAAGATGAAAGAGTGGACAGGCCTTCCAGGGTACCAATTGACCAAGACCTCCTATGCAGCAGCGCTGATAACTTGCGCTGTAGCGCGGTGCTCTTCCTCGAGGACAGCCTCAAGAACGTTGACAGCATTGCCGCCAGCTTTCATCTCCTTCAAGACCGTGTCCACCCCCAACTGCTCGTCAGTCCATAGCGGTGCGGCCTCCTCCTTCCCAGCTTCGCCGACACCAATGAATCCTCCCTCGGCAGCCCACTCGCTCGTACGCTTGATGCCCAGCTGGTTCCAGACACTGTCGAAAGCTTGAATGAGATGGTCGCGGTATTCGCGGACATGGCCAGGGGTAGGCGTGATGCGGAGGCGTTCCTGTCCGACGGGCACGGTGGGATAGTTGATGGCCTGCACATAGATGCCCCAATCTTCCAGGAGGAGATCGCTGGCCTTTCTTGCTACTTCGGCATTGCCCACAAGGACGGGCACGATGTGACTTGGGTTAGGAATCACGGGGATGTCCCTTGCGTTCAGTGCGTCTTTAACAGCACGGGTGTGCAGCTGCTGGAGACGTCTATCGCCTTGGTAGTTTGTTTGGTAATCGATGGCGGTTTTCGCGCCTGCCATGGTAGCTGGTGGGAGGGAAGTAGTGAAGATGAAACCAGGAGCCAGCGAGCGGATCGTGTCAACGAGCTTAGTGGAACCGGCAATGTAGCCGCCAACGCAGCCATAAGCCTTACCAAGAGTTCCAGTGATGATGTCTACTCTTTCCATGATTGTACCCTTCGGTCGGCCTGCCTGATGCGCTTCGTAGTCAAGATGTTCGGCAACACCCGCGCCGCGTGGTCCGTACATGCCAACAGCATGGACTTCGTCCAGAAAGGTCAGCGCACCATACTTCTCCGCAAGATCACAAATTTCTTCAATTGGTCCGATGGATCCGCACATGCTGTACACACTCTCGAATGCGATGATTTTGGGGAACTCTGAGGGGATAGAGGCCAGTTTTGCTTCGAGATCGGCGACGTCGTTGTGCTTGAAGACCATCTTCGTCGCGCCAGAATGGCGGATACCCTGAATCATCGAGGCATGGTTCAGGCTGTCGGAGAGAATGACGCAGTTTGGCAGCTTGCTCCCTAGAGTCGCAAGGGTGGCATCATTTGCGACGTAGCAAGACGAGAAGACGAGCGCTGCTTCCTGGGCGTGTAGCTCCGCAATGGTAGCTTCCAACGCAACCGCATGCTGGTTGTGGCCAGAGATATTCCTAGTGCCTCCGGCACCCGCACCGTAAGTCTCCAGAGTCTCGTGCATAGACTTCAACACTTGCGGGTTGCGTCCCATGCCGAGGTAGTCGTTGGAACACCAAACGGTGACCTTTTCGTCCTTGGAAGCCATGTGCGCGCGGGGAAATTCCTTCGCAAGACGGTTGATGTTGTTGAAGTAGCGGTACGATTTGTCCTTGTGCTTCTTATCAAGTTCATTGTGGTAGAAGCCTTCATAGTCAAATTTCGCGGCCTTGGAGGTAGACGGGGTCGCGGCGTGGGCGTTCGGGGTGGTGGTAGTCTTCTGATGAGCCGGCGCGAACGGAACTGTTCAATGCGAAGTCAATGACGTGTTCTTCATAGTGGCCTGATGGAACTTGTACAACGCAAGATCCGCGCACCATCGTCTTCCGGGAAAGAAGGGGGGCAAAAGTCGTACCTTGCTTGGAGCCCAAATTCTCGAGGTTTACAGCCTGAGCCTCTTTCGGAGTAGACGTGTGCAGCTTGGCACGGTTCACGCGCGTGTGGTATGCCCGCGCGCCACCAAAGGCGCCGGCGAGAGCGCTATTACCAGTGCGCGCACTTTGCACGGTGAGCGCTTTCCCCATGACAGGGCAGCGGCGAGCGAGAACCTGGAGGTTCGACATGCTGCCAGCGCCTGGCGAGACATCGTGACCGGCAGCGGTAGTCGAGAGCGATCGGAGAGTGGCGGGGGATGTTTTCGAAAGGAACGGGCACATGGACCTCGATTGACGGAGAAGAGCCTCCATGATGGCGAGGGGTGCTACTCGGAGGTGGCGGAGTCAGACGGTGGTTTTGTGAGTTGTGAATAGGGCGGGAAAGAGGGGAGGGTTTGGAGCGGTGGAAGATGGACAGAATTGAATTCATATGCGGATAGGCTAATGCTGAGCCGCCGGCAATCGGCGTCAAATAGTCGCACCATGATTGGTCATTGCAGTCGACCACCAGATCCATTCCGGGTCCATGACAGGCGCACTCAGTGGCTCCGTAACCAGACGGTCGAGATCACTGCAGGCCATGGAAGAGTCAAGTGCCGGTGGGGCGCCGAAGCTCCCCGTCCGCCGCGGCGAAAGACTCACAGACACCTGCTAGCCACGCTTTCGACAGCTCTGAACACCCGTCATCTTCGCTTAATGCAATTTACCCCGCAAATGCTTGCTTGACGCAGGATCGCTCTCACATGGCGGGCCAGATTCCATAGTACATCCATCGTCGCGGTCGGGCAATCTGAATATTTCCAATCAATCCCCGGTCTTTCTGCTCGTCTAGCCGCTCCAGGCCCACCTTTGCCGTAGATGCAGTCCGTCACCAACGCTCGTAATGCCAGACTCATGACCACTAAGCACGCTGCGGCATGTTCGGCATGTTCGGCAGGTCGGTGTGTATGAGATTCCTCGGGCACGGACCTAGCTGTACTTTAGTACGCCTCCACGCGGTGTAGCATTCCGTTCCATCATCTCCCAAGCCGAGGTAGAGTGCGAAGACAGAACCAGACTGCACATCTGCCACTACATTCCTTCCCCGCTGTCATCTCGGAATCACTTCATCCTGCGTCCATACAGGTAGCGACACTAACAACCACTCTCCTGCATCAGTATCCCGATCAATCCTCATCGTCCGAAATGACAATAATCTCGGCTTGTGACGGTATATCCGGCGTTTTCAAAGCATTCTCGCTGAATGTGTTCGAAAGAATATGCCGAATCCAATAATAGAATAAGTCCAGGTCAGCACAGCCACTCTCGAGAGTGTCCGCCAGTTCCTCCAAGCGCCATTCGGTGGGCTCTTCTTCGTTGAAGAAATCCCCTGTCAACCACCAACAGAGAAACAGCCTGGTAAAAGCGACAATTTTGTAGGTGTCCTTTGGGAGGACACCCCGCATCTTTGTCTCTCTTCTTGACAACATATTAACACATGGAAGGATCTCCATGAGTAAATCCTGCTTTCTCACAGAATCGACCCGTGTTCGAATCAACTCTCTATCTTCCGCGCGCATGCCATGTACAACCTTCATGATGATTCTTTTGCGATCTGCTTTAGCAACCAATTCGTCCATTTTCCATTGTGACACGGCATGAATGGATGCCGATTCAGGATGCCGGCCGTGTTGGATCACACTCGGATTGCTTTGTGGAAGTTGTCCATGCGGTTGGCGATTGGAAAGTAGGGCGTCCGCTTTGCCCAAGTCATCGACTATGGATTCCGGAGTACTGATGCGTCTAGCGGCAGTGTTCGAAGAACTACTTGTGTCCATGGGTACTTCTGCGGCATAATCGGTATCAATGATCATCTCATCAGGGTCAGACTCGGAACCTGATCCAAGGTCGATGATTTCAATCAAACCACGAGATAACTCGCGAGCGTCTCCCTCCGTAGTGTGTCCGTCATCGTTCGCGTCTTGATTATCGTCATTGTCGTGAACTGGCTCTAGGTTGTAGATACTGAGAAGCCATTTTGATTCCTCGAGCAGGTCGACCGTCGTTTCTAAGTTTCCACAGACACGCCGTACTTCATCAATCGTGTTCCATGGAGCTCTCATAATTTCCTCGCTGATTCTGTCCAGACGTGCTTCATAGTACTCGATATCAGTCTGCTTCTTCTCCGCCATTTCTTGTCTGCAGCCCTTAGCCTCGGCATCTTCCCAGAGCTTGAAAGTATCCGGCTGATGGGCCGCGTCTTCTCCTTTGCCTGGTTGCCATTGTTGAGTGAAAGAATCTATGCGCTCGTTGATGATGTCGACGACTTCTTCTTCACTGAGTTTTCCAGGGCGTCTTGGTTCCTGCAATACATCTGCCTCCTCCTCTTCACTGACATCTACCGCGAGTTCATCTTCGTCCATGTCGTCTTCCAGGCCATCCATTTCAACAATCTCGTCATCGTCAACTTCTCGTTCCCAGTGCCTGAGATGGCCCCAGTCGTTGCTGGTAGGTTCTTGAGCATGGGCGGCATTTGCAGAACGATCGCGGTGTTGATCGTTATTGAGTTCGCTTGGTAGACGCTCGGTCGTGATGTTTGAAGTCTTAAGCCGTCTTCGACCCTGGGTGTCGGCGAGAGCATTCTCAATAGAGCCCGACTGCAGTTGAGGCGGCGTAGAGTCATTGTTGTTGAGGGCCAGAGCGTGAGCACGTGTCGAAGCGACGTGTATCTGGTATAGAGCTGATCGAGACCTCAACAACTCGATAACAGAAAACAGAGCGCGTGAGTGGTCCACGGAGCAGGTGCGGAAAGCGCTGCGCAATGCCTCCGCGTTTACAAGATTCAGAAATTCCCGCCCAGTCGTACGCGTTCTTTCGAAGTCCTCTACGAGATATAAAGGGTCCAGGTGGGGTAGTTGCCGATACCCTACAGCATCGAAGAGATGCGTTGAGCGGCACACCTGGCGGACAAGTTCCTCCTGACTCCAGAGCCAGGGATCTGCAGCCGCCATTTTCGAATCCGTAGCGGGCGATGGAAGGCGCCTATTTCCTTCTAATGCTCTGTCGGTTGACAATCAGAAGCGTTGGAAGATAGCTAGTGTATGGAAACCGGACCACAGCTAGTGCGTGTAAACTAGGCCACAGCCGTGGAATAGAGAAGGATAGTGGACGAGAGATAGTGGACGAGATAACAGGACCGTGAACCTGATAAATTTGACTTGTTGGGGTCCGGATTCTAGGCGCTACGCCCGCCCACGGCGGCAACAATCTCACAGTTGACAACCCCAGGCGGTTAGTCTTGAGCGACGTAGCGTAAAAAAAGGACTCGTGGGTATGTGTAAGCGCGAAAGAGTAGAGTTTGAGTTGCCCGCGCCACGGGCGACTGCTCTAGGCAGGTGCCCTGTGCGTCATGCACAACGGGTAATCACGTGAATACGCGATTTCTACGGTACGACGCGTTAAATACTTTCATACATGGAAATGCAGCCATGTAAGTGACGAAGGAAGTCTGCTTACGCTCGGAACGCTCCCAATGAAGTCTCTCGCTTTCCACAGCTCTTGCGAAATTCGGCAAAT
>Ga0247740_1001292_pt1 | contig 10856 bp, 8 predicted proteins | sample UWRJL148409B2_FD_180942 | JGI IMG/M metagenome (GOLD analysis project Ga0247740, IMG submission 180942) | Plant litter microbial communities from Arlington Agricultural Research Station in Wisconsin, United States - UWRJ-L148-409B-2 | ecosystem: Environmental > Terrestrial > Plant litter >...
GAAGCTCGAGCGCCTACGCGAGCTTACCAGTCACGCGAACCCGACCGGCGATATCGCGTTGACCATCGAGCGGGCGTTGGAGGTCGCGATCAAGCAGGCGGAAGGGCTGCGCTTCGCCAGAACCAGTCGGCCACGTCGTGCTGACGACTCGCGTCTGGCAGTAAGTAGTGTCCGCTCCGAGAACACGCCACTGTCGACTGCGGCAGCAGACCGCAAGTTAAAGCTGCGCCAGCGAAAGCACGTTGCGAACGCAGTGGTGCGCGAGGTCGTCGCGCCGACCAGGAGCGCTGCACCTATGTCGGTGCGAATGGCTGCCGCTGTACGGCGCGGGCTTTCCTGCAGGTCCATCATGAGCGGTCGTGGGCGCGCGGTGGGCCGGATACAGCTGACAATCTTCGCTTGCTCTGTGCTTCACACAAGCGATTCTTGGCCGAAGAAGAGTTCGGGGCTCGAAACGTGGCTCAGCGCGTGCAGGCGCGACGGATGAGAGGAGCGGGTTCGGAAGCCGCTACGGAGCGAGAGCAACGGTGACCAGTTCGCGGTCTTGGTCCGGCGCTTCGTCCAGCAAAAGTGCCCGCATGTCTCGAGTCGGCAGATGCTGGAAAGGGTCGGTTGCGGGCATGGTCTGGGTGAGGCCCCGCCTCATCCGCGTCGGTTCGTCATCGTCAACGGGCGCTCTCGACCAGGCCAATGGTCGCCGAGTCTCACCGGTCTGAGCTTTGTGTGGCCCGAAGTTCTGCTCTCTCACGGTGCCGGTTCGATGGCGGTCCAACCGATAGGCATGAGGCCGAGCGGCCGCTTTGGTGTTTGATCTAGGTTGAAGGCATCCCGCTTCGGGCGCGTTCGGGCGCGTTCGGGCGCGGCGCTACTCCGCGTTTACGTGGAGCACTTCGAGTTTAGGTTGCGAGACGAGTCGCGGTAAACAGCATCGAACGTGAGTTCGGCATTCTCAATTTACAGCACACCCGTCAGTTGAAAGGGGCGCCAGTCGCCTTTTCCTCCTGGCGCCGATGGGTGCGAATCGAACTTATCCTGATGACTGTAACTGCCTCACGCCGAACTGGCGCAGACAAGTTCGCGGGCGTCTTCAGCCACCTTCGGCGCGCGAACGCTACGTGGCCAAGCGCCCGATGTCGTCGCGCCGCCCGCCACCCGCGACCCGCGTAACTCGACGCCGAAGGCTGAGACGACTCACGGCGTAGCGCGTGACCATCAACCCAAATTCGAAATCCCGAGAGCGCGGCGGGATGAGCGACTAACTACGGCGTGCTTCGCGCGAGGGCGTCGGCGACGTCGCGTTCCAGCACTTCGGCGTTGCCGGTGGTGTAGCCCTCTTGCTTTTTGAGGATGCGCCCGTCGCGGCCGATCAGCACGCTATAGGGCGCGCTCGTTTTCGGGTTGTACAGGGCGACGACGCGGGTTTCTTGATCGAGTAAGATGGGGAACGAGATGCCGAGCTTGGCGACGGTGGTTTTGACTTGAGCCACCGAGTCGGGGCCGTCGATCGAAATGCCGAACACGGTGAAGCCTTGCGCTTGGTGTTTGCGGTACAGGGCGTCCAAGTGCGGCATGCCCGCAAGGCAGGGCTCACAGAAGGTGGCCCAGAAGTCCAAGAGAACGACTTCTTTGCCCAGGTGTTCGCTCAGGCGTTCGCTCTTGCCGTCGACCGTGGAGAGTTCGAAATCGGGGGGAGCGACTTGGGATTTTGCGCTCGCATTGGCGGCCGCCGTACCCGTCGGCCCGGCACAACCCGAGAGCGATAGCAGCAACAGGGGCGCAATGAGCAGGCCGAAGCGCAGTGAGTGACCGCGCATCACATCGATTCGAGCATGGCTTGCACGCCGGTCCAATAGGTCGACGGTACGCTCGGGATCCCCATGTCGATCTTGACGATGGTCATGGTGCGGACGTCGATCAACATGTTGAGCGGTGTGGCGTCCGAATCGAAGAAGGCGCCGAGCTTGAAGCCGGGATCCAAGACCAGTGGGAATTTGACGGAGTGGGACGAGAGCACGCCCCAGTTTTTGAGATCCTGCGGCTGCGCCGGGTAGTACGCGTTGTCTTCGAACAGCGTGCCGAGGATCTCGAGTCCGAGGGGGCGCAGCTTGCTGTAAACTTGGCTGGCGTTCATGTCCGCGTATTCAGCGCGACACACGCTGCACCAAACTGCGGACGCATTGATGGCCAAGAGTTTGATGCCGGTGCGGCCGTCAGGATCGTAGAAGTCGGACAAGCGCACGGTTTCGAACTGCTGCAGGTCGTAGCCAACGTCGGCCGGCTTCTTCCAGCCCGAGAACGAGAGGTTTTCGATCGTCGCGCCGCGACCGGTGCCGTATGGGCCGGGCGGGTACGCAGCCCAGTTGGACGTCGGGATGACGCCGCCCGCGTTTGCGCCTGCGCTACCCGATGGCGCGGCCCCCGCCCTATCGCTTTCGGCAGCGCCGCTCAACGGGTTGCTCGAGCAGCCCAAGAGCGAGCAGGTCGCGACGACTAGGACGGCGATGAGCAGTTTCATGACAGCTACCTGGAGAGTACTATCCCCCACGGTATTCCCGTGGACCGCCCCGTCAAGAGCTCGGCTTTTTCTCGAATGGTTTCAGGCATCGTCTCAGCGCCCGGGATCGCCCGAGCGGTCTCACGCTTCGCTCTGCTCGGTTTGCTCGGTTTGCTCGGCAGCCTGTGTTTCAGCGGCTGTTCGAGCAGCGAGTGCCTGCGTGATGACTGCCTCACTTCGTCCCCGGAAGGCCCGGTCGCGGGTGCTCAGTCGAGCGCAGGCGCTTCTGGATCTTTGCCCGTCAGCCAGAAGTGCAACGCGAGTTCGGAGTGCAGGGCGAGCGAAGGGCAAGCTTGCGTTGCGGGCACATGCCGCGTCCCCTGCCGCTCGCACTTCGACTGCCAGGGACTCGGCGAGTGCACGAGCGGGGCTTCCTCCGAAGGCGACGCGGGCCACTTTTGCGAGCTCGGTCGCGTGGAAAAGCGCGGTCAATTTTATACACGCTGCGTTGAGGGCAGCGAGTGCGACGCGGCCAATGGTTTCTTTTGCGTGGGCGCGGGCGCGGAGGACCTCGATGCCTATTGCACGACGGACTGCACGAACGACGCGACGTGCGCACCGGGTTACGCATGCACGCCGCTGATCCGCCAGCCCTGCCAAGCGATCTGTAACCTCGCAGGCGATCCCAAGGACCGGCAATGCGTGCCCAGCGATCAGATCGGCGAGGGCAAGCCGTTTCAGTGCGGAAGCCGCGGAGTCGTGCGCAATGCCTGCCGGCCGCGTAAATTCTGCAGTCCGTGCGAATCAGACGCCGATTGTCTGGCGGTGACGAACCAGGTTTGCGCCAAGGACGAGAGCGGCGCGAAGATTTGCACGCAGTTGTGTGATTTGCAGCACCCCTCGTGCCCGTGGGGTAGCGCGGGCACATGCGGCGTTTGGGACAAGGATCTGAACTCAGCCACGTGTCAGCATCGCTTCGGTCAATGCACGGGCAGCGGACGCAGCTGTGAGCCGTGTTTGACCGACGCGGACTGCGGCTCGCAGGGCGCTTGCTCCGTCTCGAGCTTCACCGGTGAACGCTGGTGTGTGGATTTCCGCGTGAGCTGCAGCTGCGGTGACGCCGCCGACTCGAACGGCCTGTGTACGGGCGGCGGCTGCCCGCGAACCCCCGGCGGGTTGAGTATGTTGTGCGTCGATGCAACGCCCAGTGACGCGAACAGCGGTTACTGTGGAGGCGCAAACACCGCGAACGCGCTCTCCACGTCGTCGTCTCAAACCGGCTGCTGGCCCGCCAATTAGGGCTGCGACGACGCGGTGACGAGAAGCGTCACCTCCCCTCCGGTCGTTCAGCGTATCCGAGTCTTTCACGCGAGCGGACGATTGGCCGGGCCGGTTGCATGATCTTGCTTCGGGCTCCGTCTAAAAGGCTCACATTGTCGGATGGAGTTGATACGGGGCGATATTGCTGGGTTTCATCCACGCTGAGACCTGCTGTACACTGCCGCCGCCGTCGCTTTTGATAAACGCCGGATGAAGGGAACGCGCCGAACCGCATGGTGGTGGTGGGTGGCACCCTGAGCACGCTAAGGAGTCTTCGCATGAACTTGAAAAGTCGCTTGAAACCGTTCTCCGCTGTCGCGTTTTCCGCACTCGCCGTCTCGACCCTGATCGCCGGCTGTAGCGACGTGAAGAACGCGCAAGATGCCGCGTGCTGCACCGCCTTCGAGGTCGGTGCCGATATGACCAACGTCGACTTCGGAGTCGACGCCAGCATCAAAGGTTCATTTTCTGCGTTCGCCAACGCCGCGGGCGATCTGTCCGCCGTGGCGACCGGCTCGATCGCCGACGTGACCATCGCCTGTCAGAACATCGCGCTCGATTTGGGCGCCGACCCGGCGGACGACTCCGTTGCCGGCAAGACCGGTACAGCCGCGCTCAGCGCGTGGTGCAACCTGGCCAAGGCGCAGATCAGCGGCAGCTTCGGCGCGAACGGTTCGCTTGCGACCAGCGTGTCCGTCAACTTCGAGCCGCCGAAGTGCAGCGCGTCGTTGACCGCGACCGCCAACTGCCAGGCGTCCTGCGACGTCAATGCGGAGTGTGACATCAAGGCCAACCCGCCGAAGTGTACCGGCGGTACGCTGTCCGTGGAGTGCAGCGGTGGTTGCACGGCCGAGGGCAACGCGACCTTGGCATGCACCGGTAGCTGCTCGGGCAGCTGCACCGGTAGCTGCAAGGCCAGCGGCGGCGTGACGGTGGATTGCAAGGGCAAGTGCGACGGCACCTGCAGCGCGGGCGCCATGGGCGACACCATGGGCTCTGGTATCCAGGCCGACGGCAGCTGCGAGGGTCAGTGCGACGGCACCTGCACGCTCGACGCTGACGCGCCGAAGATCGAGTGCAAAGGCACCTGCGACGGCACCTGCGACGCCACGTGCTCCGGCACCGCCGAAGTCAAAGCCAAGTGCGACGGCAAGTGCGATGCCGACTACACCCCGCTCAAGTGCGAAGGTGGCAAGCTCGAAGGCGGCTGCAAGGTCGACGCCGAGTGCCAGGGCAGCTGCAACGCCAGCGCCAGCGCCAAGGCCGAGTGCACGCCGCCGAGCGTGTCGGTCACGGCCACCGCCAAGGGTAACTTGAGCGCGGATGGCAAGCTGCAACTGCAAGCGGCGCTCGCTTCGCTCGAAGTGAACTTGCCGAAGATCTTGGTCGTCTTCAAGGCGCGTGGCGCGGCGTTCACCGGTAGCCTGCAGGCCGCCGTCGACGCGGGCGTGAGCATCACGGGCAGCGGCAAGCTCGGCGCCAAGGGCGCTGTGTGCGGCGTCCTGATCGCGTCCACGATCGGCACCGCGGCCGAGAACTTTGCGGCTTCGCTCAGCGCGGCGGGCAGCATCGCCGGCTCGCTCAGCATCAAGTGAGCAAGCTCTAGTCGACTGACGGCACGACGGCGCGGCCCCCTCGGGACCGCGCCGTTCGTGTTTTGTAGCCCTTTTGCGCGTCCCAGTTCGAGACGGAGCCGCTTCCGGCCGCCCCCTGAAGTTCGCCTGGCCTCGGCCGTTTTGGGCTCTCGGAGATGTCCGTCGCTCAAAATCTCGAATCGCGCCAGGTCTTGGACGGCAAGTACGCGCTGCTCCGTGAAATCGGCTCGGGGGCGAGCGGGAAGGTGTACGAGGCCGAGCACCTGGTGGTCGGTAAATTCGTCGCCATCAAGGTGATGAATCGGGAGTCCTTCGCGGACCCCGAACATCGCGACCAGTTCGTGACCGAGGCCCGCGCCGCCGCGCGCATCGCGCATGTCAACGTGGTCGACATTCACGACCTGGGGGTGACGCCCGACGGCGTGCCCTACCTCGTGATGGAGCTGCTGCGCGGCGAGACTCTGGAAGACATCATCGACACGCGCGGCGCGTTGCCGCCGCAGTATGCGTGCGAGCTCATGCTGCAGGTCTTGGCCGCGCTGTCGGCCGCCCACGCGCAGGGCTTCTTGCACTGTGATCTAAAGCCCGCCAACGTGATGATCACGCATCCGCGCCCGGACCGCCCGCACGTCAAAGTGCTGGATTTCGGCATCGCGCGCCGCATGCACGAGGTCGACGGCAGCATCGCCAAAGGCTCGGGCGGAACGCCGATGTTCATGTCACCCGAGCAGGCCCGAGGTGAAGCAGTAGATGCGCGCAGCGACATCTACTCGGCCTCGGCCATGCTGTACGCGATGCTCGCGGGGCGTGACCCGTTCGAGGGCAGCGCGGCGGGTGCAGTGCTGCAGAAGGTGGTCACTGGGGACTTCGCGCCGTTGTCTCGGGTCAATTCACAAGTGCCGAAACTGCTCGCCACGATCGTGGAGCGAGGCCTCGCGCTGGAGCCGCTGAGGCGCATCGACAGCGCCGAAGAATACGCCGAGCTCTTGCACCCGTTCATCGGCGCGGCCACGCACGCGCTCTCGCTCGGACCACGCAGGCCGATGTTGAGCGACCCTATCCCGCTCATCGCCAATCAACGCGAGGTCACGATTCAAGAGTCGCTTTCGCCGGAGCGGGAGCAGCCGAAGTCGTCCGTGATTCCGATCCGCGTGGCCTCGTACGCGCGCGGGGTAACCGACTCCCTGCTGGTCGCGCCACGCTTCCCTCGCTCCGCGAACTCGCCGCGCTTGGAGCTGGGCAAAGATTTCATGCCCGCCCAGGGCGAGCCGAACTGGGCCGAAGCCGAAGAGCGACGGCTATCGACGCTCACGCCGAAGGCGCGCCGCGCCGGGCACAACGCTTGGCCCGCGTTGATCGCGACCGGCATCGGTTTCAGCCTGGGGGTGATCATCGCCTGGCTGAGCGGCGCGATCTGAGCGGTCGACGCAGGCAGTGGCTTTTCACGCCCGAGGCGGGCATCGACTCAGGCGGGTTTGACAGACTGCGGGTTCGGCTCTACGCCCCTCCCGCCATGACCGAACCACTGACCGCTGCGCGCGAAATCGGCCCGGACGATCCGGTGCCCGGCGTAAAACACGTGATTTTGGTCATGAGCGGCAAGGGCGGCGTGGGCAAGAGCACCGTGGCCTCCAATTTGGCGCTCGCCCTGTCGCGCATGGGTCATTCCGTGGGCCTGCTCGACGCCGACATCTACGGGCCGAGCATCCCGACCATGTTCGGTATCACTGGCCAGCCGATGAGCGATGGCAAGCAGATCCAGCCGCTCGAGCGCTTCGGTATCAAGCTGATGAGTATCGGCTTCCTGCTGGAGGACCCGAAGGCGGCCGTGGTTTGGCGCGGGCCGATGCTGCATGGGGCGTTGCTGCAGTTCTTGAAGGACGTGAACTGGGGCAAGCTGGATTTCTTGCTGCTCGACCTGCCGCCGGGAACGGGCGATGTCTCGCTCACGCTCTCGCAAAAAGTGCGTAGTACCGGGGCCGTGATTGTCACCACTCCTCAAGAGGTGGCGCTTCAGGACGTGTACAAGTCGGTGTCGATGGCCCAAAAAGTCGGCATTCCGCTGCTGGGCGTGGTCGAAAACGAGAGTTACTTCATCTGTGACGGCTGCGAGAAGCGGCACGAGCTGTTCGGCAGTGGCGGCGGGCAAAGCGTCGCCGACTTCGCGAAAGCGCCCTTGCTGGGCCAAATTCCGCTCCATTCGTCGATCCGCCAGTGGGGCGACGCGGGCACGCCAGTGGTTCAAGCAGCTCCCGAGTCGGAAACGGCGCGCGCTTTCGTGGCCGTAGCCACGAAACTCGTGGAAAACCTAGAGCAGAGCGAGCCCGAAGCCGGCCTGTCCATCGATCGCAGCGGCGGTGTAAACCGGCGGCTGCCCATCGCGCGCTGAACGGAGCTGCAGCGCCCGCTCCGAATGAGAAACGAATCAGCCTCCTGCCGAAGATTGGCAGGCGGCTGCAAGAGAGATATAGGGCTCTCGCCCCCCGCCATGACGTCCACCGACACCATTTCAAGCGACGCACCGTCCACACCCAGCGTAGCGAGCGACAGCACCCAAGTGCAGGTCCCCGTCGACGCATCCACATCTACTGCCAGTAGCGCTAGCGAGACTGCGCCGAGCGCCGCGAGCGAAGGCGCGACGAGCGCGGCCGCGAGCGAGAGCAACGCCGAAGCGGCGAGCAGCGAAGGCAGCGACAGCGAAGGCAGCGACGCCGACGGTGATGGCGAGACGGAAGGCGGCGAGAGCGCAGAAGCCGAAGGCGCGACCGGGCCGAGCGGCGACAAGCCGAAGAAGAAGCGCCGTCGCAAGAAGAAGCGACCCGGTGCCGGCCCCACGTCATCCACCGCCGAGGCGCGTGAGGGCGGAGCGGGTCGACCGCAGCATCATCGCGCGAGCGATCGCGCGCCCTTTCACACGGGTGAAGAAGTGTTCGGCAAGGTCACCGCGGTGCTCGAGACCGCGATCATGGTGGACCTCTCCGGTAAGGCCTTGGCCATCTTCGATCGCAACGAGATGGAACCGGACGATCTAGTGCCTGCGGTCGGCGATCGCTTCGTCGCGCGCATCCACAACGACGGCGTGCGCGGCGGCTTGGTCGTGCTCACGCGCAAACCGCTGCGTGAAGAAGAGGCGAAACCCAAGGTCGAGCAGGCCGCAAAAGACGGCTCGCTCGTCTCGGGTTTGATCACGGGCGTGATCAAAGGCGGCGTCGAAGTCGACATCGACGGCTTGCGCGCCTTCGCTCCCGCGTCCGGAATGGACCTGCACCCGGCCAACGCGAACTTCGCGGTGCTGGTTGGTCAGCGCGTCGAGTTCAAGGTCGTGCAGTACGAAAAGGGCGGCCGTGATGTCGTCGTGTCCCGCCGCCCAATGCTCGAAGCCGAAGCGCACGAGCGCCGCAAGCACGCCATCACCCTGCTCCAAGAGGGCCAAGTGATGAACGGCGTAGTGCGCACGGTCGTCGAGTGGGGCGCGTTCGTCGCTCTGCCCGAAGCCGAAAATCTCGAAGGCTTGGTGCACGCATCCGAAGCCAGCCACGACGCGCGCGTACCGCTCACCGAGCTGTTTCGCGCTGGCGACCGCATCGAGGTGAAGATCACCAAGATCGACGAGCGCGGCAAGATTTGGCTCAGCCGCAAAGCCTTGGTCGACGACCCGTGGGCGATCGCCAAGCAGAAGTACGCGCAGGGCTCGCAGCACAAGGGCAAGGTCACGCGGCTCGAGAAGTTCGGCGCGTTCGTCGAGCTCGAACCGGGCATCGACGGCTTGCTGCACGTCTCCGATCTTTCGCTCGAGCGCATCGAGCACCCCGATGCGGTGCTCAAGCTCGACCAAGAGGTCGAGGTGCTCGTTCACCACTTCGACCCGCGCTCGAAGAAGCTCACCTTCCACCTCGCACCCAAGCCCGAGCACGCGAACGAAGCGCCGCAAAAGATCGTACGCAACGCTCTGGTCAAGGCCGAGGTCGTCAAAGGTGAGGCGGCCGGCGTGCTGGTGCGCTTGATGGGCGTCACCGGGCGCGCGGCACGCGGTTTCATCCCCGGCGCCCAGACGGGCACGCAGCGTGGCACTGATTTACGCAAGGTGTTCAAGCCCGGCACCGTGCTGGATCTCAAAGTCGTCGACCTCGATCCGCGCACGGGTGAGCCGAAGCTCAGCCTGCGTGGCTTCAAAGAGGACGAAGAGCGCCGCGCGCACAAAGAGTACCGCGCCAAGCTCAAAGCCGAGGGCGGCTTCGGCACCCTCGGTGACTTGCTGAAGGCGCGTATCGGCGCCAGCGACTCCAAGTAGCCCGCTCCGGCGCGGCCTCCAAGCCTCCGAATCTGCTGCAGTTTTTTGGCTGCAGCAGAAGTTTGGACCTGCATTTCGCCGATCTCCGCCAAGCTTCGGCTAGCGGCGGTTGTCTGACGAGGCAGTGCTACTCTATCTTGGACCCAGGCCGCACACCCCCGAGGTTTCCGCGCGCGTCAGCGCGCGCTCAGCGATGTCCAAGCGAACGGATCGCGAATTGGTTGACGCTGCCCGAGAGGGAGACAGCGAGGCGTTCGGTGCGCTCATGCGCCGGCATCAACGCCGCATCTATCGACTTGCGCTGCATCTGTTGCGAGACCCCGCGGAAGCGGAAGATGCGACCCAAGAAACGTTCGTGCGCGCGTACGGCGCGCTCGATCGCTTCGACGGCCGGAGCGAAGCGTTCACTTGGATCTATCGCATCGCCGTGAACCTCTCGTTGAACGTGATCCGAGCGCGCAAGCCGAACCGGAAGGCAGTCTCGAGTGACGACCCGCGCTTGGAAGGCGTGCTGGTAGAAACCCGCGCGGGCAGCGCGAGCCCGCTCGGCGACAGCGAGAATCGCGAACTCGGCCGCGTGCTGTGTGAAGGCATGGACGCCCTGAGCGATACCCTGCGCACCACGTTGATTCTCGTCGGTGTCGACGGCCTGAGCCACGCTCAAGCCGGCGAAGTGCTGGGCTGCCCCGAAGGCACCGTGGCTTGGCGCGTGCACGAAGCGCGCAAAAAGCTCAAGCTGTTCTTGGCGGAGCGCGGCTTCGCGCCCCAAGGTGAAGAAGGCGCCGCGTGACTGATCGCCGTTCTTCCGCCGATTTGGGTTCGAGCGCCGAGGCAACGCTGAGCGCGTTCCCCTTCCCGGAGCGCGATTGGGAGAGCGACGCTCGCGCGATCGAAGCGCGCCTGCTCGGTGCGACGCTTGGCTCCACGGACGAAGCACTACTGGCCGCCCCCCTGCCGTATGAAGCAGACGAACCAAGCACGCTGTCGGCGACGACGACGCCGCTGACCAACTCCGGCGTGCGCACGCAAAGCTTGGCCGAACTTGCGCGCCGCAGTGTCGAGAAGAAACAAGAGAGCCGTCGCGCGATGGCCAAGGAGAGCTTGGCGATCGCGGCGCAACAGCGACCCATCCCGGCGCCACCCCTCGCAGCGCCCG
>Ga0247740_1001293_pt1 | contig 10854 bp, 9 predicted proteins | sample UWRJL148409B2_FD_180942 | JGI IMG/M metagenome (GOLD analysis project Ga0247740, IMG submission 180942) | Plant litter microbial communities from Arlington Agricultural Research Station in Wisconsin, United States - UWRJ-L148-409B-2 | ecosystem: Environmental > Terrestrial > Plant litter >...
TAACCGTGGATTTAAAATGGGTCTACTGTTGTCAGGTGCCTCAATATCTATATAAGCACCAGCGGTAATAAAACGCTCCATTAAATAGCGTTCATGGGGCTTAACGTCTGCTTCCCAATAACCAAGACCTGCCTTTGTAAGAAGATCTTGCGCAGCGCGTGCGCTTCGCTGACTCTTAAAATAAAGTGCATCAACGTTTTTATTGTGAAAAGTTTTTAATCCTACTTCCGCCATCCGCCATGCAGTTAAAGCCGACAAAAGCGCTTGTATTTTCTTTGCATTTTTACGCAACACAAAAAAGACAATTTCCTGGCCGGTAATTTGTGTCCAACAAGCGCCCTGCTCGGTTGCCCACCAAAAATCAAGGGCAACACCACTGCGTGTATCTCGCCATTGGCGAGTTAGTAGAAAGGCATTCAACATATATTACGAACTGAAAGCGGTAGCGTTCTATTTAAGGAGCAAGTAATTGACGACGACAATCTGCAATGGCCGCTTGTGCACGTGCAAGATAAGAAGCCATAGTCAATGAATGGTTGGCGACAGAGCCGAAACCTTCGCCGTTTAAAATCACAGGGCTATAAATGGTCTGTTGTGTAGGTTGCAATTCACGAATAATTTGATCAAAACTAGCTTGCGCATTTTTAGTTTGTAACACGTCAGAAAAATCTGTTTCAACTGCGTAGAGAATGGCAATCAATGCCCAAGATGACCCGCGTGCTTCATAAAAAACATCATCAAGTTGCAACCATGGTGTTTTCGTATATAAACCATTAGTCGCTTTTTTCGAATCTTCTTGTTTAACCGGCATTGCCGCTGAATCCGTATTAATCTTGGGCCCAACACTCGCTGTTAATCGTTGCGACATATTTTTCAATCGCTGTTCAACGCCTACTAAATAATCATTCAGGTGTGCGGCATCGGCATAAAATTGCGCCTGGCTATTATTTGCTTGCAACAAACGATGATTGTAACTTTGCAAATGCTCAATGCCAGACAAATATTGCGATTCAGTAGCGGGAAACCCCCAGGATCTATTAGAAAAATTAAAGCGTATTTCTGCTCGCTGCAAATCTGCATCTAGCTGATGATTGAGGTTGGATTGACTGAGCGATGCACCGAGCATATGCGTGGTATCACGAATCTGCAAAAGCACGCCCAATTCCCAATGCGGCATATCATCAAGCCAAAGGCCCGGAGGAAAAATATCGTTAGCGAGATAACCGCCACTTTTTTTGAGTAGAGTTTCGCTAACTGCAATTAAAGTTGAGGTAGTGATAACACCCTGCGGTAGTTGCGTTTGCGGAGGAATTTTTGACATAGCTAATTGACGTTGAACGGCGACATTCACTGTTGGCGCTTCTGGCACCGAACTCCAATAAACCCCTAAGCAAAGGACGCAAACAAAATAAAGCGCCACCACATAAAATGCCCAGCGAAATCGTGGGCCAGCCCTAACTATATCGCTTTGAGTATCCTCATATTCGTCGCGAACACGGTCTACACTGCGATCCCACAAACGCTTTATAGCTTGCATAATACAACCTGTTAATGACCATGTATTTGATCATAAGCACTTTTAGCCACTGCAATAATTTGCAGTTTTTGACCATTGCTTAGGCTTATTGTTAAGTGTAGCTCGTCACCGGTAGTTAGTTTATTGTTGAGATCATTAATTTGTAAAAAATTAGCATTGGGTTTTAATGTTAATGATTCACGAGCAGGAATCATCAAACTTGTTTTTGGCGCGAGCTTTATCTGTTTCGCAAAACTCGCACTCACACCTGTGATAATGATGTCGCTATTAGAGCGATTGTCGATTGTGAAAAAACCAGTGGTATTTTTACCAGCGCCCAAGGGCACAAAAACAAAGGCATTGGTGGCTCTAATGTCCAGCGCTTCTTTTTTATCATATGCAGAAGCTGCATTTTTATTTGCATTGTTCGCTGCAACTGCAGACTGCACGTTGAAAATAATTAGAAAAATACCCATGCATTTTATTAAAAACTTCACGGCTCACCTCGATTCATTTCTCTAATAACGCTGCAAATATTTAATCAAGCGATTTAACCAATTTTACACGCGTTGGTGAACCCAACTTAATATCGCCGCGCACAAGGTAACCGGGCACCGCGTTGCGCAATTGTTGATAAACCCAGCGACCTTCTGCATCGGTGCGCGCAATAATCAGTACAAATTGATCGGTCTCTTTTGCTTTGCGTGCTACGCCCGTTAATTGCGATGTAATTTGTGAATCTTTCGTTTGCAAAAGTTTTGCATCAAGAACCACTTCGCCTTCGGATGCTTGATAAGCTTTCGGAGCCGGTGTGCTTGCAACTTGTTTGCGTAAAGTTTCGGCTGCATCCTGTACCACAGGATTGTTATCAATACCGCGCGCGTAACGAATAAGCATTTGCGCTTCGCTCAAATTCCCACGCTTGGCAGCAGTGCGTGCTTGTTCTACATAACGCATCGCAATAGTTTGTAAACCTAATTTTGCGCGTTCATTCTGCGGGTCCATCAATAACACTGAGCGATAACGATCATGCGCATTATCGGCAATAGGGTTAAGCAATTTATTTTGCGATAAACAATAATCTGCTTCAGACAAAAGCGCTTCTATCATTTTTTGTTGCGGCGTGAGCTCTACCGGTGCGATGACTTGTTGTACCACGGGAGCCACAACGGGCTCCTCTTGTTGAGATGTGGATTGGCAGGCGAATAAAACACCTGCCAAACCTAAAACACTAATAAGGCGTACAGACGCAAAACGTACAGATGTTTGAATTTTCAATACTGGATGCTGGAATAAAAACACTTGCGACACAAAAAGTTGCGATTTCAATAACAAACTAAACATGAATACTTTCTCTAAAAATTAATTCGGATTCAAAATAAAATCAAAGCTGGATGATGACTACTTGATAAACCTGCGAGCTGTAAGACTCACGTAAATTTATTAATTCATTTTAACAAGAGGGCTAGCGGCCGGGCTCTCGACTACAGCACACCGACTCGACTACACTTGTCGCCATTAATTCGATCAGCCACTTTGTTTCAGGCGCTCATTATGCCAAGTTCTCTCGTTTTCCCCAGCTTTAATTTCCAACTTTTCCGCAATTTGTTCATTGCATTGGTTTTGTTGCAAATCCCACTGGCGATTGCCGTGGATTTCAACGCTACGCCCAATGCCAATGTCTCGCCTGCAAAAGCCGCTAATTATTCTAATCAAGAAGAATATTTGCAGGTGACGGAAGCCTATAAGTTAACGGCTGAGCTTAGTGACAAAGATAACGCCAAGCATCTGCGGTTGATTTGGACTATTGCGCCTGACTACTATCTTTATCAGGAGCGATTTAAATTTCAGGCGACACCTGCTTTAAAACTTACCCCTACCTACAGTGAAGGGAAAAAGAAGTTTGATGAGTTCGCCGGCAAAGATATGACGCTGCACCACAATCAAGTGACAGTGGATTTCTCCTTACCTGCCGACACAGCGCCTTTTGATTTGCGTATAACATCACAAGGCTGTGCGGAGGCTGGCCTTTGCTACCCGCCTTATACAGAAACTTTGCATATTGACCCAGCAAATTACAGTGCAACCCCCATTCCTAATCAGTCAGCGACTGCATCTTCCACACCTAAAGCAAATGTGTCGCAAGTAAATAGTGACACCGCATCGGCCGAACCTGTCTGGTTGTGGCAAGCCTTACTTTTTGCCGCGCTGGGCGGAATGATATTAAACCTAATGCCCTGCGTATTCCCCGTGCTCTCTATAAAGGTAATGAGTTTGGTACAGGCCGATAGCGCGCGCTTGCGCCTTCACGGCTGGGCTTACACCTTGGGTATAGTTGCCTGCTTTATCGCCTTCGCCAGCATTTTGCTTGTCGCGAAAAGTGGCGGAGAAGCTATAGGTTGGGGATTCCAATTACAGTCGCCCGGATTAATTACCGCCCTCGCCTATTTATTTTTTGTGATGGGCTTGAGTATGTCTGGCCTAATTCAATTCGGAGCCCGTTGGATGGGTGCAGGGCAATCCCTCACCCAAAAATCTGGCTTAACAGGTTCATTTTTTACCGGCGTATTAGCCGCAGTAGTCGCCAGCCCTTGTACAGCTCCCTTTATGGGAACAGCGCTAGGTTTTGCACTTACCCAACCTACCTATGTTTGCTTAAGTGTTTTCGCGGCTCTTGGTTTCGGGATGGCATTTCCACTTTTATTGCTTTGCTATTTACCGGGTCTTGCCGAGCGCTTGCCAAAACCCGGCGTGTGGATGGAAACCCTAAAAGAATTTCTCGCATTTCCACTTTATCTCAGTGCCATCTGGTTACTGTGGGTATTGACCAATCAAGTCAATAGCAATCTCATGGCGGGCGTATGTGTGGGAGCCGTGCTAATTGCTTTCGCGAGCTGGCTCAATAATCGTCCAGCCTCTGGTTTATCAGCAAAAATCCATAAATTGATTGCTGTCCTCGCGATTATTATCGCGATTTTGCTTCCTTATCAACTGTTGCAAAAAAAGCCGGTCAATGAACGCTGGCAAGCCTACTCACCTGAACTGCTGCAAGAATTGCGCGACCAGGGACGCCCGGTTTTTATCGATTTGACAGCGGATTGGTGTCTTACATGTCTCGCTAACGAGCGAGTCACTTTATCGAAAGCAGAAGTTGAGGCTGTATTTGACGAACATAAGGTAGCCACTCTTAAAGGCGATATGACTAATCCAGATCCAAAAATCAGTCAACTTCTAGCAGAATATGGCCGAAGTGGAGTTCCTCTATACCTTTGGTATCCAGCTAATCGTGCCGGGAAGGCCGATGTGCTACCGCAATTGCTAACACCAACTTTGGTAATTGATACCATCACCGCAAAAGAGTAACAGGTTAAACGAAGTTAGCAGGATTTATAGACTGTTAACTTTGTTTTCAAAGAAGATGTCGCATCTTGCTCCTAAAAAGCTTAAAAGGTGCGGTAACCTGCTTCTAAAATTTTAAATAAATTCTCCTTTCAAACTACCTTTGTCACAATTTCATCAAACTTGCAGCGATTTTCAGCAATTTAAATTAATTTCGCGCTCATCGTGGACATCTATAATTTTTTGCGGCAAACTCCTGCCACTTTTTAAAAACCGATGAAACTTGTATCGGCCTACCGAGGTCAAACCGGCAGTTCGCAGCTGTTCACAACAATAGGACTCGTTATGGCAACAATTTTGGTACTCCACGGCCCTAATTTAAATATGTTGGGGCTTCGCGAGCCGGGCATCTACGGAGCTGCAACTCTGGAAACAATAAATCAGCAACTAACTCAACTTTGCTTGAGTGCTGGCCACCATATTCAAACCCTGCAAAGTAACGCCGAGTACGAACTTATTGATCGTATTCACGATGCACGTAAAGAAGGTGTCGATTTTATTATCATTAATCCGGCAGCTTTTACCCACACCAGCGTTGCATTGCGCGATGCGCTTTTGGCAGTGGATATTCCGTTTATCGAAGTACATTTGTCTAACGTCCACAAACGCGAAGCTTTTCGCCACCACTCGTATTTTTCTGATATTGCCCAAGGTGTTATTTGCGGCTTCGGCCCGAATAGTTATCAGTTGGCAATGCAGGCTGCGTTTAGCTTACTCAAACACTAAATCCACAACTAAGATCAACAACCTTTGCAAATAGAGGATCCTATGGATATTCGCAAAATTAAAAAACTCATCGAACTGCTTGAAGAATCCAATATCGGTGAGTTAGAAATCAAAGAAGGCGAAGAGTCTGTGCGCATTGCTCGCAACAGCGGCACTGTTCAATATGTAAATGCACCTATGCAAGGTTATGCCCCAGCGCCAGCACCTGCGCCATATCCAACTACTGCTCCTGCAGCGGTAGCACCCACCGCAGCACCGGTTGCCGCAGCGCCTGTAGCTTCAGGTCACATAATAAAATCCCCAATGGTGGGTACCTACTACGGAGCTCCGAGCCCAGGTTCACCCAACTTTGTTGAAGTAGGCAAACAAGTAAAAGTGGGCGACGTTATTTGTATTATCGAAGCCATGAAAATGATGAACCAAATTGTTGCCGACAAAGCCGGTGTTATCGAATCCATTTTGGTTCAAGATGGAAACCCCGTTGAGTTCGATCAGCCATTAGTGACTATTGCCTAACAACTATTAAATTGTGTGGCTTAACAGCTAACTGCTGAGGACCTGGTTTATGTTTAAAAAAATTCTAATTGCTAACCGTGGTGAAATCGCTTTGCGAATTTTGCGCGCCTGTAAAGAAATGGGAATTCAAACGGTTGCCGTACATTCAATTGTTGATCGCGATTTAAAACACGTTCGCCTTGCGGATGAAGCTGTTTGCATCGGCCCTAACCCATCGCCAAAAAGTTATCTTAACGTCCCGTCAATTATTGCCGCCATGGAAATTACCGATGCCGAAGCTGTGCACCCCGGTTACGGTTTTCTTGCAGAAAATGCTGATTTTGCTGAACGCGTACAAAAAAGCGGTTTTACTTTCATCGGGCCGGATCCGGATGTAATTCGCATGATGGGCGATAAAGTTGAAGCCATTAAAGCAATGAAAGCTGCAGGTGTTCCAACCGTTCCTGGTTCTGATGGTGCTTTGCCAAATCCGAGTGAAGAGCCTGAAAAATGTTTGGAAATTGCTGAGCGAATTGGTTTCCCAATTATTATCAAAGCTGCGGCAGGTGGCGGTGGACGCGGAATGCGCGTTGTTCACGAGAAAGAAAATTTAATCAGTTCAATTCAAATCACCATGGGCGAAGCAAAAGCTGCCTTTGGGGATGACACTGTTTATATGGAAAAATTTTTGCAAAATCCGCGTCACGTGGAAGTGCAGATCCTTTCTGACGGTCAAGGCCACGCGATTCATTTAGGTGATCGCGATTGTTCTTTACAACGTCGTCATCAAAAAGTATTGGAAGAAGCTCCTGCACCAGGTATTCCGCAAGATGTCCGCGAAGCTACTTATGCTGCGTGTATAAAAGCTTGTATTGATATTGGCTACAAAGGCGCTGGAACATTTGAGTTTTTGTACGAAAACAATCGCTTTTACTTTATCGAAATGAACACGCGTATTCAGGTAGAGCATCCAGTTTCTGAAATGGTTACTGGCATTGATTTGATTAAAGAACAAATCAAAGTTTGCTCAGGCTTACCGCTTTCAATCAAACAATCTGATGTCATTATTCGCGGCCACTCATTCGAATGTCGCATTAACGCTGAAGACCCAAAAACCTTTATGCCTTGCCCAGGTTTGGTAAAAGGTTTTCACGCACCAGGTGGTTTGGGTGTGCGTGTAGATTCGCATCTTTACAACGGCTACACGGTTCCGCCAAATTACGATTCTATGATCGCAAAAATTATTACCTTTGGTGATACGCGCGAAATTGCGCTGGATCGCATGCGTCAAGCATTGGACGAAACCATTGTGGATGGGATTAAAACTAATATTCCATTACAACAAATGCTAGTGCGTGATAAAGAGTTTCGTAAAGGTGGCGTGAACATTCATTACCTTGAAAAGAAACTGGGTAGCGAACACTAATATTTAATAAACAGCTTCACTGCTTATTAAATAAATACCTCAGTGTAAAAACACTGGGGTATTTTTATTTTGATTATGGAATCAACAATCCAACACAAAAGAATTCTATTTTAAAAATGGAAAAGAAATACCAATAATGACCAACTTTAAAACTCGTAAAGCAACTATCGAAGATGTGGAAAAAATCGCCCCGCTGTTTGATGCTTATCGCCAATTTTATGAACAAGAACCCAACCTTGAATTTGCTAAAGAATTTATTAGTACTCGTCTAAAAAACAACGAATCCATTATTTTTATCGCCGAAGACCATGAGGAAAATGCTTTAGGTTTCTGCCAAATTTATCCAAGTTTTTGCTCGGTAATTGGCGCGCCTATTTATACCCTTTCCGATTTATTTGTATCCCCTGGCGCTCGTAAATATGGAATAGGTAGATTGTTATTGCAACAAGCTAACTTACACGCAAAAGAAAATAATATTCCACGTATGGATTTAACAACCGCGAAAACCAATTTAAATGCACAGTCTTTGTACGAATCATTGGGCTGGGTAAGAGATAATATTTTTTACGCTTACAATAAAAACGTGTAACCAAACCGATAAAGAAAGCTGACCATTCCGTTAACCCTGAGCGAGAAGCAATCGAAGCATCGCACACATCCTTCGATAAGCTTTTGATGAAAGAATCAATAAACACATATTTAAACACCACGCCGTTAAATTTTCCGAGTAACCACTATGCCTTGGCTTCAGTTAAAAATTATCACTCCTCGCAGATTTGTTGAATCCCTCGAAGATTCATTACTTGCCAGCGGTGCAGCATCGGTGACTCTTGAAGACAACGCGGACCAACCCATTCTTGAACCTGGGCTCGGCGAGACTCCACTATGGGATAACGTAAAAATAACTGGTTTATTTCAAGCGCAAATTGATACAGTAAAAACAATTGCGACAGCAGAAAGAAAATTCGGTAACAAACTCCCGGAATACAAATGGGAGCAATTGGAAGATAAAGATTGGGAACGCGAATGGATGCAAAATTATCACGCGATTCGCTGTGGAGAGCGTCTTTGGATTTGCCCTAGCTGGCAACAGCCACCAGAGCCGGACAAAATAAATCTTATGCTCGACCCCGGCCTTGCATTTGGTACCGGTACACATCCAACTACTTTCATGTGCATGCAATGGATTGATGGGCAAGATTTTAATGGTTTGGACGTCGTAGATTACGGCTGCGGGTCAGGCATCCTAGGTATTGCAACCTTACTTATGGGAGCAAAAAAAGTAATTGGCGTGGACATAGATCCTCAGGCGTTGCTCGCCACTACGGAAAATGCCAAACGCAACAACTTGCCCGATGATGCAATGCCGGTTTTTCTACCGCAAAACTGCCCACACATCCAGGTGGACATTATGCTCGCGAATATTCTCGCAGGCCCTTTGGCTGAGTTAGCGCCTGCTCTTAACGGTATGACAAAAATCGGTGGCAAAATTTGCCTATCCGGGATTTTGGCGATTCAGGCGGACGCAGTAAAACAAGCCTATGCCGCTTGGTTTGATTTTGATCCGGTGGTGACTCAAGAAGAATGGGTAAGATTAACGGCCACGAAAGTGCGTTAAGAATGCAAACATTAGCAGCCTAACCTCATCAAATGCGTCAAAATTAACACTCGCTAATAAGAACAATTTACCGCGCCACTGTGACAAGCTACACTCTCAGGCTAGATCAATAAGGAATACTCCTCGTTATGACTCAGATGGTTACTCGCTGCCCTACATGCTCTACTGCTTTTCGTGTCACCAGTACCCAGCTAGAGTCAGCCAAGGGCGCTGTGCGCTGCGGGTCATGCTTGCATATTTTTAAAGCACTGGACTATTTGGTAAAAACGCCCGAAGAAGATAAAGCTGTTGCAGCTACACTTATAAAAACTGAATTGCCAAAGACGGAACAGGCTAAGGCCGAACACGCTCAAGCTAAAGAAGCAATCCAAACCAAAGTGGACGAAGTAAAAGTAGAAGCTCCTAAAGTTGAAGCTTCGAAAGTCGACCAGGTTAATCCGGAACAACCCAAACCTAAGGCACCTGCACCTATAGCTGTACCTGTACCTGAAACACTGAAGGAAGCACCAACAGTTACTCCACCCAAGGTAGAACAAACACCTGTCAAAAAACCTGTTGTGCCAGTCCCAGCAGATCAGTCAGCCGTTATTGCGAAAGTTACCGCGACAAAACCTGCACCACTCCAAACTTCATTTATTGAAACATCTACTCCGATCGCCAAACCGGTAATCAATAAGGCAAAAATCCTTGCGGACGACGATGACATCCTTATTAGCGACGATATGGATCAGGCTAGTGAAAAGCCTTCAACTTACGAATTCGATGGCTTTATAGATTTGGACATGCGCCCAAAACAAACTGTATCCCTTTTTGAGCGCGAGATTCGCTATGAACCGCCGCGCGAAGACAATGGCGCAGAAACTGCCGATGAATCCTGGGCCGAAGGGCTTCTGGACGACGATGGAGAACCACTTCATCAATTTAAGAAGACTGTTGTTGCTGTTCCAGTGGTCGAAGTAAAACAGCAATTAACAGATACAGATGTACTATTAAAAGATTACTCAGAAAGTTCATCTGCAAAGCAAACGGATACTACATACTCAGGTCCAGTATTCAGCATTATTAACGAAGACGAAGCAGCAGTGACAGCCTCGGAAAACAAGGAAGAACCGTTTTTTAGTGAAGCGTTCCTAAACGCTACTCGCGCCCCCGAACCAGTAAACCAACCCAGCCACTTTGCGAAATCACTTTTCGATCAAGAACCCGAAAGCGATATTGATGAAGTAGAAAAATCTTCGAAACGTCCGGTGAAGTCTTCCAAAATGCGCGCGTTTGACACTTCACGAGCGGCATTGCTAATGAACATCATGCCCGCTCCGGTAGAGTTTACCGCGCGCCGTATGCGTCGCTGGTATCAAAGAAAGTTGTGGCCGACGTTGGCCATTATCATGTGTGTGCTGTTTTTCTTTCAGATCGCCTATTTCAAATTTGATTACTTCAGCCGAGTTGAGCCCTATCGCACGGCCTACCTCTTCACATGCCCATTATTAAAATGCGAGGTTCCAGCCTTAGTCGATACGTCGCAAATTCTGGCAACCAATCTTGTCGTTCGTAATCATCCAGACACCGCCAACGCGCTTATGGTGGATGCCATTTTAATTAATAATGCCCCATTCGAGCAGCCGTTCCCGGATTTGATCTTGTCTTTCAGTAAGCTTGATGAAACACCTGTCG
>Ga0247740_1001294_pt1 | contig 10850 bp, 16 predicted proteins | sample UWRJL148409B2_FD_180942 | JGI IMG/M metagenome (GOLD analysis project Ga0247740, IMG submission 180942) | Plant litter microbial communities from Arlington Agricultural Research Station in Wisconsin, United States - UWRJ-L148-409B-2 | ecosystem: Environmental > Terrestrial > Plant litter >...
CACTCGCGGGAACCATCACCCTCACCGCCGGCCTCGGCGGCATGGGCGGCGCGCAGCCGCTCGCGGTCACGATGAACGACGGTGTCGCTATCTGCCTCGACGTCGACCCGAGCCGCATCCAGCGACGGCTCGACCACGGCTACCTCGACGTGCGCGCCGACTCCCTCGAGCACGCGCTCGAGCTGGCGTACCAGGCGAGGGATGCCCGCAAGCCCCTGTCGATCGGAGTGCTCGCGAACGCGGCAGCCGCGGTGCCCGAACTGCTGGCCGCGGGCGCCGAGATCGACATCGTTACCGATCAGACCAGCGCGCACGACCCGCTCGCCTACCTGCCCCTCGGTGTCGAGTTCGACGACTGGGCGACCGCGAAGCGGGACCCCGGGTTCGCCCAGCGCGCACGCGAGTCGATGGCGGTGCACGTCGAGGCGATGGTCGGCTTCCAGCGGGCGGGCGCCGAGGTGTTCGACTACGGCAACAACCTCCGCACCGAGGCGCTGGCCGCCGGGTACGCCGATGCCTTCTCGTTCCCGGGGTTCGTGCCCGCCTATATCCGGCCCCTGTTCGCGGAGGGCAAGGGCCCATTCCGCTGGGCAGCGCTCAGTGGCGACGCGAGCGACATCGCGAAGACCGACCGCGCCGTGCTCGAGCTGTTCCCCGAGAACCGCTCGCTGCAGCGGTGGATCCCGATGGCGCAGGAGCGCGTGCACTTCCAGGGGCTCCCCGCCCGCATCTGCTGGCTCGGCTACGGCGAGCGGGATGTCGCGGGCCTGCGGTTCAACGAGATGGTCGCATCGGGGGAGCTCGCCGCCCCTCTCGTGATCGGCCGCGACCACCTGGATTCCGGCTCGGTAGCGAGCCCCTACCGCGAGACCGAGGCGATGCTCGACGGCTCGGACGCGATCGCGGACTGGCCGCTGCTCAACGCCCTCGTCAACACCTCCTCCGGTGCGACCTGGGTGAGCATCCATCACGGCGGCGGGGTGGGTATCGGGCGCTCGATCCACGCCGGGCAGGTGACGGTGGCCGATGGCACGTCCCTCGCCGCCGAGAAGCTCGCGCGCGTGCTCACCAACGACCCGGGCATGGGCGTCATCAGGCACGTGGACGCGGGCTACCCGGAGGCGGTCGCGTTCGCGGAGACGCACGGGGTGAGGGTCCCCATGTCCGATGCTTAGCCACGACCCGCTCTGGCCGCGCGCGGGTGACTGGCCGGCGCCGAACGGACGTGCCGACGTCGCGCTCATCGGAGTGCCGGTATCGACGACCTCGCTCTCTCCGTCGCGGGCGCACCTCACCCCCGCCGCGGTGCGGGAGGCGCTGCGCCGGTACAGCTTCGAGACGCACCTCACGGTGGTCGATGCCGGAGACGACGCCGATATCGCAGCGCTCGAGGCGGGGCTCGTCATCGCCCTCGGCGGGGACAACTCCGCGACCGTGCCCGTCGCGACCGCCCGCGGCGCCCGCGGGCTGGTGACGCTTGACGCCCACCACGACCTCCGCGACGGCGTGAGCAACGGCTCTCCTGTCCGGCAGCTGATCGAGGCGGGGCTCGACGGCCGCCGCGTCGTGCAGATCGGGATCGAGCCGTTCGCGAACTCGCGCGCGTACGCCGCGCGCGCGGCCGACCTCGGCACCACCGTCGTCACCCGGGACGAGCTGCGCCGCCGCCCCATCGCCGACGTCATGGCGGAGGCACTCGAGATCGCGTCCGCCGACGGCGCCCCGGTGCATGTCGACCTCGACGTGGACGTGTGCGACCGCTCGGTCGCGCCCGGCTGTCCTGCGAGCGTGCCGGGCGGCATCTCCGCGATCGAGCTGCGCGAGGCGGCCCGGGTCGCCGGCGCCCACCGCGCGGTTACCTCGGTCGACCTCGTCGAGGTGGACGCCTCCGCCGATACCCCGGACGGCAGGACCGTGCGGCTCGTCGCCCTGTGCGTGCTCGAGATCCTCGCGGGGAGGGCGTCGTGGTGACGACCCTGGTGGACAACATCGGGCTGCTCGTGACCCATGAGGCCGGGCATCCCGAGCGCACGAACGCATCGCTGGTGATCGAGGACGGCCGCATCGCCTGGGTGGGGGAGGGGTCGCCCGCCGCCGACGAGCGGATCGACGCGGAGGGCGGGTGCGTGATCCCGGGGTTCGTGGACAGCCACTCGCACCTCGTGTTCGCGGGCGACCGCTCCGACGAGTTCGAGGCGCGCATGGCGGGGCGGCGGTACGAGGCCGGTGGCATCAGGCGCACCGTCGCCCTGACCCGGTCGGCAACGGACGAGCAGCTGCTCGCGAACGCCGCCCGGCTCGTCGCCGAGGCCCGCGCGCAGGGCACGACGACCATCGAGATCAAGAGCGGCTACGGGCTGAGCGTCGCCCACGAGGAGCGCAGCGTGCGACTCGCGGCGACCCTCACGAGCGAGGTGACGTTCCTCGGCGCGCACGTCGTGCCGGACGGCGTCACCCGTGACGAGTACCTCGACCTCGTCACCGGCGAGATGCTCGACGCGTGCGCGCCGCACTCCCGCTGGATCGACGTATTCTGCGAGACCGGCGCCTTCACAGTCGACGAGAGCAGGCGCATCCTCGAGGCCGGCATCGCGCGGGGGCTGGGCGCCCGCGTGCACGCAGCCCAGCTGGGGGAGTCGGACGGGGTCCGCCTCGCGGTCGAGATCGGCGCCGCGAGCGTGGACCACGGCACGTACCTCTCCTCCTCCGACATCGACGCGCTCGCCGCCGGTGCGACAGTGGCGACGCTGCTTCCGGGGGTCGAATTCTCGACCAAGCACCCCTACCCGGATGCCCGGCGCCTCCTCGACGCCGGCGCGACCGTGGCGCTCGCGAGCGACTGCAACCCCGGGTCGAGCTTCACGACCTCGATGCCGCTCATGGTGGCGCTCGCCGTGCGCGAGATGGGGATGACCGCCGCCGAGGCCCTCGCCGCCGCGACCCTGGGCGGGGCCGCGGCGCTCCGCCGCGACGACATCGGCCACCTCCGCGTGGGCGCCCGCGCCGACCTCGCGATCCTGGATGCCCCGACCTACGTGCACCTCGCGTACCGGCCGGGCGTCCCGCTGGTCCGCCGGGTGCTCGTCGGCGATCGGTAGAGTTCCCGCATGACTCGCGCCGTGACCGTTGTGCTGCACCTCGTGATCGCGATCGTCGTCGCGCTCGTGCTGCTGACGGCGTGGCAGTGGTTCCTCGGAGGTGATCTCGGCGCCGCGTTCGGCGAGGCCGCGCGGCTGCTCTTCCTCTTCATGGACATCGGCCTCGGCGTGTGGCTAGTGCTGCTCATCGTCCGCGCCGTTCGCGGCCGGCCCGGCGTCCTCGCGTCCGCCGTCGCGGGTGTGGTGCTGAACCTGCTCACGGTGCTGGTCGTCGGCTTCGTGCAGCAGGGCGCGGTGGCGTGGGCGTTCCTGTTCTTCGGGCTCACCGCCGGGCTCGCGTTCCTCGTCGGCGCCGCGGTGTCGAGCATCCTCGTGCCCCGCCTTGTCAAGCCCACCGGCTCGGCCGAACGCCGAACGTAGTCTGGCTCAATGCCCCGTCTCCGCCGCAGCGATTCCGCCGGCCGCGGGTTGCGCAGGGTTCGTTCGGGCAAGGGATTCCGCTACCTCGACGTCACCGGCGCGACCATCACCGACCCCGACCTCAAGGCCCGCATCGAACACCTCGCCATTCCGCCCGCCTGGACGGACGTCTGGATAGCCCCGTACCCGAACGGCCACATCCAAGCCACGGGCACGGATGCCGCGGGCCGAACCCAGTACATCTACCACCCGACCTGGCGCGAGCAGAAAGACCGGATCAAGTTCGACCGGGTCATGTCGCTCGCCGAGTCGCTGCCCGCAGCGCGGAGGCGGGTCACCATCGACCTGCGCTCCGAGGGTCCGACTCGCGAGCGCGCACTCGCCGCGGCGTTCCGGCTGCTCGACACCGGCTCGCTGCGGGTCGGCTCCGAGCGCTACGCCGAGCAGCACGGCAGCCACGGGCTCTCGACGCTGCTCGGGTCGCACGTCACGATCACAGGGGACACGATCAGCCTCGACTTCCCGGGGAAGAGCGGTCAGGAGTGGCAGTCCGTGCTCAAGGACGCCGAGCTGGCCAAGGTGCTGCGCGGGCTCAAGCGGCGCGGGGCGAACGCGCGGCTGCTGGCCTTCAAGCACGGACGCACGTGGCAGCCCGTCTCGGCGGAGGAGATCAACGAGTACGTGCGCGAGTGCACGGGCGGGGAGTTCACGGCGAAGGACTTCCGCACCCTGCACGGCACGGTGACGGCGGCGATCGCCCTCGCGAAGGCCGGACCTAGACCCACGCCCACCGCGCGCAAGAAGGTCGTCGCGCAGGTTATGCGCGACGTGTCGGAGGTGCTGGGCAACACCCCGTCGGTGGCTCGGGCGAGCTACGTCGACCCCCGGATCGTGGACGACTACGACCACGGGCGTACCATCGACCCGGCGAAGATCGGCTCCGCGGAGACCCAGGTGAGGGCCCTGCTGTTCGGCTGATCCGGCCGCGCCGAATGCGACACGCCCAACGCGACACGCCCGGGTTGCAGCAAATGCCCGCGTGTGGCAAACTCGTCTAGTTCAACATTCTCCGCTCGCGCGTGAGATCACTTCCAGGCAGTGCATAGTCCAGTTCCAAGAACGAGCGACTAGGCCGCGGGAAGCAGAACGAAGATCCAATCAACTCTGCGGCCGTGATGGCTGCGTGCTGAGCACTACGCGTGCGCGGCGGGAGTTGATGACAACTGCAGTAATTGACACATAAACAGTGGTGCGCAAGCAGAAGTGCTTGAGTAATACAGAGAGTGAGCCAGCCATGGCGGGACAGAAGATCCGCATTCGACTGAAGTCGTACGACCACGAGGTCATCGACTCGTCGGCGCGCAAGATCGTCGACACGGTTACCCGTGCCGGTGCAACGGTTGTCGGCCCGGTGCCGCTGCCCACCGAGAAGAACGTGATCGCCGTGATCCGCTCCCCTCACAAGTACAAGGACAGCCGCGAGCACTTCGAGATGCGCACCCACAAGCGGCTCATCGACATCATCGACCCGACGCCCAAGGCTGTGGACTCGCTCATGCGACTCGACCTGCCGGCCGACGTCAACATCGAGATCAAGCTCTAACGGGCCTCGAGAGCCGATAGGAAAACCATGTCTAAGAACACCAAGGGTCTGCTGGGCAAGAAGCTCGGCATGACGCAGGTCTGGGATGCGAACAACAAGCTCGTGCCCGTGACCGTCGTCGAGATCACCCCCAACGTTGTCACCCAGCTGCGCACGCAGGAGGTCGACGGCTACACCGCCGTGCAGATCGCCTACGGCCAGATCGACCCCCGCAAGGTCACCAAGCCGCTGACCGGTCACTTCGACAAGGCGGGCGTCACTCCCCGCCGTCACCTGACCGAGCTGCGCACCGACGACACGAGCGAGTACAGCCTCGGCCAGGAGCTGACCGTCGACCTCTTCGAGGCCGGCCAGAAGGTCGACGTCATGGGCACCAGCAAGGGCAAGGGCTTCGCCGGTGTCATGAAGCGCCACAACTTCAAGGGTGTTTCGTCGAGCCACGGTTCACACCGCAACCACCGCAAGCCCGGCTCGATCGGTGCATCCTCGACCCCCAGCCGTGTCTTCAAGGGCATGCGCATGGCGGGCCGCATGGGTGGCGACCGCGTCACCGTGCTGAACCTCCTCGTCCACTCGGTCGACCTCGAGAAGGGCATCATCCTGGTCAAGGGTGCTGTGCCCGGTGCTCGTGGTCGCATCGTCTTCGTCCGCAACGCAGTGAAGGGGGCCTAGTCCTCATGGCTACCTCAATCAACGTCGTCGACTCGTCCGGCAAGAAGACCGGCTCGGTCGACCTGCCCGCCGCGATCTTCGACGTGCAGACCAACGTCCCCCTGATCCACCAGGTCGTCGTCGCCCAGCGTGCAGCTGCTCGCCAGGGCACGCACAAGACCAAGGGTCGCGGCGAGGTGTCGGGTTCCGGCGTCAAGCCGTTCAAGCAGAAGGGCACCGGCCGCGCCCGCCAGGGCTCCGTCCGCATGCCGCAGCACCGCGGCGGTGGCACGGTCCACGGCCCGCAGCCGCGCGACTACTCGCAGCGCACCCCCAAGAAGATGATCGCCGCAGCCCTGCTCGGTGCCATCTCCGACCGCGCTCGCGGTGACCGTCTCACGGTCGTCGACTCGCTGGGCAAGGGCGACATCCCCTCGACGAAGGCTGCGGCATCCGTGCTCGCGTCGGTGTCGGGCAAGAACGTGCTCATCGTGCTCGAGCGCGGCGACGATGTCAGCTTCAAGAGCGTGCGCAACCTCAAGCAGGTTCACGTGCTCTTCGCCGACCAGCTCAACGCGTACGACGTCGTGAACAGCGACGACATCGTCTTCACCAAGGCCGCCTTCGACTCCTTCGTCGGCTCCAAGGCCCCCAAGACCCAGGAAGAGGTCAGCGCATGACCGTCACGTACAAGGACCCGCGCGACGTCATCTTCGCGCCGATCGTCTCCGAGAAGAGCTACAGCCTGATCGATGACGGCAAGTACACCTTCGAGGTCGACCCCCGCGCCAACAAGACCGAGATCAAGCTCGCCATCGAGAAGATCTTCAACGTCAAGGTCGGCTCGGTCAACACGCTGAACCGTACGGGCAAGACCCGCCGTACGCGTTTCGGTACCGGTAAGCGCAAGGACACCAAGCGTGCGATCGTCACGCTCAAGTCCGGTTCCATCGACATCTTCACGGCTGTCGGCTAGGGACTGAGGAGAGAAAACAATGGCTATTCGCAAGTACAAGCCCACGACCCCCGGTCGTCGCGGTTCCTCGGTGGCAGACTTCGCCGAGATCACCCGCTCGACGCCCGAGAAGTCGCTGCTCCGTCCGCTGCCGAAGACCGGTGGGCGTAACAACGCCGGCCGCATCACGACGCGCCACATCGGTGGTGGCCACAAGCGCCAGTACCGCGTGATCGACTTCAAGCGCAACGACAAGGACGGCGTCAACGCCCGCGTTGCCGAGATCGAGTACGACCCGAACCGCACGGCGCGCATTGCGCTGCTGCACTTCGTCGATGGTTCGAAGCGCTACATCATCGCTCCGAACAAGCTCAACCAGGGCGACATCGTCGAGTCGGGTCCCTCGGCCGACATCAAGCCCGGCAACAACCTGCCGCTCAAGAACATCCCGGTCGGTACCGTCATCCACATGATCGAGCTCCGTCCCGGTGGCGGCGCGAAGATGGCCCGCTCCGCGGGTGCGTCCGTGCGCCTCGTCGCCAAGGACGGCCCCTACGCGCAGCTCCGCCTGCCGTCGGGCGAGATCCGCAACGTGGATGTCCGCTGCCGCGCCACCATCGGCGAGGTCGGCAATGCCGAGCAGTCGAACATCAACTGGGGCAAGGCCGGCCGCATGCGCTGGAAGGGCGTCCGCCCGACCGTCCGCGGTGTCGCCATGAACCCGGTGGACCACCCCCACGGTGGTGGTGAGGGCAAGACGTCCGGTGGACGTCACCCCGTCACCCCCTGGGGCCAGAAGGAAGGCCGTACGCGCAAGCGCAACCTTCCCAGTGACCAGCTCATCGTCCGCCGCCGCAATGTCGGCAAGAAGCGCAAGTAGGAGTCAAGAAGATGCCACGCAGTCTGAAGAAGGGCCCCTTCGTCGACGACCACCTGCTGCAGAAGGTCGTCAAGGCGAATGAAGCCGCAAGCAAGAACGTCATCAAGACCTGGTCGCGTCGCTCCATGATCATCCCGATCATGTTGGGCCACACGATCGCGGTCCACGACGGTCGCAAGCACATCCCGGTGTTCATCACCGAGTCCATGGTGGGCCACAAGCTCGGCGAGTTCTCGCCCACCCGCACCTTCCGTGGTCACGAGAAGGACGACAAGAAGGGGCGTCGCCGCTAATGGTTGAATCCATCGCTCGCGTGAAGCACATTCGCGTGACGCCGACGAAGGCTCGTCGTGTCGTCAACCTCATCCGTGGCAAGCAGGCCATGGAGGCTCTCGCCATCCTGAAGTTCGCACCGCAGGGTGCGAGCGAGCCCGTCTATAAGCTCGTCGCGTCGGCCATCGCCAACGCGAAGGTCAAGGCGGACGCCTCCAACAGCTACCTGGACGAGCAGGACCTGTTCGTCTCGGCCGCGTTCGTCGACGAGGGCACCACCCTGAAGCGGTTCCAGCCGCGAGCACAGGGTCGCGCGTTCCAGATCCTCAAGCGCACCAGCCACATCACGATCGTCCTCGCGACGCCGGAAGAAGCCGACGTCGAGAAGGTCACGCGCAAGACCGCCGCGAAGGCAGGGAAGAAGTAATGGGACAGAAGGTAAACCCCTACGGTTTCCGTCTGGGAATCACCACCGACCACGTGTCGCGCTGGTTCTCCGACAGCACCAAGGCCGGCCAGCGTTACGCCGACTACGTCGCTGAGGACATCAAGATCCGCAACCTCCTCAAGACGAGCCTCGACCGCGCCGGTGTGGCGCGCATCGAGATCGAGCGCACCCGTGACCGTGTCCGCGTGGACATCCACACGGCACGCCCCGGTATCGTCATCGGTCGCCGTGGAGCAGAGGCCGAGCGCATCCGCTCCGACCTCGAGAAGCTCTCGGGCAAGCAGATCCAGCTGAACATCCTCGAGGTGAAGAACCCCGAGGCCGAAGCACAGTTGGTCGCCCAGGGCATCGCCGAGCAGCTCTCCGCTCGTGTGGCATTCCGCCGCGCGATGCGCAAGGGCCTGCAGGGCGCCCAGCGCGTCCCGTCGGTCAAGGGTGTCCGCATCCAGGTCTCCGGCCGCCTCGGCGGCGCGGAGATGAGCCGCTCCGAGTTCTACCGTGAGGGTCGCGTTCCGCTGCACACCCTGCGCGCCAACATCGACTACGGCTTCTACGAGGCCCGTACGACGTTCGGCCGCATCGGCGTGAAGGTCTGGATCTACAAGGGCGACATCACGAACAAGGAGCTCGCCCGCGAGCAGGCCAACCAGAAGTCCACCCGTCCGGAGCGTCGTGACGACCGTGGCGGCGACCGCCGCGACAGCCGCCCGCCGCGCAGTTCTGCAGGCACCTCGTCTGCACCCGCGGCAGCACCGGTCGCAGCAGGAGTTGAGGCGTAACCATGTTGATCCCACGCAAGGTCAAGCACCGCAAGCAGCACCACCCCGGCCGTAGCGGCCAGGCGACCGGTGGCACCGAGATCTCGTTCGGCGAGTTCGGCATCCAGGCACTCACGCCCGCGTATGTCACGAACCGCCAGATCGAGGCCGCTCGTATTGCCATGACCCGTCACATCAAGCGTGGTGGAAAGGTGTGGATCAACATCTACCCCGACCGCCCGCTGACCAAGAAGCCGGCCGAAACCCGCATGGGTTCCGGTAAGGGTTCGCCGGAGTGGTGGATCGCGAACGTCAAGCCGGGTCGCGTGCTGTTCGAGCTGAGCGGGGTCAACGAGACCATCGCTCGCGAGGCACTCACCCGTGCAATCCACAAGCTGCCCCTGAAGGCACGCATCATCAAGCGCGAGGAGGGCGACGCATAATGGCGATCGGAACCAAGGAGCTGGCCCCCGTCGAGCTCGACACCTTCGAGGATGAGCGACTGCTCGAGGAACTGAAGAAGGCGAAGGAAGAACTCTTCAACCTCCGCTTCCAGTCCGCGACCGGCCAGCTCGAGAGCCACGGACGCATTCGCGCGGTCAAGCGCGACATCGCTCGCATCTACACGGTCATCCGTGAGCGCGAGCTGGGCATCCGTGCCACCCCCGTTGCGGTCGAGGCTCCGGCCAAGGCACCCAAGAAGGCAGCAACCAAGAAGGCGGATGCAGCGGCTGAGGCCCCTGCTGACACCACAGAAGAGACGAAGGAGGCATAGTCATGGCGAAAGTTACTGAAGAGAAGGCCGCCGCGACCGCCGAGCTCGCTCGCGGTTACCGCAAGAGCCGTCGCGGCTACGTGACCAGCGACAAGATGGACAAGACCATCGTCGTCGAGGTCGAGGACCGCGTGAAGCACCCGCTGTACGGCAAGGTCATCCGCCGTACGTCCAAGGTCAAGGTGCACGACGAGGCCAACGGTGCCGGCGTCGGCGACCTCGTCCTCATCAGCGAGACCCGTCCGCTCAGCGCTTCCAAGCGCTGGCGCCTGGTCGAGATCCTCGAGAAGGCGAAGTAAATGCTTCAGCAGGAATCACGAGTCAAGGTCGCCGACAACACCGGCGCCAAGGAACTCCTCACGATTCGCGTGCTCGGCGGCTCCGGTCGTCGATACGCCGGCCTGGGTGACGTCATCGTCGCCACGGTCAAGGACGCAATTCCCGGCGGAAACGTCAAGAAGGGCGATGTGGTCAAGGCCGTCATCGTGCGCGTCATCAAGCAGACCCGTCGTCCCGACGGTTCGTACATCAAGTTCGACGAGAACGCCGCCGTCATCCTGAAGGCCGATGGGGACCCCCGTGGTACCCGCATCTTCGGACCGGTCGGCCGCGAGCTTCGTGACAAGAAGTTCATGAAGATCATCTCGCTCGCCCCGGAGGTGCTGTAACTCATGGCAAACATTCGCAAGGGTGACCTGGTGCAGGTCGTCAGCGGCCCGACGCAGGAACGCGGCGGAGACCGTGGCAAGCAGGGTCGCGTCATCGGCATCATCGCCGGCAAGGACCGCGTGATCGTCGAGGGTGTCAACTTCGTCACCAAGCACTCGAAGGTCGGCCAGACCCAGCGCGGCACGAAGACCGGCGGCATCGAGACGATGGAGGCGCCGATCCACGTGTCGAACGTCGCCCTCGTCGACCCCGACACCAAGATGCCGGCTCGCGTCGGCTTCCGCGTCGAGACCGATGACCGCGGAAAGACCACGCGCGTG
>Ga0247740_1001296_pt1 | contig 10842 bp, 9 predicted proteins | sample UWRJL148409B2_FD_180942 | JGI IMG/M metagenome (GOLD analysis project Ga0247740, IMG submission 180942) | Plant litter microbial communities from Arlington Agricultural Research Station in Wisconsin, United States - UWRJ-L148-409B-2 | ecosystem: Environmental > Terrestrial > Plant litter >...
CCGCGAGCGAAAGGGAACGGATGGTGCGGGTTCGAGCGGGGTGGGTTCGAGCAGTGTGGATTCGAGCGGTGTTAGTTCGAGGCACTTGTGGCTTTCTGTTGCGGGATCGAGGGGAGACGTTCCGGCGCGGTGAAGGACTCTGCGCCCCCACGGCGGCGGCGAAGGGTGGACACAGCGGCCGACGCAACGGCGAGGCAGATCGCGGTGAGTGCGATCGATGCTCCGGCGGCGGTGCCGGCGTACCAGGAGAGCAGGAGGCCGAGCAGTACGGTCGCGGCGCCGAACGCGGTGGCGAGGAGCATAATCGCGGGGATCCGGTGGGCCCAGTGGCCGGCGGCAACCGCGGGGGCCAGGAGCAGTCCGACCACCAGTAGAGAGCCCACCGCGCCGTAGGAGGCGACAACCGCGAGGGTGACCAGGCCGATCATGGCGACGTGCGCGAGTCGTGGCCGCAGCGTCATCGTTGTGGCGATGCGGGGATCGAACGCGAGCGCGACAAACGATCGGTGGAATCCGGCCGTGACAAGCACGGTCACCACCAGGGCGAGTGCGAGCATTCCGAGGTCCGGTTCGCTGATCGCCAGCACGTCGCCGAACAGGATCGCCGTGAGATCGACGGCGAAGCTGCGCGAGTGCGACACGATGATGACGCCGAGCGAGAGCATCCCCACAAAAAGCAGACCGATGCTGGTGTCTTGGGACAGGCGTCCCCGCCGGGAAATGAGGCTCACACCGAGGCTCATCACCACCGCGCTGACTGCGGCGCCGAGGATAACGGGTGCCCCGATGAGCGAGGCTGCGGCCACCCCGGGGAGCATGCCGTGGGCCATTGCCTCCCCAAGAAATGCCATTCCGCGGATTACCACCCAGGTGCCCACCACGGCGCAAATGGTGGCGACGAGAACGCCTCCGAGAAGCGCCCGCTGCATAAAGTCCGCGGCAAACGGCTCGGTGATCCAGGTCATGGCGACGACCCTACATGAAAATGGTTCTCGATATCACGTACACTCGGAACATGGCTTTCTCCTTCCGTGTCTCGCCCGACGTTGCCCTTCGTGACGCGGCGATGCCCTCTGGCTCCGCTCGCGATGTCGCGTGGACGCTGGCGAACGTGTCCGTGTCGCACAACGGGATTCCTGCGCTCGCCGGGGTGAACCTAGACATTCCCGCATACGGGATGACGGCTATCACCGGGGCCAACGGGTCGGGAAAATCCACACTCCTTGGGCTTCTCGCCGGTGTTGTGCCGGTCACCTCGGGATCAGTGCGGCGCAGTGAGAGGGCGAGCGGGGGCATCGCGCTGGTTGTACAGCGCAGCGGTGTGCCCGATGGGCTGCCGCTCACGGTGCGCGACACCGTCACCATGGGGCGCTGGGCCCAGCGCGGTGCCTGGCGGCGCATCACCCGCACCGATCGTGACATTGTGGATGACGCACTTGCTGCTCTCGGGTTGCAGGATCTCGCGCAGCGATCCCTCACGGAACTGTCGGGCGGGCAACGCCAGCGCACGCTGGTGGCGCAGGGCCTGGCCCAGCGTGCCACAGTGCTGCTGCTCGACGAACCCACCGCCGGCGTGGACGCGTTCGCCCGCGACCTGATTGCTGCGGCGCTCGACGCGGAAGTGCGCCGAGGGGCAACCGTTGTTCACGTCACCCACGATGACGAGGTGATAGTGCGCGCCGATTGGGTCGTCCGGCTGGAGGCGGGCCGCGTGGTCGAGTGACCGGTGGCCTCGGTACGCTGGACCTACGCGCACCACACCGAGGGAGAGAGGCGGGAACGTGGCCAAGGCACCCACCGTCTACGACGTCGCCGAACTCTCCGGGGTCTCGATCGCGACCGTGTCGCGTGTTCTCCGCTCGCCCTCCGCCGTGCGTGAGCAGACTCGCGAGCGAGTGCTCGACGCAGTGCAGTCGCTCGGATACGTGCCGAGCGCCAGCGCTCGAGGGCTCGCCGCTCGCCGCACCAATGTCATTGGGCTCTTTTTTCCCGGCCATGATGACCTCCTGACGGACGACCCGGTTCGGGTTGCGCCGGCCGGGGAGGTGCCGATTGTGGTGGATGCCGCGACGGACCACCACGAGACTGAGAATCTGTACTTCGATGAAGTGCTGCGCGGTGCCGAGATTGAAGCGTGGCGGCGAGGTTTCGCGCTGATGGTGTCGGCTGGTCGCGGCTCGAGCCGTGAAGCGCTGGTGAACGACATCGTGGGACGCGTCGACGGGCTCGCGGTTCTCGCGCGCACCGTCCCTGACGAGTTGCTCGCCCATGTCGCCCGTCGGATCCCCGTGGTGATCCTCGCTGGAGCCCACCGGGTGGACGACTTCGACCATGTGAGCGCGAGTAACGGACCGGGAATGCGCACACTCGTGGGCCACGTCTTCGACACCTACGGCTCAGAAGAAACGGTGTACCTCGATGGCCCACCGGACTCGCCCGACGCGGTCGAACGGTTGGGCGGATTCCGGGAGGCTCTGGCATCCCGAGGCCTCGCAGAGAGCGACGTTCGGATTTTTCGTGCGGACTTCACTCGCGACGGTGGCCGCGCAGCTGCAGAGCGGATCCTCGCCGAGCGCCAACCCCGCACGATTCTCTGCTCCAACGACCAGATGGCCCTCGGCGTGCTCGACGTGCTGGAGCGCCAGGGCATCAGTGTTCCGGGCCAGGTGAGGGTCACTGGATTCGACGGCATTGCCGCCGGACGCCACTCTCGCCCTCGCCTGACAACGGTGCACCAACCCATGGTGGAACTCGGCCGCGCGGCCGTGCATGCCATCACCGCGCGACTCGATAATCCCGAGCTCTCGCCACAATCCCTCACGCTGCCTGTCGAGGTTTTGCTGCGCGACAGCTGCCCGTAACGTCGGCAGCACGCGGCTCCCGTACGGAGGGCGGGGACATGCCGGCGCCTTGCAAATCGGAATGTATGCGCATACAGTGGAACACGTCGAGTGAAACATCTTGACCCAATCGCCCCGGGTGTCGCCCCGGAGCGTGTCAGTTCAACGAAGACTGAGCAGGAAACCCGGTAGTAATGATGCAACCACAACCCCACGTGCCCTCGGCGAGGAAACGGCCATTTCGCCGTGTGCTCACTGCGTTCGCAGCCCTGACGGCCGCCGCAGTGCTGTCGGCCTGCAGCATCCAGATCCAAAGCGCGCCGGACCCGTCGATTCCCGACGACACCATGCTGCTCGCCGCCGACAACGGGTCACCCCTGTTCGAGCGCAACTTCAACCCGTTTATGATCAACAAACGAGTGGCGACGACGTACATGTACGAGCCGCTGGTGATCCTCGACAACGTCACGGGTGACGAAACCCCATGGCTTGCCACCGGATACGAGCTGCCGGACCCGTCCACGATTGTGTTCACCCTGCGCGAGGGCGTCACCTGGTCAGACGGCGAGGACTTCACCGCCGACGACGTGGCCTTCACCTTCCAGCTGCTCAAGGACAACCCCTCGATCGACCTGCAGGGGATCTGGAGCTACATCGACTCGGTCGAGACCGCCGACAACACCGTCACGGTGCACCTCCAGGACGCCGATGTCCCCGCCACGCAGCTCATCGCCGCAACCACGCTGATCGTTCCCGAACACATCTGGGCCGACATCGACGACCCCACGACCTACCGCAACCCCGATCCGGTCGGCACCGGTCCGTACACCCTCGGCAACTTCGCCGCCGCGCAGTACACCGTCGACAAAAACCAGGACTACTGGCAGGCCGACACCGTCGCCGCCGAACACATCATCCTCCCGGCCACCAACACGCAGCTTGATATCGCCACCAAGGGATACGACTGGGCCTACTCCTTTATCAGTGACGTGGAGGGCACCTGGGTCGGCGCCGGCAACCAGAACACCTACTGGTTCCCGCCGGGTGGCACCGTTGCCCTGTTCCCCAATCTGACCAAGGCACCCTTCAACGACCTCAACGTGCGGCTGGGCCTCTCGACGGCGCTTGACCGTGAAGCGGTGGGGGATGCCGCGGCTGAAGGTTATATGGACCCTGCGGGCCAGACCAACATCTTGCTCCCCAACCAAGAGGCGTTCCTTAACCCGAGCATCCCGGATTCGGGATTTATCACGCCCGATACCGACAAGGCGCTGGAGTATTTCGCCGCCGCCGGATACACACTGCAGGACGGCAAACTCGTCGACGCCGCCGGAACCCAGCTGAGTTTCACCATCACCACGGCCAACGGCTACAACGACTGGCTCAAGGGTGTGCAGAACGTGCAGAAGCAGTGGGGCGCGATCGGTATCGACGTCAAACTCGAGTCGCCCCAGCCCGCCGCCTACACACTCGCGCAGCGCAACGGTGAATACGACATGGCCATGGGAGGCACCGGGGGAACCGGCTCGATCTTCCGCGACTTTAACGCCCTGCTCTCCAGCGACTACCTCAAGCCCGTGGGCGAAGAGGCGAGCAACAACTTCGAACGCTTCAGCGATCCCGATGCCGACGCGGTGCTCGAGAAGTTCAAACTCGCCGTCGATGAGGAAACCCAGGTCGAACTCGGTTACCAGCTGCAGCAGATCGTCTACGACCAGATCCCGGTGATCAGCCTCTACTACGGCGGATCGTGGGGCCTGTTCAGCGAGGCGAAGTTCACGGGATGGCCGAGCGCAGACGATCCCTACGCCTCCCCGAAGACCTACGAATCCACCCCACTGCTCGTTCTTACCCACCTGAAGGCGGTCACCGATGACTAGCATCACTGCGGCGCCCCGCGGCGTCGAGGGAACGGTGTCCACACCGGTTCCCACTGAGCCCGGCGGAGGGGGCGGCCGACGCGCGCTGCTCTACGTCGCCCGCAAACTGGGGTTGTTTGTGCTCACCCTCTGGGCGGCCATCACCCTCAACTTCCTGCTTCCCCGGCTGATGCCCGGCTCGCCCGCCGATGCGGCGCTGGCCAAACTCGCCCAGAACGGGCCCGTCACCGAAGCGACCAAGGCGGCCATCGAGGCGCAGCTCGGGGTTCCCACCGGCAACGCGTGGGAGCAATACTTCGCCTACCTGCACCAGGTTCTCACCCTCGACTTCGGGGTGTCGTACACCTTCTACCCGCAGTCGGTGGGGGAATTGGTCTCGACCGCCCTGCCGTACACCCTCGTTCTGGTGGGTGTGGTGACGATCGTCGCGTTTGTGCTCGGCACACTCCTCGGTGTCCTCGCCGCGTGGAAGCGGGGCACCTGGCTCGACACCCTTCCGACCCTCGCTGGGTCGTTCGCGAGCGCGTTCCCGTACTTCTGGACCGCCCTGCTCCTGCTGTTTTTCGCCGGTTACGTGCTTCGGCTGTTCCCCACCTCGGGCGCCTATGGCCCGACCGCGTCGCCCCAGTTGACGTTTGAATTTCTGGGGGATGCTTTGTACCACGCGTTCCTTCCGGCGCTCACGATCCTCATCACCTCACTCGGAGGCTGGATCCTGGGGATGCGGAACACCATGATCTCGACCCTCGGCGATGACTACGTCACGTTTGCCGAGGCCAACGGACTCAACCCCCGCACGGTCGCCCTCCGTTACGCCGCCCGGAACGCGATCCTCCCCAACCTCACTTCGTTCGGGCTCGCGCTCGGTGGAGTGGTGGGCGGATCAATCCTGGTGGAGCAGGTCTTTGGCTACCCGGGTGTGGGCTACCTGCTGTTCAACGCCGTCACCAACCAGGACTACCCGCTGATGCAGGCCCTGTTCCTGATGATCACGGTCTCCGTGCTCGTCGCCAACTTTCTCGTCGACATTTTGTACGGCGTGCTCGACCCGAGGACCAGACGATGACCGCGCTGAACACCACCCCGGCCCCGATGGCGAGTGCGCCGAGCCCGTGGAAGGTGCTTGTTCGCACCACCTCGACGGTGTGGTCCAACGGCAAGGCCCGCATCGGAGTCTCGATGCTCGCCGTGTTTATTCTCATCGCGATCTTCGCGCCTCTGATCGCCCCGTACGCCGCGACCGACACGAGCTTCGACCGAAGCGCGGACTCCACCTGGGCCCACTGGTTGGGCACAACAGCGGCCGGCGAAGACGTGCTGAGCCAGCTCCTCTACGGCGCGCAGATCAGTGTTTTTGTAGGTCTCGTCGCCGGGGCGCTGTCCACCATCATCGCGGTGCTCATCGGGCTCAGCTGGGGATACGTACGCGGGTTCCTCGCCGACGTCATCAACTTCGTGGTGAACCTGTTCCTCGTGATCCCGGGCCTGCCCCTGATGATTGTGATCGCCGCGTACCTCTCCGGCGGTGGCATCGGCATGATCATCGTTGTTGTGGTCGTCACCGGGTGGGCGTGGGGCGCCCGGGTGCTGCGCAGCCAGACGCAGTCCCTGCGGTCGCGTGACTTCGTCACCGCCGCCGTATTCAGCGGCGAACGGCCGTTCCGTATTGTGTTCCGCGAGATCCTGCCCAACATGACCTCACTCATCGTGGGCAACTTCTTCGGAGCCGCGACCGCGGCAATCCTCGCGGAAGCCGGCCTCGAGTACCTCGGACTCGGCGACTCGAGCATCGTCAGCTGGGGCACCATGCTCTTCTGGGCGCAGAACTCGAACGCGCTGCTGACCGGACAGTGGGCCCTGCTTTTCGCCCCCGGCCTCTGCATCGCCCTGCTCGCCACCTCCCTCACCCTCATCAATTTCGGCGTCGACGGCATCAGCAATCCGCGCCTGCGCGAAGGAGCGTCACGATGACTTCGACCGATCCCACCACACCCGACCGCACCACTCCGAGCGCTGGCCACAACGTCGTCACCTCGCCACCGCTCCCGAACGAGACCCTGCTGCAGGTCTTTGACCTCAACGTCGACTACGGATACGGCGACGACGCCACACACGCCGTGCGCAACGTCTCCTTCCGCCTCGCTCATGGCGAGTTTGTGGGGCTGGTGGGGGAGTCGGGATCCGGCAAGTCCACCCTCGGCTTTGCCCTCACCGGGCTGTCCAAACCGCCGGCTCATATTGAGAAGGGCCGCATCCTGTTCGGAGGCAAAGACATCGCCGGGCTCAACTCGGAGCAGCTGCGGGAACAGCGCCAGGGCGGTATCGCGATGGTGCTGCAGTCGGGAATGAACGCGCTGAACCCCGTCCGGAGCATCCGGAACCATTTCATCGACATTTTTCGCGCCCACGGCCACGTCGAGCGATCACGCTGGGCCGCCCGCACCCACGAACTTGTCGGCAAGGTGGAACTCGCCCCCGAGGTGCTCGACCGTTTTCCCGGTGAGCTGTCGGGCGGAATGCGCCAGCGCGTGTCGATCGCCCTCGCGCTGTCGCTGGAGCCCCAGCTGATGGTGTTCGACGAGCCGACGACCGCCCTTGACGTGCTGGTGCAGCACGCGGTGATGAACACCATCATCGAGCTGCAGAAGTCCGAGAACTTCACCGCCATTCTTATCAGCCACGACCTCGGCATTGTTCTCGAGTCGGCGCAGCGTGTGATGGTGATGCACGAGGGGCAGATTGTGGAGGATGCCTCGGCGCGCGACATCCTGCACAACCCGCAGAACGAGTACACACAAATGCTGCTGTCGCACTACGCCGACCCCCGCGCAGAAACGGTGGAGCTGCCGGGCTTCGCCGACCGCGCCACCCGGGTTGCCGCCGGCGAGAGTCGCGGTGCCGGTGCCACCCACGCGCCCACCGTGTCGTCGCGCGAACGCCGCACCGACCAGCAGCCCATCGTGGTCACAAACGTGTCCAAGGTCTACCCGGCACCGCGCCGCGGAGAAAAAGCTGTGCACGCCCTCACCGATGTGTCGTTCACCCTCGAGCCGGGCTCCGCGCTAGCGCTGGTGGGCGCGTCGGGCAGCGGCAAGTCCACACTGGCCAAGCTCATCACCGCGGTGGAGAAGCCGTCCAGCGGAACCGTGCACTTCGGCGATCTCGATGTTGGCACGCTCAGCCGCCGTCACTTCCGCCAGCTGCACCGTGATGTGCAGATGGTGTTCCAAGACCCGTATGCGGCGCTCAACCCGCTGCACACCGTGGAGTACGCGCTCACCCGTCCGGTGATCAACTTCACCGGGCTCCACGGTCGTGACGCCCGCCACCGTGTGCTCGAGCTGCTCGACACCGTTGGTCTCTCGCCCGTCGAAGAATTCGCAGCGAAGTTGCCCCACCAGCTCTCGGGCGGGCAGCGCCAGCGTGTGGTTATCGCGCGCGCTCTCGCGAGCAACCCGCAGGTGATCATCGCCGACGAGCCCGTTTCGATGCTCGACGTCTCCCTGCGTGCGGGAGTGCTTGCCTTGCTCGAAGACCTGCGCGAACAGTGGGGAGTGAGCCTCCTCTACATCACCCACGACTTGCTCTCGGCGCGGGTGGTCACCGACAACATCATGGTGCTCAACCAGGGGTCCGTTGTGGAACGCGGTAACACCGCCGACGTATTGCGCCATCCGACCGACCCGTACACAATCCGTCTTCTCGACGCGATCCCGAACCCCCGAAAGAACGTCGCGTGACGGCGCCGTTCGGTCGACTTCCGCTGGCCGAGGGGCTCGAGGTCTTTGCGCTGCCGGGGGTCGTGGGGGAGCTCACGGCTCTCGCCGCCCCGGCGGTAGGATCCAGCCGGGGGATCGCCCTGCTGGTGCCCGGCTTCACCGGTTCTAAGGAAGACTTCCGGTTTCTGCTGCCGATGATCGCGAGTCACGGCTGGGACACCATCGCGTTCAGCAACCGCGGCCAGGCCGATTCGGTCGCGCCCGCCGGTGTCACGAGTTATCGGCTCGAGGACTTCGCGGCCGACGTTGTCGCGGTCGCCGAGACACTCGGCGGGAGCGGAATCCACCTTGTGGGCCACAGCCTGGGCGGACTCATCGCCCGCGCCGCGCTGGTCGCCCGCCCCGACCTGTTCGCCGACGTCACCCTGCTGTGCTCCGGGCCCGCCGGGCGTGCGGGCCGCCATCAGGAGGATGCCGATTTTGTCTCCGCCCACGGGTTGCTCGCGCTGTGGGAGCGCGATGAACCCGTCGAGGCCGCCCGCATCAGCGCCGCGCGCCTCCGAGCGATCCCGCGCACTGCCTCAGGCCATTCGGATGACTGCGACGTGCTCCGCAGCAACGCCGCGTTTGTGCGAGACCGCTTCGCCGCGACGTCCGTCGACCACTACCTCGGCGCGGTGGCGGTGCTGCAGGCCGCACCGGACATCTCCGACGAGGTGAGGGCGACCGGGGTTCCGATCTTGGTGGCGCACGGCGATGCAGACGATGCGTGGCCGATCGCCGACCAACAGGCGATGGCCGAGCGGATGGATGCTCAATACGCAGTCATCCCGAATGCCGGGCACCTGCCCAACATCGACAACCCGCACTTCACTGCCGCGCTGCTGTCTCAATTCTGGATGTCACACCCGGCGCACCCCTGAACACTTTTTGCCCGAACGACTGCACAACACCAATCAAGGAGATTCACCCATGCTCACCTTCCCCAACGGCTTCCTGTGGGGTGCCGCCACCGCCGCGCACCAGATCGAGGGCAACAACGTCAACAGCAACTGGTGGGTGCACGAGAACGAGCCCGGCACCACCATTGTGGAGCCGAGCGGTGACGCCGCCGATAGCTACCACCGCTATCGCGAAGACATCAAATTGCTCGCGGGCCTCGGGCTCAACTCGTACCGGTTCAGCATCGAGTGGTCGCGCATCGAGCCCGAGCGCGGACGGGTCTCTCGGGCCTCGATCGACCACTACCGCCGGATGGTCGACACCTGCCACGAGTTCGGCATCGAGCCGATTGTGACGCTGATGCACTTCACCGTGCCGCGCTGGTTCGAGACCGACGGATTCTGGCGCGCGCCCGATGCCGCCGACCTGTTCTCCCGCTACACCGAGCTCGCCCTACCCGTGGTCGCCGAGGGTGTGAACTTCGTCTGCACCATCAACGAGCCCAACATCGCCGCGATGCTCGCCGGGGGAGAGGACGCCTCGAACCTCGTCGCCTACGGTCTGCCGAAGCCCGACCTTCAGGTCGCCGACGCACTGCTGCTTTCGCACCAGAAGTCACGCGACGTACTGTCGCAGGTGAGCGGCCTCAAAACGGGCTGGACCATCGCCACCCAGGCGTTCCAGGCCGCCGACGAGCCCGGTGCCGTCGAGAAACTCGCCGAGATCGCGTATCCCGCCGAGGACTGGTACCTCGAATCCATCAAGGGCGACGACTTTGTTGGGGTGCAGGCCTACACCCGCAACATCGTGGGCCCCGAAGGCATCCGTCCCCCGCGCCCCGAGGTTGAGAAGACGCTGACCGAGTGGGAGTACTTCCCGCCGGCCGCCGCCATCGGTGTGCGCGCTGCCTGGGAGCTCAGCGACCACGTGCCTGTGATGGTGACCGAAAACGGCATCGCCACCCAGGATGACTCGCGCCGCATCGACTACACCCGCGGAGCGCTCGAAGACTTGCACGGGTGCATCGAGGACGGAATCACCCTCCTCGGGTACCAGCACTGGTCGGCACTCGACAACTACGAGTGGGCCTCTGGCTTCGCACCGACCTTCGGCCTGATCGCCTGGGACAAGGAGACGTTCGCTCGCACGCCCAAGCCGAGCGCCAGCTGGTATGGCGAGGTCGCCCGTAACAACGGGCTGTAACCGCTCGAACGAACGGCACGGGACGCATTCGCTCGTGCCGTTCGCAGCGCTACTGGTAGGTGATGAGGTCCGGCAGCGGTGACACATCGGTCACCGTCTGTTCGGGCGTCAGCATCGGGGCGTCTTCGTCGTAGAAGTTTTTCCATCCCCAGGCGATGCCGGCCGGAGCATCCTGATGCAGTGCACGCCAGGTGGCCTGCTTGTCGGGTTGGGCGCCCTGCCCGTCGGCGTGGATCAGCATCGCCAGCTCGGGGCGGG
>Ga0247740_1001298_pt1 | contig 10827 bp, 8 predicted proteins | sample UWRJL148409B2_FD_180942 | JGI IMG/M metagenome (GOLD analysis project Ga0247740, IMG submission 180942) | Plant litter microbial communities from Arlington Agricultural Research Station in Wisconsin, United States - UWRJ-L148-409B-2 | ecosystem: Environmental > Terrestrial > Plant litter >...
ATGATGGTACTGGTACTGCGGTCCTCGTAATACTTGCACTTGTACCACCCATGGCCACATCTCCAGGCGTACTCGTTCGTCTCTCGCTCACATCTAAGCCCTTTGTGCCCGTACCCACAGACGACCTCCTCTCATTACCAGGTCGCTCGTACAGCTGCCCATCCTCCGTCTCGTCAATATCCATATCCTCACTACCCCCGCCCATCGACTGCGGCGAAGGTACGTTAACACCCGGCAATCCCAACCCTCCAAACTTGTCTCTCGGATCAGGTTGGTCCGGCTTCCTCGCTTCCCTTTCCGCCCACAGCACAACGCCTTTGACGGCACTATACATCGTCTTCACATCCTCCGGTAAATCTGCCTTGAGAGCGCCCTTGCGAGATGCTTGTCCAAAGCCGCCGAGCGGCAGGAATTCTATTCGCGGTGCCGGCTGGGCGAAGCGCTGGTGTGGGAAGAGGGATTCGGGGGGCGCCGGCGCGACTTCGATGTGGGTGTATACGCCGATACCTTTCAGGAACGGGGGTTCGGTGTTGGAGGGCGTAGAGTTGCGTCGTGAGGCGGGGCGCTTGAAGTAGGCGAGGATGTCTTGGTTTATGCGGCTTTGGCGCGAGGACGCGACGTCGGGGGGAAGGGAAGTTGTTGTGGATGTTCGATGGGGCGGGCGGAAGGTAAGGTCGGCATTAGAGATATGTGAGGCTGCGTTCATGTCGCGAGCGGCGGTTTGCTTGGAAGGGTTAGGCGTTGGTGGTTTGTTGTTTGGTGGAGCTTGGGATGTGCGAGGGTGTGAGGGTGGTTGTACACGTGGGTCGGACATGGTGGACATCGAGTTGTTATGATGCGCTATCTTTCCCCCTCGTCTCGGTGTCTCCCGAGGGAGTGTGGCCAATTGCCCTCGCAACTGTTAGTGTGGGGAACGACCCGGAGCTGTAGCAACTCAAAATGTGACTAGAGCTTAATCGATAAGAACTGCGCTAATCTCTTACAGCTAGCTGGTACATCAAAAATCAGCGCGTCATCCCAATGGGCAGCTCCAGATGATTCGACTACTCTGACATCAAGATAATCGCAACGTCACTATGAGATTATACTTAAGAACTGGCCAGGACCGGGGACCTCATAGCTATATCTTGCCTTGCAGTAGCTATATCACACCTTGTAGTCCTGCTCTTCATGAAGCTCTCTCCCACCCCGTTCGTCCGTTTTTCAGTATACCAGATCACAAAACGACCATCATCTATCTCTGTCATTTGCACTAGCAACTCTACCCCAGTCTCCTGTAGTAGAAGCCGTACATACGCATCCACAATGCAGACCATCAAGAACACCATCGCCGAGAACGCGGGCAAGATAGTCAGCGGTGCCCATGGCCTCGCACCCGCAGATTCGCAGTTCTCGCTCGAGCAAGTCCCTGACTTGACTGGAAAGGTGGCCCTTGTCACCGGTGGCTCTGAAGGCATCGGTTATGGATGTACACATACCCTCCTTTCACACAACATCTCCAAGCTGTTCGTTATTTCCAAGGACGAGGGCATCGTCGACGATGCGATCAATGCAATCAAGAGCGAGATGGGAGAGGAAATGGCAAAGAGGGTTGAGTGGTTTCAGTGCGATCTAAGCGACTGGGAGGAGACGGGAAAGACAGCGTTCAAGATCAGCGAGAAGACGGACCGACTGGATATCCTTATTAACAACGCGGCGAGAGGCATCATGACGGCGCAATTGGCGAAGAATGGCGTCGACTTGCACCTGGCGACCAACCACATGGGTCACGTCGTGCTGACCTCGCACCTCCTGCCCCTGCTGAAGGACACCGCGAAGAAAGGCAACACGGTGCGCATTGTGAATCTCGCCTCCAATCTCCACGAGAACACCCCCAAGGAAACAAAATTCGAGAGCTTGGAGGAGATCAACAAGGACTACGGTCCCCAGGCGCAATATGGTCGCTCAAAGCTGTGCTCCATATTGTATGCTAAATACCTGAACCGCCACCTTACATCGCAATACCCCAACATCCTCGCAAACGCCACACATCCTGGTATCGTCGAGACCCGGCAATCAACAGAGCACATCCACGAAGCTTTCCCGCTCGGCGGCTATGCAATGAGCGTGGGCATGGCTCCTTTCAAGAAGACCCAGTTTGAAGGCGCTGTCTCCACCATGTTCGGAGCGACCACAACGGAGAAGAGTGGCCAGTATATTGCCCCGCCTGCAATTGTGGAAGAGGGTAGTGCGATGGCGAACGACGATAACCTGGGTGAACAGCTCATGGATATAACCTGGAAGTTGGTGAAGGAGAAGACGAGGTCGACGAGTGTGGATAAAGGTTGTCCTTTCAAGGCGTCATGAGATTTTGAGTGTTGATTATAGGGCGCAAAGTACGCCATCGGGTATATGATCGCAGACAAAATATAGAGAAGAATTCTGACAACGTACGCTGTTCGTCCAATCTCGCGTTTTGGAAATCCATAATCGTGATCGAGATCATCAAATACCCAATTAAAAATTGGCTTACGTCGAAGGAAACATACCTCGGATGACGACGCTCTCACTCCGCATCAAACTGTCATTCCTCGACGCTCTCTCTTTTACTTTCTTCCTGCCGGCCCCAAATCCCCAGCAGTGCATGTCCGCCCTCTTCTCCATGTCAACCGCATACTCCACGCTCGCCCCATCAATCCGTTCGCCCAGTTCTCTCGCCGCATCAACCAACCACGTGTTCTCTCTTGCGCTATGCTTAATCCTCATCTGGAACGTCTGCAAAACAGGCGCACACCCCGCCCTTAACTCTAGATACTCGCCGATCCTGTTGACTTTCTTGTTGCAAGTGAAGCCTATCGCCCAGGGACAGTACGGAACGAGATCGTCGCGAAGGGTGATGGATCGGATTTGCCGGGGTACGACCTCTTTCAGCTCGGCCGCGAAATCGGGGGACCAGCCGAGGAACATGACCAGGGGTACTTCTAGTTTGGTGAGGCTCTTCATTTCCTTGAGGACGGTTAGGGTGCCTTGGATTGCGGGGAACTGAAAGCCTTGATCGGCGATTTCGGCGGGGGAAAGCGAGCCGGGGGCCATGCTCAGGGTCAGCTTGCATTCTTCGAGTGTATTCTTCAGGTTCGCGAGGGCAATGTTTAGGCCGTCGATGTTGACGTACGGCAATAAGGGTGGCGCGCCGGGAGTGTTGATGTTGAACAAGATCTCTTGATCGTAGTGGAAGCGTTTCAGGTTCGGCGTGGTGGACAGCAACTGATCCAGAGTTGCTCTGTTGATATTCGTTCGGAACAGATGCAACATCGTCAAGCTGTCGCTTCGAGGAGGATGCGGACGGTCCCATTGCAGCTTCCACGGTTGCGACATTGTGTATTCGAATTTCGAGACTGTGGAAGAGTAAAAGACGGGGCGAATAAGGTCGAGATCCATGTACGACACCGAATTCTCCGGATCCATTCTCTTGTCGCCCAAGACCACACCATCGAGTTTCGGGAACAATTGGTCTGCTCGCTTTATAATCTGCGGTAGAAAAAGCGAGTGCATCATAAATCCATCCCCAACGTCCAAAGTCCTTAACTCCGTGAACATCGTCAGAACCAGTGTCGCCAGGGCATCCTTATTGCGGCCTCGAAACTGCTCTTGCGATCTGTGCATGCTGGCATCCACGAGCCGATAGAACTGATTTGATGCGAATATAATCTGCGCTTTGGACAGTGTCGTACAGCCCTCAAGACCCCATAGATTGACGGTAGAGGTACGCTTGGTTCCGTCGCCTGGCCATGGATTGTACTTGGTCCAGCATGAGAGTGGTCCACGTAGTTTGAAAGACCTAACGTGCAAAGCGAGTTGCGGTCGCTCAAGCAGCGTCCGGAGTAGAAAGGCTAGCCTACGCGCACAGTCTCGAGACTTCGTAGCAACGAATTTGATGTCGCGGTATTGATAAGGTATTGTCTCTCTGTTGAGGGGTCGGGATACTCGCACGAGTGCGTTATAGTCGCCTCTGCTAAGATACTCGAGTATGAGGGGAAGTAAATCGTCCAGCGGAAGATCGTGTAGCCGACCCATGTTTGAACAGATAGAGCGCTGACACCGTTTTCGAAAAACCGACTTATTTAGCCCTGATACAACATCTTTTGAAAATTTTCGCCACGCATGAATCGTCCATGTCGCGAAATTCCGGAGCGGAAGGTGTCGACTGTGGGGGTTGTAGATGGAGGAAAAGGAAGGTGCGATGTTGACGAGTAGAGCGAAGTTGCCTCAGTCACATGCTTTAGCCGCCAGCCAGCTACCGCATACGGCAGCGTATGACCAGGGTCGATGGGGCGGCGAACCCGGAATCAGTTTAACCTGATATTGACTATTGTCCGACCGTGCAATATTGCAGTTCGGTTCGACAACGAGGCCTTTGGATTTTGATGATAAGTTTAAGCGCCCCTCCAATAAGATATGCGGGCAATAGATGAATTTCGACCTCCGACGCGTCAGTCTTTGGAAGGTGTGCAGGGCCCCCACAGCGCAGTGAGCCCATGTGCCACAGATGATGAATGGAGTTACTGTGCCTAGAGCTGCGGCGTTGCCGACCGATCGTCTGCGGAACTATCACCGGAATGATGACAGTAAGCGTGGTAGGATCGTCGTGTTGCATCCGAACGAACGCTTTTGCGCAGAAAGAACAGTTGCGATATTGCGGACTTCGATGCCCAGAGGATAGCTCTGCCAAGTGCTGCTCTTCTTGAGGCATTTACGCGTTGTCGTCCACGATAAGCGAATTTCGCGTGAGTGATGTATTCGCGAATCGCGTTGGAGGTCGCCGAATGGAGAAAAATTGTGTGCTCGGGGTTGCACACTCGCGCCATTATCAGTGAATATTGTGTTCGAAGTATTGAGCCATGTTCGAACAGGTTGAAGCCGAGCCGCATGCTACAGCTTCACCTATATCTGCGAACATGTCTCTTCTTATACTCACCCAGATGATATTGCGCAGCTAAGCCGAGTGGAATTCCATTGCGCTCACTTCGAATTAGCCTTTTGAAACGTTTAGCATTCGGGTAGGAAGGATCATATAACGTAACCTCTTGAACTAGATCCCAGTGCGCTGCTGCCTTTTTCCGAAGTAGTTGAGGACAGATGACTTTTGCGCCGATGGACTTGTTCCTACACGTGGTCGCGAACTCGTCGAACTGATCTTGGAACCAATGTAAAGTGTGGTCGGGCGGCTGCCAAACGGTGATCGAATGAAGACCACGTAGCGTATCAATCAGAGAAAGGGAATTTTGGTATATGCAAGACATGTCCATTCGAGCTCCGACGAGGTAGTTACTTTCCAATTGGGAGTCTTGCAATGATGGCATTTGCGACATGATCGATGTGTCGAACGGGTAAGCTGATTGGGCTCGAGACATGTCCGATCGGAGAGAAAGATGGCGCAAATCGGGTGGAAGTAAAGGCTCAAATTCGAGGGCAAACCAGAAGCTCGAGTCGCCACTGATAAATGGCAACGGGACTTCGAGCTCTTGCAACGCCGTAAATTCTCTGAGATCCAGTTGGCCGGTAACATGCTTTCGAATATCGGGCTGCTTGTAATACAGTTCCTCGCCGTTGTAAAACTCAACACTCAGCACAAGAGTTTTGAGCGTAGACCTTATTTTTCTCAAACTCTGGGTCCAATGCTGCAGTGATATCCAGGTCCAAGAAGGGTCGCTTTGATGTAGGGATCGTATACTGGAGTCATACCTAGAAGACGCAGTACTTGTCAGCAATTGTATTGAATGTAAAGCTCGAGATTTTAGGACTAGTGAGTCCATTGCGAATTTGTGTTAGAGCATTGGGGTATAAAGACTGCAAGGCCTCTCTAGAAGGTACCAGTGTCATTGTTTCGGGCACGGCACCTGTTCTAGGGATGATTGGCCGCACTTTGCAGCCACAAGTCACGACCACTACTTGAGACAAACGAGAGCACCTTATTCGTGTATAAACTAACAAGGTTACGATCTTACTTACCACAGCTCACATGTAAGTGACCCTAGATGAGGGGTACCTTGAAGCATCGCGTCGAGATTGTCCCAGATTTGACTGGAGTGACGAATGACCATGGTAGTGAGATGTGTTGTACGAAATGTACGGGGAACTATGGGCGGGGCGATACTTGGTTCGAAGATAGCCCTAGCATCGAACACGCGAGGTCAGTAAAGGTACTCAAGTCCGGCCTAAGACGTTCTCCGCCTCGCATTCGTGGCACGAGTAACAAGCAGCCGCAGGCACATGGTCCAGGTGAAACAGAGGGGATAGTAGCACTGGGACACGTACAATAGGTTTGTATCCGTGTTAGGGAATTCAAGTTTTCGCAACATCGGTAAGGCCAAAAGGACCCAGACTTTGCTGCTATCGTCCTTTTCTTTGTACCGCATTCCGGAATCTGAGTCGAAGTTGTACGACATATGTCTGATCGAAGCTATACGAGCAGCGAGGTCTGGCGAATGGCTCGCCCACTGATCGGCGTTGCGAAAGATACCGAAGATGACGCTGTGTAGTGGACGCAGAGTTTCGTTTTTCCGGTCAGCGAGATCAAGGCGGTGCAGCGATGGTAATAACAAGAACAGCAGTGCAGCATATGCTCCGTACTCGCGCGCTCCTATCGAAGCTCGCACGTCTTCACCTCCTGAAACCAAGGCCTCTTTTTCTAAGAGCTCCATGGATCGAAGTAATATGAAGCGTTGCTGGGCCTCATTATCATTCGGCAAGAAGCGCTGGCCACCGCGAACGCCATCTCTTGACGAGAGTCCTATGCGAAGCGACCTCACATATTTACCGAGTCTTGGATCGTTGAGAATATTGAAGCAAAGGCGGTCTATCCTGGGAAGACGGTCACCGGGAGTGATGAGGAGATCTATGTGACGATAAAGTAGCGGGATCACAATCTTGTAGAGCGAACTTGTCAGTCGTGAGAGGGCGCAGAGAGCAGGCTGCTCCAGGTAGGAGGCGAGATGTTCTACCAGTTCGGCAGGTAATTCGGAGAAGGACGCCATGCTGGAGGGTTGGATTGGCGAGAAGAAATGCCACTTCTACTACACGTCAAGAATCGAGCTGTGCGGGTGAAGGATGGGAGAGAAGGAGGGCGAGTGCAGAATGACTAGAGTTGTGCTGAAGAGGGGGTGTATGACCAGAGAGAGAACCGGCCCGTGCGCTCGTGCAGCCCTTCGGATGTTCTGGCGCCTATGACGTCTTTTGACAACAGACTGTCTGAATGGCCTTTTTGGCATCGTGGTATATGAATGCCTTCGGTGTCCAGGCCATACAGAATGTATCCTTAACCTGGGAATGACTTCGCGGAGGCAGAGGCTCTGGCGCAGCAAGAGACATAGAGGAGGGAAGGTGCACCCTCGCCAGATCGGATGCGGTTGATAGTGCGCCGATGCACGCGCTAGGCGTGGGTGTCTGCGGCAGCGCACGTCCGCCACTTAACGCGTCGTCCGTCGCGTCTTCGTTGAACGCGCCTCTCTCACGAACTTGACTCCCACATACGCATCCGAATTCCTCACTATGGCTCTTCCGCAGCAGCTACGTGGAAAGCAGGCCCGTGAGTACACGAAGAAAAACTTGAAACTGCACCAGCTCACACCGGCGCAGACGTGGACGGCCCGACATTCCTCACGTACACACCCAACGGCAAAAAGCTCATCACTACCGGAGTGGACCCTTTCTGCCGTGTTTTCAGCACCGGGTCCGACGAAGAGCCCGCCAATGTCGATGACTGTCAGGAGAACAATACAGCCGTCGCTGCTAGCGTACGTTGAGATTCATACGATCATGGAGGACTCGCGCTGATGGACGAGGCAGAATACTTTCTTCATCACCGGTTCCGAGGATGGGACCGTTAGCAAATACTCGCTGGAAAGCAACAGATTCGAGGAGATCCTGGTCAGGAGCACGCTGCCAGTCCGAGATGTGGCCCTGAGCCCTGATGGGAATTGGGTTGCTGTCGCAAGCGAGTAAGTGGCATCCAGTTGAGTGACATGAAACCGAGACTGACTGAAACAGTGAACTCGTCGTCTACGTCGTCAACACAAAAGACATGATGCAGGTCAAGAGGTTGCGCGATCAGAACCGCTCCGTGAAGCACGTCTCCTTCGACAAGACCGGCACTCGCCTCGCTGTGTCCTGCACCGACGGCAATGTGTACATATACGATATGGAGTCAGAAGAGCCCGAGATGATTAAAAAAGTGGAAAACATGATCAAGAGCCTGGACCCAGAATCAGGATCGAGCTCTAAGGTGCTGTGGCATCCAGACGGCAGAGCGTTCGCAACACCGACTGGGCTCCGAGAGATACAGGTCATGTCAACGAACGATTGGGAGCGACAACGGTCTTTCAAGACGGGGCATTCGGCAGACATCACAGCGGCAGCGTGGTCTCCTAACGGCGCCTTGGTAGCTACGACCTCAAGCGACTTGAGTCTGAGCCTGTGGGATGCGAAGACGCAGAGACTGCTCAAGAAGTACGATGATATCAAAGCTACAATCCAAGCCATGGTCTGGCACCCAACGGAGAATATTCTCTCCTACACCCAGATAGATGGCCGCCTCTACATTCATAACGATGTCGTGCCGCCGGAGCATGTCCACATCCTGGAAAAGCCTCTGCAATCCGCACCCTTCTTCCATGACCCTACAGAAGGTCGGTCGAATGCTGCGACCGCCGGTTTGGAAAACGGCGCAAAGTTTGATCTTCCCCAACGCCGCCAAAGGGAGGGTACTGTAGACTCGCTCGACAGCCTTCTCGGGCCCGAATTCCAGGATGACGTACCAGACGAAGAGATGGAGGATTTTGTTGTAGACGATGATGGCGCTGGATACGCGCCCGCGATCAATGGCCACGGCAAGCGCACAAACGGCCATCTTGGGGCTTTGGAATCATTCAACAAACGACGGCCTTACACTTCCTCCTCCACATTCAAACCGCAAATACACGAGCCTTTCCAGCCTGGTGCGACGCCCTGGCGCGGTAACCGGCGTCTTCTTTCCTGTTCATTGGTTGGTTACGTGTCCACCGTCTCACAGGAAGGCGATCACCACACCGTCGAAGTCAAATTCTACGACGAATACACGCATCGAAACTTTCATTTCACGGATATCTACAAGTACGACAAAGCCGGGCTCAACGAGAACGGCACGCTCTTCTCGTGCCAGCCACAAAATGGCGATCCAGCCAGGATATACTATCGTCCGCATGAGACGTGGACGACGCGAACGGATTGGCGGACTGACTTGCCTGCGGGCGAATTCGTGACTGCAATTGCGTTGAGCGAGAGCTATATCGTAGTGTCTACGAGTACGAACTACGTCCGCATATACTCACTCTTCGGCCTGCCTGTCCGCGTTTACAGACAGAAGGCGTCACCAGCTGTAACATGCGCGGCCTGGCGCGACTACGTGCTTACTGTGGGTAACGGCCCTGTGGGTGGAGACGGCACCTCACAACTTCTCTACACTATTGAAAACATCAAACGAGACGAGATCTATCAATCCGAAGACATCGTCGCCCTTCCGCCCAGAACAACCCTCACATCAGTCTTCTTTTCTGCAGATGGTGATCCATACATCTACGGTTCCGACGGTGTGCTGTTAACGCTACTACGCTGGCGGACGAACGGGCAAGCGCGCTGGGTTCCCATGCTAGACACAAAATGCCTGTCACGTCGTATGGGTGGTGGAAAGGAAGAGAGCTATTGGCCTGTTTGCGTTGCTAAAGATGCAAAAGATAAGCACGTATTTCACTGCATGATTGTCAAAGGAAGCGAACAGTATCCGACGAACCCACCACCCATGTTGAGCGAATTCCCGCTCGAAGTACCTCTCTCCTCCTCCATCGACAAAGCCCGCGAACGCGGAAAAGACGGGGACGTCGATGCCATATCCGACGACGAAGATGCTCCAGCACGCAAGGTTACAAACCAACAACAGGAGCTCGAGAACAGATACGTTCTCTCCTCCATCCTCCATTCGCAGTTATCGGAGACTCTGTCTCATACACGACCTACCCAAGACCAGAAAGTGGATTTGTTGAACAAGGAGGTCGACATCGATAGGACCTTGATTCAACTGCTGGCTCTTGAATGTATGGCCGTCGCGGAGGATCGGAGCATGAAGGGATTGGAGCTGGTTACACTGATGAAGGATGCTAGTGGGAAGATATTGGAGGCTGCTGCCAAGGTGGCTGAGAGGTTTGGGAAGGACATGCTCCTGGAGAGGATCAGAGAGTTGCAGGAAAAGCGTCTGATGGGAGGTGAGGATGAGGAGGAGTATATGTAGATGGTGGGATCTGGGATCGTAGTTGGGTTGGAGATGCATTGACGGCGCTTGCTTTGCTTTTGGAGATGACTGCGGCATGAACTCGATGATGAGTATCGGCCATGTTATGAATCCCACAGCATCATGTTCTACCTCATACTCTATGTTCGCCAATCTATCCTCGTCTGCGAGCTTGGAGCGTGTGCTGTTCGACGTTGGATCAGCCTTGCCAGCCGTTTAACTCGATGGGCGTTCAACACCTCGACTGCCCTTTAGCCCTAGAGGCACCGCCAGACGTAGGCGTACAGGCTAGGGACCTTGGCCCACTGTGCTACATCCCGTGGTAGGTGGTAGAGGTGCATGTGCACATGGCGCGAGTCAGGTTGTCCGCTGTTGCGAAGGCGAGAAAGGCAAAATTGGGAAGGGCACGGAGCTGTATGACGGCGGTCTCTGTCATTTGAGAGATGATGGTTGACTTGGGCAGGTAGGTGGGGTGGATAGAGAGCTTTGAATGGCAAGAGTAGAGCGAGGTTTCCTTCTCGTGACTCAAC
>Ga0247740_1001299_pt1 | contig 10813 bp, 14 predicted proteins | sample UWRJL148409B2_FD_180942 | JGI IMG/M metagenome (GOLD analysis project Ga0247740, IMG submission 180942) | Plant litter microbial communities from Arlington Agricultural Research Station in Wisconsin, United States - UWRJ-L148-409B-2 | ecosystem: Environmental > Terrestrial > Plant litter >...
GATTTTTCTCCTAGCTCGAGGTCGTCTAGGATCGCCGAAACCTGCGGACTCAACAGGCTCATTCTCCCAAAGCCGCTGTTTTCCGGGACATTCAGCTCAGCTGTCGGTGCAGCTGCAGCTTTCGAGCGTGCTGGCGGGAGGTCGAAATATGACGCCATGACTGACTATGTTGTTGAATGACGCGTACTCGAAGAAAATGGGATTGTGTCAAGAGCGGGTTGGTATCACTGGATAAATAAGACGTGGTGGAGGTTCGGGGCAGTGCTCTTGGGAGTTCTTGTGTGCTTCATGGGCGACTTGGCACGCAGGCAAGGGGGCGTTGTTATGCGGGGTGATGACGCAGCGCGCGTTGATTGGCTAGCGCGTGCTGATTCATCAGATTGTCACTCACACTTTGATCCCAACGCGCGTCTCTAACGAGAAGACGGACCTTACATAGGCAGCGAAATTCAACTTTGTGTAGCATGGGTTCATGCTCATATTTGACTCTGAGGAAAAGACATCAGTCCAATGCATTAGCCATCTCGATCTCGGCCGAGACGTCATCATATTCGTCAGTCTCGGGATTCTGTACCGGTGTTTGATCCCTCGGATATACATCCTCAGTATCGATCGCATGCGCGGGTAAGGCCAGATATGACGACGTTTAGAAGTTCCTCCAGATTCATAACTTCGTTTTACTTCTTCCATCGCTTTTCGAGAATGAGGCTCGGAGGGCGAATTCTGGTGAGACCAGAGAGGAAACTCTTGAGAGTAGGCTGAGTCAGATCGGAAACAGATCAGTGTCAGAACAGAGTCAGATCAGGGTCAGATCGTATCTTTGGTGTTCCAGCCATGTTCATCACAACGTAGTGAATCTGTGGGTGGGGGAGACTTATCGGGTTCTCGCACGGGTGGGATGAGTTCAGGTCGGTAGTCCAGTGTCAAAGCGACCGAAGAACCTGTAGTTGTTGCAAAGCTCCCACTGTATCCGATTGGAATGTAATTTCCGGCACGGGCGGTTTGCATTCCTTCTAGCTCAGCGCATCCACCCTGAGTTTTTAAAGTCTCGACCCCGCTCCAATAGGACGGCCTTTAACGACCCCAACAAATGCTCTCGCTTGCCCCTGCTGTGCTGCTGTGCAGTTCAGGACAGCCAGTGGGCGACATTAAAGTCCCTCTTCTTGCCATTGCTATCTTGGTACGATAATTCTCTATTGGCAATATACACCCTGTCGAGAAGGTAACTAAGATGTCATGGCTTTCTTTGTTAAATAAAGCCCAATGGCTGGGTGGGGTACATAGTTATCGTAGCTCATCCAGAGAAGCTTCGAGGCCTATTGCGTTAGGCTATGGGGCGTGCTGCCTTAGAACCACGACGGCGAACTCGCAATCTGCAATTTTCATCCATAAGGATATCAATGCATTTTGTTTTAGATCGTCCAGGCTGTGTATGTACTTTGTACTCATGAATTACGGCCAGGGTTATCTGTCTTACAGATTAACGACCTGAAGAGATTCAGATTGATGGCTTTAATTGTCAGTGGGAAACACCAGTGCTGATCCTCGCACTTTATATTCGTAACTTGTATAGCACTCACTTCTCGGATGCGAGACTGGGCCAAAGGTAAGTATACATGCTCATGTGCTAGTATCGTTATACGAAAGACTTCATCTGGGTGACTTCAATACCGGTCATGATGCATTGTTTGATCTCTCGGTTGACTTGATCGGCTGGAATTGACTCAATAGCGACAAGATCCTTCATATTGTCGCAGTCCCGAGACGTGTGTTCCGGACGAAGTCCAATTCTCAGTGCATACGTGTGTTGCGTCACACGCGTAACAATGCACACCGAAAATGCTATCTGCCCCAAGTGCTGCTCGTGCACTTGTGCTCATCTCATCGCACAACTATCTTATACTTCCGCCACATCCATCGCCCTCAAAAACCCTGCCATCCACTTCACAGTATCCACATGGCCCTGCACCCCCACCCTCTCATCAACTGTATGAATGTTGCCCAAACCCTTCTGCTCCTTATCCCAGCCCGGACCATAACGGAAGATGTGCTCGCTTACGTCCCAATAATACCTCGTGTCGGTGTTACCGGTCATGATGCCTGGAGCAACCAACAAAGCCTCTCCGTACAGAGCTCTAGTGGTTCCGGCGAGGACGGCAAAGGGGGTGGTACGGTTGGAGGGGATATTTGTCGGAGTAATCGGTGCAGGCTCTAGTACTGTGTCGCGTGCGGAAAGGGTGATGCTGGAGGGAGTTTCTGTACCGTTAAACGGCGTAAGCTTGAGGTAGTGCTTATCTGCTACCTGACCCGCAAGTGATATGATGTGGTCGAAAACTGCCTTGGAGCTAGACCCCACGTTGATTCGATGGTTGACTGTAAACTGCGTCCTTTCAGGCAGCGCGTTCGTTTTGATACCTCCAGAAATAATATCCACAGCCACACTCGTCGTAAACAGATACTTGATGTCAGGTCCCGCTTTCGCGGCTTCCAGAGCGAGAACGTCCTTTTTGTGCTTCTGAGAGCTAGTGCAGGATTGGTGGCTTCGCTTGTGGAGAAGATGTTTGAGTTTCTTTGGAAAGTCGGGTGCGTGCTCGGCGCCGCAGTAAAGCCAAGATAGATACGGATTCTCGTCGTCGAGAATTGGATCGTAGGCATGGCCTTCGATGAGGGTGATGAGTTCGCTAGCTACGCCGATACCGTTGTGCGTGGGCGGGATGGAGGAATGCCCGCCGGGCATGCGTATCGTGATGTCGACATCGACAAAGCCCTTCTCGGCAACGCCTGGGATGGCCCAGTTCTTGCCCCAGCTTTCAACATTCACGGCACCCTCGTCGATGATAACAGCCACGCCATTGTGCCCATACCTTTTCTGTAGGAATTGCCCAAGATGGTGTGCACCTTCTTGCCCGCTGATCTCCTCATCAAAACCAAATGACAAGACCACGGTGCGTTGCGGCATGAAGTTTGCTTCGACGAGTGCCTCGACCGCCTCTAGAATACCAATGAGCTGATTTTTGCAGTCACTGGCACCTCGTCCCCAAACAAACTTCCCGTCAAAGAACCCACTGAAAGGAGGATGGGTCCACTGCTCCACGGTGCTGTCTGGGACCGGCACAACATCTTGATGCGCCATCAAAACCGTAGGCTTCAATGTCGGATCGGTACCTGGCCAAGTGTACAACAACGCATGCGTATTAACCTTCTCCACCTTTAGCGTAGAGTGCGTAAGCGGGAAAGTTTTGGCTAGGTAGTCGGCAAAGCTGTAGAAAATATCCCAGCGCGGGTCTACACCCACAGCACCGAGGTCATCAAACGACTGTGTAGGAATTTTGACGGCACCAGACAAGCGTTCAATCGACTGGTTGCGGAAGGTCTCGGACTTGAAATAGTCGTCCATTTGATCCAACTCTTTCGTCGACTTTAGGACCAGAGGTTCGACTTGCGGGCAACGTGATTCCACGGCTTTGGGGCTTCGGGAATGCCATTGCGGGTGTGTGCGGTCGATGATGTAATTGCGAAATACCAATACAATCGCCAACAATAGCAGAGTGATCTTAGTCCAAGGCGTAGATTTCGATGCAGTTCGAGTCTTTGGTGCCCCAAGAAGGGCTTCCTTCTCCGTCATCTCGGCCTTTGTAGAGGTGAGCAGGTTGAGGAAAGTTGAAATGGCAAGAGGAACATTTGAAGCGTGTCGGAGATAAGCGCCCTAAACTAGGCCTAATAGAGAAGGTGCATGACAATGCAACGAATTTTGGAGTTAAGATCCACCATCGTAGTGGAGATTCCGCGGATGGCATCACGATTCACTCATACTACTGAGAAATAAGTCCACGAACAGAACATATAGCACGAGGCAGGCCAAGATGACAAATATGAGGCGGAGTAGTGAGCTTCAAGCAGAGCAGAGCACCGGCTTTTAAACTAGCCTGTATGCTGCTCCTCCACTTAGCTCCTTGTGGGCCACGTAATATCTTGCTCCAACGAGCATGCTCCCTCGATTCGACCAGTTCTTGTCGCAGATGCCCCTGATCGCTCAAAGTCCATATGTGCATACTGCTTCTACTGACTCGCAACGTCAAGAGACTAGGTATTGGCAACTTGGAACACGGCGAAACCGAAAGGGAGGGCCGGAAATGGGCCCAAAGGCCATCAAAGAGTGCTGTTGATATCGTAGTGGGTGTAATCGTGGCGCAAGGCTCTATACCCAACAGCATTGCCGTTAACCGGGTCGCAATGGTTGCCACCACCAGCGAGAAAGGTCCTTGTCGTGTACAACGGCTTGTGCTCTGGGTGAGCACTTGACTTGCTATCAATCTTCTGGCGGAGGTGCCAAGATGATCTAACAGGTGGGTGTAAACAAGCTTAATCGTTCAATGTCAAGCCGAAAACTCAATCGCATGGACGGTACCAGGAAGGCAGCTCGTGATGATAGAATCCGCGGACTAGCTGTTATTTCCATTTGTGACAGCGATGACGTTGAAAAGTCTGTAGACTGCATAGTTTACAATACCGTCTGTGCCTCAGGAGCTTGGTGCCGTGATCGTATTCTAATCTGGCATCGGCTTCTTCGTTTGCGATACCGGTCTCTTAGGCGCAACATGTAACTCTTGTTAGGTTCAGCCATACAAGGAACATGGTGGACGGCGTGGACGGCGCATGAAGTAGGAGGTTGACGAAGTTCTTCAGGCAGTCGGCGCAGGTTCGATAACAAGCAAGCTTGCGAACGAGCCAGCCTGGCGCAAGTCTGATCTATCCGGTTCCCGGTAATCCGGCCTTGCACACCATGTCGGAAGGGTCTTTGACCGGGGAGATGTATCCGTTTTTCTCTCCCGTCCGGCGAGATGGTTGAGCACCGCCACTCGGTAGCTGGATACGCTCGCCATGATGATCGCCACAGCAGTTTCGACGATCAGCAAGAGAAACAGTGTAACATACTGAATCCGGTGAGTTTGAGCGTTGTATTGTAGAGCTAGACGCGTAGCAGCGACTACCACAGTGAAAATCGACAAGCTTTTGAAGCTGCAGTTGATGATAGTGTACGATCGAGTCATATTCGCCATGTGTATAAGCAGCGTAGGAATCACTAAGACTACGTCCAGAACGGTCAGCTCGCATTCTAGCCTGCAGACCGTGCATACTGACCAAGTAGGTCGGTCACAATGTCGATAGTCGTGACAGCCATCTCCCATCGTACCGTCTCAGCCCGAGATAGGTAACGGCATTTCCCTACTACTATTAGCGTGGCAAAGATAGAAAACTTTGGGCCCACCAACCTAAGCTCGGACAAAGTACTATGGGTTGACTAAGGGTGAACAAAAAGCCTGTGGTACAAAGGCAAACCGTAGCCCAATAATATCGAGTCAGGTGCACATTGACATATGCATACGGTGGTTTGTAGAACTTGAACTGTACTAAGAAGCACAGCTTGACGCAGTATATCGCGATCCAGAGCATCTCCATAGCTGCAGTGAGGCGAAGGGGGGCCATATCCTGGGCAGAGATCGCATAAAAGGTGTAGGTCGCCGGGTTATCAATCGAGTAGACCACGCTGAGGACGGAGTGTAAAAGCCCCGAAGCAGTAAACAGCATCGGGAGTGAAGCAACTAGGATATAGTCGCGGGCCATAAGTCTTCCTTTGATTGAAATACGAAGAGCGATGCGGGAAGTCAGGAAGAGTGTCGCGAACACACAGAGTGACCACATGGCGATCTAAGGATCGTCAGCAACCGTCATGCGTTGTGCCATTCATTTCACTCACCTTGAAGGCCATCGTGGACATGATCGGAGAGATTCCCTCTGGTGATAGGGTCGCAGCCACCGTAGTGTTTTGGGACGTGTTCAGCATGACTCTCGCCCTGCACGATCATGAGCGCTGTCGCAGGGCGTACAGACTGGTCTTCCTTTCGCAATCATGCCGGTGTAGCCTGCGCGAAGAGTTGATGGCGTTCGATGGGGAAGTCTTGCGTTTGTGATGCCTACTGTGGTGTGGCGTCTCATCATCTCGGCCGGAGACCGAAACGACATGGGAAGACGGTCCGTGCGTGAGCGGGGCCAAGCCAATACAATATACAGTTCAACAACCTTGCCCAGGGTTTTTCCAAAAGGGAACCGACTGTTGTGCCGCCAGACTTTGGCACAGAAAACCTTCTTAGCGATATCAAGTCTGCTGCCGGCCCTGTAGCTAGTCAATTCGTAAGCGAGGCATCCGAAATCGCCACGAAGGTGAAAAGCGCTGCGACCTCTGCTGCTACAGGCTTTCTAAGAGCTATCGAGAGGACTATTCCCCAAAACCTTTCGTTAGGGACCCAAAGTTTCTGTGTCGGCTTCATAGATGATGTGAGTTGCCAGGGATTGCCACTAAACCTATCGGACCTGCTTCCTAGCGCTGTGGAAGACCTTCCGGATGTATTCCAAACCGTTATTCAAGACGCAATCATCAACCTACAGCCGATCGCCACTGCCCTTACTAACATCGCATATATCCGGATATTCCTGGTTTTGGGCCTTGTCTTGTGCTAATTTTCACGGTACTCTTCTTCACTTCCACACTACGGCAAATGCTGTGCATTCTTGGTGTTCTTATGCGCCTTAGCCGCCGGTCTAGCATTATAGTTCATATCGTGCTAACTTTGACGACTACAGTGTCGCCGGCTTTGCTAAGAACCGAGGTCGGATGATGTTGTATTAGGCGATTGCTTGAAGGTACGAACGATCAATTGGCACCATTACCCTTGAGTAATCATATGTATCGTAGAGTTCCCTTATCCAATCAAATTGTAATGGCAGGCGTCTCTTAGTCCATCGACACGTTTTGAGATACCGTGGCTAACAATTTCTCAACCTTGCGCATCTAACTAGTCCGTCCTTCCCTGCCCCATTTGCACCGTGATTCCGCCAAGACTAGGTAATCCCAAGAATCCCGGGAGCACGCTTGATCCCCGGAGCAATGGGAGCAGGCGTGCTGGGTCAGGACTCTGAAGGTCGGACTATAGATCTAGAGGATCTCATTGCTTTCGACTCTCCGTATTCAACTCACTCATTCAGTCTATACTTTTGGATTTGCTTTACCAAACTGATAGTCACGGATAATTTTCCTTTTTATAGAATTGGTTTACATCAGAAACACCTACCCATTCTGTGCGAACTATATGTCAGATCATACACTACTTGTCTCATCCGCTATATCGGTACGCATATACGCCGACTGATCGCCATTCGTAGCTAACATTTGAACCGATGAGCTGCCGCCACTTGATTGGCTCCCACTTCGGTGCTGTCCGACGGGTTGAAATTGACGAAGATGAATTCAGCAGGTTGGCTGGCAGCGCGGGCCTGCGTTGAAGGTTTTGAGGATTTCTGGCGGTGTGATGCCCAAGAGGAGCGTGCATTCTGTGCTGGCTCTGGAAGCCGAAGCTGCTCAGAGTTGAAAGATGGTTGTAGTGGCACCAGCGGCGGTTGTCCATTCCACGAGTGCAGCGGCGGTTGGTGATTCCACGAGTGCAGCGGTGGTTGGTGAATCTACGATTTCAGCGGCAGTAGCCAGTAACACAGACGAGCTACGAACCTCCATTACCTAAGAACCGGACAATTTCCAAGAAGGAAGGCGGGAATAATGATTGTCGATAATTGGAATAAGAAATTTCCGACAAAAGGAGGAGGCGTGTGTTCATTCGCCGTGAAGAAGCCGAAGAGACCTAAGAGTTGAAGTGTGATAGCAAGCCGAGCGATGCCCACGATGGACCAAGGAGTATTTCGCCATACCACCCATTCTACATTGAAGCTCAACCAGCAAATGTAGGCCTAAGGTGTTTTGGCCTCGCATAATGTTTAAGAGGATGAATACAAACCTCAACGCTGAGCCCATAGACCCAAGGCACCGCCAGTGCCAATGGGTAACCATATTGACGACACGCAGGGTAAGATCGCTTCTTGCATGCTTACTAGATGGCAAATGGCACGATAGCAAGTACCAGGCCTAGAAAAGATAGCTCAAGCTTTCCAACAAGCCGTACATTCGATTCCGGAGGTACGTATACATACCAATAAGCCCAGAGATAACCACCGTAAACACGAAACCCCTATGCGATAGGTCCGACATCGTGTTGACGCAAAAGAAAGAGGGCAACTGGTGACGGGGAGGCAGACGACGAGATGAACTGAAGCACGAGAAGGCAGACGTTGCAACTCTTCGAGGAGAACGTCACGATAGGGACCGTCCGGTACGTCCGCTCAGGAGGTTGTGTTTGGCATTCGGGTGCCCCCATTATGCGTCGGGAGGTGGAAGCGGCATTGATGCCGAGCTTCGGACATAAGGCGAGCGGTGTTTGCCTTGATTGCGGGGATGAGGTCTGACGTCCTGCGATAATAAAAACCACTTCTGGCTAGTTTCGCCCGTAGAAGGAAAAGGCTGGGCCGCAGACACCGAGTCGGAATTGTGACAGGTAGGTCAGGTCACAAGCGAGTATGGCGCGCAGCTAACACCGTACACGTTAGAGGATCATCCGAAGCTATTGAAGCGGAGCTACGCTTCGTGCGCAAGTCCTTTGTCTGCGTCTTACGTCCTATACCCTTTGCCTGCGTCCTACGTTCTGCACCCTGCAACCCACATCCTGTGGCTACGATGCATCCCATTCCAGCTCCTGCAGTTATTATTTTTGCGCTCCTCGGCGAGCTGCTTGTCCTGTCCCAGGCGTTTCGCCCATGGGAAAGCTCTATAGCTAGTCATCTAAACGGAAATCATCGAATCCAGATCAACTTTCACCTTCTACACTTGTGAGTATATCTTATTGACTAGTTGGCACTACATGCTAACATGTGAAGAGCACCGTGTGTCGCTGGGATAGATATGTGTACAGTTGCGGGCATCCCGATCGCACAGCTTTCGTGGGCCAATGTGCTGCTGCACAGCAGAGAGGTTCATCTTGCGCCGAATCTGCATCGAATAATACTTGGAACACAACCACACAAACTTAGTCATGCGGCTGCGATGAGGAGTATGGAACGCCAGAGTCCATAGAGGATGGGGGTAAGACTTTACTGAGTGGTGTGCTGTTGAGTGGTGTGCTTTTGAGCAGTGTGCTGATGAGTGGTGTGCTGTTGAGTGGTTCTGCACCATCAAGCAAACCAGTGGTCAGAAGCAATACTAAGCATGATTCACAACGGGGCATCTGGAAAGTTCTCTTTGACCTCATGGTAGTAACGCAAAAGTATTTGCTTCAATTTCAGGTGACGACGAGTCGTCGAGCACCAGTCACGTGGTCTGACCGACCCACTTGATCCGAGAATCATCCGGAATGTGCTCAGACGTAAGCGAGCACCCCGCTTTATTGCTGGCATGATTGTTGCCTTTTCTGGTGGGGTACTCACGAGGCAGGGAGGCATCCAGAACAGCTTGGCAATATTCTCACTGAGTATGTTTGGGGGCCAGAAATCGCATGAAGTGGCCTTCCAGAGTCACCTTGGCTGAAGTTTTTACTTCTCCTCTCTCAGTCGCGCGTCATGGCATCTTCTATAGAGATAGACAGTTCATGCATCCCGACTAGACCTTCACGTCTTATCTACATTATTGCACCAGGAACGCTGGTGCGCCTCGGCCCTGATCTGGACGGAGCTCTTACCTCAGTCATAGCAAGCCTACAGGCTGCTATCTCTAGTCCAAAGAAACCTAGCCATTTCGCTACAACATACAGCCGTGTCAGCATCACCATAGTGCTAGACTGCGGCGAAAACGTGGAGCTCCAGGTATTCCGGTTACTGCACCAACGAAACGGAAATAAACTACTAGGATACCCAGACCAGGGACTTTCAAGCCGCATCTTGAACCAACTTCAAGACATACAAAAATATCAGCCTAATATCCAAACTCCTTTCACTTGCGTGGAGGATTGGAGAGGGTACGGACCAAAAGATCATCAGATCTATGAAGAAATGGCGAAAGCAAGTACTTCTGCCAGTGCGTGGAAAGACTTTAAAAATGCTGTCAGTGGTTATCTTCCTTCTACCCTACAGAGATACTAACGATCACTCAGCGTCGACTAATGAATGCGGCTCGAAAAGACCATGGTTGAGGCTGGAGACAAAGCTCGTTATTGAGGTGCAAGAGGGAGTCGTAGGCGACCTGGTTGGTGGGCACGATGTGACACAGCGTCTTTGGATGCATTAAAAAGGAGGACCAGATAGAGTAGGAAGGCGAGCGTTTCATGGCAGCTCTAGGGGAGATTGTAATGGCATTTCTATATCGTGTCTAGCTTGACCATGCGCTGCACATCCCTCCTAGAAGCACTACGTAATGTGCTAAGGCGGCATACGCGTTGCCTCTAGGGTTCTTGACGGGCGGAGGCTGAATGTGCTCTCTGTAGGCATATAGCGTTGTGACTTATCCGGCGTTATACGCGGTTGAACGTGGTGGACAAGTTTCCCTGTGCAATTTTTGAGTGCATAGACAGTGAAGGCCACATATAAAGACAAGCCAGCAGTAACAACAGCTCGTAGCGAACAGGACTTGGTTTGGAGGTCGTGGGGTATGCTGAAGCTCGGACCCTGCGCCGTCTCCAGCGCGACTTCCCGAGCTCAAACGTGACTACAATATGAGCATGATGCGATTGGGTCGAGAATGTGGAGGAGCAGTATTGTAGGGTGCGGTCGAGATTTTCCATTAAGTTAGCTATGTTCATGAGGGCATTAGCTTTGTTGCTGAACAAAAAGTTGCAGCGTGGGACGTGTGATTGGTCACTCGCAGGTCGCCCTTCTGACATGTATTTCTGCCCAAGGAGCCGCTCTACCGACGGAGAAGCTTCAAGTATGTCTCTATGCA
>Ga0247740_1001303_pt1 | contig 10782 bp, 8 predicted proteins | sample UWRJL148409B2_FD_180942 | JGI IMG/M metagenome (GOLD analysis project Ga0247740, IMG submission 180942) | Plant litter microbial communities from Arlington Agricultural Research Station in Wisconsin, United States - UWRJ-L148-409B-2 | ecosystem: Environmental > Terrestrial > Plant litter >...
CAAAACGGCCAGAGAAGGCTCCCCGAAGCGCAAAGCACAAGCCGAGGGACGCGCAAAGTCCACGTCGCTGCGCCTGGGTTCCGCGCAGCGCACGACGAAACGCTGAGAGAACGTCCCCGAAGGCCGGTCCGGCCCGACAAAAGCCCCGTCCGAGAGGACAATCCTGCACAGCCGAGGTAGGCTCCCCGGCCTGATGACTTACCGCAGCAGCACCTCGACACAAGGCCGCAACATGGCTGGCGCGCGTTCTCTCTGGCGCGCGACCGGCATGAAAGACGCGGACTTCGACAAGCCGATCATCGCAATCGCCAACAGCTTCACCCAGTTCGTCCCGGGGCACGTGCATTTGCATGACGTCGGGCAGCGCGTGAAAAAGGTGATCGACGCGGCCGGCGGCTGGGGCGTGGAGTTCAACACCATCGCGGTCGACGACGGCATCGCGATGGGTCACGGGGGCATGCTCTATTCACTGCCCAGCCGCGATCTAATCGCCGATAGCGTCGAGTACATGGTGAACGCACACTGCGCGGACGCGCTGGTGTGCATCTCCAACTGCGACAAGATCACGCCCGGCATGTTGCTCGCAGCCATGCGCTTGAACGTCCCGACCATCTTCGTATCCGGCGGGCCGATGGAGGCTGGCAAGATCGTCGGCACGTATGACCGAGACGGCAAGCAGCTGGTACGAAAGCTGGATTTGATCGATTCGATGATCGCCGCCAGCGACTCGAAGGTGAGCGACGCCGAGCTGAAGGAGATGGAGCGCTCCGCGTGCCCGACCTGCGGCTCGTGCTCCGGGATGTTCACCGCCAACAGCATGAACTGTTTGAACGAGGCCCTCGGCCTGGCGCTGCCGGGCAACGGCACCCTGCTCGCCACGCACGCTCGACGGTGGGAGCTGTTCGCGGCCGCCGGCGAACGCATCGTACAGATGGCCAAGCGCTTCTACCTCGAGGGTGACACAACGGTGCTGCCGCGAAGCATCGCCACCTTCGACGCCTTCGAGAACGCGATGACGCTGGACATCGCGATGGGCGGTTCGACGAACACCGTGCTCCACATCTTGGCCATCGCCGAAGAAGCGGGCGTGAACTTCAAGATGTCGGACATCGACCGCTTGTCCCGAAAAACGCCGAGTATCTGCAAAGTAGCGCCGAATTCCAGCTACCACATCGAGGACGTGCATCGCGCAGGCGGCATCTTCACCATCCTCGGTCAGCTCGACGAAGCCGGCTTGATCCACCGCGGCGTACACACCGTGCACGAGACGACGATGGGTGAAGCCATCGATCACAACGACGTGCACCGACCGACGGCCACGGAGGCGGCCAAGCAGCGCGCGCTGGCGGCTCCCGGCGGGGTGCCGACGCAAGTCGCGTTCTCACAGGACAAGTACTTTCCGAGCATCGATGGCGACCAAGAGAAGGGCTGCATCCGGGACGTGCCGCACGCATACACGACCGAAGGCGGGCTGGCGGTGCTGTACGGCAACATCGCCGTCGACGGCTGCATCGTGAAGACCGCGGGAGTGGATGAGTCGGTCTGGAAGTTCGAAGGACCGGCAAGGCTGTTCCACTCGCAGGATGCGGCCTGCGACGCCATTTTGGCCGATCAAATCAACGCCGGCGACATCGTGGTCATCACCTACGAAGGGCCCAAAGGCGGACCGGGCATGCAAGAGATGCTGTATCCGACCTCCTTCTTGAAGGGCAAAGGTCTGGGCAAAGCGTGTGCTCTGATCACCGACGGCCGATTCAGCGGGGGCACGTCCGGGCTGAGCATCGGGCACGTCTCGCCGGAAGCAGCCGAGGGCGGCGCCATCGCCCTGGTCGAAGAAGGCGATCGAATCCTGATCGACATCCCCAACCGTCGCCTCGACCTCTTGGTCGACGAACGCACCATGGCCAAGCGCCGCGAAGCCGCCGAGGCGCGCGGCCGTGACGCTTTCCGACCGAACCGGGACCGCTACGTTTCGACCGCTCTGCAAGCGTATGCTTTGATGACCACGAGCGCCGCCCGCGGCGCCGTGCGTGACCTCGCGCAGCTCACGAACGGCAAGCACGGTCGATGACCACGCGCGTGCTGTTGATTCGGCACGGGGCCACCGTGCTCAGTGCCGAAGACCGCTTCGCCGGCGCGACCGACGTCGCGCTGTCCGAGGCCGGAGAGCAGCAAGCACGCGCCCTCGGCGAACGTCTCGCCGACGAGACAATCGCCGCCGTGTACGCGAGCCCAATGCAGCGAACGGTCGCGACCGCCGGCTTCATCGCGGCACCGCACCAGCTGACGCTCGAGACCGACCCGGGGTTGCGTGAGATCGATCACGGTCGCTGGGAGCAGCTCACCCGGCGTGAAGTCGAACAGCGCTTCCCGGAAGAATATGCCAACTGGGAGGCGGACCCATTCACCTTCGCCCCCGAAGGTGGGGAGTCGGGCCTGAGCGTGATGGCCCGCGCGCTGCCCGTGATTCGCCGGATCGTAGTGGCGAATACCGACAAGACGGTGGCCGTCGTCTCGCACAAGGCCACGATTCGCTTGGTCCTGTGCAGCTTGCTGGGCATCGACGCTCGGGGCTACCGCGATCGACTCGATCAATCGCCCGCGTGTCTCAACGTGCTCGACTTCAAAGACCCGGTTCGCGCGCGCCTGGTCGTGTACAACGACACTTCGCACTACGCGCTGCGCCCGGCGAAGTCCCACTCGCGCTTGTCCAAGTGGTGGGGCTGAACGCGCGCGAGCGATTACACGCCGTGCGCAATTTTTACGTTTCGCCAGACTTGCGCGACGCTGCGCTGCGGAAGCCTCACCGGCCTTGATCGTCCGAGCGTCACGAAACCGCTAACTCCGTCGTTGTAGCGCGGTCCGAGGTAGTGCAATGCTGCGTCGATCAAGGTTACGACCGAAGTGGCGCGTACTGACATACCACCCTCCCCCGAGTCCGATGATCCGGTCAGCGAGCAGCGCTTCGTCGGTGAGGCGGTCGCCATCAAGTTACGCTACCGGCAAGCGCTAATCACACTCCGCGCCGGTAAGCTGTACCTGGGCCGAAGCCCCGAGTGCGAACTGGCCATCAGCGATCCCGCCGTTTCTCGCCGGCACGCCCGGCTTTGGGTTAGCCCGATGCAGATCGTGATCGAAGATCTGGGCAGCCAAAATGGCGTGTACGTGAACGGAACGCGAATCCAAGGCCCCTGCGAGCTGGTGGCCGGCGATCGGCTACGCATCTGTAGCCATGAACTGGAGCTGGTGAACGCATTCGAGGAGACAGAGCTCGAACCAAACCGCTACCGAATCACGGGCGACACCTTGAGCGGGGCGGATCAAAGCACGCTGCGTGAAGAGCTTCGCCCAACGGGCCGGCCCCCCGCGCGCAGTCAGCGACCGAATATGCGGGTGGAAGCGCCCTCCCCCCGCGCTCCCGAGCCTGTCACACCGCGTTCGGGATCGAATCCCCCAGGCAGTGAATCACTGGCAAAAGCGGTGGTGTTGCTGGATGAAGCACTCGACGCGGGCGAGGTGAGCGAAGCCGAGCGTCGGCTAGGGCCCATTCTGATGCGCCTTCACGAGCTTTTGCTGGATGAGCACCCGAGTGCACGCGAGCTGACCGAGCATGTGGTGATCTCGGCGGCGCGTCTGGCGAGCGAAACGCGGAGCGCCGCGTTCATGAACTATGCGGTCACCTTGTATCAGTTGCTTAACCGCCCGCTCCCCGAGCCTGCGGTCAACGTGATTCACGTTCTCGTCCAGGCCGGGTTGTACCCAAACCTGGTCGCCCTCCAGAGCTACGTGAGCAAAATCGGGGCGCACACCGAGCACTTCGATGACACAGAGCTGTTCTTGTTTGACAGCTTGAGGCGCGTTATCGCGCCCAGCTGAGCGCTCCCGCACGGCTCTGCGTTCGGGACACGGCGCGCCCGGACGGGCGCTCTACCCGTTGCTCCTCATAGGTCGCCGCAGCAGGGCAGCCGCAGAGGACGGCAGCAAGAAAACGGGCCGCACTCGCTCTGAGTGCGACCCGTCCCACCTGTCGTTCCCCCCGGTCCCACCACCACCTGAGAGCGCCCCTCTCCCCCGCCCGTCAGGCGACGCGAGGGCATGCACCTCGAACCGCACGACCGAGCGTCACGCACTCATCCTCCGTGGTGTGCGCCATGCGCCATGTAGGACTGGCATAGCACGGCACGTGCCAAACTTTCTCATTCGCATTTAGCCTACCTTCCAAGCAATAGTGAGCCACTTGGCACATCGATACGAGGTGGGCCAACGACACATGCGCCATCGCTTGCAAGGCGGCTTGGCACAGGGGCAAACGCGACTTGGACGCGCTCAACGCAGATTTAGAAAGCGTCAGTCCGCGGGCGCGACGCCGCGTTGCGTGCATCGACCGCCAATATTGTGACTCAAGTTGCATCTTTTTGCATTATGCATCAATAATCCAAACTAGATGCAGGCGTTTTCCGGGCGAAACTGATGGGCTGGCTTCGCGACCTGATGCAGCAATCTGATTCGGGTTGCCGGAGTTACGGTGACCTGGCGCGCGCCGCCTTGGAGAGCGGCGACTGGCCGACGGAATCACGGATGGCGGAGCGCTCGCTGGCCAGCATCTTCAGCAAGCTGGATCGGAATCAAGAAGCTGACTGGCTGGCCGAACGAGTAGGCGTGCAGCGCGTACTTTCGAAGGTGTTGGGGGTCCCGCTAGATGATTTACGCGCGCCCGGCACGCTCACCACCGGGTCGAACCGGGGGGACCTGCGCCGCCTGCGATTGAATTCCCTGCGCTATGCCCGAGCGTTGGACCTCGTTGAAGAGCCGCTGTGTCCGGGGCTTCCCGTGGCCGTGCTCACCCCCGGCTCCTATCGGAACACCTTTTGGCAAGCACCGAGCGGCTCGGGTAGGTCCCTGGTGGGACGCTTTCTTCAGGCCCGTGGGCTCGCCCACGTGATTGAGGCGAGCACGTTCGAAGACGCATTGGTGCAGCTGCCCGAACGCGGTCCGGTGTTCATCGAATTGCACGCGCAACGCGGGCTGCCGTTGCTCGACGCTCCTCGCTCGGACCTGTGCGTGGCCGGGGATTTCGAGCCTCAGAACCCGACTTGGCAGATCCAAACTTCGCCGCTCGTCGAGAGCTACCTCGACGAATTGGTGGATTGGGTGGCCGCGCGTTTGCCCGCAGACGGGCGCTTCGACCCAAGCCTAACCCGCGAGTGGCTCCGCGGCGAGATGCTAGGTAGCGGCATCCTCGACGGCCTGGGCGCAGCTCTCGGCCTGTGCGGCTTGGCCGACGAACTAGGTGTTCAAACACTTCGCGGCAAGGCCCCGCAAAAGTTGGCAGAGCGGTTCTGCCGAGATCGGCTGCTGGCCACCCTCGATCCGGAGGCCTCGCACGCGACATGGCTGAAGCGTCACGGCTACGAAGTTCTGGTCGGGCTCGGGCATCGCTTGCTGGCCGATTCGGATGCGTCTTGGGACGAGCCGCGTTCGCTCGAAAGTTGGCTCGAGCTGGTGCCCTTGGAGCATCAACGCGACGCGGATCTGGACTGGATGCGACTCTCGCTCAGCCGCGCCGACTCGGGCATTCGGCCCTCCGATATCGAGAAAGCTGCGCGCAAGATCCCTCCCGGCGCGTTCCGCATCGTGCGCGCGCTGCAGCGAGCTGAACTACTGCGCGAAGCCACGAGCCTCACGAACGCGCCGGATGCACCCGAAGCGCGTCTTGCGTTTGGGCCGCGCTGGTTCTCCAACGCGCTACGGGCCGACGCCACGCGCGCGCTGGTCAGCGGCTCGACGAACGACTTCGGTGAAGCCTTGCTCAGGGGTCGCGCAGCGCCGAGCGTTGCGCGCGAACTCGTGGAGCGCCTGTCCGATCGGGGCAGCGCGTTCATCGATGGCGTGCTCGAGTTGGAGGGCGGGGACAGTGCCGCCCACATCGCTGCGGTCGAGATGACATTCCGCGCCGCTGGCGTTGCGTTGCTGGGCGGCGCAGAGCTTGGTTCGGACTCGCTCGAAGCGCTCTGGGACGAAGTACTCGAGGCCCGCCTCGAGTTTGCGGACGAATTACCCCGGCCGCGCATCGAATATCCAGAGCCCGAACGAGATGCGCTGCTGTCGCGCGGACTCTGGTACCTGGCTGCATTCGCGATCAGCAGTGAGCTCGGTCAGCGTGCCGGCAGGCGCCACCCATTGCTGCGACCATGGAAGGCCCGCGAAGCGACCCCTCGGCTGCGCGAGCTGTGCGCGGTCATTGCTCGCGACCTGCCCGCGAGCGAGGCCGACCGACCCTGGGCCCTGCGCGCGTTCTCGCTGATTGCTCGGCTCCGCTCCGAGATCGGCGCGCTGGGCGCCGTGGACTCGCCGGAGGTGCTGGAGCGCCCCTCGGTGATCTTGGACGAAGTCATGCACGGCGTTTTGGTGTGGAGCACCGTGGCTGGCATCGACGACAGCGCGCTCGGGTTGCCGGCTCTGCTATCGCTCGCGGGGGAACGCGGGCAGCCTTTCTCGGCCGTTGCCAGCGCGATTTGGGAGGCCTGGGACGACGCGCAACGCCCTGCGCAGGGCGCCGAATTCCTCGCGACCGAAGGAGCACACTCGAGCTGGTTTTGGCCGCACATCCCCGCCGACCTGTTGGAGGCTCTGCTGTGCGACGCACGCGCCACCGACATCCCGTACGAAAGCTTCGGCGACGAGCAGTGGCGAGCGTTCATCGCCGCGCTCGATACTGCACCTGCTCGCGCGGAAGACGTGCGAGCGTTCGCGCTGGCTCCCGATTTCGTCGTCAGCGAGGCCCTCGAGCGTGGCGTGGAGAGCGCCGCGCTGTTCAAGACCCTGTGGCAGCGCGATCCGGATCGCGCGGGGGCGGAGCTCGTCCACGCTTTGGACGGCAACGAAGCCGGCGATCTCGCTCGGCTCTCGGGGCTGCTAGCAGCGGCTCCGCCCGCCGAGTTCGCGCGCTTGTCGGAACTGTTCGCGCAACCGAGCCTCGCAAACCTGGAGCGCGGCAAGCTCGCCGCGGTTCGTCATTTTTTGCACGACCACATCCGCCTGCGAAAAGCCGGCTACGTGCAGGCCTACACGCGCCTTTCCGCGATCGAACGACTACTCGCGCACTAGCATGCAAGCGTCAGTTGCCGGATCGCACGCACTGCGTGCTGCTGCCATTCACGCTGCACTTTTGGCCGGCCTTGCACGTCTGCTCGAGGCCAAATGCGCCGGCTCGGCAAGCCAAGATTTCGCGGCCGTCCGGAGTGCAGGCAAACGCTTGCCCTTCGAGCTTCGGGTCGCATGCGTCGCCGAGCTTGGCGATCGTGGTATCGCAACTGAGCCTGCCGCCAGATGATGCGCAGCCCCCTTTGCCGCGACACGCATAGAATCGCTGCATGGTGTGCTGCTTGCAGATCAGTACCTGAGAGCCATCACTCGCGCAGGCCTTGAGATTTTCTTCTCGGCACGCATCTCCCGGCTCGGCGATGGATGTATCGCACGCGGCGCGCCCCTCGGCGTTCAGGCAGCCGCTAGCGCCCCGACACGGAACGAGCAAGTACACCCCGCCGTGACACGCGAGCATGCCATCCCGATGGCGACAGGCGGCGGCGCCTTCCTCGTCGGTGCTGCACGGGTCGCCCGGCTCGTTGCCGCTGAAGTCGCAGCTCGTGCCCTTCTCGGTGAGGCGGCAGCCACCTGGACCAGCGCACGGTGATTCGATGAACCTGCCGGCTTGGCAAACGAGCTCCCGTTTGGAATCGAGGCAGCGCGCCTCTCCTTTTTCACACGAGCTGCCAAGCGAGGGCTTGCAGTTGGTCGGAGCGAACGCGGCAAGCACGCACGCGAACAGCAGCATGAATCGAGACTGCACGACGCTCGTGAGTCTAACCCCAGTGAGACCCGCTCGCGCTCGCCATCGGCCTCTGCGGGTGCTCCGGGCAAGCTCGGAACAGGGTCCTCAAACCTCCGATATGCTTGGCGAATAACCACCGAGGCAAAAATGCGGACCGGATCCGCGGCGACCCCGTTTGCTCGTGGGCAAGGCGCGGCGGCAGGGGCATACTTTCTCGCTCACGCGGAGGACGAATCACATGGGACTTCACATCGGTAGCATCGCCCCGGATTTCGAGCAGGACTCGACCGAAGGCAAGATCAAATTCCACGACTTCATCGGCAACGGCTGGGCGGTGCTCTTCTCGCATCCAAAGGATTTCACGCCCGTCTGTACGACCGAGCTCGGCCGCGCGTCGAAGCTCAAGCAGGACTTCGACAAGCGGAACGTCAAGATGATCGCGGTCAGTGTCGACGACGCGGCGTCACACATGAAATGGGTGCCCGATATCGAACAGACTCAAGACACGAAGATGAACTTCCCCATCTTGGCCGACGCGGACCGCAAAGTCGCCAAGCTGTATGACATGATTCACCCCGAAGCGAACGACACATTGACGGTGCGCTCGGTGTTCATCATCGACAACAACAAGAAGATTCGCGCTACGATCACGTATCCGGCGAGTACCGGTCGCAACTTCAGCGAGATTTTGCGCGTGATTGACTCGCTGCAGCTCACCGACAACTTCAAAGTCGCGACACCGGCGGACTGGAAGGACGGCGACGATTGCGTAATCGTCCCGAGCATCACCGATCCGGCGGAGATCGAGCAGCGCTTTCCCAAGGGACACCGAGAGCTGCGGCCCTATCTGCGCATGACTCCCCAGCCCAACAAGTAACCAAGCGAGGGCCAGAATCGACGGCGCGAGGTGTGCACTCACCTCGCGCCGTCGTCTTTTCAGGCTGCTTTGCGGCGGCGCATGCAGACCGCCCCGACCGCAACGAGCACGCCTAAAGCGCCGAACGCATCCGACCCAGCCTGGCTGGGCGCGAACGCGCAATTTGCCGAAGCTTCGGCCGAGCCGCTGGCTTCACAGGTGGACCCCGAGCAACTGCTCTCGCCTTGCGCGCTGGCGTCGACCGTGACCGTCGGCAAAGCCGCTTTCAACGCAGCAATGCACTTATCCACCGATCCATTGTGATCGATGTATTCGCCGTCGCAGAACAGCGCCCCACGCGGATCCGCGCAGTCGGCTTTGCAGCCGCCCGATATGTTGGTCTTGCACTCGGCGTAGCCTTCCGCCTGGCAGTCGATCTGACACTCTAGCCGCGTATCCGCAGTGCACGAGCCTTGGCAGCTACCCTGGCACTTTGCTTGGCAGCTAGCGCTACCCGGCTTTCCGGTACAGCTCGCATCGCACTCTGCGGCAAACGTCGCGCGGCACGAAGCCGAGCATTCAGCCTGATTCGAGTTGGACGCGCACTGCGCATCGCACTTTGCGGTTCCCTCGGCTTTGCAGCTCGCGGAGCAATCGAACTCGGCGGGCTTGACCATGCAATCGGCCTCGCATGTCGCTTGGCAGCTACCAGTACAGGAAACCGAAGGAACCTGCGGACAGTCTCCTTTACAGGTCGCTTGCAGCTTGGCTGCGCAGGCAGCCTGAACCTTCACGGGCGTGCATTCGACGTCACAGCCTTCGACTTTCACTTCGCACGTGGCGTGCGCGTCGACGTCGATATTTCCGCAATCACTGATGCCCGCGTGCGCTGGCGCAGTGGTCAGCAAGGACAGCCCCAGAACTCCCCCGAGCAGCGTTCCGAAAGCAAAGAAATTTTTCATTGGTTGGCCTCGTGGTCAGTGGCCGCGCTTCTCGCAGCGCGACATGCGATGCAAATCGAATGCCGCTGCAATCTACACCAAATATGCCGCCAATCCGGCGCTTTGCTCCGCAGGGACGCCGCGTGACCGCGACAATTCAGCCGCGGTGTTGCCCGACCGCTACAGCCATCGCGTCGTAAATCGAGCCGCTGAGATGGTGGCCCTGCATCGCGGAGAGTTCACGCGCGGCGCCCGGCGTCTGCGGTCAGCGCGAACCGTTCGACGCCCGGCCTTTGTCTTCCGAAGCAGGTGTTCCCGACTTGACCTGAGCCACGCTCTTCATCACACCACTTGCCGCGGGCGCGGGGCGAATGGTGTCGAAGCGAACCCGCACACTGACTTGGGTGCCGCCCAGCTCGTCACACAAGCTGCCTGCGAGTGCGAACAATTGATGACGAATGTCGTCGCCGGCCGTCACGTCGGAGGCGAGCACCAGTTCACCGCGTTGCTTTTTCAACATCACGCGGAGAAACGCAGAGCAAATCGCTTGGCGCGCGTCGATGCTCGGCTCGTCGAGCGCGCCGTTGCTGACCAGTAGTCCAACATGAATGGCTTCCTCGTGAGCGCCGATCTCATCCATCTTGCGATTGATGCGCTGCGCGAACTGCGCTGCCGATTCGTCCGCAGACTGAGCGATGACAATCGAATTCGGTGCTCGCGCTTGGTACTCCGCGAGCCACGGCGGCCAAGATGACCCGCGCTCGAGAACGACCACCGAAAGCAGTGTTTCGTCCGCTTGTTGCATATCGTCCCTCCGCGAGGTCTTTCGACCCCGCGCCTCCGTCGCACTCCGTCGCCACAAACCTGGGCACGTCGCCCGCTTCGCCACGCATGGGCCTTTTCGCTCGAATCCCAATAACGACTCGAAACAAATAATTTCCCAGCGTACCCAATAGGAGATGCCTCCAATTTTTTGGATTCGTCAACCCCGAACGCTCCTCGCGCACGGCTAGGCGTAAATGATGTGAAGTGCGCAGACGCTCCCACACCCGTCCCCATAGACCGCCGGGAAGGGCTCTCGCTCTTCGGCAAGCGCCGTTAGCGCGATGACGAATGGCGATCAGTAGCCGAAGTCGGGCGTACCCTGCCTACTC
>Ga0247740_1001304_pt1 | contig 10780 bp, 6 predicted proteins | sample UWRJL148409B2_FD_180942 | JGI IMG/M metagenome (GOLD analysis project Ga0247740, IMG submission 180942) | Plant litter microbial communities from Arlington Agricultural Research Station in Wisconsin, United States - UWRJ-L148-409B-2 | ecosystem: Environmental > Terrestrial > Plant litter >...
AACGCGCTTGTACGATCGTGGAGCGCATCCCGAGCTGCGACAAGAATCTCGTCGAGGCAGCGGGAAAGTGCAACCACCCGCCGTGTGGGCGCGACGGTCAGAAGGCGTGCACCGTCGTGCAGCGCATTCCGAGCTGCGACGTGAGCTTGGTCGAGCTCGCGGGCAAGTGCTTCCAGCGTGGAGCGTGTGGCGCGGAGGGTCAGCGCGCGTGCGCGGTCGTGGAGCGGGTGCCGAGCTGCAACGCGAACCTCGTGGAGAAGAACGCGACCTGCTTCCACCCGGACTGCGGGCGCCAGGCGCAGCGGGCTTGCACGGTCGGTGAGCGCATCCCGAGCTGCGACGCGGGCCTAAAAGAGATCCCGGGGTGCAACGGCGAGTGCAAGGGCTCGAGCGGCGTGTGCGCGGACCTGAGCTTGCCGCTCAGCGAGCCCTCTCCGGGCTGGACGGCCGTGCCCCCCTCCAGCGATGCGATGCGCGGCTGGGCGGACGTGCACGTGCATATGTTCTCGAATTTGGCCTTCGGCGGTGGCGTGGTCGCGGGCGCGGCTTACGACAAGACGCAAGGCATCCGCGGCGCGTTGGGCCCGGACTACGCTTCGAACCTCGACTTGGTCTCGAGCACCGACAGCGAGCTGCCGAACGTGACTTGTCCCGCGCTCACGCCCAACTGCGGTCGCAAGCGGCTGCACGGCGACCACACGATATTCGACCAGATCGCAGGGGAAGGCGCCGGAGACAAGTCGAAGAGTAACTTCGGCGCGCCCGTGTTCAACGGCTGGCCGACGTGGCATTCCACGATTCATCAGCAGGTTTATTACAAGTGGCTCGAGCGCGCGTGGCGCGGCGGCATGCGCTTGATGACCATGCTGGCCGTGACCAACGAGTTCGCGTGCGCCGCGGCCAACCGCCTGCGCGGTACGGACTGCAGGAACTCCATGCCCGCCATCGACAAGCAGCTCGACGCGGCCGCGGATTTCCAGAACTGGCTCGATTCGCAGAGTGGTGGCGCGGGCAAAGGCTGGTTCCGGATCGTTGAGACGCCGGACCAAGCCGAGCAAGTGATCCGCGCGGGCAAGCTCGCGGTGGTACTCGGCATCGAAAGCGACACGCTCTTCGGCTGTAAGCAAAAGAGCAATTGCACGCCTGATTTCGTCAAAGGTGAGGTCCTACGTTACTTCGCCAGAGGCGTGCGCCACATTTATCCGATTCACGACTTCGACGGCGGCTTCGGCGGCAGCGCACTGTTCAATGATTTCTTGGGCGTCGCCAACGTGACCATCGAAGGCGCGCCCTTCGTGAGCCAGCCCTGCCCCGGCATCTCCGACCGCAATTCGCTGAACTGCAACGTGAAGGGGCTGACCGGCCTCGGCGCGACCTTGGTCGGCAACTTGATGGACTCAGGCATGTTGATCGACGTCGATCACATGTCCGCCAAGGCCATCGACGAGACCATCGCGCTCGCCAAGCAGCACGGGAACTACCCGCTCATGGTCGGTCATGGCCTGTTCAACGAAGAGCACGCGAGCGGCCGCAACCGCCACGAACGCATGCGCACCGCCGATCAACTCGACCAGCTGCTGTTGCTCGGCAGTTCGGTTTCGGTCATGACCCAAGACGAAATCGAAGACGACCCGCGTTGCCTGCACTCCTCGGTCACGTTCAAGCGTAGCTACGAGCGAGCCGTGCAGCGCATGGGCGGCACGGGCACTGCGGCCATCCCCTTCGGCAGTGACTTCAACGGCATGGCCCCTCACGTGGGTCCTCGCTACGGCGACGACGCCTGCGGAAAGAAGGCGAGCCAACGCACGGCCGAGTCCGCTCGCTCGCGCCTCAGCTATCCGTTTACGATCGCAGGTTTCGGGCGCTTCGAGCGCCAGGTCACGGGTCAGCGCACGTTCGACTTCAACACCGACGGCCTCGCGCACGTCGGCCTGCTGCCGGACCTGATCGCCGATCTGGCGCTGCTGGGCACGAACCTCGACCCGCTGATGCGCTCGGCCGCAGGCTACGTCGCCACCTGGCGCAAGGCGGTGGCCGCCTCCAGCAGCAAAGCGCCCGCGACCGTCGGTCCGCCGCAGGGGAAGGCTCTGCCGACGCTCACTCCGTCTCCGCTCGCGCCGCGCAAGCTCGTACCGATCAAGAAGTGAGCGGGTAGCAGCGGGCTCTCGGGCACGGGGGGCTCGTCGCAGCTGCAGTCGGCCGTGGCCGAGTGCCAACACTACTGCGAGACGCTGGCCTACTGGCTACCTCAAGCGCTGTGCGAGGATTGGAATCGACCCGAATGGGACCCACAGTTTTGCCACGAGGACGGGACCACGAAATCGTGCGCTGACTACTGTGCCAACGCCTACCAGGTCGTGACCCCGGCGTGCGCTGCGCGCTTACAACCCGTGATTCGTTGCGTCGCTCCGAGCTACCAAAACGTCGGCCTCCCTCCCCCAGGTGCATGTTGGCTGGGCGACTGCCGCGCGCTACTTCTCAGCATGACATCCGCTTGCTACGGCCTGGAGGAGAGGCTCGACGCCGCGCGCGCGGCCTGGCAAGCGAGCGGCGTCACCGACTACCAACTGACCTATGACCGAAGCGGTGACGCGAAAGTCCAGGTCGTCGCGCGCACCGGCAGCGAGCCCGTGGTCACACCCACCGACGCCTTTGCCTGGACCGTGCCCAAGCTGTTCGACGAGGTCGAACGCGCGCTGCACGACCCTGGTGTTGCGCCCGTCGTTCGCTACGACGCGACCTTGGGCTATGTCGTCGACCTAGGGCGTGAGGAGGGCTGTAACGGAGCCACCAAGCAAGTCACGGCCGTCGAGGTCGCCCCGTTCCGGTGAGCTGGCACTCAAAGCGCTTTGAAAAAATTCCAAAACGCGGGTCCGGCGAGGCTATCCTGGCGATTGTGCTGCTGACCGGTGGTCTGACACCACTCCACCGGGTAACCAGCCGTGCACCCCTGGTATAGCTTGCACGGGGAAGGGTCCACGGCAGTAGGCGTCTTCGTCTTGTCGCAGCTGTTCTGGGTAAGCTGCCGATCGCGAGCTTTCTCGCTGCCCGAGATCACGTTCGTCGTGTCGCCTTGATCGTGAATGAAGATGCGCGCAACCGGGCCTCCGCATTTGCCATTCGAAGACTCGCCGCCCGTGACGCTGCCGGCCCCGCGCAACACGTCGGCACGGATGCAAGTCAGCTGGTTCGCCAGCCAAGAGCCGCTGCTGTAGCCGACCGCGAAGAACCGATGCTCATCGCTGCAAAAGCGAGCTTTTACATCGGCAACCATGGCATCGAAAAACGCGACATCCGGGCCATTCGCGGCCGTGTCCCAACATGTGCCGCTAGCAGACCCGGTGCCGCGAATCAGGATCGCGTCAGCGCCAGTCGACTTCTCCATGGCCACGTTGTTCGTGCCGCTCCCGCAGCCGTGTAGAAGCACAATCACCGGATAGGCACGCATCGGGTCGTAGCCTGCAGGGAGTCGAACCGAGTACGGGCGATCGGCGCCGCCGGTCATCACCTTGCTCTCGACGAATGCCTCTGCCTTCTGCGAAGTGCTCATTCCGCAACCCGCGCTCTTCTTGACGTCCGGCTTGCCGACACCTCCGGAACCACCGCTCCCCGCAAGGCTTGCACCGGCTGTCCCCGCCATGGCTCCAGCGCCGCCCGAGGTAGTGCCGCCCATGGCGTTATTCGCACCGCCTGCGGGCGCCCCCGCCACCGCACTGCTCCCGGCACCGCTGCTCAGGCCTGCCGAGCCAGTGCCAGCCGAGCTGTTCATGGAGCCAGCCGAGCTGTTCATGGAGCCGGCCGAGCTGTTCATGGAGCCGGCCGAGCTGTTCATGGAGCCGGCCGAGCTGTTCATGGAGCCGGCCGACGACTGGCCACCACCCGTGCCGTCAGCGGCTGTCGGGTTGTCGGAACAGGCGAGCGCAAGCAGAGCGCCGATGGCCAAGGTCGAGGTGCGAGCGACAGAAGCACATGGCAGCATTGATGAGCCTCGCAGTGGGAGAGCCGACGAGCGCAGGTTGGCTAGCGCTCGCAGTGCGGCAACGGTTGATGACGCCCTGAGCCGTGTGCTGAGCGCGCCGTGTTCGTGGCAAGAGCATGACACGCATGCACGCTCAGCCATCCCAGAAAGCCACCCCGTTTGGTCGCGCAACAGGCACTCACACCGGTTTGGCAAGGTGGCTTGCGTTTGGTCTGCATGTAAGTGAGTGGAGGCAGCGCGGGCGCGAGGCGAGGGTTAGATGTGGTAAGGGCCGATGACCAGGTTGTCGAAGAACACCTCTGATTGCCCGCCGACGAACGCGAACGCCTCGTGTCCGACTCCGGATAGCGGCTCCGGATCACTCCACGACAGCATATCGTGGCCATCGACGTACCAAGAAATCACACCGTCTTTGCGCGTGATGTAGAAGTGATAGGTTCGGTCGGGGACCACAGGCCAGTCGCTCCGGGCGCGCTGATGACCTCCGTCGGTTTGGCCGCCGCGGCAGATCACCGAGAGCTGATTCTTCCCCCCGCCAAAGACGAGTTCGTAGCCGCTCGACTGGCACCCTTGGACGTCCGGGTTCGCCGACTTGCCGTCACCGAATAGAACCACTCGAATATCGGCGTCTTGGCTGGTAGTGCGCACGTCGAATTCGAGCGAGATGTCCTTCGGCAGCTGTCGCTGGAGCCAGATCGGGTGATGCCGCCCCGCATTGGTGGAAAGCTCTCCGTTGACGATTTGAAACTTCCCTCCCGTATCTCGCCAGGCAGGTCCGATGTCACTTCGGTCGAAGGTCTCTCTCAGGTCAGACGTGATCGGCTCCAACTTCGCCCGGCAGCCCGCGCTCGCCAAGAGCGAGATTGCCAATAAACAAAGGCTCCCGCCGGCTCGCGTAGTGCGACCAAGGGTCATCGGAAGCGGACTCCTCATTTTGTGATCACGATCGGGTTGAGGCGGCGGCGATCGAGGTGGCTTTGGCCGTCACTGCTGAAAGGATTGCGCAACTAGGCCTTCATTGCCGCCAGCGTCTTGCCGCCACCCAATAGGGTTGCTGGCGAGGCCGCGTCAGCCGTGGCAGCGGTGATGATCGTGTTCAGAACGGCGTCGTTCTGGGAGCCGCCGACGTCGATGTACGCGCCCTGCTTGAGGGCGCCGCCCCCATTGCCCCAGATAATCATGGGCACGTTCTTCGTGGAGTGCGACGGACCGTCTGCGATCGAGTTGGTCCAGACAATCGCCGATTTGTCCTGCAGACCATGTGCCGCAAACACGTCCAAACCAGCCGCGAGTGTCTTCATACGCAGCGCGTCGATCTCGTGATGCGCTTGCTCGGCGGTCGGGTTGTTCCCTGAGGCCGACTCCGACTGGATGCGATGGCTGATCTGGTGGAACGGCCACATGCCGAGCGTGACGTTGGTCGGCACGTTGTACTTGGTGCCGTCCGTGCCGTCACCCCATTGCAGGGTTCCGGTTCGGTTGTAGCCGCAGCCAAACGCGATGGCGACGATTTGGAGGTGCAAGCGAATGTAGTCCTCCATGCTGCCGCTCTTGAACGCGAAGCCGCTCTTCATGGCCTCGTATTCGGACGCTTTGATCCCGGCCGCCGAACAAGCTCCGCTCGCCATCTCCGTGATTTTGACCTCCACGTCACGGATGGCGTCGAAGTGCTGTTGCAGACGCGCTCTGTCATCGCCGCTCAGCGCGGACATCGACTTCAAGCTGTTGAGCTCCTCGCGCACGAAGTCATTCACGCTCTTGCGCGACGAAGCGAGCTCTGCCGCTACTGCGTCGCCGGCAGGCGTGGTGCCCCCGCCTGCGCCCGCGAGCCCCACGACCTTCGAGTACAGCAGGTATGGGTTGACGTCGGCCGCGCGCACCTGACCCGAGCCCGCGCCCTTGAACGAGATGCGCTCCGCGATGAAGCCCTTCGCACCCGAGTACAAGGCAAGCGGCTCGGCGCCAGCGTTGACGGCCTTGGAGATCACCGTGTCCGCCGATGGGCCTCCGGCGTAACCCTTATTTCCGGTCGCACCCGGCTTCACCCCCGTCAGGGTTTGAGTCAGGCCTTCGGCGTGCCCGCATGCTTGCGGGCCGGGCTGCTGATAGTTGATGCCCTTGATGAACAGCAAGTTGGGAGCGTGCGCGGACAACGCGCTCGTGGCGGTGTCCGTCAAACCCGCGAGACCGGCCGTCGTGAGCGCACCGGCGGCCGACGGGAAGAAGTTTTTGGATACCACTCCGTTCTCGGCGACGATGAAGAACGTGAACACGGGCGCTGCTCCGGCCGCCCATGCTGACCGCTCGGGCAAGCCTTCCAAGAACGGTAGTGCAATGGCGACCGAGCCGGCCCCCTTCAAGAAGTTGCGCCTGTTCAACCGCGACCCGCTCGGTGCGCGCGCCATCCCTGCTTCAGACTTGGACCTCACTGTGCACCTCCAGACCGGATTCTAAAAGCATCTTGTTTCACTAGATCCAGGATCATCTGCTTGACCGAGCTACCGCCAGACATGCTGGGCGACGCAAGAGTCGTCAAAAGCGGCATGTCGGCTTCGACGACGTCACGCTGCAGGCCGTAGCTGGCGATTTTCTTGGCGTAGCAGGCGTGTGCTTGCTGGCCGTTGGCGATTGCCTGCATCAGTTCACTCGCGTCCTTGTAGTTCTTGGTACCGTCGGTGAAGGTATAGGTCCCGCTGCTGTCGATGGGCAGTTCCGCTCCAGTGATGTCTTTTTCCGTGGTTCGATACCGCCCCATCCCATCATAGTGCTCGAACGCGAAGCCAATCGGATTGATCATCGCGTTGTGACAAGCCAGGCCGCAGCCTGAAGTAGTGAGGTCCACCACCTGACGATTCGTCTGGCCGGGCTGTCTGGGTGGGAGATTCGGCAAGACGATCGACGGCGGCCCCAGCGTGGCGCATAGCACGTCGATATTCAGCGTCACGCCACGGTGGATGGAGTCAGGCTCGCCGTTGCGCGCCCAATACATGAGGTACGGGAGCTGCGTGAAAAATCCGATGCGGTTTGCCCCGAGGGGCTGCTCGGAATAGCCGCTGGACGGCACCGTCACGCCGTTGCCGTAGACGGCGGCCATCTTCGGCCCGACGAAGCCGCTCGTCGAAAGGAAGATGTCTTTGACACCGAGGCCCTTCGAGAAAATCTTGTCGAAGAACAGGTACGAGCTCTCCGTGAGCTCGGGGCCGATGGCTTGATTGAAGTCCTGCACCATGTCTTTGGTGATGCTGGAGAAAAGATCCAGGTGCAGGAACTGCCCGTGGAAACTGCGCATGACCTTGGCGGCGGCGGCGTCCTCGAGCATGGTCTTGGCTGCGGCGACGACGCCGTCCGGTGTGTTCAGCGTCGTCGAGCCAGCCGCAGCATCGAGCAACGTGTCGTCCGGAGTGGTGTTCTTTAGCCAAAGGGAAAGCTTTGCCGCCATTTCGAAAGCGCTCAGAGGCTGCGCAGCCGTCCCGAGCTCCGTCCGAAACAGAAAGTTGGGCGACTGAAGCAACGTGCGAATCACCAGCGCCGCGCCCTTTGCGAAAGCGCTCCGGGAGCCGCTCATGGTCGAACCGGCGTTGTACATCGTCATGTACTTGGACTGCTCGGCGCTGGTGAGCGGGCGGCGGTACGCTCGCCTTCCCAAAGTCGAGATCAGGCCGGCTGCGTCCTTGCCGGGATATGCTTTGGCGAGAGTTGCGTCAGATGCAGTGACCTGATCGGCTAAAGTCTCCGCGGCCGCTTGAAAATCTTGCCAGGATGAATTGTCGATATCTAGGAACAATTCATTGTTGCTAAAGTCGGAGTTTCCAGAAACTGACGATCGGAAATTTTCCGCCAGGTTCGTCGGCGTGGCGAGGCTCAGCACCGTCTTGACGCTGTTGGCCCATTGCTCGTTGGATAGGCGAATGACCCGGTAATACTTGGGCGCTCCGGACAGGTCCAGCTTGGCGGGCAGCGTGTTGGGGGTGCTCGAATCGCCACCGGCGGCGGTCAGACCGGCACCTCCGACGGGACCGACAGCGCCGCTGCCGCCCTTCGATGAACCAGGAGACCCCGGATCGCCCATCGGATCGACCGCCCCCGTCACGCAGCCGGTGATGGTGCAACACAGCAGCACGAGCGCGCTCAGGTTCTGAATTCGAACGGTCATCGGGAGCTCCTCACTATCGAAGTAGGCATCACGCTCTGCTCACACTTGGCGCACACGAGCTGCCCCTCACCCACAGCAGCATACTGGTTCGCAGCTCAGCCGCGCGGTTCTGTGGGCTCTCTCGGCAGTATCCGTTGCTCGCCACTTCCGTCACTGAAACGTACGGCGGCTAACTTTATCGCCGCGAGCGGGCAGGAGTTTCCGGCTCAGCCGCGAAATTGTGTTTGCGCGGATTTCTTACGGTGCGTTCGGCAATCATCAACGGTCCACCCAAAGAGCTTCCGCTCGCGCTCGACGGGTTGAGCGGCGAGGTAACCCTACCCCTCACCGACACCGAGTTCAGCATGGCGGTGCGTGACCCGATTCAAGATCAGACTCGCTCGAGATTTATCGGAGACATACCCGGTCAGAGTGATGTATACGGACGCTCGCGTGGGTGAGGTGACGGTCGAGGCAGCCGTGTGTAACGCTGTTCGGCCGCGAGCACCTCTTGATGAAGTGGAGTGGAGGAGGTCTGCAATGAAGTATTCAGGGTTGACGTGTCTTTTTCTGTTGGGGTCGTGGGGCTGCGGTGCGGGCGACATGGAGGACGTCGGAGTCGCCGTCTCCGCCCTCAACGTCGCGAACGGGACGGAGTTCAAGAACAAGCTGACTGCAGATCCCAATGGATCTTACACGCTCACGGCCGACATCGACATGAACGGCGCCGCGCTACAGGTGAGCGCCTTTTACGGAACTCTCGATGGTGCGGGCCACACGATCAAGAACGTCAAACAGCTCCTCGCGTCGAGCTCGGGTGATGCAGGCCTGTTTGGCAAGCTCCAAGGGACCGTCAAAAATCTCAAACTCAGCAACGTGAACTTCAAAGCACTGAGCGCGGGGGGGCTCGCCAGCAACTGCAACGGTGCCATTATCCAAAACGTGTCGGTGGGCGGCACTGTCGAGGCCGGCAGCAACGCGGGGGGGATCTGCGGCGGCATGAGCGGCGGCAGCCTCACCAGCTCGTCTGCATCCGGCACCGTCAAGAGCACGGGGGGGTACGCCGGGGGCTTGATTGGGAGCTCCGGCATTGGACGCTCCAGCCTTGGTCCGGCGATCACCAGCAGCTCCGTCGCAACGATGACGGTAACGGGCGTACAGGCCACTGGAGGGCTCGTTGGGTACTGCCAAGACCCGATTATCCTGCGCTCGACCGTCGATGCGGCCGTGTCGGGGCAAGCAACGGCGGGCGGCATCTGCGGCGAGATGAACGGCGGTCATATCGAGAACTCCTACGCCAAGGGCCTCAGCGTGACTTCATCGGGGGGTCCCGCCGGCGGGCTGGTTGGCAAGGCCGGCATTGGCCTGCTCTTGCAGCTGAGCGACCGAATCGAAATTAGGAGCGCTTACTCGCAATTTGCAAATGTCACTGCGGCCACTGAGGCCGGCGGCATCGTCGGGACCGGGAAAGATCCCCTCATGTATGATGTGTACACGAAAGGGAACGTGACCGGCACCGGCGCCGTCGGCGGGCTGATTGGCCGTGCACTGACCGACACCCACGGCTGGGCCCTCAACAACGGGATTTTTCGGGGCGCCGTTACGGACCGTTCTCGCAATTGGGCTGGCGTGGTTGGCAGGGCCGACCTGAACGGTGACATCGCCATTCGCTGGACGACGACGTTATTCAATTCGGACCTCGAGGCAGCTGGCGATCCCTACCTGATAGACGGTGATCGACAGAAGCCGGCCACGGGGAGCCAGCTCGTCCAGCCGACGTCTTCTCAGGGTGGGGTCTACTGCTGGGGTACGGCTCCCAACTGCGGAGACAGCACCTTCCCCAATGCCCAGTGGAACCCTGGCACCAGCGGTGAGCACCACACCCTGAGAAATATGCCAGGCCCGAACGCGCAACCGAAGTAGCGCGAAGCCGCGTGTGGATCCTGCTGCAAAGTGATGCGGGATCCACACAAAGGCGCTATCCCGGCGAACAGACGGCGGCTATGCCCCCTCTCGCCACGGTATGGCGCGACGGATGCGTCGGTCTAGCGCTTCAGGGAAACCGCGAGCGGTGAAGCGCTCGCAGTTCGGAGATGAGCGCTTCGAGAGTTGCGGCAGAGCGGTCCGGGGCGAGGGCGCTGGTCTCAGCGGCGAGCGTCATGGCCGCTTGCTTGACCGAGCTGAACAGCCCGTGCGGGAACTTTGGCTTGGAGACCAAGATTTGAAGATTGACGATGGCGCGCACGGAGGCCGCCTTGAAGCCGCTCCCGTCATGAATCACGACCGAGCTGGCAATGAAGGGCAGCTTGAGGAACTCGACGAAGGCTTTTCGAGCCTCTGTGTCGGGCGGGATCGCGTCGACCTCGATGACCTGACAGCAGCCGATTTTCCCGTTGACCTCCGCGGAGAGGCTTCGACCGAGCACCAAGCCGCGAGAGAATGCCGCGGCGGTCGTGCGACGTCGCCAGACCATGAAGAGCGTGCCCAACGCCGTTGCATGCAGAAAGTCTTCGTCGATCTCAGCCAAGGTGAAGGACGGTCGATTGGCAGGCGGTGGGAGCGGGCGTGACACGACGACGAAGCCTACGCCGGTCAATCGCTCATCATCAGGAATTCCTCGCCCCCAATCGCAACGAGTGTCGTTTTTTCGGACTTGCGCCGGCCTAACT
>Ga0247740_1001305_pt1 | contig 10770 bp, 14 predicted proteins | sample UWRJL148409B2_FD_180942 | JGI IMG/M metagenome (GOLD analysis project Ga0247740, IMG submission 180942) | Plant litter microbial communities from Arlington Agricultural Research Station in Wisconsin, United States - UWRJ-L148-409B-2 | ecosystem: Environmental > Terrestrial > Plant litter >...
CTCACTTCCGCGAACTGCAATCCGTGCCTTTGTCAACAAATCTTTCTTTCAATGCACAATCGATGCGAACTCACATATATTTCTCATTGGAAACATCGCGGGACTTCGATCTTATTACAGCGATTAACTCGTAAGCACAGCGACAGAACTACGCAGTGGCATTCCTGAGTCCTAATATGCACATCCACAAGGCCTACATGACACGCTTCCGCACCATATCCCTGGAAAATCTCGATGCGCTGGTCCCACATCTAGACAGATTCGAACGCGTACGCTCGATGCGTTCAACCCACGCCGTTGCGCAAGTGCCGAGTTCCCGCCGTCGCCAATCATTGTAGCAGCTCGGCAGAATCGGCGGGTGCCCTAAGAGAAAACACCTCATTTCAGTCCTTACCCAAGGCACACGACGTTTCCAAACGGTGATCATGCACTCGGCAGTCACTGCGTCTGCTAGCGCCACTCCCGGACCCACTTCACTTGGCGTATTGTAAACGGGAGCGCACGCAATCACGCTTTAGTCCGACAACTCCAATTGGCACCCAAGGCCACACCTGTTCATTTCGCACATCGTGACACTTCTTGGCTTGGTGGTCCGACAACGTCTTTGAGCTTATATCATACACACTAGACCACTTTCGTCATGCGACAACCATGCTGAGCCTGAGGTTGAGTTTCAAGGTCCCACTGGCGCTGCTCTCCTTGTTGGTGGTTTCTGCCATGTTTGAGTCCAGAGATACCGCCGAGGTAAGTCTTGGTATATACTTACTACATAGGTGCGCCCAATCTTTACCAACATTGGTTTCTGTATCTCTGTCGTTACTATCTTCTCTTCATTCTCTTCCCAGTATAGCCGTAGATCGGTCCTTGTAGTCCATCTTTTATTTCGAGTTCATCTTCGAAAAGCGCAACTGTGGATCAGTAACCTTTTCTAATCTTCTTGTACCCCGTTCACACGTCCTTGCCCGAACATGAAATCCTTCATTTCTTCCGTTCTGTTCGCAGCATCGGCCACTGCTTTGCCAAACATGGCCGCCATGCTAAAGGGCACCGGTGGCCTTGTAGGTATGTACCTCTATGATGAAATATATCGTACAAGCTGACAGCTACAGTTGCCCGACAAAACCAACTCATTCCAGTTGTAGTCGGCGGACCACAAGACACTTTCAATCCGAATTCTGTGGTCGCTGCCATGGGCGATGTCGTCCAGTTTCAGTTCAGCAACGGCAATCACACCGCCACGCAAAGCACTCTGGAAGCGCCCTGCTCTCCTATGGAGGGTGGTGTGCACAGTGGGCACATTCCGTTCGAAGACGGCCAGACTGAGGTCGGGACTTTCAACATGCCAGTGATGAACACCGAGCCGATGTTCATCTTCTGTGCTACGGGACCGCATTGCCAGAGGGGGCAGGTTATGGTGATCAATCCGTACGTGGAGCCCTATTTGGTAGCGAGGCTAGGCATTTGCTGACGTTCTCTTCTAGCACGAGTGCACAACAAGTCGTCGATTTCGTCAAGGCTGCCCAAGGGACCGAGGAGAGTGTGGATGGGACCGACACCATCGGCGGCACCGCCGGTAAGATCGCGCTTGATATCGCATCGTACGTACTCTCCATCACTATATGTAACACAAAAGATTGACTAGATGGTCAGTTTTGTCCCTGCACCTCCAGAAGATCCGGCTGCAGCGCCTCCTGAGGCGCCGCCCGCCGATGCACCGCCCGCCGATGCCCCACCCGCCGATGCACCACCCGCCGATGCACCACCCGCCGATGAAGCACCTGCTGAAGCGCCTCCCGCCGATGAAGCACCCGCCGATGAAGCACCTGCTGAAGCAGCACCTGTTGAGATCACACCGGAAGAAGCTCCGGCCGCCTAGGCTTAGCCGTTAGCGAGGAGAGAAACTCGGACTTTGTTGGACAGATTTATCAGGAGAAGGACAGCCAAAGGGTTCCATTGTAGACCATTGACAACGTATGTCGTAGCCTTTCCAGTACTTTGCCCTTTTCGATACAGCTGTGCATTTTATATATATAAGTAGCTTGGAAGAAATATGCATATATGTACTGATTTTTTGGGGTCTGTATCGTAATGCGTCTCTTATATCAAAATGCGCTCCGGCATGGATTGACTCGTTGTGGGTACAGGCACACAAGATATGCACATTAATACTACAAGACCAGACCGCCGTCTACAAGTTAATCCATGCCTCTAGTAGCCAGCTCTATGAATGTAAACCTTGGTGCAAACGTGCACCATGACTGTCCGCAGCAATGCAAATGTTCATGACAATAGGAAAAGTTTGCAATTCGCAACACACATCCAGATGCCTAGAAGTCCCACAGAGTACCGAATGCGTGCAAGCCGGCTGTGTCACGTAGGTTAGTGAGTGATATGAAGCGAAGCGAACATTAGGCACCGATTAACATACCTGCACGGCAACCTTGCATCATCTCATCATTTCCTTGCATATTAGATGTTATGAAGATGACCTCAGCGCCAAATCGTGTCCATGTGTCTTGGAGGAGTTCCATGGTATTTGGGCGACCGCCTCGTTTCTTAGAGTCCCAAAGAATCATTCTCTTGGGTTCAATGTGCTTGTGGATCAGCCCGGTAATCGTCGGCCCGAAGGTTTTCTCTTGGTCAGAGCCTATCCAAATAAGAAACCTAGCCAAAGGTTAGCAAAAAGATTTATGAGATGCAGGTGCTCGATCCTCGAGGTCCTTACCAGTTCGGACTCTGAATACAGGTGGATAACGCTGCGCCAATACCGGTGCCGGTGCAAATACGAATTCCTCTTTTGAACATGGCTGAGGCATGTCCGACACCAGCTACGAATAATTAGTGGACGAACAACACGTGCGCGTGGGTATCAGCATACCAAACTTCAATTCTCTTGTCCACACTGTTTTGGGTGGATTTGCGACAAGGTCTTTCGTGAAGTCGCCTTGAACACCGCAGATCATGTAATGATGCGTGCTCTTTCGGCCTTCACTAATAATCCCGAACGCGTGGTATTCCATGATCGAAGTGCGGCTGATCCTTCCTAGTAGACCCTGCTGCATCCCGCGCTCGAAACGAAGAATTGCGACTTTCGGCGATGGCTTTGGATCGGGTGTCAGACTTTTCCGAACACGATCGAGAAGTGAACTTACAATTTCAACCTCGACAGAGACCTCTCGAAGGGTAACCCAAGGAATAAGGATACTGTGCCTTGTGAGTATTGGTTGCAGAGTTTGACGGGGACGACGTACAAAACGGTCATGAAGACGGCAAACCAAAGCTCTTGTGCGCTGATAAGAGCGTGCGAATCGCTCCTCCACTGCCCAAGTTTGATGTCGTAACAGTTCCCCATCACCACGAACATCCAGGTAGTCTACCTTACATTTAGTGACATCCACAACAATGTGCTTAGGTATTATACGCACTGCTAAACCTAGCCATCCAATGAAACGATGGTGCTTTTCGAAGACGTTGTGGTAAGTGCTAGTTGCCTTTAGTCGTATCTCCAATGTGTTGGATTGATAGTACTAACTTGCGTACCCAGGGGAAGGCACTCAGCACGGAAATGATTATAAAGATGTTTGTGATAATACCACTGACAAGCACAGCAGTATGCTGCACGGCGCGATATCGTATGATGTCAACGATCTTGTATATCAGCCACCTGAAGAGGCTGTCAGTCCATGCATTTCAAAATGGTTGACTCGGCGTACCCAGCACCGGATAGCGCGCATCCAGAATGGATACCGCCAACATGCTGCAGGACAGAGGTCGCTGCTAGTTTGACGCGATTTGGAGCCCACTAAAGTATAGCCGGTCAGCAGTTGTCCTTCCACGACGACTTTGTTTCTCAAAAGTACGCACACTTCTCAGGCCATATATACAAGCCATATACAGAAATCGCATGAACAGCTCGTTCCGGAAGAGGATTGCGCAGAGCAGGTTGCCCAACACCAACGCGCCCAGGTGGTCCTCAGCGTAGTGAAACCGATTGAGTGCGGCCATGATGATCCCAGTGAGGTTGAGTAAGGTAACAAAAGTGAAGAACTTCCGGTATGTGTTGAACCAGAGGTCGAGTAGAATCCACCGACTGATCTTCGGTTTTGGCGGTGGTGGTTTCTTGACAGTGGCTTCGAGTACGTTGGCATCAATCGCTTGCCAGCCCGTAGGCCGTTGAAGGGTCAATTCCGGAACGCTGGAGAGCGGCGTGATTCCCTCGTGTATCGGAGAGAGTGGGCATAGCTGAGAGTCGATGTGAAGGTCTCTCTTCTTGTGCATGTAGACGAACGGGGGAGGAACCACCGAGTCCTGTGAGCTGTCGTATATTCCTTTCTCTGCATCATCGATGGAGTCTTCGCTAGGGCTGCGGGTGAGGTGTATCTGCGGTGAGGATGCCATGATCAGCGGACGCACACCGAAGCTTCTTGACAGAGAAGAAGAGCGTTGAGGCAGGTTTGATTCGGGGTGGTGAAGTCACGACAAGTCACGACATACCACGACTTGCTACAGCACGAGCTTTAACCAGTCCAAGGGATTTAAGCCCCACCGTCTTGACCGGAGCCAGTACTTGAAGATCATCGCCAAGGGATAAGCTCAAAGGAGTCGATGTTGGTCCGCGGCCTCGATCCGAAGACGCACATAGAGGCCCTCTTCTCGGAACAAATTAAGCTTCATCGCCAAATAGACCATGTAGAGCGGGCTAGCCAAATGTGCCGGCCATGTGTGAAGCCACCTTTGCGCGCAGCTGTCGGTTCCTGAGTGGCACGAGGGCAAGTGCCGTCTGTGCATGCCCCATCGCGGGGGCGCAATCCCATTTCGTCCACTGGAGCAATAACGGAGCCAATATTGACGTTGTCGTGTTACTCGTTTCTCGTTTGCGTTGCAGTCACATGTTGTGCCACTTTAAGTAAAGTTCCATCAAATTCCACTTTAACCAGATTAGCGGACGAGGGGATCCAGAGCCTCCATGCTCCTCTCCTGATAACCTTGTAAGTACGCTGTAACACAGGTGGCGTGCCACCCAAATTCCCGGCCTATGGAACGTGTCGAGTGAATCTTCGACGTTAGTTGTGGGGCCTTGTCCCTAATTGGAAGATAGATTGGGCTCGCATGTCTGCACACTACCCCAGATTTCCCCTGCTCGGTACCTAGATGCCGACATGGTGCTTCATAGGCGGGGATAATATGACGTAGAGAGTGTGTACTACATCCCACGCGGCATGCGGGGCCGTGGACATGGCAGGCAAGAAGGCGTTGTGTGGAAGGTACTAGCGATTTTCGCGCAGATTGCCTACCTTCTGTGGGGCGGAACGTACTGAATTCAACCGACTACACAACAAATGGGTTAGTATGCATTCTGGCTTGACAGAAAAGAAGCTGTTGTGCTAATAGATATTAACTTAGTGTCCCGCCTACTTCTGCTGGATGTGAAGCGATAGTATTCGTGGGCAACGTAGAGAGGGTGCAATGAGTAGTAGCGTCAGCTTGTAGATGAGGCGAATCGCTACCAAATGAGGCAAGCCATCCGTCTTTGTGATATTCGGCGTCAAAGGAACCAGTTGGGTACCAGTTCTAACAAACATGGTAGAAATATGAAAGTTAAATGTATAACTACTTAGTCTTTATTCTGAGACAGCTCTAGTAGTAATAATAATAATTCGATTTTTAAAGATGGTAGTGCGAAGCAATTTTGGGCCACTTAGTAGTGTAGGTTACTTGGTGGGAGAATACGTTATGCTGTATCTAGCTACGATACACTGGAGAGGCCTACTTTTTGGTGCGCTAATACTTATCATAAAATTTCTTGTTATATAAAGAAAAAAAAATGTATTGGAAGAAATCCTAGCTATAAAATGCAGTTGCGCTCTTTGCTGCAATGATTGCGCCTAGCTCGTGCAGCGACTTGTTCTCCATAAGCCTAATAATGCCTACGTTCGCAGATATTTCTTTCTTCAACAAGCTTCGAATCTGCTCTGCCATCAAAAGTCTACGCCCGTCGCGTGCATTGGCTTGCTTTCGTCAAATTTGTCCTCGACGATTCCTAGATCTGCCGCCAATCTTGTAGAAGCGCCGTGATTACGATCGTTGCTGCATAAGCAAGTGCCGGCGCGTCAGCAAGCAGTGTGGACAGGGAATATGTCTTGCTAACTTGCTCGTTCCTTCTCATGGGCGCGTGAAAGCAGGCATTGCTCCGCAGCGGGCGATCGAGCACGGTAGATCTGGTGTTGTCTCTATTGCGATCGACTTGCGGTGACAGTCCGATCCCAGTCTGAGCACTGAAGTCAGCGCGCTTGAGTGTCGGATGGCAATAGTAGTCGAGAAGAACGAGCATCTCTGTTTCGGAGATAGGCTTCCGAAACTTCAATGCCTCCAGTCGGCAGGGGATCGCCTGGGAGTCAGCCACTGTACCGGCAAATCCACCCAGCCTGGATCGATTGAGACTATGGATCTGGAATGTTTCGATAGGGTCTCGGTGAAGCCGTTCAAAAACGTGCTGACCGATTTCAACGAAGTCGAGTTATTTCAGCGCACCTTTGGCATCCTGACAACAGCGGTTCTGACCGGCCTGGAGCTTTACAATTTCGCCAGTAGACTCGGAAAATCGCACGGTCAATACCATGTTCCTGGTCTAACAGTTGGATTGACTGCTTCGTCGCGAGCCAGAGGGAAGCCGGTTATGGAAGACAGTAACGTTGGGCGGGGAGCTGCTCTCCACTCTCGAGCGCCCAAATCAGGGGAATACGCACGGTAAATTGTTTAACATGTGGAGGTTGGTACGCGACCGAAACCCGGAGCTTTCGAGCAAAGATACCGTCCTCGACCAACTTCAGTTTGAGCGCGTCGATGGCCGTCTCGTCGCCAGCGAGAGTGACACTTATGGGGCTGTTGGTGCAAGCACCTACATGCAAGAATATAGATTCTCCTTGTCGTGGCGCTCAATGTACATGGACGCTTCAGCTTCTGGCAAGCCCGCCGCCATCATAGCGCCGCGGACGGAAGGCGAACTGAGCCTTGCGCTTTCCTTGCCACGAAAGTAAGCGACTCTTCATGTGCGGGGTACTCTGATAGCAGTCCACTCGAGTACATTCATGTCTTAGCTTAATGGACTAACATTAGTTGAGAATTTTAACGCTGCTGCGATCTCCCTGGAGGAATGACCGACCGCCACGCAGGGCATGATGCCAAAACTCGCAAGAAGATCGACCAAGGCCACTCAGAGCGCCGTGCAAATGGGTCGGTTGTGGTCAGGTTCGTCAATGTGGACATCACCTTGGCTCTTTGCACTCTCGTCTGCGCCTTTCTACGATCTTCTGATATCGCATAGTCTCAGACCGAATGCGCCCTACAAGGAGGCTCCAGTCGCACTTAAGCTTCCGAAAGCATACATCTGCGCTTTCCATGCTGGCCCTGTAGATTGGGTGAATCAGCAGCTGCAGCCCCATTTGGCAATACTGGGGAACCTGGCCTTTGAACACGGAGCAGAAGCTGCGCCTTCATTGTCCATGACAAAGCGGGGAGGCCATCTTCGCTAATGTAGGCAAAGCTGCAGCAGAGTCGACGACCGGTACCGCAAAACGTCTGAACGCTAGGTGGATTCTGCACGCCGCTAGTGTGTATGCGATATCCCGAACCAACGAAGGCGCAGTGCTCCCATGTGCGGTGTTAGCAAGGTATTTAGCCAGGGCGTCCGTCAATCGGTATGACGCCCTCTCATCTGCTCCTGACCATGTAATCAACCTGGGCAAAGAGCCTTCATAAACCAGTGACAGCGACTGCCTGTTGAGTGTGTAGAGGTCTCGAGTAGGATCCAGCGCACTGGTTGGCGGATACGTTGGCCATTTTGGAGTTCCCAGACCGCTATCGGGAGAGCCATGTTCGTCCTCGGACCGATGCTTGCCTTTCAAGCCGGACATTCTGAGGAATTTGTACGCATGATCCATCACAATATGCGCATTTGCCCTTCCAAACCCAAAAGATTTGAGTGACGCTCGTCAAAATATTTCGACTGCCAGGGTATGCACACCGTGGGAAATTGCACCACTGTTTCAATTTGTCCTAATATTTTGACACAAGTTACACACCGATATTTTCAGTTCGGTAAATGGTAAAGCAACACAGAGAAGGACCGTTGTTGATTCTCCGATTTGGAGCGATTGGCACGTAAGGTGCAGACCGACCAAGCTGCTCGAGCATGCCGTATCTGTGTTCATGCTAGGGCTTTTGAAGTCAAACCACAGCTTACCGGTATCCGGTTGGCGAGGATAGAACTCAGCACAATTCATATTTGGAATTACCATTCTCTTTGCATACCGTTTTCCAGGGCATGTTAGGACGTTTCAAGCATTCCACGCTACTGAGGACCCATGGTACGATGTTCTTCGACTCGTATATCAAGCTTCTAGAATAGGACTGGCATGTCAAAGTGATCATGGCCAGTCGCGCCGACGAGCGGTTCGAGAAAGCACTACACAACCTCAACACCATGGAAGCTGTTCTAAGGAGGCTCGCGGACAAGACCCAAGCCTGAGCAATAATTCAAGGCCATAATTGAGGATCTCTGGCTCATGCAGAAATAATCCGGATTTCCCCCACAAAGGCGCGTTTTGGCGGCACACTGCCGTCGCGGTTGCCGACATCGTCAACGTCTGTATGACGCGCAATGTCCAAAACGCTCTCACGAAAACCGGCGCAACCACATACAGCTACGACTGCGCGGTGCGCAACGGGGAAGACCAGGTATCCGGCCTTGGTGCATGGCATATATTGAATGTGTATGCCTTTTGGGGCACCATTGGCAAACTATTGGCACTAACAGCTTAACGTCACGATTGATAGTTCGTCAGAGAAGCGATCATCCCGGGGAGCCTGTATCTGATGGCGTTATTACGAACATCACTACTGAACTTCAGACCAACATTCTCATGAACAAGCGGCGTTTGCTACTTGCGACTAAGTACTCCTCTATCAATGCTTCTCTGAGACCTCCAGGGCCTTCGCACCGCCCTTCTCCTCGCTAACACGACCCTCCTCAATATCCTTGACAATATCCTCCTGCACAGTCGGCTTAACCTCGAACGACCGACCCTTCTTCTCGGGACCGAAAGCCGTGGTAACAGCAATGCCCAAAGCGATGATGGCAGTTGCAATCCCCATAGTAGGACCATAAGCACTGACCCTCTCGCCGCTCACCGACGTGACACGGTGGCTTTCGGCAATGGCATTCACGATCTGGGCAGAGGGAGACGAGATCATGTTTCCGAGCTGGTACGTGATACCCGGGAAACTGGACCGGAACGCGGGCGGAGAGAGCTCGTTGAGATGGATGGGAATAACACCCCAGGCTCCCTGGATGAAGAACTGGATCATGAAACCGGACGCCGAGAGGCTGCCCTCCTTGGTCGGGATGATCCAGGCAGGAATTAGACAGGCGGATATCAGGGCCGCGCAGATGATGGACCGGCGGCGACCAAACCATTGCGAGACGTAGCCAATGATGGTACCGCCTACACAAGCGCCCGTCTTCATGAGAATGGATGCGCGCGTTGCGCCCTTGGAAGCAAGTTCTTTCTGCTCAATCATAAACGTGGTGTAGGAATCCTGGCTGGTGTGCGAGTAGTAGTTGAACTGTCCAAGGTTAGCATATAGTACATCAGCGTAGGATTGATAGGTGTCCATCTTACCCAAGTCATAAGAACGATGCAGTAGACGCACATGCGCCACTCTTTGCCGAGCATCTTCTTCGTTTCCTGCCAGAAGGCTCCAGGAGCCGCAGCGCGCCTGCCTGCCTTTTTGGCTTCGATGAACTGCTTCGATTCGGGAAAGCAGATGCGTATAAGCCCCACAGCGATGGAGATAGCGGCGCCAGCCCAGAAGACTATCTTCCATGATTCGGTTGTGCCGCCAACACCGAGGTTGGCGCAGGCTGCCATGACATAGCCAAAAGAGTAACCCTGTTGGAGGATACCGCTCATCAGACCGCGAGCATTGGTGCTGGAGTCGATTAGCTTTGTATGTAAAAGGGATCGAGCAGAAACTTACGGGCAGTTCTCCAGCGCCATGGCAATTGCATTACCGTAGACTCCGCCCATGAACAAGCCGAAGATACTCCGAACAGCGAGGAATTGCTGGAAGGTGCTCGAGTAGATGGTGGCGATCTGAAGGAGGCCGAGAATGATCATGTTGACAACCATGGGCCACTTGCGTCCCCACTTGTCTCCGGCCAAACCGAAGATAGCGGCACCAACGGAGCGAAGCAACAGGGTGAGGGTAATCGCAGTCGTGATATCAGTGTTGCTGCGGTTGTAGTACTTGGCCAGTTTGGTCGTCTGGATAGAGAGGGCGTGGAAGTCGAAGGCATCAGCACTCCAAGCGCAGAATCCGACGATGAAGAAAAGCCAGTCTTTGGCGCTGAGCTGGGCCAGCAGGCTGAAGGGGTTCTTCAGAGGCTCTGGGGACTGCCATTCGGTGTACTCCTCGCCATAGTCGTTTGTGACAACGACACGCTGCTTCCAGACGAAGAGGTCACTCCACGCCTGTTTGGCAGTAGCAAGGGTGCCCTTGGCGAGAGGATCCGCGGGTTCATTGGTGCTAGCCATAACGACGACCAGCGGGTGATGGGTAACGAAGTTGTGGAAAACGAAGAAGGCTCGACAACCACGGTTCGAGCAGAGACTTGACGGACGGCATTGGGGACAGCCGCCATGCTATATAGGTGGTGGGACTGCTACCTTGCGTGGTCATCTGTACACCCTCGCTGATGATGTGACGAGC
>Ga0247740_1001307_pt1 | contig 10755 bp, 7 predicted proteins | sample UWRJL148409B2_FD_180942 | JGI IMG/M metagenome (GOLD analysis project Ga0247740, IMG submission 180942) | Plant litter microbial communities from Arlington Agricultural Research Station in Wisconsin, United States - UWRJ-L148-409B-2 | ecosystem: Environmental > Terrestrial > Plant litter >...
CTCGGACGGCGCCCCGTACTCGACGAACTTCACCACCGCCCCCTCCGGTACCTACACGGTGACCATCACCGACGTGGCGTCCGGAATCACCAAGACCAGCAACCCGGCAGTCTTCCTGCCCTGCCCGGGTCCGGCGGCCCCGACCCTCGACGCCACCCAGTGCACGACGACCGACGGCATCTCCGACGGTTCGCTCGTCGCGAGCAGCGCCCAGCTGATCCCCGGCCGCACCTATACGATCACCATCGTGACCGGCGCCACGACCGTCTACTCCGAGTCCCTCGCCCCGGCGGGATCGTCCACCTGGACCACGACGCTCTACAACCTCGACCCCGGCACGTACACGCTGACCGTGACTGACACGACCGACCCCGCGTCGGGTGCGTTCGCCCAGTCGGTGTCGTCGACGCTCGCCGAGTGCCCGAGCCAGCAGACGGTGACGATCAAGGCCGTGCAGTGCCCGATCCCCGGTGGAGCGAGCGACCTCGTCGCGACCGTGGCCGACTTCACGATCGGCCGCAACTACGTCATCACCCTCACGCAGGCCGGTCTCCCGGTTCCCGGCCAGCCGGTCTCGCAGAACTTCGACCCGACCACGACTGACCCGGGGGTGTTCAGCTACACGAGCCTGAAGCCCGGGCTCACCTACCGCGTCATGGTGACGGACGTCACCGGTGTCACCACCCTCGCGGACTCGACGGCGGCCGCTGACACGACGGCCCGAGCGGCATCGACCGCCCGCGTGGCGGGGCTGCCCGTTGCCGTGAGCGATGTGGACATGGCGGACTGCCCTGGCAATCCCGATGTGTTCCTCACTCAGCCCACGTGCACCGTATTCACGACCTCCACGGTCGATGTCGGCCTCACCGACCTCCTCGTCGGTGAGACCTACACGGTCGCCGTGACCAACACGAAGGACGGCCAGCCCGTTACGGACGTCGCCGACCAGCAGGTGACCCCGACGACCTCGACGGCGTCCCTGCAGTTCACCAACCTCCCGGTCGGCCAGGGCTACACCTTCACGGTGACCAACTCCACGAAGACGCTCTCCGCCACCGGCGAGATCGTTCTTACTCTCTGCGATCTGGAAACACTCGCATACACAGGCGCAAGCACAATGACGCCGACGTTAGCGGGACTCGGGTTCCTGCAGTTCGGTCTCGTGCTTGTGGGGATCAGCCTCGTTCGGCGCCGTTCGGGGGCGCGCGAGGTATGACCCCAGAGTGCCCGGTCGGCGGACTTTTCGGACCGCCGGCCGGGTTTACTGAGGGCTAGTTCCGCTCGCGCGCGGGATCCTTGACGCGCCTCTCTCCTCACTGCTTCCTTCTACGAGTTGCTCGCTGTTCGCTTCTCCGGAGAAGCGCACTAGCACGGGGCGGGACACGGCAGCCCGGCTCAGGCCAGCGGCGCCGTCGTGCTCGAGCGCACTTCGAGGCGCACGGGGTAGGGCTGCCAGCCCCTGCCCTCGGGTGGGCTCGGCTCGTCGAGCTCGGCCATGACGCGTTCGACCGACGAGGTGCCCTGGGCGCCCGGGTCCTGCGCGAGGGTGGTGAGCCCGAACATGGGCGCGAGGTCGTGCCCGTCGATCCCCACTACTGACAGCTGCGAGGGCACATGGATGCCCAGCTGGCGTGCGGCAACGATGGTGCCGATGGCGACCTCGTCGGATCCGGCAACGACCGCCGTGGGCCTTGTGCGGGGATCGGCGAGGACGGCCAGTGCCAGTCCGTACCCGCCGGGCATCGAGAGCTCGGTGGGCCGGAACGTGTCGTCGCCCGAGGGGAGGCCCGCGGCATCCATCGCCTTGCGGAAACCGGCGAGCCGGTTCGAGTGCACCCGGAAGTCCATCTCGCGCTGCTGGTCGCCGCCGAAGTGCATGATGCTGGTGTGGCCGAGGCTGATGAGGTGCTCGGTGACGAGGGCGGCCGCGGCGACGTCGTCGATGCTCGAGGTCGCAATGCCCTCGATCGGCCCGCCGACTCCGACGATCGGTTTGTCGAGCGATCCGATCAGCTCGACCTCGTGCGGGGTGAGCTCGATGCCGACGGCGATGACCGCGTCCACGCGCTTGCGCACGAGGAAGTACTCGAAGACCCGACGACGGTCCGCGGCATCCGCGCTCAGTCGGTAGAGGGTGAGGTCGTAGCCGGCCGCGATGAGGGCCGACTCGATGCCCTCGAGAACGTCGCCGAAGTACCAGCGGTTGATATGGGGGATGACCACTCCCACGTTGCGCGTTCGGCCGGTGACGAGGCTGGCTGCAGTGGAGGAGACGACGTACCCGATGGTCGCCGCGGCGGCCACCACGCGGTCCCTGGTGTCGGGGGAGACGTAGCCGTTGCCGCTCAGCGCGCGGGATGCGGTGGCCTTGGAGACTTGGGCGATACGGGCGACGTCACTGAGCGCGCTCATGCATCTCCCTTCACCGATGAGTGGACGCAGCACAGCATAGTCGCGAACGATCGGATGTGGAATCGGTTCCATAAGCCCGCTTCGCGCCGGAGGCCCAAAATCATGGGAGCGCTCCCACCAATTCTGCCCTCGACGCCGAATCGTTAGGCGGCTCTTCATGCCAAGCGCTTGCATTGGCTCCGGCGTTGCCTTAGCTTGTGACGTGGAACCGGTTCCCGAAATGGTGCGGTCTCCACCCTTGCAATCACCTAGTGCGCCTCTTCGACCCCGGAGCGGGCGCAACCTCAACGAGGAGGAAGAATGAGTTTCACCGTGCACCGCCGATTGACAGCACCATTGGCCGTACTCGCCGTAGCAGGGCTCGCGCTCGCCGGCTGTTCGGCCGATGGCGGCAGCAGCGGCTCCGGTCCGGGCGACGCGGGCGAGGCCGACGGCATCGTCACCATCACCGGCACCATCCAGGACACCGAGGCCGACCTGCTCGAGGAGTCCTGGGCCGACTGGGAGGCCGAGAACGACATCGACATCCAGTACGAAGGCACCAAGGAGTTCGAGGCGCAGATCAGCACCCGCGCTCAGGGCGGCACCGCTCCCGACCTCGCGATCTTCCCGCAGCCCGGCCTTCTCGGCGACCTCGCGTCGCGCGACTACGTGCAGCCCGCACCCGAGGGTGTCGCTCAGAACGTCGCCGACAACTGGTCGGAGGACTGGGCTGGGTACGCCACCGTCAACGACACCCTCTACGGCGCGCCGCTCATGGCGAGCGTCAAGGGCTTCGTCTGGTACTCCCCCTCGCAGTTCGAGGAGTGGGGCGTCGAGGTTCCCACCACGTGGCAGGAGCTGCTCGACGTGACCGCGACCATCCAGGAGAAGACCGGCACCGCGCCCTGGTGCGCCGGCTTCGGCTCCGACGCGGCGACCGGCTGGCCGGGCACCGACTGGGTGGAGGACCTCGTCCTTCGCCAGGCCGGCCCGGACGTCTACGACCAGTGGGTCTCCCACGAGATCTCCTTCGACGACCCGGCGATCGCCTCGGCGTTCGACTCCGTGGGCGAGATCCTGCTGAACCCGGACTACGTGAACGCGGGCTTCGGCGACGTCAAGTCGATCAACACCACCCCGTTCGGTGACGCGGCCCGCGCCCTCGGCGACGGATCGTGCGCACTGCACCACCAGGCGTCGTTCTTCGACGGCTTCATCCAGGACCCGGCCAACGGCAACGCCACGGTCGGACCGGACGCCGACATCTGGGCCTTCATCCTCCCGGGTGAGGAAGCCGGAGCCCCCGCCGTCACGGGTGGTGGCGAGATCGTCGCCGCGTTCTCCAACGACGCCGACACCATCAAGGTGCAGGAGTTCCTCTCGAGCGCCGACTGGGCCAACGCCCGCGTCGCACTCGGTGGCGTGATCTCCGCGAACACCGGTCTCGACCCGGCGAACGCATCCAGCCCGATCCTCCAGGAAGCCATCAAGATCCTTCAGGACCCGGCGACCACCTTCCGCTTCGACGCATCCGACCTGATGCCCGGTGTGGTCGGTGCTGGTTCCTTCTGGACCGGCATGGTCGACTGGATCAACGGCAAGTCCACGGCAGACGTGCTCTCGGGCATCGAAGCCACCTGGCCGTCGGAGTAGTTTCACGCAAGTCAAAGGAGGGCCGGCGGTGTACCGCCGGCCCTCTCCTTCCCCTAGTCTCGAGAAATAACGCGAGTCCACCGTCGTACTCGAAAGGATGTCCATGTCAGGGTTCCTGAAATGGCTTGCCGGCCTACCCCCGCTAGCGCAGATCCCGCTCGTCCTCGCCGCCTTCCTCATAGTGGCGGGCCTCGTGATCTTCTTCGTGGAGATCGCCCCGCGCTCCGGCCGCCGCTACACCGTCATCCGCCTCCTGGTGTGCGTCCTCGCACCGCTGGCGATATTCCTCGCCCTGGGCTCCATCTGGTGGGCGGCTGCTGCGGCGGCCGTGCTGGGGGCGCTGTTCTTCCTCCTCGACTACCGGTCGAAGCAGGGTGCCGGCTACCTATTCCAGCTCATCGGCTTCCTGAGCCCCGCGCTGTTCCTCCTCGCGGTCGGCCTCGTCTACCCGACGATCGCCACCTTCTTCAAGGCGTTCATGAACGCTCGCGGCAACCGCTTCGTCGGCTTCGAGAACTTCATCTACGTCTTCGGCCAGGAGAGCAACCGCGTCGCGATCATCAACACGATCATCTGGGTGCTCGTCGTTCCGGCCCTCTCGACCATCGCCGGCCTGGCCTACGCGGTGTTCGTCGACAAGGCGCGCGGCGAGAAGTTCCTCAAGGCGCTGGTGTTCATGCCGATGGCCATCTCGTTCGTGGGAGCATCCATCATCTGGAAGTTCGTCTACGACGCGAATGCCGCGGGTTCCCCGCAGATCGGTCTACTGAACGGGATCATCACGTTCTTCGGTGGGCAACCGGTCGACTTCATCAACATCGCACCGTGGAACAACCTGTTCCTCATGGTGATCCTCATCTGGGTGCAGACCGGTTTTGCGATGGTGGTGCTCTCGGCGGCGATCAAGGGTGTTCCCGCCGAGCAGATGGAGGCCGCGCAGCTCGACGGCACCAACGCCTGGCAGCGGTTCACGAATGTGACTGTGCCGGGCATCCGTAGCTCTCTCATCGTCGTGCTGACGACGATCTCGATCGCCTCGCTGAAGGTGTTCGACATCGTGCAGACCATGACCGGCGGCGCGAACGGCACCAACGTGCTCGCGAACGCCGTCTACGCGCAGAAGCTCGAGGAGGGTCGCGCGTCGGCCTTCGCCGTGATCCTGTTCATCCTGGTTCTGCCGATCATCATCTACAACGTGCGGCAGATGCGTCTGCAGAAGGAGATCCGATGAGTGCCGTCGCCCCGATCGACCTGCCGATCGACCGCAAGACCGAGGCCCAGCTCAAGCGCGGCGAGAGGGCGCTCGAGCGCTCGATGGCCCGCAGCACGAAGAACAAGCTGACCAGCAAGGGCGCGACCATCGCGGCGATCATCATCGCCGTCCTGTGGACGACCCCGACCTTCGGGCTGCTGATCACGTCGTTCCGCCCGCCCGAGCTGATCAACACCTCAGGCTGGTGGAGCATCTTCGTCAACCCCGGATTCACGCTGGGCAACTACGAGGCGGTGCTCACGGGCGAGGCGACCACGGTCACCCTCCCGCAGGCGTTCATCAACTCGATCGTCATCACCATCCCGGCCGCGATCTTCCCGCTCGTGATCGCGTCGCTCGCCGCGTACGCGTTCGCGTGGATCCCGTTCAAGGGTCGCAACATCCTCTTCATCGGGGTGTTCGCGCTGCAGGTGGTGCCGATCCAGATGGCGCTCGTGCCGCTGCTCAGCCTCTTCTCGCGCGGGCTCAACCTCGGCGGACTCGAGGTGTTCGACGGCCTCGGCGCCGGCGGCAACTCGTACGGCCAGATCTGGATCGCGCACACGATCTTCGCTCTGCCGCTGGCGATCTTCCTGCTGCACAACTTCATCTCGGAGATCCCGCACGAGCTCATCGAGGCCGCACGCGTGGACGGGGCCGGCCACGGCCAGACCTTCTTCCGCATCGTGCTTCCGCTGGCGATGCCCGCGATCGCGTCCTTCGCGATCTTCCAGTTCCTCTGGGTGTGGAACGACCTGCTCGTGGCGCTCGTCTTCGCCGACGGCGCGGTCGGGCCGATCACCAAGGTGCTGCGCGAGATCACCGGTAACCGCGGCCAGGACTGGTACCTGCTCACCGCTGGCGCCTTCGTCGCGATGATCGTGCCGCTCATCGTGTTCTTCGCGCTGCAGCGGTTCTTCGTCCGCGGCCTCCTCGCGGGGTCGACGAAGGGGTAGTCGCCGGGTCTTCGGGCCTCGAGTTGCATCGAATCGGGCATCCTCCTCGTGGGGGTGCCCGATTTCGCGCAACTGGGCGCTCACCGGGCTCCGTCGTCCGCCTCCGAAGGCTCCCTCGCGGTGGTCGAGGGTGCGACTGCAGGAGTGGTTTTTGCGAAATGACGGAAGCGCGGGCATCCCGCCGCCGTCTTATGCGGAAGTCGGCGCGGAGTCGGCCGCGACTTCCGTCATTTCGCAAGGTTGCGTTGTGCTCGCCGTGCCGCTCGGCCAGCAATTCAGGGATGCCCGGCCCCGCAACCGCCGTCATCTCCTGCATTTGGTACCGCAGTACCGACGGGCCCGACCCGTGCGCGGGCGCGGATGCCCGTCCGGGCGTGCCCGCAGCGAACACTGCCGGGTGCCGTCGCCGGTGCGACGTACAGTGAACGGATGAGCGGAATGCGGGGCGGTGGCGGGGGCAGCCCCCGGCGACTGATGGGCGGCGGCGACGTAGAGGCGCAGAAGGCCGCGAACGCGACGGCGCCGACGATCCCGAACCTGCTGCCGCGCATCATTCAGCTGTTCGCGCCCCACCGTACGGCGCTCATCGTGACCATCGTGCTCGTGCTCGTGAGCGCGGGGCTCGGCGTGCTGCCGCCGCTGCTCACGAAGCAGGCGTTCGACCTCGGGCTGTTCCCGACCGGCGGCGGGCCCAACATCCCCGTGCTGGTCGAGCTCGTGTCGATCATGGTAGGGCTGTGGATCGCGTCCGCGGCACTGGGGGTCTGGCAGACCTGGCTGACGGCGACGGTCGGCAACACGGTGATGGGGGCCCTGCGCATCCGTCTCTTCGGGCACCTGCAGGCCATGGAGCTCGCGTTCTTCACGCGCACGAAGACCGGCGTGATCCAGTCGCGGCTGCAGAACGACGTCGGCGGCGTCGCCGGCGTGCTGAGCAACACCATCTCGAGCGTGATCGGCAACACCGTAACCGTCATCGCCGCCTTCGTGAGCATGCTCGTGCTGAGCTGGCAGCTGACCGTGGTGGCGGTCATCCTGCTGCCGGTGCTCGTCATCGCGCAGCGCAGGGTCGGCCAGGTGCGCGCCCGCATCGCCACCAAGACGCAGGAGTCGCTGAGCGACATGACCGCGATCACGCAGGAGGCGCTGAGCGTCAGCGGCATCCTGCTCGCCAAGAGCTTCAACCAGCAGAAGGCCGAGACCGCGCGCTACGAGGCTGAGAACCGGAACCAGATCTCCCTGCAGGTGAAGCAGCAGATGAGCGGCCAGTGGTTCTTCGCGATGGTCAACATCTTCCTGTCGATCATCCCAGCCGTGATCTACATCGTGGCGGCCTACCTGATCACCGGCGGAGTCGATGTGACGGCCGGCACCATCGTCGCGTTCACGACCGTGCAGGCGCGGCTGATGTTCCCGCTGCTCGGGCTGCTGCGAGTCGCGCTCGACCTGCAGACGTCGTCGGCCCTCTTCGCCCGCATCTTCGAGTACCTCGACCTCGTCCCGTCGATCACCGACCGCCCGACCGCCCATGCGGTGCGGCCCGAAGAGCTCGGCCGTATCGAGTTCGACGACGTCGTGTTCAGGTACCCGGATGCCCCCGCCGACAGCCCGGCGACACTCAAGGGTGTCTCCTTCACGATCGAGCCGGGTCAGTTCGCCGCATTCGTGGGACCGTCCGGGGCGGGCAAGACCACGGTGAGCTACCTCATTCCGAGGATGCACGAGGTGAGCGACGGCCGGGTGCTGTTCGCGGGCGACGACGTGCGCGACCTCGAGGCCGACTCACTCGTGCGCAACATCGGCATCGTGAGCCAGGAGACGTACCTGTTCCACGCGACGATCGCCGACAACCTCCGCTACGCGAAGCCCGAGGCGACGCAGGAGGAGCTGGAGGCCGCGGCGCGCGCCGCGAACATCCACGACACGATCGTGTCATTCCCCGACGCGTACAACACCGTCGTGGGGGAGCGCGGCTACCGGCTCTCCGGCGGCGAGAAGCAGCGCATCGCGATCGCGCGGGTGCTGCTCAAGGATCCGGCCGTGCTCATCCTCGACGAGGCGACCAGCGCCCTCGACTCCATCTCGGAGCGGGTCGTGCAGGAGGCGCTGGACACTGCGTCGCGAGGCCGCACGACGATCGCCGTCGCGCACCGGCTGTCGACCGTGGTGGACGCGGACGTGATTTTCGTCGTCGTGGGCGGTGAGGTGGTCGAGCACGGCACACACGCGGAGCTGCTCGCCGCGGGCGGCATGTACTCGTCGCTGTACGCGCAGCAGGTCGGCTGAGCTAGGGCTGCCGCTCGGCCAGCATGTCCTGCATGAGGCCGATCTCACTGGTCTGCGCCTGCACGATGCTGCTCGCGAGGTCGTCGACCACGCGGTTGGTGCTGCGCTCGAGCACCGCCTCCGCCATCTCGACCCCGCCCTGGTGGTGGGCGATCATGAGGGTGAGGAAGATGCGCTCGGCCTCTACTCCGGTGGCGGCCTTGAGGGCGGCGATCTGGTCGGCGGTGGCGTAACCGGGCATGGTTGCCGGAACGCTGCCCGCAGTCATCCCCTCGTGCCCGGCGCCGCCGTCGAGGGTGGGGCGCGACATCCACGTCATCTGGGGTTCGGACGAGGCCTGCGAGAGACCCCACTCGTTCAGCCAGCCGAACATCTGGCCGGACTGCTGCGCCTGCGAGGTCGCGATGTCATAGGCGAGCAGCCGCACGTCGGGGTCGTCGGTGAGGTCGCGCACGATGAGCGCCATCTCGACGGCCTGGAGGTGGTGCACCTGCATGTCGCGCGCGAAGCCCGCCTCGACGCTCGAGTCGATGGGACTGTCGTCGCCGGGCGCACTCAGACGCCCGATGACGAGCGAGGCCGCGACCAGTAGCAGCGCCGTGATGACAGCCGCGACCGCGAGCCGGGCGCGACGGCCCGGCTCCACGGTCGGCGACTCGAGGCTCACTTAGGAGATCTTGCCCGGGCCGTCGATGGCGCCGGTGCACGAGGCACCCGGCTCGGGAGCGGACGCCGACTTCCAGTACTTCTGCACGAAGCTGTCGAGGCGCGGGTCGTCGACACCGTCGAGCTGCACCTGCGCCGACCACGCCGAGATGACGACGGGGGCGGGGAGACCCGGGTACGGCGAGAGGATGCTGTACGTGCTCGGCACCTCGTTGCGCAGGGTCTCGACCTCGGCCTCGCTCAGCGCGTCGGGGTCGTACGTGACCCAGACGGCACCGTGCTCGAGGGCATGCACGGCGTTCTCGTTCTGCTGCGGCTGGTCGTAGACGCCGCAGTTGAGCCAGGCCGCGTTGTGGTTTCCACCGGCGGGTGGGTTCATGTCGTAATCGGCCTCGTAGTCGACGGCCGTGTCGACGTGGGTCGCGGCCAGGGTGCCGAACGTCGCGAGCCCCTCGATCTCGATGTCGTCGGGGTCAGCCTTGGGCGTTGAACCGACCACGACGAAGCCGATGACCAGCGCGAGCACGAGCACACCGCCCGTGATGCCGGCGATCAGGCCGATGCGCTGGTTGCGCTTCTGGGCCGCCATCTGCTTCTGCATGGCGGCGACTTTCTCCGCCCTGCGGGCATCGCGCTGCTGCTTGACGGTGGGTTTCGAGGGGTCGGGCACGGCAATCCTGTCGGCTCAGGTGAAAGTTGTCGCTTCAATCATGCCGGTTCCCGGCTCGGAAACCGATGTGAAACGGATGCCCGGTAACACGATCGGGCGCGCTGATAGATTTGCGTCACCATGAAGTACGCCAATTCCGTCATCGACCTCGTCGGTAACACGCCCCTCGTCCGGCTGAACCGCGTCACCGAGGGGATCGCCGCGACGGTGCTCGTGAAGGTGGAGTACCTCAACCCCGGCGGCTCCTCCAAGGACCGCATCGCCACGCGCATCATCGACGACGCCGAGGCGAAGGGGCTGCTGGGGCCCGGCGGCACGATCGTGGAGCCCACGAGCGGCAACACCGGCATCGGGCTGGCCCTCGTGGCGCAGCAGCGCGGCTACCGCTGCGTCTTCGTGCTGCCCGACAAGGTCGGCGAGGACAAGCGCAACGTTCTGCTCGCCTACGGCGCCGAGATCGTCGTGACCCCGACGGCGGTCGAGCCGTCGAGCCCCGAGTCGTACTACTCCGTCTCCGACCGGCTGGCGCGGGAGATCCCGGGGGCGTTCAAGCCCAACCAGTACTCCAACCCGAACGGCCCGCTCAGCCACTACGAGACGACCGGCCCCGAGATCTGGGCCGACACCGAGGGCAAGGTCACGCACTTCGTCGCGGGCGTCGGAACCGGCGGCACGATCAGTGGCGTCGGCAAGTACCTCAAGGAGGTGTCGAACGGCTCGGTGGTCGTGATCGGCGCCGACCCGGAGGGCAGCGTCTACTCGGGCGGCACCGGGCGCCCCTACCTCGTCGAGGGCGTCGGCGAGGACTTCTGGCCGACCGCGTACGACCCGTCCGTCGTCGACGAGATCATCGCGTCGACCGACGCCGAATCCTTCGA
>Ga0247740_1001309_pt1 | contig 10748 bp, 6 predicted proteins | sample UWRJL148409B2_FD_180942 | JGI IMG/M metagenome (GOLD analysis project Ga0247740, IMG submission 180942) | Plant litter microbial communities from Arlington Agricultural Research Station in Wisconsin, United States - UWRJ-L148-409B-2 | ecosystem: Environmental > Terrestrial > Plant litter >...
ACGGGTTCCGCGGAGCGGTTCGTCCTGGAGCGCGGTGAGAGCGTCCGGTGCGCCGGCAACAACGATCTGGCCACCGCCGTTGAAGTTGGCGGGGGCGAGGCCCAATTCGGTGAGGCGCGCGAGAAGTGCTTCCTCGTCACCGCCCAGCACGGCGCTCATACCCGTGGGCGTTAGCGCGGCGGCGGAGGCCATTGCGACGCTCCGTTCGCGGACGAACGCCATGGCGTCCGTTTCGGAGAGGATGCCTGCGGCGGCAGCGGCGGTGATTTCACCAACGGAGTGTCCGGCAACGCCCGCAACCTTCTCGCGTCCACCGTTGGCGAACAGCGCGGTCAACGTGAGCAGTCCGGCGGCAACGATCAGCGGCTGGGCTACTGCGGTGTCGCGGATCATGTCGGCATCACTCGTGGTGCCGTGGGCGACGAGGTCAATCCCCGCGACATCCGACAAGCGGGTGAGCTGATCGCGAAACCGTTCTTCGCTGAGCCATGGTTCAAGGAAGCCGGGGGTCTGAGATCCCTGGCCGGGCGCTACAACAACAATCATCCGTCTAGTCTGCCAACCTTGAGCCCCAGTTGCTGTAGCGAACGGCCCAATCATTCGGCGTTTCGTTGTGCGAGTCCTCTAAAATCGCTGCTGAGTGCTGATATCGGGTTGTGTGTGGCGTCGTGCTCGGCGGAAATCTTCTCCGAAGGGCGTTTGAGGGGCAGCTCATTTTCGGCGCCAGATTCGGGAATTCAGGAAAACGCAGACGGCGCCCAGGCGAGTGGTGACGCGTGGCCCAGAATCGCTGGGATCTTCGAGCCAGGCAATACGGCGGTCCTGCAGTTGTCCTGAATTCCCACAGGTGACGACGGACGGAAGGTACGACAGGGACGGCGGACTACCGCGACGGGGACGGGGAGCGTTAGCGCTTGCGGGCGGGGTCGGGCTCTGCGATCGACCCAACGATGAGGGCCGCCTGGAGGATGAGGGCCTCGCGTGCGCCCGTCGCATCCCAGCCAATGACTTCACTGATGCGTTTGAGGCGGTACCGCACCGTGTTGGGGTGCACAAAGAGTTCGCGGGCAGTCGCTTCGAGGGAGCGACCGTTGTCGAGGTAGCACCACAGGGTGCCAAGAAGTTCGGACGAGTGCGCCTTGAGGGGTTTGTAGATGCGGTTGATGAGAGTGGAGCGTGCCAGCGGGTCACCGGCGAACGCACGCTCGGGCAACAGATCGTCGGCGAGTACGGGACGGGGTGCGTTGCGCCAGGAGCGTGCAACGGCGAAGCCGGCGAGGGCGCCCTTGGCACTTTTGGATGCGTCGACAAGGCTGGGCACCTCGTGGCCGAGCACCAGGTGGCCAGGGCCAAAGCCGGGCTCGAGGCGCGCGGCGATGTCCAAGAAGGGGAGGGGAGCCGCGGAGTCGTCTTCGCCCTCGAGCGGGGCGGGTTCGGCGCGGCCGATAACAAGGACGAGCCGGTTGCCCTGCACGCCGATGAGCACGTCGGCATCAAGGTGGCGGGCGGTTCGACGGAGCTGGTCAACGTCGAGAAGACGGGGAGTGGTCCCAACCAGGACGCAGACTTCGCCGTGGCCGTTCCACCCCAAAGCCGCAATACGGCTTGGTAGTTCGGTGTCGTACTCGCCGCTCAGTATCGAGTCGACGACGAGCGCTTCGAGCCGGGCGTCCCACAGGCCGCGGGCTTCAGCAGCACGGGCATAGACATCTGCCGAGGCGAAGGCTATTTCGCGGGAGTAAAGAAGAATCGCTTCCCGCAGCACATCGTCGCCTTCACCGACGCGCTGTTCCACAACTTCTACCGTGATCCGGATGAGCTGCAACGTCTGCTGCAAGCTCACCGATCGGAGCAGCTCACGGGGGGCTGCGCCGAAGACGTCCGCGGCAATCCACGGAGTCGCTTTCGGGTCCTCGAACCAACTAATGAACGAGGTGATACCCGCTTGGGCGACAAGGCCGACGGCCGACCGCCGCCCCGGTGGCATATCGCCATACCAGGGCAGCGTGTCGTCCAGTCGTTTCAACGTGGCAGTGGCGAGCTCACCAGAAATGATGCGCAGCCATGCCAGCGTTTGTTCCTTCGTCTTCGGCGTCACGTGTGGCTAGCTCTCGCCGCCAGCCGATCCCGTGGTGCCAGCGTTCACATCGTGAAGCTGGTACATCTCGATGGCACGAGCGGGAATGCTCGGGTCCATCTTGCCCTGGGCGACGAGCGACTCAAGGGTACGCACAACAACCGACGGTCCGTCGATCTTGAAGAACCGACGAGCAGCGGCACGCGTGTCGGAGAAACCGAAGTCATCGGCACCCAACGTTGCGAAGTCGCCGGGCACGAACTGACGGATCTGGTCCGGCACTGCGTGCATAAAGTCGGTGACCGCAACAAACGGACCCTGGGCATCGCGCAGCTTGTTGGTTACGTACGGCACGTGGCGCTCTTCATCCGGGTAGAGGAAGTTGTGCTCGTCCGCAGCGAGACCATCGCGACGAAGTTCCGTCCAGGAGGTGACGGACCAGACATCGGCCGACACACCCCAGTCGTTCTCAAGGAGCTGCTGGGCTTCGATGGCCCACGGGACCGCGACACCGGAGGCAAGGATCTGCGCCTTCGGTCCCTGGTTGTAGGCCTCGGAGACACGGTGGATGCCGCGGAGGACGCCCTCCACGTCAAGACCCTCGGGCTCGGCGGGCTGAATGATCGGCTCGTTGTAGACGGTCACGTAGTACATGACGTTGGGATCCGGGTGGTTCCCTCCGTACATACGCTCGAGTCCTGCACGAATGATCTGCCCCATCTCGTACCCGTACGCGGGGTCATACGACACCACGGCGGGGTTGGTGGATGCCAGAAGCAGCGAGTGACCGTCAGCGTGCTGAAGTCCCTCACCGGTCAGCGTGGTGCGTCCAGCGGTCGCTCCGACAATAAAGCCGCGCGCCATCTGGTCGCCCGCAGCCCACATGGCATCGCCCGTGCGCTGGAAACCGAACATCGAGTAGAACACGTAGACCGGGATGAGCGGCTCGCCGTGCGTCGAGTACGACGTGCCCGCTGCGGTGAACGCAGCGAAGGCGCCGGCCTCGTTGATGCCAACGTGCACGATCTGGCCCTGCGGGCTCTCCTTGTAGGCAAGGAGCTGCTCGCGGTCGACGGCCGTGTAGTTCTGGCCGTTCGGGTTGTAGATCTTCGCCGTCGGGAAGTACGCGTCCATACCAAAGGTGCGTGCCTCGTCCGGGATGATCGGAACGATGCGGTGACCGAAGCCCTTGGAGCGGAGGAGGTCTTTGAGCAGACGGGCGAACGCCATGGTGGTGGCGATCTCCTGCTTGCCGGAGCCCTTCTTCGCGATCGCGTACGCCGAGTCGTCCGGAAGGTCGACCTGCGTGAACTTCGAGCGGCGCTCCGGAACGTATCCACCGAGCTCGCGACGACGCTCGTGCAGGTACTGGATTGCCTCGTCGTCTGCGCCGGGGTTGTAGTACGGCGGCTGGTACGGGTTCTCCTCGAGAACGGCGTCGGTGATCGGGATTCGCATCTCGTCACGGAACATCTTGAGGTTGTCGAGCGTCAGCTTCTTCATCTGGTGGGTCGCGTTGCGGCCCTCGAACGACGGGCCGAGGCCGTAACCCTTGACCGTCTTCGCGAGAATAACGGTGGGCTGGCCGGTGTGCTCCTGCGCGGCCTTGAACGCGGCGTACACCTTGCGGTAGTCGTGTCCACCTCGCTTGAGGTTCCAGACCTGCTCGTCGCTGTAGTCCTTGACCATCTCGAGCGTGCGCGGGTCGCGACCGAAGAAGTTCTCCCGAACGTACGCACCGGATTCGGCTTTGTACGTCTGGTAGTCACCGTCGGGGGTGCGGTTCATGAGGTCGCGAAGCGCGCCCTCGGTGTCCTTGGCGAGGAGTTCGTCCCACTCGCGTCCCCAGACAACCTTGATGACGTTCCAGCCGGCACCGCGGAAGAAGCTCTCCAGTTCCTGGATGATCTTTCCGTTACCGCGCACCGGTCCGTCGAGGCGCTGCAAGTTGCAGTTGATAACGAAGTTGAGGTTGTCGAGCTTCTCGTTCGCTGCCCACTGAAGGGCACCGCGGCTCTCGACCTCATCCATCTCGCCGTCACCCAGGAACGCCCAGACCTGCTGGTCGGTTGTGTCCTTGATGCCACGGTTCTGGAGGTACTTGTTCGACTGCGCCTGGTAGATCGCGTTGATCGGGCCAAGGCCCATCGACACGGTCGGGAACTGCCAGAAGTCCTTCATCAACCGCGGGTGCGGGTACGACGAAAGTCCACCGTTTTTGTGGGACTTCTCCTGGCGGAATCCGTCCAGCTGGTCCTCGCTCAGGCGTCCTTCGAGGAACGCACGGGCGTACATACCGGGGGATGCGTGTCCCTGGTAGAAGATCTGGTCGCCACCGTTTGCGTGATCCTGTCCGCGGAAGAAGTGGTTGTGTCCCACTTCATACAGCGCGGCGGATGACGCGTACGTGGCGATGTGGCCGCCGACACCGATCCCGGGCCGCTGAGCGCGGTGCACCGTGATGGCAGCGTTCCAGCGGATCCAGGCACGATACCGACGTTCGATATCTTCGTTGCCCGGGAACTCCGGTTCGTCGCCCGGAGCGATGGTGTTGAGGTAGTCGGTTGTTGGCACCATCGGAACTCCGAGGTGCAACTCCTTCGACCGCTTGAGCAAGCTCAACATAATTTCGCGACCGCGTTCGTGGCCTTGCGCTGCGACTAGTGCGTCGAGCGACTCTTGCCATTCGGCAGTTTCTTCCGGATCGTTGTCGGTGTTATTCACCGAGTATGGATCCTGATCGTTCACCGTCACCCTTGACCTCTTCCTGGTAGAGACAGATCTACCTAGCCTTCCACAATGTCGGGGTGCGTCTTTGTGGAATTGCGACTAAGCAGATCAATTCTAGATGTGACTTTCCTCTTCCCAGTGCCCCATTGCCCATACTCGGGGCGTAGGATTACCCCTCGTGTTTACTTGGCCGGTCGGCCTGGCACGAAAGGATTGCACCATGGCTCTGGAGAATGACACCCGAGCACCTGACTTTGAACTCCCGAACCAGTTCGGGGAACACGTCCGCCTCAACGACTTTCTCGGTAAAAAGCCGGTCGCGCTCGTCTTTTTCCCGCTGGCGTTCTCAGGCACGTGCACAACGGAACTCTGTTCACTTCGCGACAACCTGTCAATGTTCAAACAAAGCGGTGTGGAGTTGATCGGAATCTCCGTCGACTCCAAGGCAACGCTTCGGGCATGGGCCGAGACCGAAGGCTACGATTTCACCCTCCTGGCCGACTTCTGGCCGCACGGTGACGTTGCGAAAGAGTACGGCGTGTTCCTGGAGCACAAGGGATTTGCCAACCGCGCGACATTTATCATCGACACTCGAGGCATCATCCGGGCGAGCTTTATCACCGCTCCGGGAGAGGCTCGTTCGATCGCCGAATACCAGGCGGCCCTTGAAACGGTTCTTCCCGTCAAGGTGTGATTCGGGATGATCCGCGCCCAGCTTTGTTTGGGCGCGAGCATCCGGCCGATCACTCGGCTGGGCTCGGCGCGACATCTCCTGTAAACCGGTAGCCCATTCCGGCCTCCGTGAGGAGATACCGCGGAGATGACGGTTCGGGCTCGAGCTTTTTGCGCAGTTGCGCCAGATACAGGCGCAGGTAGCCGGTGTCGGTGGTGTACTGCGGTCCCCACACCTCGGTGAGCAGTGTCTCCCGTGTGACGAGCCGACCGCTGTTACGCAGCAGCACCTCGAGCAGTCGCCACTCGGTTGGAGTGAGCCGTACTGCGGCGCCCGCTCGAGTGACCCGGTGGGCCGCGAGGTCGACGGTGACGTCGCCGAAAGTGATGGTCGGTTCGTCCATCGCCGCGGGGGTGCGCCTCGTCAACGCCCGCAGGCGGGCGAGCAGCTCGTCCGCCGCGAACGGTTTGGTGACGTAGTCATCGGCACCGGCATCCAGCGCTTCCACCTTGTCCCACGACTCGCTGCGTCCTGAGACCACCAGGATCGGGATGGTGGTCCATCCCCGAAGTGCCTGGATCACCTCAATACCGGTGAGCCCGGGCATCCCGAGATCGAGCACAACCACATCGGGATGCTCGGCGATCGCCGTACTCAGCGCGGCGGTGCCGTCGTGTGCGGTCAGTACCTCGTAGCCGCGGGCGCTGAGTGTGATGCGCAGGGCGCGGAGGATCTGCGGATCGTCGTCGGCAACAAGGATTTTCACAGGGACGCCTCCGGGAGTTCAACAACCATGGTCAGCCCGCCTCCGGGAGTGTCTTCGGCGTCGAGGGATCCGCCCATTGCTTCGGTGAACCCCTTCGCCAGGGCGAGGCCGAGCCCCACACCGGCCTCGTTGTCGATGTCGCCGAGACGCTGGAAGGGAACAAAAACTTCTTCACGGCGCTCGGCGGGGATGCCGGGACCGGAGTCGATGATGCGCAATTGCACACGACCCGCGAATTCGCTCGTCGCAACGATGGGCACTGATCCCGCGGGGGAGAAGCGCAGTGCGTTCGAGAGCAGGTTCACAATCACCCGGCCGAGCAGAACTTCGTCGGCGGTGACGTCGCTGACGGGGGACAAGTCGAGGGAGACATCGCCTGGCGCCAGGTGCAGTTCGTCGAGGGCGGCGATAACGGCGGCGTCCAGGGCGACACGAGCGGGCTGGACCCCGAGAGCACCGGCCTGCAACCGGCTCACGTCGAGCAGGTTGACCACCAGCACCGTCAGTGCGGACAGGCTTTCTTCTGCGGTCTCGAGAAGTTCGTCGCGGTCGTTCTCCGTGAGGGCGCCGTCGGTCGACCGCAGAGCGGTGACGGCGGTGGTGGCGGACCCCAGAGGACGACGCAGGTCGTGACCCACCGCGGCAAGCAGTGCGCTGCGCAGGCGGTCAGCGGCGGCGAGCGGTTCCATCCGGGCGGTTTCGCTGGTCAAACGGCGCTGTTCGAGGGCCGCTTCGATCTGGGTGGCGAAGACACCGAGGATTCTGCGGTCGCTTGCCGCGAGCTGCCGGCCGCGCAGGTAGACGGTGGCCGTGTCGCCGATCGGGAGCGTCGTCTCTTCGTCGGACTCGTGTAGGGCAGAGGAATCCGTTGCGCTGTAGACCACGTCACCGTTCTGGCGGAGGACCACACTCACCATGCCGAACGACTCCCGCAGGCGGGTGACGAGCGACGCCAGTGCGTCGTCGCCGCCCAGCACACTGCCGGCAATGGTCACGAGGATCTCGGCCTCGGCTGCCGACCGGGTTGCGGCGCGGGATCGCCGGGCGGCGCGGTCGACAACCACGCTGACCAGTGTGGCGACAATCAGGAAAAAGACGAGGGCGACGAAGTGCACCCACGAGCCCACCGCGAGGGTGAATGCGGGCTGCACAAAAAAGTAGTCGAGTAGAAATCCCGCGAGTACCGCGGAGAACAGTGCTGGCCAGATGCCGCCGATCAGGGCGACCACGACCACCACCAGTTGGAAGCCGAGGGCGTCGGTGGTGATGGACGCGTCGCCGGGTAGTGCGGCGAGGAGCCAGGTGAGTGCGGGGAGCGCGAGCGCCGCCACAACCAACCCCGTGAGTCGGCGTTTGAGGGACAGCGCCCCGCCGAGGCGGGGCAGTCGTTGGCGTCCGGCCTGGGCGTGGGAGACGATGTGCACGTCGATGTCGCCGGCGAGGCGCACCACGCTGCCTCCGGTACCCGCACCGCCGAAGATTCTCTCGAAGCGGCTGCGGCGACTAACACCGATGACCAGCTGGGTGGCCTGCACACTCCGCGCGAACTCGACCAGTGCGGGAGCGGCGCGCTCCGACACCACCTGGTGGTACGTGCCCCCGAGTGTTTCGACGAGGGCGCGTTGGGAGGTCAGGGCCGCGGGATCGCTGGCGCTGAGTCCGTCCGGAGTGGTGACGTGGACGGCGAACAGAATGCCGCCACTCGTCCGCGCGGCGATGCGGGCCGCCCGGCGCAGCAGGGTTTCTCCCTCGGGGCCGCCCGTGAGCGCAACGACGATCCGCTCCCGCGCCTCCCATGGGGCGTCGATCCCGTGCTCGATCCGATACGCCTGCAGGGCAACGTCCACCTCGTCGGCAAGCCAGAGCAGTGCGAGTTCGCGGAGCGCGGTGAGGTTGCCGAGGCGAAAGTAGTTACTCAGCGCGGCATCCACCCGGGCATCCGGATACACAAAACCCTCGGCCAGCCGATCCCGGAGGCTCTGCGGGGCGAGGTCAACAAGTTCGATCTGATCGGCACGGCGCAGCACGGCGTCGGGAATGGTCTCGCGCTGCACCACGCCGGTGATTTGGTGCACCACGTCGCCGAGGGATTCGATGTGCTGGATGTTCACCGTCGACATCACGTCGATGCCCGCGTTGAGGAGTGCTTCGACGTCGTTCCACCGTTTCTCGTTCGGCGACCCGGGTGCGTTCGAGTGGGCGAGTTCGTCGACGAGGGCGAGGTCGGGGCGGCGGGCGAGTACGGCGTCGAGGTCCATCTCGTCGAGGTCCACACCCCGGTGGGACAGCGCGCGGCGGGGGATGATTTCGAGGCCGTCCAGCAGCGCTGACGTCGCCGCCCGGCCATGGGTCTCGACCACGGCGACCACAACGTCTTTGCCCGATGCGCTCAGCCGCTTGCCCTCCTCCAGCATGGAGTAGGTTTTGCCGACGCCTGGGGCGGCACCGAGCAGTACTCGCAGGCGTCCTCGTGTCATGGATGGCTTTCGTCTGGGTTAGCGCATCGGGAGCGTGGCTGAGCGCTGTGGAAAGGCACTACCCGAGTTGGGAAAATACTGGCAGAAAAAAGATCCCCAGCACCCGGAGGAGCGGTGCGTGATCCTCGCGACGGTGGTCAGCGCACCGCGAGTGCAGCAGCGCCGAGGATACCCGCGTTGTTGCGCAGCTCGGCGGGAACGATGGGAGCGCGGAGTTCGAGCAGCGGCAGGAACTCGTCGTAGTGCTTCGACACACCACCACCCACAATGATGAGGTCGGGGGAGAAGAGTAGCTCGACGTGGGAGTAGTACCGCTGGAGGCGCTTGGCCCAGCGAGCGAACGACAGGTTCCCGCTTTCCTTGGCAGAGTACGCGGCACGCTTCTCGGCGTCTTTGCCATCGATCTCGAGGTGCCCGAGTTCGGAGTTCGGAATAAGCACCCCGTTGTAGATGAGTGCGCTTCCGATGCCGGTGCCGAGCGTGGTGAGAAGCACAAGCCCGTCGACTCCCTTGGCCGCCCCGTACTTCACCTCGGCGATACCGGCGGCATCGGCGTCGTTCACAAAGTGGATGTCTCGTCCAAGCGCCTTCTCGAAGAGCGCTTCGGCTTCGAGGCCGATCCACTTCTCAGAGACGTTCGCGGCGGACATCGTTGTTCCGTGGATAACGATCGCCGGGAAGCAGACACCGACGGGAACGGATGCGTCGACATCCAACGTCTTGACGATCTCCAGAACGGTAGCGACGATGTCGTTCGGCTCGCCCCCGGTGGGTGTGGGAAGTTTGACGCGGTCACTGAGAAGTTTGCCGGTCACGGTGTCGACAACCGCGCCCTTGATTCCCGTACCGCCGATATCGATTCCTACAGCAGTCGTCATGGTTCCATCCTAGGGATGCGTGGTGCCTGGCGCGCCCGGGCTTGCGCGGTAGGGCTCGGTCTGTGTGGACAAACGCCTACAGAGTCGACTACGCGTTGGCGACAGCGTCGGCGATCACCAACCCCCCTAGAGGCAGGATCATTAGGACGCCGGCGATGATCGAGATGACGCGACCGCGTGGCGCGAAACGTGAGACGACCGTACCCCGTGCTCCGCGTCGCGGCGGATGAGGCAGGCGCGGCGTTCGGCTCAGTCATAGAACCAGCGTAGTAAATGCTGAGGATTGTTATGACCGGGCGTGTCGCACGCAGTTAGGGGAGTGTCAGTACTTCGGCACCGCGCTCCGTGACCACGAGCGTGTGTTCAAACTGGGCGGTCAGCTTTTTGTCGCGGGTGGTGACAGTCCAATCATCAGCCCACTGGTCCCACAAAATGGTGCCGAGGGTGAGCATCGGCTCGATCGTAAAGACCATTCCGACCTCCATCACATCGTCGAAGCGGGGCGCCGCGTCGTAGTGCGGAACAATCAGCCCAGAGTGGAACGACGATCCAACACCGTGCCCAGTGAAGTCTCGAACGACGCCGTACCCAAAACGCTTGGCGTACGACTCGATCGCGCGCCCGATGACGTTGATCTGACGACCGGGGGCGACGGACTTGATACCGCGGTTCAGGGCCTCGCGGGTGCGCTCCACCAGATCGATGGTCTCTTGCGCCGCGTCACCAACAACAAACGTTTTGTTGAGGTCACCGTGCATCCCGTTTTTGTACGCGGTGACGTCGATGTTGATGAGGTCGCCGTCAAGAAGCTGTGTGGTGTCCGGGATGCCGTGGCAAATCACCTCGTTGACGCTGGTGCAGGAGGACTTAGGGAAACCTCGGTAGCCGAGCGTCGACGGGTATGCCCCGTGGTCGAGGATAAATTCGTGCGCGATGCGGTCGAGCTGCTCGGTCGTGACACCGGGACGGATCTCGGCGGCGGCGGCTTCGATAGCGCCGGCGGCGATTCGGCCCGACTCGCGGATTAGTTCGACCTGCTCCGGTGTGTAGACGTCGGAGCCGGTGTGCTCGCGGGGGCCGACCTTGCCCACATATTCGGGACGCTCGATGCCTGCAGGTACGGAGCGGAGTGGGGAGACAAGTCCCG
>Ga0247740_1001311_pt1 | contig 10736 bp, 8 predicted proteins | sample UWRJL148409B2_FD_180942 | JGI IMG/M metagenome (GOLD analysis project Ga0247740, IMG submission 180942) | Plant litter microbial communities from Arlington Agricultural Research Station in Wisconsin, United States - UWRJ-L148-409B-2 | ecosystem: Environmental > Terrestrial > Plant litter >...
TATGTCTCTTTATATCCGCGATGGATACCACAATCGTTACGACGGCGTTGATCAAAATCTCCAGCGACTTTCACGCCCTAGAGCAAGGGGTGTGGCTCATTACCGCATACATGCTGACGTACAATTCGTTTCTGCTGATAACGGCCAAGTTGAGCGATGTCATGGGCTTGAAGACTACGCTGCTCGCCTGCAATGCCTTCTTTCTCGTGTTCTCCATGGCTTGCGGGGGAGCAAAAACAATGAATCAACTGTAGGAACCTCTGGCACACCCTATCGTCGATTGGAAGCTCACGTATTTAGTATCGTCTTCCGAGCCCTTCAAGGCATCGGCGGCTCGGGACTCTACTCGCTCGTCTTTGTAGCAATCATGAAGCTCATCACGCCGGAGAAGATAGGTTTCTACTCGGGCGTCATCAGTTCTGTTTTCGCATTGGCCAATCTTTTGGGCCCAGTTCTCGGAGGAGTCATCGCAGATCGCACAAGGTAAAGCCAAACCCGAGTATGAACTACGAAACGTCCGCTGACGAATTTGCGCAGTTGGCGATGGATCTTCTGGATCAAGTGAGAGCGCATCTGTCTCCTCGGTTCGCGTCTTCTGACTCTATACAGTGCACCCATTGTCGGCACCTCCTTTGGCATACTCTTCTTCACCGTACCAACCCTGAAAGACGGAAAGTCTATCCGAGACCGATTCCGTGGCTTCGACGGCTTCGGTGGTATCCTCTCCGTTTGCTGGCCCGTTCCTCTGTTGTTCGCGCTCCAGGAAGCTGGCGTACAGTTTGAATGGAAGAGCGGCGTGATCATAGGCACACTCGTTGCCGGAATTGCCCTCTTCTTCCTCTTCGGACTGTACGAGGCATTTCTGTCCACCAAAACGAAGATCAACGCCATTCTGCCGATGCGATTCCTCACCAATCCACCTCTGGCTCTCCAACTATTGAGCATGATGCTCATGGGCATGTCAAGTTACGTGATGTTCATCCAGCTGCCGCAGCGCTTCCAAGGCGTCAACTTTACGAGTGCAGAACGCGCCGGCATTCTGCTCCTCCCTGTCTCGCTTCTGACGCCAGTCGGTGCCATGTCATCGGGGCTTTTGTTTGGAAAGAAGATCATGGGCAAGACGGTGGCCACGGAATATGTGTTACTACTGTCTGCGGTTATCATCAGCATCGGAGTCGGTCTACTCAGTAGCTTGCCCGTCGACTCTCACATCTCAAACGCGACGTACGGGTACGAGATCATCGTCGGCTTTGGCATCGGCTTCGCCAACCCACCGTACTTTCCGCTATTAAACACGTGTGTGGAAGAGAAGGACGTAGCGGTCGGCATTGGGATCATGAACATGTTGCGGACGCTGGGTGGTGCTATTGCCGTAGCGATTTGTTCGGCGCTCCACCACTCGATGTTGCAGGACAAGCTGGCGGATTTTCTCGACTCGGAACAGATCAACGCTGTCGAACAGTCCGCCGCATTCATCGCTCAGCTACCAGAGCAGGATCAGGTAAAGCTTGGCAGAGTCTTTGGAAAGAGCTACAACAGGCAATTCCAAGTCACACTGGCATTTGCCGTGTTGAACGTCCTAGTCATCGTCGTGCTGATTGTCGTGCGAAAGAAGAAGGGTCTCTTTGGAGTAATGCCGGTGCGGAATGAAGAGAATGAATTCATGAAAAAGGCTCCTGTGAAGGCGACGGAGAGGGAGGGCGATACACCCAACAAGGAACTGCCAATTAGCGCAGTCCGCGAACAGGCTAGAGATATTTTGGTACACCAAGGCGACGAGAAGGATAAGACGAATTGAGGTCAGTCTTGACGTCTGCGCACATCTCCTTTTCTTGTATGCAAGACTGCAATCTGGTTACGGGAGCTCTCCGCTTTCCTCCCGCTCCGAGTCCATTCCGCATCCTTAGTAAACATCTCTTCCGGCGTCCTTAATAGTAACCGTAATACAATCTACATATGGTAAATGAAATCTGGTTTCTTATCCCCCAACATCTCAATCTCCTTCGCATCCAACCCCTCAACCCACCCATCCCTCTGTCCACTCAACCTCTTCTTATTCTCCCGCGCAAGCAACATCCTCGTCACCACACTTCCCCCAAAAAGAAACAGCACAAGGTACGCGAGAACCACGCCATGGCCCAAGAAGAACCGTGGTTTATCGCGTCCGCGGTAGATGTTGGATGATACCACTCCGTTGAGGTTGCCCCAGCCTATGACGAAACCGAGCGTCACGCCGCGCTTGTAGACACCTTCGACGTTGTTGGATGTCCAGGAGATGGTGTTGGCGATGCAGGGGTATATCCCGATGGCGCCGAGGAAGACGCCTGCGTATTGCACACCGGGTTTCCCGGAACCCAGGAGCATAGAGAACCCCAAGATGCCAAACAGGGAAACAACGATATTACAAAGTCCGCGCTGATGCGTGCGATCTGCCAACCACCCAATGAATACCGTAACCACAGCCGCAACCGCATACGGTGGCACACTCAGCAAATTCGCCGTCGTGCTCTTGTATCCCAACTGCAGTATGATGGTTGGCAGGAATAGGGAGAAGGCGTATAGCGCACCATCGCAGCCCATGTAGATGACGGCGAAGGCCCAGGTCTTCCAGTCGTAGACCGAATTCCAGAAGTATGCCATTTTGAAGGATTCGTGCTCGGCGGAGGATTGCTTGTCGGCGCGGAGGCGGCGGATTACGCGGGCACGGTCGGACGGGGTGAGGAAGGTGGCGCGGTCAGGGAAGTCGTGGACCATCCAGTAGCTCGCTATGCCCTAGAGGAGTTGAAAGTCAGTAGGCTTCGTTCAAAGGGGATTGGGCACCTGTCATCTTGAGTAGAGATTCGTTGTGCACAAACACAACGCACGCTCTTCAATAAGATGATCAGCATGCACTGGAATTACGTACGACGAAGACTGTTGCAATGCCTTCGAGGATGAAGATCCACGCCCACCCTGGTTTACTGTGAAGGTTAGCATAGCCTCACGTACATCGGAAGAGTGTAAAAGGCTTACCCGCCTATGCCGCCCATCTGGGCGATAGCAGCAGCAAGCAGACCACCGAACGAGCCCGCGAGAGCTGCGGCAGAGAAGAAGATGGCAGCCCTGATGCCAAACTCCGAACGTCGGTACCAACACGAAAGGTAGTAATTTACGCCCGGGAACAACCCAGCTTCTGCGACTCCAAGCCACCATCGCTGTCTATCGTCAGTCACATATCGCAAGTCCAAAAATTCGATCTTACAGCTGTCATCAGTCCAGCGAAATTGTGCACCAATCCCATGCACGTCATGCAAATCCCCCACCAGATCATGATGAGAGGTAAGAAAACGCTAGGCCGCATCTTCTTGAGCAAGACGTTGGTCAAGGGTTCAAAGAGCGCGTAGGAGACGAAGAAGATGGTGAGGGTGGCATTGTATTGGCCATCTGTGAGACCAAGGTCTTCTTGCAGGCCGTCAATCTTTGCATTGCCTGTGATAATCAGCACTGCTTCATAATAGTATAACCGCGCACGTCCTGCTGTTGTGGCGTCCTAACCGCAATATGACTGAGACCTGAACGTTGTCACTCACCGATGTTCGTCCGATCGAGGAAGGAAATAAGGTAAAGAAAGGAAAGCCATGGGATGAGTTTGATGTCGAGTTTCCAGAGAAGCTTGCGGTCCTGCAGTGCTGATTAGCACATAGCTTTCGTGTCATGGGACAATGGCATACAGCAGCAGCGCGCTCCTCTTCGCTCAACCCCGCATCAGGGTCCGCGACATCACTATTCGGGTCGACATGGTCAATACCTCGAGCCCCTTCCGCAAGCTTCTCATCATTACTGCTCGCGTCGAAGCGCTCTTTTTCTAACGCAGAAGCCATTCCGTAGTGGTGGAATGTAACCAGCGACAACTGTGTTCGACCCAAGAGGAGAAGGAGAAAGAGGCCGGCTTAGGTAGGATGTGAAGTACAGACACGGCGCGAGGTCGAAGATTGGTTTACTACCAGCACGCGCATGCCACGCTGCGGGCGCTGACCATATGTAAGGCACAAGTGCCAGTGAGAGCATCCGAGGTTAAGACGACCGGTGACCACCTATCGGTCTTCAATTGACGATCCCCACCTCCACATCTTCCACCCACCAACCCGTCACAACCCCTCCATTCAACCGTTTTCAGCCCATCTCCACGTTTCGCATGCAATTCAATCCTGGCTGACTTGAGACTCACAGTACAGGACAGTATCAAATCCCATCCATCGCCAGCACTTGTAGAGGATTACACAAAAGCGAAGTAGATGCTGATGCTGATGCCAGACGTCATGGCCGTTGCGATTTGCTAGATGCTTAGTCCATCGGCACAAATGCTTGGCGAACGCAGTGCGGGGAGCGGGCCAATGGCCAGAGAGGCATTTCGCAGAGAAGAACGCTAAGCTTCGGCACAGAGCAGCGGGGACTTTTGTGGCGCCGCCTTGTGACGCTTTGTTCTAACGCCCGTCTTGCGTGGTGACATGGTGGGCGTTGTGTAGCGTTGATTAGAGATCAGTGGACCACTCTTCTTTTCTTCTATAGCACCAGGTGCAAATGGTGCCATCGATATCAATCTTCTCGGAATATACAGAGTCCCTGCGTAACCGCCCACGTCTACTAAAAAGTCATATTTAACGTTCGGAGGAATGAAAAAAATAGCCTATGCCAAAGCATGAACTCTAGGATGAGTATCACAATCCACTATCAGAGACTTTAGAATTCCAAAGACTTTAGGACGACAGTCAATCACGAGCAGTGATAAACGCAAACGGCTCGCGCAAGTCTTGGATATCCGATAATCATTACTACGTCTCGAATTAATACTATGATAAAAGGCCAAAATCTGCGCACGCCCAACAAGCGCAGTTTAACAACCTGCTGTCAGAGCGCCCCGAATCTAGTGTACAACATGGAGCCCACTCTTCGTTCCCAATCACAACCGTCCCAATATTTACATCGCCCAACATGCTACTCGTTATTCTTGTCATGTTGCATCTACAGCTCCTTGCCCCTCCTCTCCCACTCCACAATCCCGGGAGACAACGGTTTCGAGAAAAGCGAAGTATAATCCGTGCCCACAATATCCTTGCTACCCCCAGGGTTCTTCAACTTGAGCTCACGTACGAACGCAACAAGAATAGTCTGCAGCTGCAAGTACGCAAACTGCTCGCCAATGCACCTGTGTCGTCCAGCACCAAAGGGCAGATACGGCGAGTTGGTGCCCTTCGAGACAACGCCCCAACCGTAATCAATAGTCTCCACATCCTCAGTGCCTTCGAAGTTGTTGGCGCCCGCGTCCCACCGGTGCGGATCCCATACCGAGGCATTGGGGAAATGACCGTCCATCTGCGCTGAGACACCAGGGGAAGACATGAGTGTATGTGATGTGGGAACGGTGTAGTTGGTGCCATCGATGATGAGCGGTTGCTTTACTTTGCGCATAATGGAGTGGATGGGAGCGTGGATGCGGAGGGTTTCCTTGACGACTTGGGAGTGGAACGGGAGGCGCTGGAGATCGTCGTAGGTTAGCGCAGGGAGGTCTTCGCCTAGAACGGCCTTTTGTTCGGCAAGAAGCTCTTCAACGAGTTCTGGCTTGGTGGCAAGGCGAAGCATGACCCAGGCGATGGTGGACGCGGACGAGTGCTGCCCTGCCATGAGGAGCGCAATCATGATGCCAGCAATCTCGTGCTCCGGGACAGGTTTACCGTCCTTGTACTTGCAATCCATCAAATGCCAGATCATGTCGGGCGATTCCTTCTTAACCGTACCAGACCGCCTCTTCCTGACAATATCCGAGTAGACCTTGATCATCGTCTCTCTCGCATGGTCGCGCTTGCCGTTGTGCGGTAGTGGAGCCCATGACAACATAAAGTTGATCGGAGAGAAGCCCATGTCGAGGTCGCTGACGAGAGCTGCGAAGCGAGAGTCGAACATGTTGCGGACTTCCTCGCCCTGTAGGGAGCGTGAGGCGGTGTAGATGGTGAGCTCGGCCATGACCTTGGGCACGTTGAATGTTCCCCTTTGGCCCTTGAAGTCCTTGTGGCGCTTGAGGAAGTCCTCACACTCGGCGGTGATCAGGGTAACGTAGGAGCGGAGGGAATCTTGCGTGAGGCCGAACTTGACAAACTTTTGCGCGGTCAGCCACATCTCCACTACAGCCAATGTATATGCGCACCTTCTTCTGCTCCATGAGCTTCGAGTTTGGGCAGTCGTATACGACATCCTTGCCAAAAACAGGGCCGCAGAGCGGGTTGTAGATCTCCTCGGCGTTGACATCCTTGATCTTGCCGTTCAAGATGAAGTTGTTTCCTGTCGTATCCAGGCACACCGTCATCTTTCGGCCGAGCAGAATAAACGTAAACACGTCGCCGTACTAAATTCGCGTCAGTACGCGCCAGGCTTGCTGGCCCCCAGTACCCCACCACTCACCTTTGCGCGGTTCTCAAAGAAGAATTTGTACGGGTCCATGCCATAAGTGACAGTATTTCCGAGGACGGGAAACCAGTGAAATACGACGGGCGGCTCCTTCGGGTTCTTGAAGAGGAGTTGCTTCAATACATTGAGCACGATGGAGAGAACGATAAACGAGGCTGTACCGGCGACGATGAGGACGGGGAGCGACGTCTCGGAGGTGAAGTCGCCCAATGGACCGGCGATATTGGCGAGAAAACCCATGGCGACAGACGCGAAGCGTAAGAGGACTCGACGAGGTGTTGTTGTACCAGAGTAGGGGGCAATCAAAGTTATAAATTTCCTAGAAGTCGCGGCGCACGGACCGATTCATTCCCGCCGCGGCAACTGGCGAATACGTACCTGCACTCGCGGAGCTTCTGCTTGGCATCTGCACTAACTATCTCACACCATCGACTGACGACTAAGACACACCGCTCTCGTACTCAGCAGCGCGCGATTGGTCGGTTCCCAAGATGCGGCGACTTTGAGATCTGATCCGAAATCTGCACGGTAGATGCATTCGAATTATCCACAGCTAGCCCTAGATAGACTACGCACAAGCTATGCTAACACTATAGCGTGTGCTCAAACGTTGCCTGAACATATTGCGAAGAAAAACATCGTGTATGCTTCCATTAAGAGGCAACCTTTGGTGTGCGCCTAAGCCCAAATGTGGAAACCAAAACTCCTTAGCCAATCAGATGACCGCGAGACCGCCGGAGGACTTGCCAAGCACCGACGCCCTTCTAACAATGTTCAAAGCCCCCATGCGCCTGCACTCAGTCTCCCTAGGGAAGTGCTCCGATCGTCTGCTCTGGGTAGACCGAACCGTCAGGTTGCGCCTCGTACAGCAGTTCATCACCTTTACCGCCCATGTGGATGAACTCCTCCGGATGCCTATTAACGGAGGGTGTGGGTTCTTTAACATCGGCGCCGGTTTCGCCTTTTACCGCGTTCTTCGACTTGTTCTTCTCGTACAGTTTGATTGCCGGTTGGCCAGTCGGGGCCTCAATGACGCGCGTAAGTTGAATGTCGTTGATACTGCTGAGCAGTGTGCGCTCCCGGTGAACCTTGCGCTTGGAGAAGTCGAGATTGGCAATGGCTCCAGTCAGGCCGTCTGTGCTATCATTGGGATTGATATCGTGTTGAGTAGTCCATGGGTGCTCTAGACACTCATCAACCGAGATGCGCTTTTCGACATCCACCGTGAGCATTCGATCGATCAGGTCAAGTGCGGGATCGCCGACGGAGTCCCAGTACGGTGATGGATAGTCGAACCGGCCATTTTTGATCTGCTGAGATAGTGTGTAAGGATTTTCCGCGCTATAGAGCTCGTCTGAGAAGGGAGGAAAGCCGCAGAGACAGATGTACAGTACAACGCCGAGCGACCAGACATCCACCGCGCGGGTGTACCGTCGGTGATTCGAGCTTTCTAGAATCTCAGGAGCAACATCTAGGCATGTTAGCTATGACATTTGTAGCTGATCCGGCCTTCCACGTCCGACAGAGCAGCCAGTATCTTGAAGCTTTCTGCGATCTGGCGATCTGGCGATCTGCTGAACTCCAGCAGGCAACTCCGTAGGCCGTGAAAAATCGAATTGGATAGCGACTTACAGGAAGGTGTACCACAACTGAATTGGATTAGCTTAGGTAATACAACCACGAGAATGGATGGTACCTACAGAGTGGTTGTGAAAGACTCTTCGCCAATGATTTTGGCAAGACCAAAATCGGCAAGCTTAACATGAAGTTCCTTGTCAGTAAGAAGAATGTTCTCTGGCTTGATATCGCGGTGAACTATGTTTCTCTCGTGCTTTGAAAAGTCAGCTTGGTCTTATGAACGAGGCGAGCGACCTACCAGATACTTGACTGCCTGGAACAGCTGGATGAAGACCTTGCGCGCTTCCACCTCGGTCAGCTTTTGCTTCATGACGATGCAGTTAAAAAGCTCGCCCTCGGCTGCAAGCTCAAGAACAAGGTAGACTCCGTCCTCTTCGTTGAAGGTGTCTTTGAGGCAGAGCAAGGCCGGGTGGCTGACTCCCATCAGAACAGCAATCTCCTGCTGGAGCCCATCTACCTTGGACTTCTCGCCTGGGCCTGTGCGCTTCTCAAACTTCTTCACCGCGTACCGCATTCCGCTGGATTTCTCCACACAAAGGTATACTGAAGCGAAGTGGCCCTTGCCCAGTTGCTCCTGGAGAGTGTACTGCTGCCGGAAGCCGTTCGTGTCACGGTAGGACGGGTACCTGAAAACGAAACGTGCTTCATCAAGGATAGCAATCTCATCGCCATCTCGAAGCTCCCGCCTCTTGTTCCGACCGACGATGGAATCGTTGACGAATGTGCCGTTGCCGGAGATGTCTTCCAGCACAGCGATGGCGTCGCCGCCTTTGTTCTCGGGGAAGAGTAGACAATGTCGGTTGGAGATGGTGGGTGACGCCAATTGTCGGTCTGATCATACATTAGAGGACGGTGTGAAGGAACGCGTCGAAGAAACTCACCGCACTCGGGATGCCTTCCGATGAGGTAGCCACCCGAGGTTACGACACCGCGCTTCACCTTCTCTTCCTCATAATGCTCTTCTTGATCCTTGAACGTGTTCTTGGAAACCTTGTCTCGACCGGACGGTCGTGCCACCAAGGTCGACGGGACTGGGCATGCTGAACGCCGCCTGAGCACAAGGACGTCTCCGGACCGACTGTCTAGCGGTACAAGATATCCCCAGACGCCCTCGCCTTCCTCGTCATCTATTGCGTATGTCTTGCTGTTGACGAATTGCGAGAAGGGCTGCGTGTCCTGCGGCGGTGAAGAGAGGCCGTTCGTACCTCGAGGCGGGCTGCGGACCTGGGAGGGAATCGTCGACTCGGTGCGCCGACTCGGGGGCGTAACGGTGCCTTCTTTACCCTCATCGGTGACGGTGGATCCCACCTGGGTGATTGGCGAGGGCAGCTGGCCTTGCTTGAGATGAGCATTGACATCCTTGGACGGCGACTGGTTGCGCCCCGAGCGGCGGGGCTTCTTTGGCTCGACTTGCTCGCCTTGCGATTGCTGTGAGATTGAACCGTCAGCCTACAATTGCCTAGTTCCTATTGCTGACTTTGACCTACCCGGCCTCGCTTGAGATGACTTTTTTCCGAAGTGGCCATTGCGACTACGGGCTGCGGAGGTTGCGGAGGTAGGGCGGGATGCAAATGGCGGCGCGCGTTTAGGGAGCAGTGAAGCTCGTGCTGAGCATCGTCGTGTGTAGGAATGGAGTGATTCTAGGCAGGATGCGTTAGCGTCCAGTGGCGGGAGAGGAGGCGTGAAATGAGGTTGCTGCCTCCGTGGTGCAGGCAGGGTGGTCGGCCTCGACACTTTCGGCCGCGCCAAGACCGGTTTCGCGGGGAGCTCAGCACCAGCGCATTGGCCGTCCAAGCTCGGATGACATATCCATGTAAACAACTCGACCGAGTTGGACAAAGAATGGAATGCCCAGCATCTTGAAGCACTTGTCTCTTATTCGTGATACTCTAGAGAGACTGATTGCTCCACCTCCCAATCGTACGCATCATTCTGGATCATGCACCTGTCCACACGTCAATGTTGTCCTCAGCTTTCGTTCAGAATGCCTTGCATGACATCGACCCAAATTTATCTGAAGCCGAAGCGACGGGTAACAGAAACAGCATCTCGAAACATCTTCGGCATTGTGTTCAGGGCTATCATTGCCATATTTCGTTGGAGCGTACCACAAGTTGTCACACATACGGGCCGTCCAACACCCCAGCAGTGACTAAGGCATACGCAGGGTGCACTGATGGACGACTCTCACAATGGTAAAAACCTCTATGAATTCGCTGTTCCTATCAGTATAATAAAGCAGAGCATCGACAGGTTTGGGTCTTTCAAAAGCGCTTGTAGAGATGGCAATTGAATACAGTTCTCTTGGACTGAATCTCTGCACAACAGCGTGAATCAGAACGCACTTGAAGTAGCCTTCAGAGGCTCCACGCTTCAAATCTGCAAGCTCGACTTAGCATCAGTCTGGCGCCTCTTGTCCAGATCGTATGATTATGGACATGATTTTGTACGGCTGTCCAACATTTGAGCAATATAAGTCCCCTTGAGACCATTTCTGCCCGTTTCAGGCTGAGGTATTTGGCTCACTTCGTCAGTGGAAAATCGATAGGGCAAATCAGCAGCACAGAGGGGTGTTAGTCGCGCCGGACTAGTAGGCAACAGCCCCCGCTCCGCGCTGTGATTGGTCAGCTTCCACCAGATCGCTTCTGTCGAAGCAC
>Ga0247740_1001312_pt1 | contig 10732 bp, 8 predicted proteins | sample UWRJL148409B2_FD_180942 | JGI IMG/M metagenome (GOLD analysis project Ga0247740, IMG submission 180942) | Plant litter microbial communities from Arlington Agricultural Research Station in Wisconsin, United States - UWRJ-L148-409B-2 | ecosystem: Environmental > Terrestrial > Plant litter >...
CGAATCCGAGTTCTCGGTGCGCCATCTCGCGACCGCGGAAGAAAACTTGGATACGAACTTTATGACCTTCGGCCAAGAACTCGCGGATTTTACGTAGTTTGATGTCGAGGTCACCTTGACCAATCTTCATCCCAAAACGCATTTGCTTAAGTTCGTTCGCTTTATTACTCTTCCGGTTCTTTTGCGCTTCTTTCATCTTTTGGTACTGGTATTTACCCCAGTCGACGATTTTTGCTACCGGAGGAGCAGCATTTGGAGAGATTTCAACTAGGTCCAGTCCGGCTTCCTTCGCGGCCAAGAGTGCATCGCTGCGACTCATGATACCGAGTTGTTCACCTTCAGATCCGATAACGCGCAGTTCAGTTGCCCGGATTGCCTCGTTGATGCGAATTGACTGGTTAATTGTGCTCTCCCTTACTTGGATTAATGAGAATACCGCTCTCGTGCGTGTTACTCAGCCACAATTGTACCAAAATTACCAAGGTAATACAAGGGGTCAGTGTGGCCTAGCTTGGGGGAGTAACACGGTAACGTAGCGCCTCGCTCATGTGTTCAGGTTCGACAGCGCGACTTTGGGCAAGATCGGCGATGGTCCGAGCGACCTTAATTACCTTAAAATAGCTACGCGCGGTGAGGCTCAACTTGGCAGAGGCTGTGTTCAAAAGTTGTTCAGCGGCGGGTGAGAGCTGGGCGTACTTTTTAAGGTCCTGCGAACATAAAGAGCCGTTGTAAATAGAGTCACGTTTATAGCGATTTCGTTGAACACCAATTGTATCGCTTATGTTTTTGACCAATGTGGACTGATGCTCTTCTTGCAACGTATTAAGCATAAGTAACGTTGTTGTATCTACCTTCGAGACGTTTATGACGAGGTCGATACGGTCTAGTAACGGGCCCGATAATCGCTTCTGATAGTTCAAAATTTGCTGGCTGGAACAGGTGCATTCTTTGCTCGGATCACCCAAATAACCACACGGGCAGGGGTTCATGGTGGCCACCAACATAAAGTCGGCGGGGTAGGTAAGCCGGCCATTGGCCCGGGCTATGGAGATTTTCTTGTCTTCGAGTGGTTGGCGCAAGGCTTCAAGGGTAGTGCGGGGATATTCGGGCAGTTCATCGAGAAAGAGGACCCCAAGGTGGGCCAGGCTGATCTCGCCAGGCTTTGGCTTGCCACCACCCCCGATCATAGCGATGGCACTGGTGGTGTGATGCGGCGTGCGAAAGGGGCGACGCGCGATCACATTACTCTCAACCTCTCCGGCGAGGCTGTGGATCTTGGTGACGGCGAGTTGCTCAAGTGGCGACAGGGATGGAAGGATGCTGAGAACAGCTTTTGCGAGCATCGTCTTGCCGGCGCCGGGTGGCCCACAGATCAGAATGTTGTGGCGCCCAGCGGTGGCGATCAAGAGCGCACGCTTGGCTTGTTGTTGGCCGTGAATGTCATCGAAGGTAGGCGAGGAAGGAGGGGCGACCTCTGTTGATTCCGGGGGCATTGCTGGAGCGAGGTGGATCTCGCCCTTTAAATGAAGAAATAACTCCTTCAGATTTTCGACCCCAATAACAGAGATGCCCTCGATGAGCGCCGCTTGTTGTTCGTTCGTTTTTGGCACGTATACAGTGGTGAAGCCGGCCTTTTGAGCCGCTTCGGCGATGTTAATAACCCCTCTAATCACGCGAAGCTCGCCGGTGAGGGCGAGCTCACCGGCAAAGACCGCCTCATCGACCTCTGTTTGGCGGAGCTGGCCGCTGGCCACCAGGATAGAGACGGCAATCGTCAGGTCAAAGTGGGCGCCATCTTTCGGCAGCTCTGCAGGGGCCAGGTTGATCGTTAATTTACGGGGAGGGAAGTCGAGTAAAGAATTGGTTATTGCGCTCCTGACGCGCTCTCGTGCTTCATCAACTGCCTTGTTCCCCATACCGACTACCTGGATACCGGGCAGCCCTTGCTTCATATCTGTTTCTACCTCAACAAGGCTCCCTTCAAAGCCCGCTAATGCCACTGATGTTACCTTTGCCACCATACCTAGGGCCTATACTACGCCTGAGTAGTAAAATCGATCTTAATTTGCTATAATACAGAGGTCGTGGGGCTGATATAGCTTCGACGAGAGGACATTAACAGGTTATTCTGCAAGCCGAATGCACACGTTACGTGCACTTTTTTAATTGCAACATTTACTGCAACAGTAAAATCAGGATTCGCACAGTTGGCTAACGCCTTCCGTACACCTGTTTTTGCGCCAGCTTTCGCTCAAGTAGCTTAAGCCATCGATTTTCCTCGATGAAGCATAGAGGGAACGGTGTTATAAGTATGCTTCTTACCCTTTAATCGGGCAGCTGCGGTTTCAGGGAACAGTTTACAGCGTGACAATCCCGCCGTTTTTGTTTGAATCTCAGACGGGTGAGTCGTTAAAAAATAATTCAGACTATGCTTGAAGACGAATAGCAGGTTACCTTTCGGACCCGGGGGCAGTACCCGGCAGCTCCACCACGAGATTATTGAAGCCACCCAGTAATGGGTGGCTTTTTGTATGCCCAGTAGGGCAGTTTAGGGCAAATAAAAACGATCGCCTGCGAGGAACGATCGTTTTTGTGGAGTTTTTTGATTTCGTTTTTGTTTTTGGCGCTGTATAATTTATTTATTCAGTGCTACCCCTATAGTATGCTTTCAAAGCGCTTGTGTCAATAACTTTATCGGACATTTTTTATGTAATTTTGACCTACTATTTTGAGCCTGTGGATAGCTCTGGTGTGGGTGTTCAGGCCGCGCACACTAAACAAGGGATGGCGGGCGTGAGAAAGCTGGATATTGTATGAGAAATGGCTGGTATAGTAAGAACACCATGAAAGAAATTGGCATAAATAGTGAAGCGCTTCAGGAAATCCTCGCAGGTCGCAAGACAGTTGAGACTCGCTTGGCGACGCCGCGCTTTGTGGCATTCCGCCCGGGCGATGAAATTTCATTACGTGAAGACCTGCGGCGTGACGGCCTGGTTGTAAGCTCGACGAGCGGCGTGGCAAGAATTATCGTAACGAGCGTGGACCGGTTTCCGTCATTTCGCGAAATGGCTGAAGCTTTGGGCGTAGAGCGGATTAACCCAACTGCGCGAAACATCGACGAAGCGTTAAGACGCTTTCGGAAATTTTATACTGCAGAATCTGAGGCTCGCGAAGGTGTCGTTGCGATCTCGTTTTCACTCGTAAAGTAGAAAGTCGGAGCAGTAGGTGAGGGCTAGCTGCTATGTATGACTTACGCCACACCACCCCCGTAGAGAAACTATCACTCTATTTATACCTTTACATTATAGCAACGATGTCATAATTGCATCAGTAGTCTATTTAACACTTTGGAACGATAGGCGGAAAGGCCATTGATGTTTTTATTACATACAAAATGTGTTCACAGAGCATTGACCGGCCATACTGTTTATGCTAGATTAAGAACATGCTTTTACAAACACAAAACAAAAAGCGTTCAGAACAAAGATCCAGTTCCTAGTACATATCCAATGTACAGAGCAGAGTAAGCAACAGTTCCACACCTTAACAATTCGGGTTCACACACAATCGACCACTTTTTTGACGGAAAGTTGGCGTTGCCATTTAGCAAGAGAATAAGATAAAAGAAACACACAAAAATTGTCAGGCATTACCAGTAGGGTAAGATGATCGCACCTTCGTTCATTCGTTCATATTATCCTCGTGCCGGTAGCGTCAATGCTCCGCCAAAAGCGTTTGCGCTAGTAGTACTAGTGCGTGCCAAGTTAAACAACTCTTCCTTCCATAAGAATAGTTATGAGCACTTGGCACGCATGGGGAAACTAGTTCAGAGCACACGGTTGCCCACGAGTTTTCTCGAGGGCGGTCAGATAGCCTGGTAGCGGTATGTCGTCTTTGGCTCACACGCCAAAATATATATTTAGCGGCGTTTGCTGCAGCTTTAGACATATGGCATATCGCCCCGGCTCCATAACACTCCAAATAAAGTTCATGTCCAATCGAGTTCCTTCCAAAACTCTTATGGTTCGTATATAGTAACGGGGTTATGTTACAACGAATCATCGCACTTATTACGGTCGTAAGCCTCTGCTTACTCGCACTTATGCTGGTCCTTACAACACCGGCATCGGCAGGCCCTTTCGGGTTACTGCTCATTTTCATATCAGCTTATCTCGCCTCACTTGGCTTGATAAGCTTTTTTTTGTATGGTGCCAGTCGTCTGTTTGCTTACGCGGCGAGTACTATGACGGTGCGCAAGCCTATCAAACCGATTGCCTTTAAGCGAGCGTACTACTATTCGACGGTTCTCGCGGCGGCTCCGGTGATGCTGATTGGGCTACAATCTGTTGGGGCGGTAGGGATTTACGAATTTATCTTAGTGGTCATCTTTGAGGTGATTGGCTGCGTGTATATTACGAAAAGAATTTACTAAATTCGTTGGCATTTCGCGATGCCAGTTATGCTATAATTACAGATATGAAACCCGAAAACTCAGCTCCTCTAGTGGGGCAAGAGCAGCTCGTGATGCCACCCGCCCCTGCGGGTGAGCGTATTCCAGTTCTGCCAACACCTGAAGCTGGGATTGAAACCGGTGCCGATCGCAAAGAGCAAACTGCTGAAGCCAGTGCTGCTGTGGCAGACGCAACGGCCCAAAACGCTCCAACAGCGGGCGTTGTAAGTCCTGCAACGGTGCCAATTATTGATGATAACCCTTTAATTGCAGCTGATGAGGATGTGATCGAAAAGGAATGGGTTGATAAAGCACGCAAGATTATCGATGAGACAAAGGACGATCCGCATGCCCGTTCAGCCCGGGTAAGCGACCTTCAAAAAGATTATTTGAAGAAACGCTACGGAAAAGTACTTGGCGCCAGTGTTGAATAGCGTACAGTAAGAGCATAAGGTTTAGGGGAGAAGAGAGTAATGGGAACGGTGATCACGGTACTTGTCAGTATCCTGCTAGCAGCAGGCGTGATTACCTTTGCATTATTGCAATACCGCCGCGTCCTGCGCGAAGCGAAGAACTACGAACGTGGCCTAAAGATGGTGCCGCTATATATACATATCCCGCCAGCAACTTCGGATGTTGAAGGCAATGGTCGCGACGAACGTGACTTAACTGAAGAGGTGCTTTCCCAGGCGCAGGTTATGTATAACATTATCGCCAGTACCGCGACGAAGGGCTTGAAGAGCAAAGTCTATGGCCAGCGACACATTTCATTTGAGATCGTGGCGCACGAAGGCCTAGTGCATTATTATGTTGTGGTTCCGATCGCACTTATAGATATGATCAACCAGGCAGTTGCAGCGGCCTATCCATCAGCCCGCCTTGAAGAAGTTGAAGAACGAAACATCTTTAACCCAGCAAGCAAGATGAGCGGCACGGTCGGTGGTGAGTTTACACTGAAGAAGCCATTTGCGTTCCCGATTGCTACCTACCAAGAAACAAAGCGTGATGCGGCCCGCGCCCTATTGAATGCGCTTTCAGGCGTGGCGCGTGAAGATGGTCTCGGCGTGCAGATTTTAATTCGCCCTGCCTATCAAGGTTGGACTAAGTCATCAGTCGATACAGCAAATACCATCCGTAAAGATAAGGGCGTAAAGAAAACGAGCTTTGGCGGCGGCCTTTCTGGCATAATGGAAGCGCTTTGGAAACCGCCTGAAGCCGGTGAAGTGAAGACAGAAGACAAGCAGCTTAGCTCGCTTGAGCAAGGCGTCGTTGAGGCGATCGAAGAAAAGACTCGTTACCCGGGCTATGAAACATTAGTTCGCGTGGTGGCTTCATCAAATACGCCAGGTAAATCACAGGCACTCATGAGTAGTGTCGTTTCGGCGTTCTCGCTGTTTGATTCTTCATCGAACAATGGCTTTAAATTTACGGGCACCAAGAATATTGAAGAATTCGTGACGGCCTATATCTTCCGATTCTTCCCGCAGGGCGTTAGCCAGAATATCTTGAATACCGTTGAACTTGCTACTATCTTCCACCTACCAGATCACAACACGATTCCTACCTCGCAGGTCCAGCGCCAGGCCGGCAAACAAGTCGATGGCCCGACACAGGTAATGGATGAAGGATTCCTACTCGGCTACAACGAGTTTAGGGGCGTGAAGAAGCCGATTCGCTTGGCCGCTAATGACCGCCGCCGCCATACCTATGTGATTGGACAGACGGGTACCGGTAAATCGGGTCTGCTTGAGAACCTAGCGTACCAAGATATGATGGATGGCCGCGGCTTTGCCTTTATTGACCCGCACGGTGACTCTGCCGAGAAGCTCCTAGGGATGATTCCAAAGGAACGCGTTGAAGATGTGATCTACTTTAGCCCAGGCGACATGGAAATGCCAGTTGGGTTAAACTTGTTTGAGTTTGAAAACCAAGATCAGCGTGACTTCTTGATTCAAGAATCAATTGCCATGCTCTATAAACTATACGACCCAGGTCATACCGGTATTGTCGGGCCACGCTACGAGCACTGGTTCCGTAATGCTGCGCTCACCATTATGTCCGATACAACTGTTGGCTCGACCTTCATTGATGTGCCGCAAGTCTTTAACGACCAATCATTTACCGATGAGAAGTTAAAGCATGTGACCGACCGCACGGTCCTTGATTTCTGGAATAAGGAAATGGCTCAAACGAGTGAAGCGAACAAATCTGAAGTGTTGGGTTGGTTTGTATCAAAGTTCGGTGCCTTCCTTTCAAACGAAATGATGCGTAATATCATCGGACAAACGAAGAGTGGCTTTAATCTGCGCGAGGTGATGGATAACAAGAAGATCCTGCTGGTGAACCTTTCAAAGGGCCGTACCGGTGAACTCAACTCGCAGCTGCTCGGTATGATCTTTATTATGAAGTTTCAAGCGGCGGCCATGGGTCGTGCTGATATTCCGGAAGATGAACGTGAAGACTTCTCGCTCTATGTCGATGAGTTCCAAAACTTTGCGACCGATAGCTTTGCGACGATCCTATCTGAAGCCCGTAAGTATCGCCTGAGCCTGGTGCTGGCTAACCAGTTCATGACCCAGCTAACCGATCAGATCCGTGAATCGATCCTCGGTAACATTGGAACGGTGATTAGTGGGCGTATTGGTATTACCGATGCCGAGATCTTAGTAAAGAAGTTTTCGCCAACCTTTGACGCTGAAGACCTGACTAAACTACCGAACTTCCAAACGATCACTTCGGTCATGATTAATAATGTGCCCTCTGCGGCCTTTAGCATGACCCTGGTGCCACCAATGGGTGAGTCGAACCCACAATTGCGTGATGCAATTAAGAAGCTCTCTGCGGCGAAATACGGCCGTCCTAGGGCAGAAGTTGAACGTGAAATCTTTGCTCGTCTTGGGGCGGGGGACGCTGCCAAGAAGATTAAGATGGAGGCTTTGAAGAAAGCCCAACAAGAACGTATGGCTGCCTTCCAGGCAGGGCCTGCTGGTAATGTAGCACCCGGACAATTGCCTCCGAACTTTGCTGGTGCAGGAACACCTGCGCAACCCGCAGCCGCTCCAGCTCCGGCAGCTCCACCTTCATTCCTTGATGAATGGCTCGCAAAGCGTCAGCAAATTACGGCGCAACCTACGAATGCACCCGCGCCCAACCCGGCTTTTGGCCCAACCGCCCAGGTACAGGCCGCACCAGTAGCGAGTGAACCAACGCTTGAAGAGAAGCCTGTTGAAGCGCCGCAACCAGTGGTTGAATCAGCCGCACCTATTCACGATGAGCACCATAAATTACATGTCCGCGAACCCGGAGAGGGTAGCGCGGACGAAGTCTCGATTAAGTTACGAGAATAGTTCTATTTTTTGCCGGTAATCATGACACGAAGGTAGTCATAAAGAATACCTAATGCCCACCCAACGATGAAGGCACCGATGGTTTCAAAGCCCGAAAGGACGTAGCCAAAGTTCTTGGCGATTAAATACACTACTAAGACGAGGATGAATGCCGTGAGGGCACCTGCCAAGATAGCATTCGGACGGGCAACGGTTGCCCCGACTGCTTCGCTGGCCTTTTCAATAGCTTTAGCGTGGATAAACTTACTAAAGGCACGTGCAGGGGGGGAGAGTTCAGCTTGAACATGAGCCATCTCTTTTTTGAAGCTGGCTTCTTTTTCTTTCTTGCTGATAGTACCGCGACGTTTTGCTGGAGCAGGGCCTTCTTTTGGTCCTTTACCCTTTTCAGCACCACCCTTTTCGACGCTAATAGCATTCTCAAGGGCTTCTACCTTAGCTTTTTCAAGGGCTTTTTCGCCGTTCTCAACACCAAGTTCGGCACCATTCTCAATCTTCTCACGAAGCTTATCGTACTGTTCAGCAGATGCCTCTGGGTTGGGAATATTTTCTGGGCCTTGAGGTGCTTGTTCGGGTGAGTTTGCCATAATTAGATAGTTCCTGCGTTAAGGTCGCGGCGGATAAGCCGGACTTCTTTATTCATTTGTTTTGATCGGAGGAAGAAGTAGGTGACTACAGCAAGGACGACGCCGGCGAAGATCATATTTTCTGTTGGCCCTGTTTTTGGCAGCTCGGTCGTCACTTGTTCGATGACTTTTGGTGGCGCACAGACAACTGGGATCGTAATGTTGTTGCCAAAGACGTTTTGCATTAAACAGTTATATGAATCAGGATCACTGGCTCCTGCGGGAGTAGTGGGGATCTGTGCGAGGACCTGTACACCAAAGTTACGAGTTTGCGTTTCGCCTGGTGCGAGGGTAATATCTGGCCAAGTAAGGAACTTTGAACCAGCGTTATAGGTGCCGCCGCCCTTATCAATGAGTGTTGCGTATTCAAGGACGTCGCCAAGGAAGTCTTGTAGTTGTGTGACCTTTGCAGTCCCACCGGTGTTCTTTACCGTAAGAGTGTAGCTGATCTTGTCACTTTCCTTTGCAGCAACCGTACTTGCGGTCACGTTACCTTGGCTCACGTTCGTGGCTGTCTTAGAAAGCTCAACCTTACCAGGCGTTGGTTCTGGTGGTTTGACTGGTGGCGGTGGAATGATATCAGTCACTAAGTTGCCGCAGGCTTGCATAATCGCGAACCAACCAACCTTAGATGAGTGACCGACCCATGCATATATACGTGCGTTTGGGCCGTTTGAAAGCGAAAGTGGACGGCTATATACGGTGGTGATAGGGGTCCCATTAGCATCGGTGATAGTGGTCGGCAGTTCAGCTGCTGATTCACCATGAATCGCGTTGTGCCCCCATGAACGGTGGACGGTACCTGTAATGAATGAGGTGTACTGCGCACCGGCGATTTCTTCGCGCGATATACCCATATAGTTCATGATGTCCTTAAGATTGCGATTGTTCGCATCATACGGCGCTAAGAAGTTGTTAATCGAACGATTGGCGCCGATCCCAAGACCACCAGATACGAGGTCGTTAGAACTGGCGGCGTTAGCTGATTCTGGCGGTTGGAACACAGCCAGACACTGGACTACTAATGCGAGCGCCACGAAAATTAACCCGAGGCGACGGGTGGTTTGCTCTTTCTTTAATCGCTTGGCATAAAAGCCAAGTTGCCCAACGAGGGCTGGACTGAACGATAGGTTTGAGACTATTTTTCTAAACATAATATTTTGTTTTTGTTTTTTTAATTGGACCTCTTGTAGGTAAGATTAGCATAAGAAATATGTTCAATGCAATACCTCTAGCGTGAATAACTTTTTTTCGCTATAATTAATGCAGTCAAACGACCATTCAGGCCGACAATTGAGGGTAAAACTGAGGGAATAGGGAAGAGTTATATTATGGTGAAGCAAAAAACAGATAATAATTATGATGGTTCACAAATTCAGGTCCTTGAAGGCCTCGAACCAGTCCGCAAACGACCTGGGATGTACATCGGTAGCACTGGCTACGATGGACTTCACCACCTTATTAAAGAAATCGCCGACAACTCGGTCGATGAAGCGATTGCCGGCTACGGTACGCGCATCGATATTATTATGTTGGCCGATGGTGGCATCACCGTCACCGACGATGGTCGCGGTATTCCAGTTGATAAGCACCCTAAAACTGGCCTGAGTAGCCTTGAAACGGTCTTAACCGTTCTCCACGCCGGTGGTAAGTTCGGCGGCGGCGGCTATAAAGTATCTTCGGGGCTCCACGGAGTTGGTTCGAGTGTGGTAAACGCCCTTTCGAAGCGTTTTATCGCGGAAGTTGCCAAAGATGGCCAACTCTATCGCATTGAATTTGAACGTGGTGCAACAAAAGTGCCATTTAAGAAGGTCGGCCCAACCGATCGCAAGAACGGTACCTCAATTACGTTCTATCCTGATGAAACAATCTTTAAAGAAACAGTTGAATTTGATTACAAATGGACGGTTGATTATCTTCGTCACCAGGCCTACCTTACGAAAGGTGCATACGTTTCTGTTATTGATGAACGCACTGGCGACCGCGCAGCCTTCTATTTTGAAGGTGGTATCCAAAGCTACGTCAAACACCTTAATATTGGAAAAGATGTCACGACCGACAATATCTTCTACGTTGAAAAACAAGTCGAAGATTCAATGGTGGAAATCGCCGTTCAATATAATGAGACTTTCGTTGAACTCGTTAAGCCATTCGCTAACAACGTCCTGACTCCCGATGGTGGAACGCACTTGGTTGGATTCCGCTCGGCATTGACCCGCGTTATTAATGAGTATGCTCGTAAGAGTAGCCTCCTGAAAGAAAAAGAAGACAACCTTACAGGTGATGACATCCGTGAAGGTTTGACCGCAATC
>Ga0247740_1001313_pt1 | contig 10729 bp, 13 predicted proteins | sample UWRJL148409B2_FD_180942 | JGI IMG/M metagenome (GOLD analysis project Ga0247740, IMG submission 180942) | Plant litter microbial communities from Arlington Agricultural Research Station in Wisconsin, United States - UWRJ-L148-409B-2 | ecosystem: Environmental > Terrestrial > Plant litter >...
CCCTCGATGGCCTCGCCGACTTCGATGACCGGGATGCCGACTCCTTCCTCCCCGACCGCGATAATTACCGCGGGCTCGCCCGGGCGCAGTACGACATTCAGTCGATCTTTGTACGCACAATCCCGTCGCAGTTTCGGGCGGTGGAGCGCATCCTCGCCGCGGAACCGATCGATGCGATTATCGTGGACAACGCTTTTGCGGGCGTCGCCCCGCTGTTGCACACCGCTGCCGGGTCGCGCGTGCCTGTGCTCGCGGTTGGCGTGACGCCGCTGAGCCAGTCCAGCCGCGACGTGGCTCCCTACGGGATGGGGATGCTGCCGTCGTCCGGCCCCCTCGCTCGCCTCCGCAACCACGTGCTCAACTTCGTCGCCCACCGAGTGTTGTTTCGTGACACGCAGCGTGCTGGCCAGCGGGCATTCGCCGAGCTGGGGCGGGCGCCGCTCGACCACTTCGTGATGGACATCTCGAGTGCCTTCGACCGCTTCCTCCAGCTGAACGCGAGCGAGCTCGAGTACCCACGCAGCGACCTCGCTGCGAACACCACGTTTGTAGGGCCCGTGATTCCGGCCGGATCAGACGCTCCCCTCCCGGAATGGTGGGGCGATCTCGCGACCGCGAGCCACGTCGTCCACGTCACGCAGGGCACAATCGACAACCTCGACCTCGGCAAGCTCGTCGGCCCAACGATCACCGCACTCGCGAACGCGGATGTGTTGGTTGTTGTCTCCACCGGTGGCCGCGATATCACAGCGCTCGGCACACTGCCGGTGAACGTCCGCGCCGCCGAGTACCTGCCCTACGATCGGCTCTTGCCGCTCATTGACGTCTTTGTCACCAACGGTGGGTTCGGCGGAGTGCAGCAGGCGCTCAGCTACGGAGTGCCGATCGTGATCGCCGGTGACACCGAAGACAAGCCGGAGGTCGCCGCGCGCGTGAAGTGGTCGGGCGTCGGCGTCAACCTCCGAACAGGTAAGCCCACTCCGAGTGATGTAGCCACCGCGGTCCACGCCGTGCTCGGCGGCCACGACTACCGTGCTAGGGCGCGCTCGCAGGCCGCCGCTATCGCCGGCCTCAGCTCGCTCGACACCATCGAGCTCGAGTTGAAACGGGCCGCCGACGGGTACCGCGTACCGCGCTGAGCGCCCTGGCTCGCGGTGGCCAACTAGCGGCTGATCGCCACGATCAGAACGCTATTTCAGTAGGGCGGATGGGACTTGAACCCATGACCGACGGATTACTAGTACGGGGTTATCCATGGGTATCAGAAAGTACTAGAACCCACTAAAAACGAGGCCGGTAGCGCTCATTACGTATCTCCGTATGCTACGAATTATCGTCAATAGTTCGGGGTAAAGTCGGGATCGGTAACGGGTACCACTTCGACAGGTTACTAAGGTGCCACGGCAGCTGTGACGGCAAGCATCTGAGTGATCTGCAATGCCACGGGAGCTGCGTTCACGATCAAACCCACAGCGATAGGTTTACCCCAGCTGCTCCAGAGATCAGACCAGACGGAAGGATCACTCGACAGCGTTTCCGCAACACGCATGGCACCAAACAGACGGTCCAGAGCATCCGACAAAGAGAAGTCTCCAGTGATCTCCCAATGCTCAACCGCGCTCGCGACTTGCTGCAACAGATTTACTAGATGGAGCCGAAGTTCATCAGGCAGGGAGCCATCCTTCACCACCACTTCGCGGACATGGTTCAGTAGCTCGGTGATCGACTGACGTGTTTCCTCGTCCATCGTGGGAGAAGAGGTGCCGAGTTTGGAGGCGGCCCATTTGAGGACTCCGATGTCCCCAGTGCTAACCGACCTCCCATGCGGATTCGCTTGGGTGGTGAAGTTGTCCGACGTGTCCTCATGAAGCTGTTGTTTCCACGCGGGCAATGCGCTGCGAAAAGCACTTACGTCCTCACCGGACTTCTCCCAGAGGTCAATGTGATGCTCGATATCCACAATTGCGAGGTAGAGAGCTGTGAAGTCGTACCCGGCCAACTTGCTCCGCGAGACCTCAAAGAATTGTGTGAGAAGTTCTGCCCCATTCATGCTCGGATCCTATCGGTCTGAGACGCCCGTACTCAGTCCGTGAACTCGCGCAGGTCACCTTGCTCGTAGATGAACTTGTCCAGGCTGTCCCGCTCACGCTTCGTCGGCGTCACCTTCAACGACGCCCTATCACTCGGGCTGAGTCCAAACTGACCACCCAAACGGCGGATCTGTTCAATGGCATCCTTACGAACCTGCAACGCCGGGTTCTTCACCAGCTCACCACCGCGACCACGGATCAGCGGACCATGCTCAAGGATCGCCTTATAGGCAATCTCCGCCGTTTCATACGTCTCACAAAGCAGCTGAAACAATGGCAAATCCCACGCCGTCAGCACACCTTTGGCTTCCAAATCGGGGGCTAGGAGCTTGTACTGAGCTTGCGCACGAGGCGACATCCCGCGAGGCATCTTGAGAGCCGTAGAAGACGGCACAGGCTCGTCAGGGCGGCGCTTGCCACCATCCACACCGTAAAGAGCCGTAGGGCGCTTAGGTCGAGGCATCAAAATCACTTCCTAACTGTTTGAATAATTTCCGGCTGAACTGTACGAGGTCGTACACAAGAAAAACGGGAACGTTGCGCCACGCGAGCGCTGCCACCAACGCGTCCGTTCAATGGTTGGTACAAAGTTTCCGAACCCCCTACCCATAGGTGGTGATGTATGTGAGAACTGTTGCTGTGTTGATACGTTTCTCGCGGTGGGTCTGTGCTGTGTTCTGTTGCTGTTTGCCTTGTTGCGGTGTTACAGCTATGTGTGGTGACTGGCTATCTGTGACGCCCTGACGGGCTGGCTGTCGCCCTGTCGTGGCTACTACAGGTGGTGGTACTCAGGTAGGTGCAGGACTCTGACCCTGAACCTTCCTATCTCGCTTGAAGTTTTGGCCCGTGACCAGCTGTTACAGCGTCTTTGCTTTGCCCGCACTGGCAGGGGTGGGGAGGGAGGGGGCTGTACAGCTGTCCACCCCCGGGGAGGGGGTCTCTAGCGGAACGCCGAAGGAGGGGGGGGAGGTCATCTCCACTGATCCTCTACCAGGTCGAGAGCGGCGCGGGCAGATCCCGGAGTGCCCGGACTCGACTGCCACGGGGACGGTGTGAAGTCCTCCGATGACTCATCAGCGGTTGTGTCGGTAGTCATCGGTTACACCCAGCTCTGTACGAGCGAGGTGACGATATTGCTAACGTCCCCTGTCGGCGTCGCCATCCATGACTGCTGGTACTCGTAGAACGCGTTCAACTCATCGCTGGAAGGCAGCGAGCGCCAAGCTGACCCCGCGTAAGGACCAAGCATTGTGTCTAGCGGGGATTCAAACAGTGGCATCAGATGGCCTCTCAGAAAGTTAGGTGGTGTGGGGCACCGGACCTGAATTCGGACCCCACACCTGCGTAGGCGGCTTACTCAAGGCTTCCTACGCCAGTCACTAGGTTGGACCCCTCAAAGGACCTCGTGACTGAGATTTGGGAGGTGTGGAGAGCCGGGATCGCTCCCCACACCAGAGCCGCTAAGCGGTGAAGGTAATCGCAGCAATCGCGGCAGGTACGAACACGTCGTATCCGAAACGCCCCTCAGTGCGCGCCTTTACCGTGTTGGTGGCGAAGCCGCTGATGGCGTCCCAATCGGTGCGGATGCCCTGACGGTCGATAGACAGGCCAACAGCGCTGGTATCGAGTACCAGGGCCTTGTTATTGGCAACGTCGGGACTGATCAGGGTGTTCATACCCCAGACACCCGGGTTAGTTCCACCCTCGAACGGGTTCCCGGCGAGGTAGCGCTGTTCGGCGTCCTTACTGGTACGCATGGCGTCGTAGGTGGAGCGGGACACGATGAGCAGGTTCGGGTTGAAACCCGCATCCGTCACAAGGCTCGCAGCGGCGTAAATGCCGTCGATGTCCTTCGCGGTGGTACGGGTAGCCGTTGTCGCGACCGTCTGGATACCCGGCGTTGCGAGGAATGCGGCAGCAGCGTCGGCGGTGACCTTGCGAATGACACCGTAGGTCAGCTCCGAGCTAAGGAAACGCTCAAGATCGTCGTTGTCCTCAAGCACGAAACGGTCAGTCGGTTCCGACAGGTGCGCGACGACAGCCAGCGAACCCTCGACGCTTGCGACGGTGTACACAGACACCGGCTTAGTGCCACCCGGAGCCACAACAGCCGCGTTGTTAGTGCGGACGGTCTGGCGCAGGTAGCTGTACTTAGGGGTATCGCGAACCTTCGTAGGGATCAGCGACAGAAGCCCAAGGCCGGTCTGTCCGAGCGGAATCGGGTTGGACTCCAACGGCACCGGAGTAGTGGAGGAACCGGCACCAACAAGCGCCTTGATGCCGTGCTCACTGGTGGACTTGACCATCGACTTCACAGACGCCGGGGTCAGGAAGCCTTTCGTCTCGGAGCTGAAAGAGCCGTCAGCGTTAGTCACAGTCGTGTCGCCCGACAACGCAGATCCCACAAGGCTCTTAGCCCGTGCGATCTGACCAAGCTGGGTCTTGTAGCCCTCTGCGGCGTCGAGGTGCTTCTCAACGTCGGTGATCTCAGCGTTGGTCAGCGCCCGACCCTGACTCTTGGCACGTTCGAGGATTGCGGAAGCCGCATCGCGAGCTTCCTTGAATTTCGTTTCGAGATCCATCGTTCTATTCCTGTCATTACAGCGCACTAGAGGCGCTACGGAGCCGGAGGAGGATTCCTCTACGGCTTACGTGGACGGCTACCTGAGTTGGGAAGTTACTTCCGGCTCGGTCATGGCCTACGAGAGACGGGCCTATCTTGATCCTCTTCCCCAGTAAGGCGTGGGGTCCTCCGCGTTGACCTGTGAAGGTTCCTCCGCGTTGCCCGATTCCTTACCGTGGAATTGTCATGCTCGGTGTCTCTAATGAGTACTATCCACGCAACAGCGGCTACACCAAAACTTGTTGTAGGAACATGCAACGCTTTTCCACGGCGAGCGCTGCCGAGCCGCTGTGCGCCCGTCTAACCCCTCAAGTCCTAATACAGATGCTGGTACAAAAGTGCGGGTGAAAACCTGTCCTGAGCGATCCTGTGACGGATCAGACAGAAAATGGTGTGTGCCAGACGGCGAACATGCGGGAGAAAGGTCCCGGGGTCGGATGTACGGACCCGCTCAAGTATGCTTTTTGGGCGCTGGCCAGATCTCGTGATTAGGGTCCCACCAGATGATGTGAAACTCATTGCCTACTCTGACACCGTACAACCGCTTTAATCCGTTGATCTCGAGTCGCGTAAGCGAGTCCAGACCTTCGTATTTCTCTGCTAGACGGTTCGTGGCAGCTGGGTTTGGGCACCGAGAAAAGTCGTCGTAAAACTTGCAAAGCCTGTGACCAGGGCGAAACAGCTCGCCCTCTGTCATCGTTTCCACTCGTCCGAGAAAGTCCAAAAGTTCGAGGTGATCATCCCGGCTTATATCGATCAAAGACCACGGTGAGTGATGGTCGATGCTATCGAAGCTAAATCGGACCTTCCGCTTGCTGTCGTCACTCGGTGCCTTTTCTAACACCGTGGGGATCTTCACGCGGGCTGGCAGCAGAGGTTCTGGGGGTGCTTTTGCGAGCTTGTAAGGATTGGAGCTTACTCGCGGCTCCTTCTGTTTCCGAGGCACGTCGACTAAACGAGGGACCCGTAATACTCAGCCATGCTCGCTTTTGTGATTTCTGTGTTGCTTCGTTCACCAATCGACATCGACCCCCGCGCGTCGCTCCACGGTGACTCACGATGTGTCAGCGAACTCAGTTCGCTAGCCGACCGAGGCTGATAGACCTTGAGTACGGCGTCAATGGACTCGCGCTCATCAGCGGTTAGTGCCGCAGAAGCACCACCAACCGTTCCGGGTTCCACACTGAACCGTCCGCGATGCTCGTTATAGAGAACAGGAGACACCGGTCCGTTCGCCCATGCTTCAATCCGGTCCTCGAACAACGGAGTGTCGTCCCAAACCAAGTGCCATGCCTGCGAGTAATAAGCAAGCTTCTGGAGCTTCATGGCCGACATAGCGCCCTTGCTTTCGAGTATGTACGTCGCGACATCCTTGACGTTGGCCACCCGAATCACCTTCTTTTCTTTATGGACGCTAGTTTTGCGCCGCAATCGTTGATCTTCGCAAACTGTAGCCGTTTCCCCTGACAAAGACCGTAAGGCGCGACGCAACTGCTCCGTCAAAATCTTCGATCTGCGCTTATCGAGCATGTCCGATATCGGCCAACCGCCCGTGGATTAGCGCTCACGGCGTTTAGGTAACCACCGTGAGCGCCTTCCCCGACGATCAAACATTCACCCCGCCCAGCGAAACGATCAGGAATCATCCGCAGAGTCGTCATCAGCCTCAAGCCGAGCCACTGCCTTCTCGACCAACCCGACTCCCTTCGTCCGCCCATGGCGTGCCGTGACCTCAGCACCGAGAGAACCCGCTAGAACGAGCACCACCCGCAGCAGAGCCCGCCGATCACCGTCCGACGCGATGTCATGCAGGACCGCCGTCACCTCGTCACGGTTCCCCGCCAGATGAGCCAGGACCAAACGGCCAGCCCGTGCGCTATCGCATCGACGCGACAGCACCGACTCCTCGAACATCCGCGTCATTCGCTCGTCTCCGCACGCAACTCAACGACCCGATCACGCGTCAACTTCAACGCAGCCTCCGGCCCGACGCTCTGCACGAGCAAACTCGCAGTGTCCTTCGCGCACGCCATAGCCAGATGGAGCATTGCCCCGGGGTCGTCATCGGCTAGAACCTCCGTCAGTACCGCCGCCACCATCTTCTCGTCCTGCGTCAGGCACGCCGCAACCAAGGTCGCCTCCCGCGCCTTATCAACCACACGAATACTCATTTGCCCGCCTCACCCTCGTTGTCAATCGTCTTCGCCCACACCGGCACCGGAACCGAGGCCAAAGGCACCCTTGGAAATTCCACCAACGCCGCACACATCGAACAGCGCGGCGGGTACTGCACACCCACATGCTCATCACACCGACCAGCCATCACTCACCCTCCGTCCACCCGAACGGCTCAATCGCCAGCGCCCCACCAGCCGCACGGCGAGCGCGGGCGGCTTCTACGTTCTGCTGAAAAACCGTCTGCTTAGGAACGCCAGCCCGCGACAGCGCCGCCATGTCATCGGTCCAGCGCTCGTCGTCCAACCACGTATGCGGGTGCGGCGTGAAGTTATCCACCGGCCCACAAACGGCGGCGTACGCGCGGGCGGCGGCGGTCAGCGTCTTTGCGTCTGTCTTTCGTAACGCACGCTCGAAAGCTTTCAACGCTTTAGCCATAGCAACCTGCTTTGGGTATGCCTCGTAGAAACCAGTAAAAGCAGCTTTGATGTCCATGCCGTCAGAGTTGATATTTTCGACAGCGGTCAAAACTGGACGGGTAGGTATATCTGGTTCTTCTACTGGTTCTTCTACTAGTTCTTCTATTGCCCGATCTCTCAGATCGGTAGGAATGATCTGAGAGATCGCTAGGCCTGCTCCCACAGATCGGTAGGACTTACCCTCCTTGTGATCTGTCAGACCGGTAGGCTCCTCGTCCTTGTGATCTGTCAGCTCGTTAGGTGTGTCCTTGACCTGCAACCAGTACCTGTCAGAAGTCCGGTAGCCCTTCGCATTCGTCCGACGCTCACGGAGGATCAGACCTCGGTCCTCTAGCTCCGCAACGGAGCGCCGCACGGTGATCTCTGAATATCCCGTCAGAGTCGCCAGCCGCTTATGACCCGGGAAGCACGAATTGTCTCCCTCGTCAGCCATGATCGCCAACGCTGTAAGTACGGGCTTCGCGGGGGCGGATATCGGCAATTCGCCTACCCATTTGATGGCCGCCCAACTCACAATGCCACCCTTGGAATCTTTGCCCGTTCGGCCTCGAACGCTTCCCACTTCGCCAAGTTCTGCTCTGACGTGTCCACGGGCAGCGTGACGCGGGGCATGGAAATCTCGTCTTCCCAGCACTCACGATCCAGCCACGTAGAGGCGTGCTTGATATACAGCGAATCGAGTGAATGCACGGACGCCGCGAAACGTTCAAGACCTTCGTAGATCACGGCAGGAGAGACCTTGCCGAGCGCCTTCCGGTAGGCCATGACAGCTTTCGCCTTTGCGACCCGGCGCGGGTAGAGCGCCCAGAACGCTTTGAACTCGTTGCTGCTCTTCACCTCGTCGAAGGTTTTGACGGAGGCAGGCTTTAAACTAGTCGAAAGAATCCCGCCTTCATCAGCGTTTTCAAAGCTCCCGGCCTGCACCAACAGGCCGGGAGTTTTTTCGTTGTCACCCATCAGCGGGCACCGTCCAGCCACGCAATAACGTCAGCCTTGCGATAGCGGACAGAACCGCCGAGCTTGGTGATCCGAGGACCCTCACCCTCCCGCCCAACGGGCCAGAGTGGGGATAGAGACACCCGCGAATGCGCCAAGCTCACGCCGGTTGAGGAGTTCGGGGAGTTCGGCAATCGTGCGGAACTGAGAGGGGGAATCGACCTGAATAGTCACTGGTACGCCTTTCAACCATAAGAGGATTCATTACGGTTGAAATGCCACAGGGGGCCGACTTGGTTGTCGCTGAGCGACTACCTAAAGAATATCAAGCATGTTTAAATCGTCATAACTTGTCTTTTCTACGTGTAGCAACACCGGAACGGAATCACCCCATGGCACGCCCTCGAACACCAATCGGCACGAACGGAGTCATCCACACCGCCGAACTCTCCCCCGGTGTCTGGCGTGCCCGAACCCTGTACCGGTTCCCCGATGGCAAGCGCCGTCAGGTCGAACGCACCCGCGACGGGAAGACCAAGACCAAAGCCGTTCACGCTCTACAGGAAGCGTTGCTAGAGATTGCGGCCCCCGGCGACGCCGAAATCAAAACCTCAACGTCACTCACGCAGCTCGCAGAGATGTTCTTACAATCGAAGATCGACGCCGGACGGACGCCCTACACAATCGACACCTACCGGCAGCAGATAACGAAGATCATCAATCCCCGCATCGGGGATCTGCGGGTCACAGAAGCCACCACAGGCCGCCTCCAAAGGTTCTTTACCACCGTCGCCAAAGAACACGGCCACGGGGCCGCAAAGGGGTGCAGATCAGTCCTCTCCGGAATGATGGCAATGGCCGTCCGTAACGACATCATCCGAACCAACCCGATCATCGGCGTCGAAGGAATCCAGAGACCACCGACCCAGGGAGCCAAGGCGCTACCCCTCGAAGAGGTAACCGCGTTCAGGACCCTCATACGCGCCGACACCGAACTCCAACGACTCGATCTCGTAGACCTTTTCGACTTCATGCTGTTCACCGGATGCCGCATCGGGGAAGCCCTCGCGCTTAGGTGGACACACGTAGACACCGCCGCCCATAAAATCACTTTCGCGGCCACGGTCAGCCGTGCACGCGGCAAGCCGCTGACCATTCAAGAGCATGGGAAAACGGAAAGCTCCACCCGGACAATCACCGTCGCCCCGGAGCTGTTCGGCATCCTTGCGACACGCGACCACAGCAACGAACTAGTGTTTCCGTCGATGCTTGGCAAGCTCCGCGACACCAACAACACCGAAGCCGACTGGCGCGCCCACAGAGACCGTTTGGGCTACCCGGAGCTAACCACCCACACGTTCCGTAAAACGGTCGCTACGGCCCTCGACGTGGCCGGTCTGTCAGCTCGTGCTATTGCCGAGTACCTAGGCCACAAACAGCCGTCGATGACTCAGGACAAGTACATGGCACGGAACACCGGCAGCACCGTGGCAGCTGAAAAGCTCGGAGGAATGTTCGGGGTTAGTTCGGGTTGACTAATACGTCAGGACCAAACTTCCGCCTGTTTACTGGCATCCAGTAGGGCGGATGGGACTTGAACCCATGACCGACGGATTATGAGTCCGCTGCTCTAACCAGCTGAGCTACCGCCCCGTACCGTCGCACCCACCCGGAGGTGGCCTTCACGGCATCCCGAATCTCAACGATCCGGGCACCCTTACGATACAGCCTCGAGGCGCCCATGTCGGGCGGCTCGACTGCTCGGCGGGTCAGTCGTTATCGCGCAGCTTCGAGAGGCGCTCGCGCCACGCCGATTTGGGAGTGTCGGGGGCGGGTTCCATGATGGTGTCGCTGACGATGTCGCCACGGTAGAGCGATTCGAAGGTGTCGAGGGTGCGCTGGATGTCGTGCGCTTCGACCACCTTGAGGCTCTCGCGCTTGAGCAGCTGTAGCTCGTCTTCGGGCATGGTGAGCACGTCCGTGAGGCGTGCGGCCAGCTCGTCGACGTTGCCGGCTTCGAACAGGAAGCCGTTTTCGCCGTCGTGCACGAGGTGCGGAAGGGCCATCGCGTTGGCGGCGACGATCGGGAGTCCGGAGGCCATGGCCTCCATGGTCGCGATGCTCTGCAGTTCTGCAATCGACGGCATGGCGAACACGGTCGCGCGGGTGAGCGCGTTTTTGAGGTACTCGTCTTCGACGTATCCGGCGAAGTGCACGCGGTGGCGCACACCGAGGGAGGTCGCGAGCGACTTGAGGTTCGCTTCCTGGTCTCCCCCGCCGACAAGCTCCAGCTTGGCGCCGAGCGACTTGTCGAGTTTCGCGAACGCACGAATGAGTTTGTCGAGCTGCTTCTCACCGGTGATACGACCAACAAACACAATGAGGTTTTCGGTGCGCGGTTCGAAGCTGGGGGTGTAGTGACTCGC
>Ga0247740_1001315_pt1 | contig 10718 bp, 6 predicted proteins | sample UWRJL148409B2_FD_180942 | JGI IMG/M metagenome (GOLD analysis project Ga0247740, IMG submission 180942) | Plant litter microbial communities from Arlington Agricultural Research Station in Wisconsin, United States - UWRJ-L148-409B-2 | ecosystem: Environmental > Terrestrial > Plant litter >...
TACGACACGATGAAGTTCGTGCCGAACGACATCGTCACTGTCGGCATTGGTATGGCGGCATCCATGGGCCAGTTCCTTCTCTCGAGTGGCACAAAGGGCAAGCGCTACATCACGCCCAACGCTCGCGTTCTCCTTCACCAGCCCTCCGGCGGATTCGGTGGAACCTCCGCCGACATTCAGACCCAGGCCTTCGTCATCCTCGACATGAAGAAGCGCATGGCAGAGCTCACCGCAGAACAGACCGGCAAGAGTGTCGAGCAGGTTCTCATCGACAACGACCGCGACAACTGGTTCGACGCGAAGGGTGCTCTCGAGTACGGCTTCGTTGACCACCTGCGCGAGTTCGCTTCCGACGTCGTCGGCGGCGGCGGAACCGACGAGAGCGTTTCGGACGACCCCGAGACCGCGGCAAAGAACTAAGGGACGACAATGGACAACTTCAACCTCCCCGGCGTCGGCGTCACACGTCCGACAGCCGAAGCCCGCTACATCCTCCCGACGTTCGAAGAGCGCACGGCCTACGGCTACAAGCGCCAAGACCCGTACGCCAAGCTGTTCGAAGACCGCATCATCTTCCTGGGTGTGCAGATCGACGACGCTTCGGCCGACGACGTTATGGCACAGCTTCTCGTTCTCGAGAGCCAGGACCCTGACCGCGACATCGTTATGTACATCAACTCACCCGGTGGATCCTTCACCGCGATGACGGCGATCTACGACACGATGCAGTACATCAAGCCCGCCGTGCAGACGGTTGTGCTCGGCCAGGCAGCTTCGGCCGCCGCCGTGCTGATGGCTGCGGGAACGCCCGGAAAGCGCCTCGCGCTTCCCAACGCACGCATCCTCATCCACCAGCCCTCGACCGGTGACGCCGGCCGCGGACAGGCATCGGACATCGAGATTCAGGCCGCCGAGATTCTGCGCATGCGCACGTGGCTCGAGTCGACCCTGTCGTACCACTCGAACCGCACTCCCGAGCAGGTCAACAAGGACATCGACCGCGACAAGATCCTGAGCGCGGCAGAAGCACTCGAGTACGGTCTCATCGACCAGGTGCTCGAGACGCGCAAGTCGATCCCCGCGATCACCAAGTAACTCGTTTTACCCAAAAGGCCGCCGTTCTCCAGAACGGCGGCCTTTTGTGTTGCTTGCTGGTTGAGTAGGAGCGTTAGCGACGTATCGAAACCCGGGCTTCGATACGGCCGCGGGCGGTCTATTCAGCCAACAAGGTCTAGTTCTTCTTGCGCACCGCCAACAGCGTGATGCCCACCGCGGCAACGGCCGCGAGCAACCCACCGCCGAGCCACAGGGCGCCCGAGATGTCGGCGGCCGGCTCAGCCGAGACGGGAGCCTCGGGCTCTTCTGTTGCACCGCAGTTCTGCGCGGCGTCGAACCCTTCGGCAGGCTCAAAGTCGGCCGGCGGCGCCCACTCGAAAGCGATCGTGTCGCTCACCGGGTGTCCGTCGGCCGAGACGACCTGGTAGACGACCTCGTAATCGCCCGCCGCGCCGAGTGCCGCCGGCGTCGACAGCGTTGCGCCATCGATCGTGAGGCAACCATCGCCGTAATAGGTGCCAGCGGCGTCCGTGACCTCGAGGCCAAATCCGGTGCCGTCGCCGACGAGGTCGAGAAGGTCTTCGTTCATGGTGACCGAGAATGTCTCGGGCAGCGACGTGAGGGTCTCGCCGTCGACCGGGGTCGATGTCACAAGAAAGCTGTGGGCCCACGCCGGGGCGGCCGTTGCTACGACCGCCCCAACGCTGAGCGCCAGAATCGCTATGGCGCGCTTCATACTCAGGCCTTGCGGCGAGCCGTCACGGCGAGCACAACACCAACGGCGCCGACAACGAGGCCGCCGATGCCGAGGATGCGGGCGATGATGTCGTCGCTCGAAGCCGCCGGGGCTGCAGCCTCGTCGTGCTCACCTTCGGTAGCGCCGCCGTGGTGGTCTTCAACCGGGGCATCGTTGACGTAGAGAACGGGCGCCGGAAGCTCCGCGTCTTCTTCGGTGTCACCCCATGTGACGACGGTGCCGTCTGTGTAGCCCTGGTCAACGGGAAGGACGATCGAACCGGTCTCGGGAATTGCCCCGAGTGAGATCGAGAAGACCTGCAGCGAGTCGGGTGCGATCTCCGAGCCCGCTTCTGCCGTCCACTTGACGGTCGTCGCGTCGGTTCCGGGGGTGATAACGGCGTCCCAGCCCGCTGTCGGAACGTAGCGAACGCCGAGGCCCTCGCTCGCGGGGATCGACACGGTTACCGAGTTCGTCGACTCCGTGTCGGACTCGTTCGGAACCTTGAACGTCAGCACCGTGTAGGCGCCGGCCTCTGCCGTGTTCTCTTCGAGGGTGACGTGAGCGCTCGCGGCGAGCGGTGCGCCGATAGCAAGCGCGAGGCCTGCGGTCGCGGCAAGGGTAAAACGAACTGATGACTTCATGGTGATTCCTTAAATGGGTCGTGCAAACAAAAGAGGTGTGGCGTCAGAACGACAACGCCGGCGGCCCTCTGTGCTGCAGCGATCCGAGAAGGAGATCAAAAACTGTGGAGGAGTCGACCCGAGAGACTACTGGCGCGACGGGACGGTGCTCGACGCGCACGGGCAATGTGCCGACGAGAACGGCGACAAACCTGAGCGCCGCGTCGCGCATTCCCCAGAAGGCACGTTCGCCAAAGCGCAGAACGGCGATCGTCGCGACGGCGGCAAGAGCGTGAGCGAGCCACATCCATCCGTTTGTGTGATGTGCGGCGACGGCGGTCGTTTCAAGAAGAGTGGATGTCGCGGCGTGCGTTCCGTGCCCGCCGACAGCGACGACTCCCGTCTGCCCACCGCCCGTTGCCCCACCGAGGCTCGAGAAGAGCCCGTGAAAGGCGAACTGCGAGATGGCGACGGCAAGCGACATCCGACCCGCTGATAACTCTCGTCCCGTGAGGGCGACGCAGACGAGGGCCGAGAACGCGAGAGAGATCGCGAGGGAGAGCGTGCTCGGCGTTCCGCCGCCGGCAAGGGCGTGCGAGAGGCTGGCGATGAGGGTCGCAAAGGTCGCGGCGAGCATGCCGCGCGACAACCTCGCCCACCTGCTTGACACGTGTTTCCTTTTGATCTCGAAAAGCTTCACCTCAACGATAGTTCGCCCACGGGGTAGAACGGCACGCCGAACGCTTGTTACGCAAAGGCGAGCGAGTGTCTGCGGCACAGGTTAGGCTCGATCAACACCAATTCAGGTTGTATGAGGAGGCTCACAATGGCTCGTATCGGAGAATCTGCCGACCTGCTGAAATGTTCCTTCTGTGGCAAGAGCCAGAAACAGGTGCAGCAGCTCATCGCAGGGCCGGGCGTGTACATCTGCGACGAGTGCGTCGAGCTGTGCAACGAGATCATCGAAGAGCGCCTCGCAGAGGCCGGCGAAGAGACCTCGAGCGAATTCGAGCTGCCGAAGCCTCGCGAGATCTACGCGTTCCTCGAAGAGTATGTAATCGGCCAGGAGGCCGCTAAGAAGGCGCTTTCGGTCGCCGTCTACAACCACTACAAGCGCGTGCGTGCGCGCAACACGATCAGCTCGGTTGACTCCGTCATCGATGACGTCGAGATCGCAAAGAGCAACATTCTTCTCATCGGCCCTACCGGTTGCGGCAAGACCTATCTCGCCCAGACCCTCGCCAAGCGACTCAACGTTCCCTTTGCCGTCGCCGATGCAACGGCGCTCACCGAGGCCGGCTACGTCGGTGAAGACGTCGAGAACATCCTGCTCAAGCTCATCCAGGCCGCCGACTACGACGTCAAGCGCGCCGAGACCGGCATCATCTACATCGACGAGATCGACAAGATCGCCCGCAAGGCCGAGAACCCGTCGATCACCCGCGACGTTTCCGGTGAGGGCGTGCAGCAAGCGTTGCTCAAGATCCTTGAGGGCACCGTCGCGAGCGTTCCGCCGCAGGGCGGTCGCAAGCACCCGCACCAGGAGTTCATCCAGGTCGACACAACAAACGTGCTCTTCATTGTCGCCGGCGCTTTCGCTGGCCTCGAAGAGATCATTTCATCGCGAGCAGGCAAAAAGGGCATCGGCTTCGGCGCCCCGCTGCACTCGAAGGGCGACGACGTCAACCTCTTCGGCGAGGTTCTTCCCGAAGACCTTCACAAGTTCGGGCTCATCCCCGAGTTCATCGGTCGCCTGCCCGTTGTCACAACGGTCACCCAGCTCGACCAGGTCGCGCTTATGGACATCCTGACCCAGCCGAAGAACGCCCTTGTGCGCCAGTACCAGCGCATGTTCGAGATCGACGGCGTCGAGCTCGAGTTCGAGCACGACGCGCTCGAGGCCATCGCCGACCTCGCCGTGTTGCGCAAGACCGGCGCCCGCGGACTTCGCGCCATCATGGAAGAAGTGCTCGGCCCGATCATGTTCGACGTGCCTTCTGATGAAGACGTCGCAACCGTCATCGTGACAAAAGAGTCGGTGCTCAACAACGCCGCCCCGACAATCGTTCCGCGCGAGATCGAGCGCACCGAGAAGTCGGCGTAATTTCTCGCAGTACGCAAGAGGCCCCGCTCGTCTGAGCGGGGCCTCTTGGCGTCTGGCTACTTGATCGTCACCGTCTTCGACACGACCGGCGCCGAGTCGCTGTGTCCGGCCTTCGTTGCGATAACCACAACGCGATACTTCCAGCCCTTGGCGAAGACCCCGTCGTTCTGGCTGTCGAGAAGCAGTGCGCTTGACGTCGCGCCGTCAATGTCGACCCACGCGCCGGCATTGTTGAGCTGCCATTGGTAGCTCAGGGCGATTCCGGTCGACTTCCAGGTGCCGGCACTTGCGACGAGGTTGCGGCCGAGGGCCGTCGTTGTCACGCTCTTGCCACCGACGGTGATCGCCGGAACCTTTGTCGGCTTCGGCGCAACGCCGGGTTCGACGGTAACGGAGTTTGATGTCTCCGAGCCCGGAGCAATTCCGGCGATTGTGCCCGTGACGACGACAGCGAGTTCTTCGTCGATGTCTTCGGCCCGCGGCGTGTACGTCGCTGTTGTCGCGCCGACGATGGGCGTGCCGTTGATCGTCCACTGGTAGGTGAAGCTGGTGCCAACGGTATCCCAGTCGCCGCGGGCGGCCGTGATCGGGCTGCCCACCTGTGCGGTTGTCGCAATCTTCGGCTCGCCGTGGGGCGTGCGCGCGTCGATCGGGTAGCTCGTCGCCGTGAGCACGGTCTTTGTGTAACCCGAGCGTGACAGCGTCGCAACGACCGACAGCTCGGTCTGGTAGTCGACAATGGTTGGCGCGTATGTCGACTTCGTCGCCTTGGCGATCTTTACCGGAGCACCTCCGTTGACCGAGCGGAACCACTGGAAGGTTGCCGTTGTAGCGAGCGGGGATACGTCGTCGAGATTGGCCGTCAGAACGTGTCCGACTGCCTGGGTGCCCGAGATGGAGAAGTCACCCTCAAAGCTTCCGCCGGTTGTCGTCGTTCCGAACTCGGTGAGCTCGGTCGTGGCCGAACCGTACTTCGCGCGCGTCGCGGTGATGACAGCCGTAACAAGGCCGCCCGCCTTCGTGGGGGAGTAGGTCGACGTCGTCGCGCCCTTGACGGTCTTACCGTCGACGCGCCACTCGAAGCTGTACCCCGTCGCGTCGGGCAGGGTCGACGCTTTGTCGGTCTTAATGCTCAGAACGCCACCCACCTCGTTGACTCCGCGAGTTGTGGGCTGGCTTGTCCACTCGAGAACCTGTACGGGGCGCACGAGATACTCGACGGTTGTCGACGCGTAGCCGGGCTTGGTTGCCGTTACCTTGACCGAAAGAGCGAAGCTCGGGTATGCCTCACTGCCCTCGAAGCTGTTGCCCTCGCCGACGGCGCCCTCGCCCTCATCGTCACCGATGAACCACAGGTAGCTGACCGTCGCACCCTTCGGGCTCCACGTGCCGGGAGTCACCGAGTACGTGTCAGTCGCCTCGTCGAAGGTGACAACCGACTTCGCGGTCTGCGTGAGTGCGGTAGACGGTTGGATGACGCCGACCTCAAGCGTGCGCGATGTTGACTCGAAGCCGGCGCGAGTGACAGTCACTGTGGCGCTCAGGCTCGAGCCGACAATGTCAGCGACGACGGGCTTGTAGGTCGCCTTCGTCGAGACGACCTTTGTGGTCTCGCCGGTCGTGCGCACCCAGGAATAGGCGAAGTTGAGACCGGGGAGGTCCCACTCGCCCGAGTTGAGGGTGAGCGTCTGGCCGACGCGGGTGGCTCCGGTAATCGTCGGCTCGACGTTCGCGTTGGCTGCGGGTGCCGTCGCAACGACAGCGGTCGGTGCGGTCGTGAGGTAGGTCCAGTACACGGGGCCGTACTCGTCGATGGGCACAACCCGAACCGCGAGCTTCTTGCCAGCGTCGCCCGGTGTTACGAAGTACCGCTCGCCGGTTGCTCCGAGAATCGGCTTGTCGCCACGGAACCACTGGAACTCGAAGTCGACGATCTCGTCATCCCACTCGCCGACGTCGACCTGAAGCTCGTCGCCGACCGTCGGGGTCGAGTTAGCGATTGTCGGCAGCACACCGGTGTTGCCGGGGGACTCATCGTCGGCCATGCCGAGGTTTTCGCCGAGGTCGACATCGCCGAGCGCGGCCGTCGGCTCGTCGGCCGTGATCGTAAACGAGCCCGAGTAGCCGTCGAGATTACCCGCGTCGTCGTAGCCGCCAATCTCGATCGTGTAGTCACCGGTCTGAAGGTTGGCGATGTCTACGGTGTCGGGCAGGTCTCCGTCTTCGTAGTAGAAGGCCTGGCCACGGGTCGCGCCACCGCCGAGTGGCGTGCGCTCGACGTAGAACCATCCGGAGAGACCACTCGCGAACTCGCCAACGAGTCGTCCGGTGACTCGACCGGGGAACGTGAGCATCGTGACATTCTCAACGATCGGCGCGGTGTTCGCGTCGATGATTGTTGCGTCGTCGATATCAGCGGTGTTGCCAGCAAAAGTTTCTGCGTACGAAGTGTCGTACGACGCGAACTGCAGCACGTACTCACCCGCGTCGACCCACAGCTGGTAGTACCCGTTCTCATCGGTGATCGCGGTGGAGTCGGAGAATGTTTCGAAGTCGCGATCGTCTGCGACAACGCTTATGTCTTCGAGCGGTGCACCCGCGGCATTGGTCACGATTCCCGAGATCTTCACGCGCGGTGCGAGCGTGAAGTTCATCTTTACGGGTGAGTGTGCGACGTACGTCTGCTTGACCTGTGATTCGCGCGTGCTGACATCGTTGTAGGGGTCGAACTCGTTGGCGCTCACCGAATAGCTGCCCGCAGAAAGCCCGGGGATCGAGTAGGTGCCCTTCTTAGAGGTGATCGCGTAATCCGTGATTCTTGCTCCCACTGCAGCATCGAGGCTGTGCTTCGCCGCGTAGACGAGCACCTCGGGCAGCAGGCGACCGGTCACCGCGTCGCGAACTGTTCCGCTGACGCTTGTGCCCTTGAAGAGTTGGATGTCGCGCGAGAGCGCACTCCCCGCCGCTGGTACCCGCACCGGCGTGGACAGTGTCAGGTCATCTGTGCCGCCGAGGAATTGCACCGAGTACCCGGCGGCCTGAACGACCACGTAGACGTCCCCTGTGGGCAGGTCGCTGAACGCGTAGCGGCCCTTGGAATCGGTCTCGGTCTCCTCGACCTGCACAACTTCGTCGCCAACCTTCGTGAACGCAATAAGGCTCGCGTACTTGATCGGCTTGCCCGTAGCTCCCGTGACCTTTCCGGTCAGCGAGCTGCTGGCTTCGAGAGAGAGCTCGCCGAGCTCTACCGTCGCCGAGTCAGTGGCAACCGGCGGCGCGACGATCGAGAGGGTCTGGTACTGCGTTTCGTTTCCGCTGTCGCTGAGCTCCCAATCGCCTTCGTAGCCCCAGTCGTAGTAGTCGACCTCGACGGTGTGGCCACCCGCAGACAGCCCGACGAGGGTGAACTCACCGTTCTCGTCAGTTGTCGTCTCCGCGCTGTATTCCCCATCGTCGTCCACTACCGAAACGCTTGCGTCGTAAAGGGGCTCTCCGTCGGCCAGGATTGTGCCGGAATACGAACCGCCGCGCACTACTCGAAGGGCGAGCTCTCCGTCGATGCCTTCTCCGAGCGTGACGCGGTCTGCTTCGTGCACGCTCTCGCCGGGCTCTGCGCCGTAGTAGGAGTCAAGGTATGGCGACGGACCCCACTCGTCTGAATACGTAGAGAGGTAGATAAAGTAGTCGCCGGCCGGAAGCTCGGTGAAGGCGTACTGGCCATTCGCGTCGGTTGTCGTCTCGGTGATGTATTCGTCACGATTGTCGCGGGTGGAAAGCGCGCGGTAGGCGACGACAGAGATATCGGCGACGGGCGCGTTTGCGGCATCCGTCACTGTGCCGCTGAGAGCCGCTGCACGAGACAGTTGGATGTCGCGCACGGTCGGTGCCGTGTCGCTTGCGGCCACCGGTGTCGCGCGCTCGGGGGTGTTCGCGTCGTCAAACCATTCTCCGGCGTACGTGACGCCGCCCACGGTGGTGCTTCGGGTGTTCAGCTTGTAGCTGTCGGCCCAGAGTCCGGTAAGCGTGTAGACGCCCTGGGCATTGGTCGTCGCCGTCTTGTGGAGGGTGTCTTCGTAGCTCTCGGAATCGTCTCCGTAGTCGGCGTCAACGGGGTATGCCTCGACAATCGCGCCGGCAAGAGGAGCATCGCCGTTCACGGTACCGGTGATCGTTGCTCCCGGCTCAAGAACGAGGTTCTTCGCTGAGACGGTTGCGCCGCTCTTCACCGCGAAGGTCTTTGCGTCGCTGATGGAGCGGGCGTTGGGGTAGTACTCGTTACGGAAGTTGCCCGTGCCCACGTAGCTCGCATAGACCGTGTACTTACCGGCGCTGAGGTTCGACACGGTGTATTTACCCGCGGCATCAATAGTCGCGCGGCCGTACCCACATTCTGATTCGACCCAGACGTCCCAACCATCGTCGAACTTCTCGACGGTGCAGACGTCGATGACGATGTCGGCGGGTGCGAAGGCGGTGCCGCCGGGGCTCAGGATCGTGCCGGTGATGCGCGACGAGGGCGCGAGAGAACCATCGATGTTTTTCAGCGCATCGCCCGCCTCGAGCTCGAGGTAGTCCGACTCCCAGATCGACGGCGCGTTCTTCCAGAACTCGTCGACGTAGGTCGAGCTGCCGACGGGCGCCACGAACTTCACCGCGTAGGCACCGTGCCTCAGGTCGAGCGTGTACGTGCCCTTCGCCCCGGTCGTCGCTGTCGCGATGGGCTCGTCAATGAAGTCGCCCTCGTCTTCGTCGTAGCCGTACACCTCGATAGTTGCGCCGGCGATCGCTTTCTTCGACTTCGTCGACGTGACCTTGCCCGAGAGCGATGCGTCGGGCGCCGGAGCTGCGGCAACTGTCGTCGTCAGCGGTGCGGCAACCGCAGCGGCGGGCATCGCCACGAGACCCGCGAACGCGAGGCTTGCTGTGACGAGGGTGGCAATGGCGACGCGGGGGGAGCTTTTCACGAGCGACTCTGTTCTGTGGGTAGTGACGCGCAGCCGAAAGCATCGCGAACTGCTCACAATAGCGCGAGAGTCGAGAACGTCTCACCCCCCAGTGCTGGGGTTAGACGCTGGTGAATCTCGAGCTCGCCGCAGATTACTGTGCGACTCATAGACTGGGCGCAGTAACGAAAGGCGCGCGTCATTTTTCAACCAATCTCCGCCGGTATTGTCGCCGCCCTCACTGGATTCGCCAGCTCCTTCGCTCTCGTCATTGCCGGGCTCATCGCCGTCGGCGCGACGGGGGAGCAGGCGTCGTCGGGACTGCTCGCGCTCTGTGTCGTCGTCGGGCTCTCGTGCATGGCTCTGTCGTTCTGGCTGCGTATTCCCATCTCGTTTGCCTGGTCAACACCGGGAGCTGCCCTGCTCATCGCCGCGGGCCAAAACAGCGATAACTTCGCTGCCGCCGTGGGTGCGTTCATCGTCTGTGGAGTGCTCATCGTGTTGTGTGGCCTCTGGCCAGCGCTCGGTCGGCTTATAACGCGCATCCCCAAGCCGATAGCGAGCGCGATGCTCGCCGGAATCCTCTTTCCGATCTGCCTCGCCCCGGTGACAGCGATCGCCGATCCCGCGACGACGCTCCTCGCCGTTCCCATTGTTGTGGTCTGGCTCGTGCTGTACCGACTCGCACCACGATGGGCGGTGCCCGCGGCGATGGTTGTCGCGATAGTCATCATTCTTCTTACTGCCGAGCAGGGCTGGCTCGACTCGGCATCGCTCGCCCCGAGCCTCGATTTTGTGCTGCCGGTCTTCGACCCCTTTGTTGTTCTGAGCATCGGGCTTCCGCTCTTCATCGTGACGATGGCGGGGCAAAACGTTCCGGGGTTCGTTGTTATGACGACCTTCGGCTACGAGGCGCCGCCACGCGCCGCACTCGTTGCAACCGGAGCGGCCTCGGCGGGTGCCGCGTTCTTCGGCGGTCACGTCATCAACCTTGCCGCAATCACTGCGGCGCTTATGGCGAGCCCCGAGGCACACCCCGACAAGTCGAAGCGGTGGATAGCGTCGTTCACCGCGGGTTTCTGCTACCTGCTTCTCGGCCTCGGTGCGGGTGTCGCTGCCGCGCTCGTCTCGGCGAGCCCGCCCATTCTCATCGTCGCGGTCGCGGGACTCGCGGTGCTCGGCGCTCTCATCACGGGAGTGACGAGTGCGCTCGAAGACCCACGACACCGGGTTGCCGCGATACTGCCTTTTCTCGT
>Ga0247740_1001317_pt1 | contig 10717 bp, 8 predicted proteins | sample UWRJL148409B2_FD_180942 | JGI IMG/M metagenome (GOLD analysis project Ga0247740, IMG submission 180942) | Plant litter microbial communities from Arlington Agricultural Research Station in Wisconsin, United States - UWRJ-L148-409B-2 | ecosystem: Environmental > Terrestrial > Plant litter >...
CACGAGACCGACCACCTCGACGGACACCTCTTCATCGAGGGCCTCGAGCCGGCGGCCAAGCGCGACGCGATGAAGCTCATCCGCCAGTCGGAGTGGTGGGCGTAGCAGCGCAAAACCAGATGAGCCTGTCGAGATCGGATCTCGACAGCCTCACTTGGCTTTACAGCATTACTTCAGGCTGACGCCCATGGTCGTGTTGCTGTCGGAGTAGAGCGTCTCGATCTCCTGAGCGAAGTCTTCGGTGATGACGTTGCGCTTGATGCTGAGTTTCGGCGTCAGGTGCCCGCTCGCCTCGGTCAGCTCGGTCTTCAGGATCTGGAACTTGCGGATCGACTCGGCCCGCGACACGAGCGCGTTCGCGGCGTCGATCGCCTTCTGCACCTCGGCGATAACACGCGCGTTGACGGATGCCTCGGCGAGCGTGAGCGAGGTGTCCTCGCCGTTGTTCTTCAGCCAGGTCGGCAGCATCTCGCTGTCGAGCGTCACCAGGGCCGCGATGAACGGCTTCTTGTCGCCCACCACCACGACCTGGCCGACGAGCGGGTTGGCGCGGATCGGATCCTCGAGCGCGGCCGGAGCGACGTTCTTGCCGCCCGCGGTCACCAGGATCTCCTTCTTGCGGCCCGTGATCGTGAGGTAGCCGTCGGAGTCGATCGCTCCGATGTCGCCGGTCTTGAACCACTCGCCGTCCATCGCCTCGGCGGTGGCCTCGGGGTTGTTCCAGTAGCCGCCGAAGACGTTGACGCCCTTGACCGAGATCTCGCCGTCGTCGCTGATGCGCAGCCCGACGCCCGGCAGCGCGGGACCGGTAGTGCCGATCTTGAACTTGTCGGTCAGGTTCACCGTGGCGGGCGCCGTGGTCTCGGTGAGGCCGTAGCCCTCGAGGATCTTCACGTCGAGGCTGCGGAAGAAGTGCCCGAGCCGCGGGCCGAGCGGAGCCGAGCCGGAGACGGCGAACTTCACCCGTCCGCCGAGGGCGGCGCGGATCTTGCTCAGCACGAGCCGGTCGTACAGCGCGAACTGCAGCTTGAGGCCGAGCGGCACCGAGCCGGTGTCGAGCGCCTTCGAGTGCGCGATGGCGACGTCGGCGGCCTTGCGGAAGATCTTGCCCTTTCCGCCGCCCTCGGCCTTCTGCTCCGACGAGTTGTAGACCTTCTCGAACACGCGCGGCACGGCGAGCAAAAACGTCGGGCGGAACGACGCCATCGACGGCAGCAGCAGCTTGGTGTCGGGCTGGTGGCCGACCTTGACGCCTCCGTAGATGGAGAGCACCGAGATGAAGCGCGCGAAGATGTGCGCGGTGGTGATGAAAAGCAGGGTGGATGCACCGGGGTAGACGACATCGCCCATCACCGCCGCGGAGTTGCGGGTGAGCTCGACGAAGTTGGAGTGCGTGAGCACGACGCCCTTGGGGCGGCCGGTCGAACCGGACGTGTAGATCAGTGTCGCGATGTCGGAGCCCTTGGCGAGGGAACGCCGGCGTTCGACCTCGGCGTCCGTGACATCCGCTCCGGCGACGGCGAGCTTCTTCAGGTCTCCGAGGTCGACCTGCCAGACCTTGTCGATCGCGGCGATGTCACCGCGGATCTCGTCGAACTTGGCGAAGTGGTCGGCGGTCTCGACGATGATCGCGGTGGCGCCGGAGTCGGTGAGGTTCCACTGCAGCTGTGCGGGTGAGCTGGTCTCGTAGATCGGCACCATGATCGCGCCGCTGAACCAGAGGGCGAAGTCGACGAGGGTCCACTCGTAGCGCGTCTTGCACATAAAGCCGACCTTGTCGCCGGGCTCGATGCCGCTCGCGACGAAGCCCTTGGCGAGCGCCACGACCTGCTTCAGGAAGTCCTCGGCGGTGAGATCCGACCAGCCGCCGTTCGCGGTCGGAAGAGCGAAGATCGGCTCGGTGGGTGTGGCCTTCACCCGCGAGAGCAAGAGGTCCGTCGCGTTGGCTTCGGGATCCGGCTCCACCACGGGTGGGACGAAGTATTCGGTCACGGTATCTCCTTTGGCACCGGGGCGGACTGCTTGATAGGCCCACTCTATCGGGCAAACGCATGCGCAACGGCGCGAAGTCGCGGGGTGTGGCGCGGCTAACTAGACTGACTCCTCGTGCATGCCATCGGAATAGACATCGGCGGGACCAAGATCGCCGGAGCCCTCGTGAGCGAGAACGGCGACATCGTCGCCGAAGACCGCCAGCCGACTCCGGCGGGTGAACCGGCGGAGATCGTCGACCTCGTCGTGGCGATGATCGACAGGCTGCAGGCGGGGCACGAGGTCGTCGCGGCCGGTGTCGCCGCCGCCGGATTCGTCGACGCGGCGCAGTCCACCGTCTACTACGCACCCAACATCAACTGGCGCAACGAGCCGCTGCAGCGCTACATCGCCGAGCGCGTGAGCCTGCCGATCACGATCGACAACGACGCGAACGCGGCCGGCTGGGCCGAGTTCCGCTTCGGTGCCGGTCGCCTGGTCACCGACATGACGATGCTGACCATCGGCACGGGGGTCGGTGGAGCCATCGTCACCCGCGGCGGGCTGTTCCGCGGCGGGTTCGGCGCGGGCGCCGAGCTCGGCCACCTGCGCGTCGTTCCCGACGGGTTGGCCTGCGGTTGCGGCTCGCGGGGCTGCATCGAACAGTACGGATCGGGCCGCGCGCTGCTGCGCATGGCGAACGGCATCGCCGACGCCGGCGGCATCGGGCTCGCCCTCGCCGAGGCCCGCTCGCTCAACGGCGAGCTCAACGGGGCCATCGTCGGCCAGCTCATCGCCGCGGGCGACCCCGGCGCGGTCAACGCGCTGCAGGAACTCGGGCGCTGGCTCGGACAGGCCTGCGCCTCTCTCGCGGCCGTTCTCGACCCGCAGGTGTTCGTGTTCGGCGGGGGAGTCTCCGTGGCCGGAGACCTGCTGCTCGACCCCATCCGTGAGTCGTTCCTGCAGCACCTGCCGGCGCGTGGCTACCACCCCGAGCCCGGCTTCGTGATCGCCGAGCTCGTGAACGACGCGGGAGTGGTCGGCGCGGCCGACCTCGCGCGTATCCACGCGGGCCAGCGTTAGAGTAGTGACCCCAAGCGGAGGCAGATAACGATGTTCTACTGGTTCATGAAGAACCTCGTGGCCGGCCCGATCCTGAAGACGGTCTTCCGTCCGTGGGTGACGGGGCTCGACAACATCCCGAAGACGGGTGGCGTCATCATCGCGAGCAACCACCTCTCGTTCATCGACTCGGTGTTCCTGCCGCTGGTGCTCGACCGGCGCATCTTCTTCCTCGCCAAGAGCGACTACTTCAAAGGGCGCGGGCTCAAGGGCTGGGCGACCAAGGCGTTTATGAACGGCACCGGCATGCTGCCGATCGACCGTTCCGGCGGCAAAGCCTCCGAGGCCAGCCTCAATACCGGACTGAAGGTTCTGCACGAGGGCGAGGTGCTCGGCATCTATCCCGAGGGAACCCGCAGCCCTGACGGCAAGATGTACCGCGGCCGCACCGGCGTCGCGCGCATGATCCTCGAGGGCAACGTTCCCGTGGTCCCTGTCGCGATGATCGACACCGAGAAGGTCATGCCGATCGGTTCGAAGATCCCGAAGGTGCGTCGCCTCGGCATCGTCATCGGCGAGCCTCTCGATTTCTCCCGCTTCGCCGGGCTCGAGGGAGACCGGTTCATCCTTCGCTCCATCACCGACGAGATCATGTACGAGCTCAACCGCCTCAGCGGCCAGGAGTACGTCGACATCTATGCGTCCAGCGTGAAAGACCGCCTGGGCGCCGCGGCGAAGCGCTAGTCGTCCCTAAGCTTCGGGGCGCACGCTCCGTAACACACCGCTCGCGAGCCGATAAGCTCGTTAGTCGGGCATCCGTGCCCCTTTTTCCACCCACCGAAACTAAGGAAACCCCGTGGTAGACCCGTCAGAGCAAGTCGTTCTCGCCGATCCAGCAGTGATCGCCGGGCTCGACTATTGGCGTGAACTGCCCATCAAGCAGCAGCCGGAATGGCCGGATGCCGCGGCCGTCGCCGAGGCGTCGAGCCAGATCGCGTCCTTCCCGCCCCTCGTCTTCGCGGGCGAGGTCGACGACCTGCGCGGCAAGCTCGCGCGCGCCGCGGCCGGCAACGCGTTCCTGCTGCAGGGCGGCGACTGCGCCGAGACCTTCGCCGGCGCCACCGCCGAGCAGATCAAGAACCGCGTCAAAACCATCCTGCAGATGGCAGTGGTGCTGACCTACGGCGCATCAATGCCGATCGTGAAGATGGGGCGCATGGCGGGCCAGTTCGCCAAGCCGCGTTCCACCGACACCGAGACCCGGGGCGACGTGACCCTGCCCGCCTACCGCGGCGACATCGTCAACGGCTACCCGTTCACCGCTGAGTCGCGCACGCCCGACCCGCAGCGGCTCGTGCAGGGCTACCACACGGCCGTTTCGACCCTCAACCTCGTGCGCGCCTTCACGCAGGGCGGTTTCGCCGACCTGCGCGAGGTGCACCGCTGGAACCAGGGCTTCGCCCGAAACCCCGCGAACAAGCGCTACGAACTGCTCGCCCGCGACATCGACCGCGCGATCAAGTTCATGGAGGCCGCGGGTGCAGACTTCGAGGAGCTCAAGCGCGTCGACTTCTACGCCAGCCACGAGGGCCTGCTCATGGACTACGAGCGCCCGATGACGCGCATCGACTCGCGCACCGGAACGCCGTACAACACGAGCGCCCACTTCCTCTGGGTGGGGGAGCGCACGCGCGACCTCGACGGAGCGCACATCGACTACTTCTCGCGGGTGCGCAACCCGATCGGCGTGAAGCTCGGCCCGACCACGAGCCCCGACGACATGCTGCGTCTCATCGACAAGCTCGACCCCGACCGCGAGCCCGGACGCCTCACCTTCATCACCCGCATGGGTGCCGGCAAGGTGCGCGACGCGCTGCCGCCGCTGCTCGAGGCGATCAAGGGCCACGAGGCTACGCCGCTCTGGGTCTCCGACCCGATGCACGGCAACGGCCTCACCACGTCGACCGGCTACAAGACCCGTCGTTTCGACGACGTGGTCGACGAGGTCAAGGGCTTCTTCGAGGCGCACCGCGCCGTCGGGACTCACCCGGGCGGAATCCACATCGAGCTCACCGGTGACGACGTCACCGAGTGCCTCGGCGGATCCGAGCACATCGATGAGGCCGACCTCGCGACGCGCTACGAGTCGCTCTGCGACCCGCGCCTGAACCACATGCAGTCGCTCGAGCTGGCATTCCTCGTCGCCGAAGAGCTCGCGGCGGTCTAGCCGTCACGTTTGCGGCTTCCGCACCTTCCGCACGGCCGGGAAGGTGCGGAAGTCGCGAATCGTCGCGCCTCGAACGCGCTGGGGCGGATGACGCGGGGCGCGGGCGCTGCTCGACGAGGCCGATCGGCCCGCTAGTAGTTCAGAACGATCGTGATCTCGGACCCGCGCAGCACCCGTGCGTCGGCCGGCCTGACGCTCCTGACCTCGACGCGCTCATCGTTCTGGAAGTCTGCGGGCAGGCTGCTGATGACCTTGACCGTGAACTCCGCGGCCTCGAGAGCGGTGCGGGCCTCGCCGACCGACATGCCCACCACGGCGGGAACGTCGACCAGGTCGGGTCCCTTCGAGACGACGAGGGTGACGCCCGCGTCGCCGGGGGCGAGCGATGTGTTGGGTGTGACGGGGGCCATGCTGATGACCGCGCCGTCGGCGATGTCGTTGTTGAAGACCCGCTCGGCCTGCTCCTTCGCGGCGATGTTCTTCGCGCTGAGCAATGCGATCGCGTCGTCAACGGGGAGACCGGTCACCTGGGGCAGCGGACCGGCCGATACCAAAAACGTCACCGGCTTCTGATCGAAGTAGGACTGGTTCGGTTCGAGCTGGATGCGCTCGTCGTTCTCGTCGACGCCGTAGGCCGCGAGCACGGTGCCCTCGGCGACCTCCCCGTCGAACTGCCGTTCGCTGTCGGTGGGGCGGAATCCGGCGTTCGTCGCATTGTCGACGGCGGTCTGCTCGGGAAGCCCGGCGAACTCGCTTATGTTTCTCGGTTCCGGGCCCTTCGAGACGAACAGCTGCACGACCGTGTCGCGCGGCACGGGCTCGCCCATGGCCGGGTCGGTCTCGGCGACGCTGCCCGCGGGCACGTCGACGGAGAACACCTCGTCGCGCGACTCGGCCACGGTGAGGCCCGCCGAGGTGATGGCTGCCGCCGCGGCATCCGGGGTCTGTCCGATCACGCTTTCCGTCGCGACGGTGACCTGCGAGAGCGGGCCCGAGCTGATCGCCCAGCCGACGCCGCCCGCGGTGCCGGCGAGCAGGATGAACAGCACGATCCACCACCAGGCGCGGGTGTGGCGTTTGCCGGCCTGCAGGGTGAGGGCGGCAGTCGCGTCGGAGATCGGGGCGACCGGGCCGGACGGCTGGGGCGCGCGGATGACCTGCGTCTGGTCGCCGGTGCCGAACGTGGTCGCCGCGAACGACTGGGCCGCGGGCAGCACCGTCGTGCGCTGGATGATCGCCGTGGCGCCCGTGGGAAGCGCGGTCTGCAGCTGGTTCTGCGTCTCGATGACCTGCTCGAGCATCACCTTCGCGTCGCGCGGTCGCTCGTTCGGCTCGCGCGCGGTCGCCCAGAGCACGAGCTCGTCGAGTTCGGCCGGCACGTTCGGGTTCTTCGTGCTCGGCGTCGGCACCGAGTCGTTGGCGTGCTGGTAGGCGATCTGCATCGGCTGCTCGCCGCGGAACGGCTGCTCACCGGCGAGCATCTCGTACATCATGATGCCGATGGCGTAGATGTCACTGCGGGCATCGGCGATGCCGCGGGTCACGAGTTCGGGGGAGAGGTAGGCGATCGTGCCGAGCAAGGCGGCGCCGGTCGCCGTGTTCGCACTGACGGCACGGGCCAGGCCGAAGTCGCCGATCTTGATGCGCCCGTCGTCGGCGAGCAACACGTTCTCGGGTTTGAGGTCGCGGTGCACGATGCCCGACTTGTGCGCCGCGGCGAGCCCCGACAGCACGGCCTCGAGAATGTCGAGGGTCTGCTCGGGCGTGAGCACCTTGTGCTCGGTAAGCAGGTCGCGCAGGGTGATGCCGTTGAGGTATTCCATGACCAGGTAGGCCATGTCGCTGTCCTGCCCCTGGTCGTACACGTTCACGACGTTGGGGTGCGCCAGACGGGCGGCGCTGCGCGCCTCCTGGATGAAGCGTTCTTTGAACTGGCTGTCGTCGGCGAGGTGGCCGTGCATGATCTTGATCGCGACACGGCGCTCGAGGCGCAGGTCGGTCGCCAGGTAGACGGTTGCCATGCCGCCCCGGGCGATGCGCGATTTGACCTGATAGCGGCCGTCGATGAGACGGCCAATCATCGGGTCGGTAGTCTGCGTGCTCACCTGGCCAGTCTAAAGATCGTGAGCCGCAAGACCCCTTCTGACACGGGGTGTTCGCCAACCTCGCCGCGCCGGACCACGTTCAGCTCAGGTCGGAGAGCCAGAAACGCGCGGAGGTCTCCCACTTCGCGTACGCGTCGGGGAAGGCCGAGATCTGCACCTTCTGAGCGGCCTGGGTCACGGTGAGCGACGACCAGCCGGCGATGTCGAGCAGCCCGCGGGTGACTCCGAGGTTGGGGTTCTTCGGCCCGCCGTAGAACAGCTTGGCCGCGTGCGTTGCGTTGGTGAGCTGGTCGACACTGCCCCAGCCCGAGCTCGGGCGCTGCTGGAAGAGACCGACCGAGTCGAGGTGGCCGTAGTTGATGTTGCGCATGCTCGACTCCTGCATGGCGGTCGCGAGGGCGATGACGATGCCGTAGTCGCTCACTCCGAGGTTGCGGCCGACCGAGATGATGACGCGGGCGTTAGCCTCTTCCTCGGCATCGAGCAGCGTGACGCCGCCCGAGGTGCTGGCGGGAGTGGCGGCCGTCGTGGTCCCGGGGACGGTCAGGGTGCGTCCGGCGTATATAACGCTCGACGCGGTGAGGTTGTTCGCCGAGAGCAGCGACTGCAGGCTGACGCCGACTTTTGTCGCGATCTTGGTCAGGTTGTCGCCGGAGACGATCGTGTAGCTGCCGGATGCCACGACGGGAGCGGCCGAGATCGGAGTGACCGACGAGACCGGCTTCGCGCTGACCGGCGCCGCGGCGGTGGAACCGCCGGGGATGGCGACCGTCTGGCCCGGGTAGATGATGCTCGAGGCGCCGAGCCCGTTGGCGGTGAGGATCGACTGCGTGCTCACGCCGAACTTCGACGCGATGCGGCTGATGGTGTCGCCGCTGACGATCGTGTACCGGCCGCTGCCGGCCGAAGGGGCCGCGGCGACCGGGCTGGCGATCGCTTTGACGGCGCCCGAGCTCAGCTTGAGCACCTGTCCGGGGAAGATCGTCGACTTCCAGCCGAGGCCGTTGAGGGCCAGCACCGAAGCGGTGGAGAGGCCGTAGCGGCCGGCGATGCTACCGACGGTGTCACCGGCGACGACCGTGTAGCTGCTCGGTGCGGCGGCCGTGGTGATCTCGCCCTCGGGGAGCGCGGTCTCTGCGGGGATGCCGGCGTCGGCGACCGTGGTGTCTGACGGGGGCGTGGCCTTGTCGGCCTTGTCGTTGGAAGGGGTCTTGGCTTCGATGCGCTCGATCGGACCGGTGAGGTTCATCGAGAGCGCGAGCGATCCGACGACGAGGATGGGCATCGTCGCGAACATCGTCTTGCTGATCTTGCTCTGATCGCGTGCTGCCGCCTGCCGCACAAAGGGCGACGAGGGGGTGGGCACGAGGCCCGAAAGAATGGTTCCGGCTGTGGTCTGCGTGTTGTGCTCGAAATTGTGTGACATGAACTTCCCCGTATTGCTCCCGGCCAGGATGTGCCGCACACAGTAGTGGTGCGACTAGTCCAAAGTGGCACAGATGTATATGAGAGTCAATCAGTGTGGCTAATGTGATTTGCGTTTACCTGTTGGAAACATTCGGCGTTTCACCACGCCAATGCGGCGAAAACTGCGGGGCGCGTGGCAGTCTTGTCGGGTGACTGATACTCCCGATGCCACCTGGCTCACCGTCCCCGACCTGACCGAACTCCTCGGAGTGAAGGTAAGCCAGGTACGCAGACTGATAGAGGACCGCGCTCTTCTGGCGCGCAAGATCGACGGCGTGTGGAAGGTTCCGGCCGCGTTCATCGTGAACGGCGAGCCCATGAGTGAACTGCGCGGAACCCTGGTCGTGCTCGGCGACAGCGGCTTCACCGACGACGAGGCGATGGACTGGCTGCTGAACCCGGAGAACAGCCTTGGCGTCAGCCCGATCGAGGCATTGCACGCCGGCCGCAAGGCCGAGGTGCGTCGCGTCGCCCAGGCGCTCGGCTAGCACGCACACGACCTAGAGGCGCGGCCGACAAGTGCCCGCCCAGCGCGCCAAGTCGGGCGATGCCCGCCTAGGACGTGCGGCGGATGACCGTGTCGGCCAGCTGTGTCAGCTGAGCGCGGGCCGACCCGCTGAGCGGCGCATTCTCAAGCGCCTCCTTGGCGAGCCCCACGTTGTGCGAGATGATTCGCTCGACGCGGTCGATCGCACCGCTCTCACGGATGACGCCCTGCAGGATCTGAACCTGCTGGGCGTCGAGGTCGGGGTCCCCGAGCAGCTCGTCGAGGAGGCTGCGCGCGTTCGCCGGCAGCGAGGTGCGCGCGAGGGCGATGATCACCGTGCGCTTGCCCTCTCTCAGGTCGTCGCCCGCCGGCTTCCCGGTGACCTCCGGGTCGCCGAAGACTCCGAGAAGGTCGTCGCGCAACTGGTAGGCGACGCCGAGTGGGAGGCCAAAGCCGCGCAGCGACGCGGTCTGCTCTGCATTAGCTCCGCCCAGGGCGGCACCGATGGCCAGTGGTGCTTCGACGCTGTACTTCGCCGACTTGTAGACGATGACCCGGTGAGCGCGGGGGAGCAGCTCGCTCTCGGGGTGGTTGCGCCAGGCGTTCTCCTCGACGATGTCGAGATACTGCCCGACGGTGACCTCGGTGCGCATGAGGTTGAACTCCTTACGCGCCGCACCGGCCGCCACCGGGTCGGAGAGCGAGCGCAGGCCCGAGTCGAACACCTCGTCGCTCCAGCCGAGCAGCAGGTCGCCGAGCAGCAGCCCGGCGGAGTCGCCGAACGTGCGGGGGCTTCCGAGCCAGGAGTTCTCGGTGTGGAGGCTCTCGAACCGCTTGTGGGCCGCCGGTCGGCCGCGACGGGTGTCGGAGTTGTCCATGATGTCGTCGTGAACGAGTGCGGCGGCGTGGAAGACCTCCAACGCTGCCGCGGCGGTCACCACCGACGGGAAATCGACGCTCGAGACGTCTTCGGCGACGTCGAAGCCGATTCCCGGCGTACTCACGGATTGCCAGCCCCAGTAGCAGAACAGCGCCCGGAAGCGTTTGCCTCCCGACAGCAGATCCCGCGAGAAACCGAGGAAATCGTCGATCTCGGGGGCGATGGCCGTCAGTTGCGGTGCCCGTTCCTCCAGAAATTCGTCTATACGTTCTTGAACCAGATCAACTAACCGCGTACTCTCAGCCACACTCATAGCCTAGCGAGCCTCGCGAGGCGTAATATTGAATTCAATCGCGTCAACAATCCGAGCCGGAGGGGATCAGGATGCCACTTTCCGAGCAGGAGCAGCGTCTCCTGGAAGAGATGGAGCGGGGTCTCTACCAAAACGACGCCGATTTCGTCGCGACCGTAGGCCAGCGCCGAGGAAAACCGAACTACACCGTCGTGGTCGTCGGAGC
>Ga0247740_1001321_pt1 | contig 10704 bp, 9 predicted proteins | sample UWRJL148409B2_FD_180942 | JGI IMG/M metagenome (GOLD analysis project Ga0247740, IMG submission 180942) | Plant litter microbial communities from Arlington Agricultural Research Station in Wisconsin, United States - UWRJ-L148-409B-2 | ecosystem: Environmental > Terrestrial > Plant litter >...
ACTTTGATTCCTTCTTGTCGTCCTTCTTGCTCTTGGACTTCTTTGCCTTGGCATCCGGGCAGTCCGGGTTGGGCAGTGCGACTTGCGAGAGGAACTTGACTATGGCGTCTTTGCTCATCTCGCCGTCGTATTTGACGGGCTCGTCGGACCCAGCGGGCAGGAGTACGAGGGTAGGATATTTCTCGACGCCGTATTTGGCCGCAGCGGCCTCCTGGTCCTTCTTGACTTGAGCAACAGAGATTATGCCGGCAAAGTCAATGGCTGTTGTCCTCAGCGTGGCGCTGATCGGGCTCTTGTCGCTGAATAGTATAGCTTTTGCGCCGTCCTTGTTCTCCGCCAACCACTCGTCCAGCTTCGCGTCCGTGACCCTCTTGACATTGTTCGGAATTTTGTCCTTGACAGCTTCGACAATGGCCTTCGCCTGTCGCGGGCCTTGGTAATCCTCAACCGTGGGCTTTCCCGGCTTCTTTCCCGGCCGCACGATCTTGAGGGTGGGGAAGCCCTGCACGCCCATCTGGCCGCAGATTTGCTTGTTCTTCTCCTCGTCGCAGTTCATGGCGGCGACCTTGGCGATGCCGGCGAGGGATTTTGCGGCGGTCTCCCACGCGGGCTTGAGGTTCTTGCAGTGGCCGCACCATGGCGCGTAGAACCTGGCAGGTGTCAGACGTGTCGATTTGGACAGCGAGAACGGGCTTACTCGACGATGGAGGTGTAGTTTGACTTCGCAATCAAGCGGTCGTAGTTCGAGGTGTCGACCTGGAGGACGGGCGACTTTTTGGTGTACATGCTCTCGGCCTCGGCGTGGAGGGCGAGGGCAGCCACAGCGGCGAGCAGAGCGGTTGAGCGCACCATTTTTGGGTGTTGTGAGGGATTGGATTCAGTGGAGGCGAGGATTTGGGCCGGAGCAGCGCGGTGGTGGGCAGTGCTTATTATGTGTTTCGGGCTCACATCATGTCATTTGTTATTGAAGCCAGGTTGTCCTTTATGGCTCAAAGCTCGCTCGCTGCACCATCTGCGGCTTGGTACTAGCGCATGGCGGGGAAAGGGCAGGGATCAGTGCAGGGGCCGCTGACTTCACTGCATTGTGCCCGCCAGGCAGAGCTTCCACGCCCCCCGCAAGCTCCCACGACACCACGCCCCTCTCTCACACGACAGCAAAACGCACTCAACATGGCGGACAACGTCCCTGCGAAGCTCAAGGCAGCCCAGATCGTGCCCTTTGCGAAACGCGCTGCCCAGCTCGAGCGCTTCAAGCCCATCGTCAGCTACTGGTGTAAGTGTGTGGCGCAAATAATCATATGCGCAAATGCTGATCTGACGCAGTGCGCTTCTACATCGTCCAGAAAATCATCAGCGCGAACCTCCACTCGGCCGACGCAGAATGCACCACCTATACCACCGATCTGATGGAGCAGCTTGAGCAGACCAAGGCCGACAACCCAAACGAGGACGCGCTGCTGGACGAGGTGGCCGCCTCCGCATACTGCGAACAGTTTGCCCTGCAAACATTCGCGAAGGGCGAGAGGGAGATGACGGCAGATGCAGCGACGAGAAACACGGCCGACACGCTCCTCGCTGCTGCTACATTCCTCGAGATGCTGGCGATTTGGAAAAAGGACGCTGAGCCCGAGATCAAGTCGAAGCACAAGTTTGCAAAGTATCATGCCGTACGCATTCTCAAAGCTATCCAGGCCGGCGAGGATCCCAACCTTACCAATCCCGTCCACGATTCGCCGCCGCAGACAGCCTCGCCCTCCGCCCTCGACCCGAACGACCCAGATGTCCAGACTATCAATCAAGGCGCGCCCGTGCCACCCACACAGAATCCGTACCAAGCCTACGTAGAAACAGGGCCCAATACTGAAGCACTGCCGTCGCCCACCTATTCGGCGCCCAAAGTGTCCCCACCGCCCGACTTCCCCTCAGCACCCACCGGTTATGGCTCACACCGAGATGTCTCCCCTATCTCACAGCCATCCACGTCCCGCAATGGCTCTGTAGCTTCGGTGGGTGGAGGATACTTTCCGAGGGTCAATGTACCAACTTTCACGGCGGACACCGCAGCACCTAGTCTCCCAACTGCAACCTCGATAGACGACGAGCCCATGGCCGATGCATTCGCCCAGTCATCCCTGCCTACAGACTCGCAATTACCACAGGCACCTCAGCCCCCTACTCCACAAAATTTCTACCAAACTACGGCATCGCCTCCGCCATTTCAACCTCCCCAGCAGTCAACACCCTCGCAGAACACGTACCAGCCTCCGCCTCAACCACCAACTTATACTTCACCGCCACCACCCGTATTTCAGCCTGCGCCGCAGCAGCACTACCAAAATTCTCCACAGCCTACGCAACCAGTCCAACACACGAAAGCTCAATATAACGCACAACCTCAACAATATCAGCAAATGCTAAATGCCGCACCACAAGCCTTGTACCAAGGTCCCTTCAAGACTGACGAAGAATCGCAAATGGTTGCTACCAAGCATGCGAAGTGGGCCATTTCGGCGCTAAATTTTGAAGATGTCAACACCGCCGTCAAGGAGCTTAGGCTTGCTCTTCAAGCGTTGGGTGCGAATTAAGTCTGCGCAGGGAACATTGTACGATATGGACCCCAATCTAGAGGTACAAGATGCGTCCTAAGAGCTAGTCATGGTACACAGTAGTCGTCTGCAAACCTCTTCCAGAGGGAACTCAGCACATAGTGCCCACACTACATCCGCCCGGTGTCTCACTTTTGAGACGCATCGTGTACTCCAGCCTTAGGCAATCCTAAGTTCGGTGCACGCATTCGGCACAGCTCTTTCAAGAGGATCTCTGTACCGATTTCCTCCAAACGAGGCGCGCTGTCCTACAGTTTACGGCGTAATCTGTATTTTCAAGTTATGAGTTGATGATTGTGCGTGCATGTTTAATTTTGTTTTTGAGAAGGTAGTCATATACCCAGCACATTATAGATTATGATAGAATATGTACATTGTTTGGTTTCTACGTAATGAGCTGCTATTTCCTGTATGTATGTATGTAACGTGCGCTCCCACTTGCAGAGTGTTTTGTATGACTAAGCTTCTGGTGCACGTGCCTCTTAGCTCCCTGCCGCCGCACGCTTTGACCTAGAACCTCGCAAGCATCCAACCTCGCAAGCATCCGCGTATCGAGGCAGCAACATCACAACAATATGCCTCCGCATCTCACCAATCCCCGTACCCCTTAATCTCCGTAATATGGCGCCAATAATCCCGTTCAATGCTTCGGAGATCACTGAGAAGGCTCGGCGAGACCTGCTCCTTTTGCTCGAGGGTGTAAGGTAATATGGTCATCGTGTTCTTCTATTTGCACTAACTCTACGAATAGGTAAGGGGAAAGAAAAACCTTGTCCTCGAAAAGACGCTTGCGGGGACTCTGAATCTCTTGGTCAAGTTTTCAACGCTGCAAGAGTATGGGGTTGACAAGCCGTTCTTTCTAGAGAACGACAATGTCGACTCGTCGCAGCGGAATGTCGTGTTCCTCGTTCGAGGCGAGAAGGCGACGACAGTAACGGCTGTTGCCAGTAAGTTGATATGATCTTCTACCTTCATGATCGCAGGACTCCGGCGCCTTTGGGATCATTAAAGAGGCTGTGCAGATAGAACCTACTCTGCCTAGTCAGTCTTGATCCCTACATCAAAACCATGCTCGTGGTTATACATGAGGATTCTCTTCTACTCTATAAGCGGTCTTTCTAATCATCATGGGCTAACATTCAACCTTAGATCAAATCAAACGGATACGCCGAGAAAGCCAGATCGAGCATGAGTTCTCCATCTTCTGGGTACCCCGGCGCACCTTGGTCTCTGACCAGCTGCTGGAAGAAGCCGGTGTGCTTGGAGAGGCCAGCGTGAGCGAATGGCCGCTTTTTTTCGTCCCGCTTGCCGATGACGTATTGTCGCTAGAGCTTGACGATGCTGTGGAGGACCTCTACCTGGTATGGAAGTCATATCTGCGATCCCTTCTAGTACTGATGATCCGAAGCGGAAAGATCCAACGTCAATATTTCTCTCGGCCAAGGCCCTCATGCTTCAGCAGCAGAAATACGGGCTCTTCCCACGAATCATCGGAAAAGGCGACAACGGGAAACGCCTGGCTGATCTGCTCGTTCGAATGCGTACCGAAGTGACCGCAAGCGAGACTCCCCGTAGTACTGGGCCATCCTTTCTGGGCTTGACACCGAGCTCCACGATCGATAGCCTCATCATCATAGATCGAGAGGTCGACTTCCCTACAGTGCTCCTCACCCAATTGACTTATGAGGGGCTCATTGACGAAGTCTTTAACATCGCCGCGAACCAGACAGAGGTCGATGCGTCTATTGTTGGTGGGGCAGCATCACAGCCTGGACAGACCGGGTCGGCATCCACCAGCTTGAAGCGCAAAGTCCTCATCGAACCCAAGGACCAGCTGTATTCCACTTTGGGAGACGCAAACTTTGCTATCGTGGGAAATTTGCTGAACAAGGCCGCGAGGCGTCTACAAAGCAGCACCGAACGCAATCAGCTCGCAGCGAAGACGACTTCTGAGCTTCGTGACTTTGTCGCCAAGCTACCTAGCTACCAAGCTGAGGGGGCTAGTCTCAAGTTGCATACTTCGCTTGCAGAAGAGATCATTAAGTTCACACATACCGACATCTTCACGCGGTCGCTCGAGGTCCAACAAAATATCATGTCGGGATTAGACCCTACCACGCAACATGAAACTATTACAGAGCTCATCAACCGAGATATCCCCCTCCGAACCATACTACGTCTCCTTTGCCTCGAGAGCACGACAAACGCCGGAATGCGCCATAAAGACTTGGAAATGTTCAAGCGTGCCGTGGTCCAGGCCTACGGACCCCAGCATATCCTTACCCTGTCGTCGCTCGAAAAGATGAATTTATTGCAGCCCCGTGGCGGCTCAGGTCTTGGAGCTACACCTGCTGCAAAGCCAGGCACAGTCACCAATTACACGCCGCTCAGAAAGTCACTCCGGCTTTGGGACGACGAGGTCAACGAGACGGAGCCAAACGATATCTCCTACACGTTTTCCGGTTATGCGCCGCTTTCAGTCCGTTTGGTCCAGTCCATCATCCAAAAGCAAACGCTCGCCAAGATCATCAAGCCACCCTCTGATCCCCGCGCGGCAGCGCAGGCGAACCCGCTTGCCCAAGGTCTGCGTATATTCGATGATGCGAGCAAGTATGTCAAGGGTGCCACATTCGACGAGCGACAGGCGGGTGATGAGAAAGCGCTCAAGGCAAGGCAGATGCTGAATGGTAGTCACAACGATGCCGCAAAGACGATTGTGGTATTCTACTTGGGAGGCGTGACAAGGGCGGAGATTGCCGCGTTGAGATTTATTGGGAACAAGTTGAAGGAGGTTGGTGGTGAAGGGAGAGGTAGTAGAATTGTCATTTGCTCGACGAATATAGTTCGGGGTGGAAGTCTGGTGGAGAGCGCGATTGAGGCGGGGCGGTTCAAGGCATAGCTGAAGTGGTAAGGCTACTGGCGACGCTTCCCCAGCCTCCTGCAACGTCCTTCCCAACTTCATGTTATTGGGATAACGCATCGATATATGCAGGAGCTTGAAGCGGTTAGCGTACATACCCATTCATTGAACAGGTCACTACAATTGTTCCCTGCAAGTCCGACTCACGACGTCGCGACGATGATCAAGTCCAAACTCTAACAAACCGCCAACATGCTCACTCAGGTCATTGGCAACGAATTATCGCAGGGCTTCCGCTCCGCGGGCGATGCGCCTCACTCAGTCTAGCATATCCAGCTCGGTAAAGTTGCTGGCATCTGCCCAGCCCTCGCACGATACGGAAATTGATCTTCCTGAGCAACTCCGGCCCCATCGATGTGGAAGCGAATGTTGCACTAGGACGGCCCCGTGTGATAGGAATTTACGATCTGTTAGGCAATTCTTCTTGGCGGAGCGTTGCTGTAAGCAATGTCGACTCTATACATCTCAGCCGTGATCCAGGTCCATGGAATGCCTCGCAATCTTCAAGTCAACACGCCCTCTGATGTAAGATTACAGATACCGACACCACTCTGGACGAGGTTTGTAACCTTCGTACCCTGAAGCAGGCTTCAGAGGTCAGTCCAAGTGTGCCAAAGGGTCCGACTGGTCAACGCCTCCGCGTCCCCCGTCCCGCGGGTTGCGTTAGACAACTAGTTCACCGCGCTCAGCTGGTAAAATCATCTAGTCCACTGAATATCACGAAATCAACATGTTTACTGATTCATTTCCCGGCTCATCGCCCAGACGCAGGAAATCAACTTCCGGATCGGCTTCTTCCGACCCAATCACCCCCGGTCTAGCTACACTACTACCCCGGACGCCACCACGACCCCAACCCCAGATTTCTCTATCTTCCGAACGGTCAGATACAGGGTTCCTCCTGCAAGGTAACGAGATGCAGTGTGGGGAAGGACCCCCTAAGGTGGAGCTCGTTACCCGACTTGGTCCTGCGAAGGGGCTTAGAGTATGCGATTGCTTGGGAATATTGGATGAGGGGGTATATATATGTCTGCGATGGTCGAGGTGTAGTGACCACGGATCTTCAGGGGTCCACAGTACCACTTGATTCAACTTTTACGTATTCCCGCATCCGGATAACTGGCCCACGCATAGAAACACGGCTTCTTGACTTCAATGACGGGCTCCACGCGCGACGAGGTCGACATCATGGCGGAGAAAGAGGCTGCGCAGGCGGTGCAGATTGAGAACATGTCTGGCTCGGGCGATGCTGGGTATGACGCTGCTGAGATGGAGCCGAGGATGAATACGCAGACTATTCTCGCTTTCATTGTACGGTTGATCCCGAGAAGAGACTCTTCTGGTAAAAAGGTTGTAGGAAGTGGAGCTGACGATTCGTCTAGGCTTTGGCTTCGCAGTACAATGCCTATGTACTCACGCTCCTTATCCCGTCGACAACGTTGAGTTATATCAATGCCGATTTGGGGCCGGATCCAAACTTTACGTGGATTACAGTATCGTGGGTATGTCTCACTTCCACACATCCACTCCGTCTTCTCCGCCACTACGGCTCCGGTGACTAAATTGTCCAGACCTTGTGCGCCTCCTTCCTAATCTCCGTCAGCGGACGGCTCTCAGGTACGCAGTCCCTTACCCCCAACAGCCCCCCACTCCAACTCACACATCCCCAGATATCTTTGGCCGCCGCTACTTCATGATAACTGGTGCCCTTATAAGTTTTGTCGGCACCATCGTCGGCGCAACCGCCCAATCCATCAGCCAAATGATCGTGTCCGGCGTGCTCTTCGGCCTCGGTTCCGGCTTCCAGGAAATGGGCTACGCCGCCTGCCAGGAAATCGTGCCGAACAAGTACAGGATGTGGGCTGTAGGCGTATTCGACGTTATGGGAATTATTGCTCAGTCTGGTCCCATTGTGGCGTATTCTTTCATCGCCAATACATCGCTGGGGTGGAGGGGGGCTTACTGGTACAGTGGGTTACCTTCTTTTGCACGAATTCCACAAGCATGTTAGGACATGTTAAGGTTGCTAATGATGGTCTTTAGTGTGCGCCTTCCATGGCTTCTTCGCCATCGTACTCTTCTTTACCTACTACCCGCCTACCTTCTCCACAAAGCACAAACACGACGGCAAGACCAAACGCCAACTCATAAAAGAAATCGATTACATCGGGCTCTTCCTCTTCATCGCCGGCTGCGTGCTCTTCTTATTAGGCATCAACTACGGTGGTCGCCAATACGCATGGAACGACGCGCACGTTATCGGGCCCATGGTTGTCGGCGTGTTGTGTCTTGTTGCACTCGGGTTTTATGAGGCGTATGCGGATTTGCCGCTGCCGATCATGCCGCCAAAGATTTTTAGGAAGTGGAGGGAGGTTACTATGATTTATGTTATTTGCTTTGTTGGAGGGATGTTGTACTGTGAGTTTACTCCACTCCCCCCTCGCCCATTGTCCATCGTCTCCTCCCTCTCATACCTCTACAAATGAAGGAAAAAGCTGACCCACGCCCTCCAAACAGACTCCCTAAACGTAATTTGGCCTCGGCAATCCCAACTCCTCTACACCGGCCCCAACAAAATAATCCAAGGCCTCTACGCCGAACTCATTCCGCTCGGCTCCATCTCCGCCGGCCTGATCCTTGCCTTCATCTGCCCGCGCCTCGGCCACGAGCGCTGGCAGATGGTCGCCCTTATGGTCATGGAAACAGCGCTCATAGGTTCGCTCGCCACACTCGGCGTCGACAGCAGAATCCAAGCCATCGCTACAGTACCGTTCCTTAGTATTAGTATTAGTTTGCCGCAGTTATTGGCCTTTGCTATGATTAGTTTGGGACTGGGTGAGGAGTTCAAGGATGATATGTGAGTACACCATTCTTTCTTACCCTTGAGGCTGGTGTGCAAAGTATGTCGTAAAAGCAAGGCATCGGGAGGGCCTAGGCAGTAAGACGTTATGCTTCAGATGCGCTTTACCAACCCTGTCCCTGAGCTTACGCTTTCATCCCATCAAGCTATAGAGACCATACTAACAACCCTCAGCGGCTGCGCCGTAGGTCTAGCCGGCTCCTTCCGCCTCCTAGGCGGTTCCGTCGCTACCGCAATCTACAGTGCCATAAACAACAATACCTTCGCGAAGTCCCTACCAGGCGAAGTCACTTCCGCTGCCCCCGACTTCTCCGCCATGCCCGCACTCATGAAAGCCGCCGCAGCCAATACAGCCGCCGCGTACGCCGCCGTCCCGGGCATCACTGCGGAAGTCGTAGCAGCAACACAAATGGCGGTCAAGCAGGCGTATGTACAGGCATATCGCACGACATATTTGAGTGCGCTGGGTTTCGGTGCGGCGGCTATTGCGGCGGCGTTTTTGACCAAGAGTGTGGATCTGGGAATGAAGAATAACAAGAGGATTGTTAGGTTGGAGAATGAGAAGCAGGTTGGTGAAGAGGAGACGGTTGTAGCAAAAACTTGAGTGCGGGTATTGCCTAAGCCAGGGTTACGGAAAGCGTTGCATTCTCAAGATAGTGGAGGTCCTGATATAATACATTATGTGCCGAGACTCCTCTGGATGAGCTTTGCAGACTGTGAGCTGACTTTGCATCTCAACCTCGGGTCAGGCTTACTGAAGAACTGGTCGTGGCGAGCCGGCCAAGGCTATTCGAAGCAGTCTTCTTAGGGAGAAAGAAAGTAAGAGGTGAGTAGCAACGATGTGAAAGCAAGCTCTGTTCGACTCATCTCTTTCTCGCTGTCAAAGTGACACATTTTCCAATTCAGAGGTAGAGAACGCGTCGTAATAGCTAGAGAATCACAGGCCGAGGGCACAACGGTACGCATCGACGCCCCTCTGGACGAGCTTTACACCGTCCGCACCTTGTCATTATATAGCAAGACTTCTCTCTGGCTCAGAGCTAAATTTGAAACCATCGTCCCCAATTGGAATTGCCAAAATAAGAAAGCCTCAATTTGGGGGAGTTACAATGTCCGCTAGGATAGACATTTATGGCTGATTCCTCTTGCTTATAAGCTCATCGACTTCGCGTTTCGGTCATAATAAAATTAGAATCTAAGCATGACTCGGTGGGCATCGAGGCAGCCGAGATGACGGGTAACAACTAGCCAGGGAGTCATGTATAGTGTAGCCAGCAAGCAGAAAGAGATATCGAGCATATGCGAAATCCATGAGAACCAAATGTACTTGGGCGACTTCCCGTATGTATGAGACAGCGAGGGGTTGAAACACAGAACAATACATACTAAGACCACTCTCGATGTGCTTTCCCAATTCCGTACCCCAACCTCCTACCATCATTGTGATACAACATAGTTGCACCACATCACTCATGAAAGAACAAGCAGAGTCAATCATAAGAATTTCAATTTCCCATTTCGCTCCAGCTATCTACCACCCCTCATTGGGCTAATTCGCAAGACAAGGAGCAAGACTCCTTCGGCCGTCACATCAGTCAGTCGCAGTCGTCAGGTCAGAGGTATGAGGTACCGAATACACAATACTTTTCCACATCCATGTGCCGAGAGAAAACCGTAAGGGAAAAGAGGTGTGTGTGAGGAAGGCACGGAAAGGAGGAATCGCGCGAACACCAGATCTATCAAAATGCCGCAAGAAAGTCTCCCTCCTTCAGCATCTCGTCCGCAACACGCAGCTTGGGTATACTACGCCTGCTGTCATTCTCCTCCAAAATGTATTATTAAAGACATTTAGCGGGTGGCGAAAGCCTTAGTGACAGTGCGCTTCAGGGCGAGCTCCTTCTTCTTCAGGTCATCGGCAGGGGCATCCTCAACCTCAAGCTGGGCCATGGCGTCGCTGAGAGCAGACTCGATCTTCTCCTTCTGGCCACGCTTGAGCCTCATAGCCGTAGTGGGGTCGGAAACCATCTCCTCAACGCGGGAGATGTACGACTCGAGCTGTTGCCTGGACTCAAACTTCTTGCTGAAAGCCTCGTCGCTGGTCTTGAACTTGGCGGCGTCTAGAACATATCAGTGCCTGAATAATGATGGTTGCACGTTCGAAATGCTTACCGTCAATCATGCTCTCGATCTCAGTGGATGAGAGCTTGCCAACGGCGTTGGAGATGGTGATGTTGGCGCTGCGGCCGGAGGTCTTCTCAGTGGCGGTGACCTTGAGGATACCGTTGACATCGACCTCGAAGACGACCTCGAGGACAGCG